>Ga0070734_10000050_pt1 | contig 347103 bp, 308 predicted proteins | sample Coa_R1_8_FD_66444 | JGI IMG/M metagenome (GOLD analysis project Ga0070734, IMG submission 66444) | Surface soil microbial communities from Centralia Pennsylvania, which are recovering from an underground coalmine fire - Coalmine... | ecosystem: Environmental > Terrestrial > Soil >...
GCTGAATCATCTGTTCCAGGCCGCGCCGACAGGCAATCCCAAGGAGTACGGAGACATCGAAGAGACCATGTCGCCGGCGGCCATGGAGAAGATTGCGGGATGGATCTTGGCGAGGAGACGGAGTTAACAATTACACAGTCCGTGGGACAACGGATGGGCCCAGGCGTCAAGCCGCAGCGACCGCCTACCCGAGCGAATCGACTCCATCAAACGCGGCGTCTTCCATGTTGACCCACCCCATGCGGCCGGATTTGAGTTTCACCTGCGCCCACCAGACTTTGTTTCCCAAATCCACATACGTCGCCGCGCAATGCGCTCCTCCGCAGCCGCCGCCGTCGGGCCACTTGGTGAACGAGATATCGAATTCAGGGTAGTAATTGGCTTTGAACCACGCCTGCGAGAATCCCTCGCCGAGGTAGGTGTACGTCAGAATCGTGTCGCCTTTCTTCAAGTGCTGCTCGGGCAAGTCGCGGTCCATGCGGATCACGCCCGGCTTGAACGTGATGACGACTCCCGTGACGCCCACGACGCGATCGCCCTTGGCAACCTGAGCGACCTTGCGACGGCCGTCCTTCCACGTGTCATAGACGGTAACCGGTTTCTGCGCCGTCCACTCGCGATACGAGCAACCCTCGAATGGGCAGGCCTTCCAGTCAAGAAAAGGGAGAGCGGGCTCGGGCATCGGCTTCGGCGCGGGCTCCTGGGAGAGAGCAGAGGTGACGATCAGACATGTAAACGCAACGAGGCCGAAGCGAGACATAGACCGAGGGTAGCGTGAGGAGCAGCCGGTGGCAATATGTTCGAATACTTCCAATCAAAGAGACGATGTCGTCGGTGTGCTGGAGAAGATCGCAGTTCTGAATACTGTTGCTTGGTCGAACAAAGCGGAACCAGGATTACTACCGTCCTGGACCATCGCGAATTGGCAGTTTCCGATAAGCCCGCTTTTCGCCCCAGTGCGCGCAAAACTTCCTCGAAGCCCGTTTCCGGCCAGTTTACTTGTTGGCGACCAACCACCCAGTATGCGTGAGCGAGCACATCTCAGAGAGTTTCTGTCGTCTCTGCACAATTGCCCCGCGGGCTCCGCCCCTGTCATTGTAGATCGAAGCCTCATCGGAAGTTTTCGATCACCATCAAATCGACCCCCCTGTCCTCTCTTTTAGAGAACAGGAGCGACCGGCGGTCAGGTGAAACGGAGAGCCCCCATCCCACGGCGTCGCTTACCAGGTTGCTTCCGCTTTCGCCGTATTCGGCTATGGTTTCTGTTTTTGCCGTCTTGAAGTCGAAGAACATGACGGCCGGCTGCTGGGACGCCGACGTGAAGTAGATCCCTCGCTCGACCACCTCAAAATCCTGTGGGTAACACGATGGGATAATTCGTGTCTCCTCACCGCCATCCGCAAGCGCCCGCCAGACTGCTCTGTTGAACCTGTAGTAGAAGAATCTGCGGTCCATGGATTCCAGTCCCCATTCGCCGCCTGCCTTTGTGACCTGGACCGGAGAGCCTCCACCCACCGGAACTTTCCAGACCTGCGAGGTTCCGCTGGCCCTGGAACCGAAATAGATCCACTTGCCGTCCCGAGACCAGGTTGGGCCGTCGCCTCGAATCAGATGTTCCGGTCTACCCCCTTCCGAACCGACCAGGTAGATCTCATCGTCGGCACCGAGCCGCACAGCGAATGCGATACGGCGGCCGTCGGGCGACCAAACCGGTTGCGCCAGATAAGGTCCGCCGAACGAGGTCAGCTTGACGGGGCTGGAGCCGTCGCTGCCGCACACCCAAATCTCGTGACTGCCCGACCGATCCGAGGCGAACGCAATGCGCTTGCCGTCGGGGGAATACTGCGGCGTGTGCTCCAGTCGAGTCGAGTTGCTCGGCAGACGTTCCCTCCGCCCGCTGCCGTCGAGTTCTAGCCGCCATATGTCGAAATCCCAGAGCTTGCGGCCGTACACCAGTCGGCTGTTCCGGGATATGGCCGGCCAATTCGTATCAATCAGCGGCAGTTGCTGGAGTGACGCGGCCGGGCCGAGCGGCCTTTTGAGGGTCATTCTCCACAAGCTTGGATGATGGGCTGACTCACCGGAAACGTAGACAATCGACCTACCATCGGCGGACCAGGCCGGCTGCCGGTTGAAGGGCCTCACGAACGTGAGGCGCTTCGGATCTCCGACAGCTCGGAGATCGTTCGAGAGTTCGAGGGCATAGAGGTCTTGGCGGACAATGGTGAATGCCCTCACAAAAACGAGCACACGGCCATCGGGAGAGATCGCGGGCCACACGTCCCCAATTGAGTCCTGCGGTGGGTAGGTCACCCGCCGCTTCTCCCCGGTTTCGATTGACAGGAAAAACAGCGCAGCCGGCTCGTGTTCCGAACTTGTGTCCGGGACGACAATCCAGCGGCCTGCAGGGTGCCAGGATGGGCGCGCCCATAGTTGTTGCAGGTTGGTCCCCGGCCCGAGTCCGGCGATCTGATACGCGGTTCCCCCAATTGCCGGAATAAGGAACACGCCGGTACGATTGCCGGGTACCTGCCGAAGGAACGCAATTGAGCGGCCGTCGGGAGACCACGCCGGCGAGTGCTCGAAAGCCGGGTCGGCAGTCAGCCGCACAGGTTCACTGGCGCCGATTTGCGCTACATAAATATCGCCGCTGGTGTCCTGCTTCAACCCGTCCCATGTGAACGCGACACTTTGCCCGTCCGGGGAGAAAGACGGCTCGGACTTCGTACCGAGAGACCCGGTGAGCAGGACCGCCTCCGGTATGGATTGAGGCGCCGATCGCTCACTGCCGGCATACCAAATCACAACGCCGGCAATAATGACCAAGCCAGCCGCAAGAACCGTCAAGCCATGGTGATGACGAACCGCAGATGGCGCTAGTGCTTGAGGCGCCGTTAGCGGCGCAATGAATCGGTATCCCTTGCGCGGCAGCGTCTCGATGAAGCGGGGGTTCTCGGTGGAATCCGCCAGTGCTTGGCGCAACTTCTTAATTGCGGTGTTGACGCCGTGCTCGAACTCGATGAAGGTGTCCGCCGGCCAGAGAGCGTGCTGCAATTCTTCGCGGCTGACGATCTCACCCGGATGCCTCGCCAGCAGAGCCAGAACCTGAAACGGCTGATCCTGCAGGGGAACCTTCCGCCCGCGCTTGCGCAATTCCCTTGTGACAAAGTCCGCCTCGAATACTCCGAAGCGAATGTTTCCGGGAAGCGCCGCGGGTGGTTCCATAACAGCACCCCACCGGTCTGGATTATAGCATCCGTTACTCTCAGTTACGACGGTCCAGGTGCGCGCATATTCGTCCTTTTATCAACGTGTTTGGGGTACAGGCCGGCCTGTGTGTCTGTCCAGACCGAATCCATTTTCAATCCAGCCATAGTGCATTGAGGGTCACGTCCTCATAACCGATTCTTGGTCTCGCGATTGAGGCGAGATCAATGAAAACTCTGATCGGGAGCTGGGTCCTGTTGGCGCTGGCTGGGGCACTACAGGCAAAGGATCCGGAACTGAAGTTGAAGATCCAGGTTTTTGTTTACAACTATGCCGGTGTCTCCTCGGAAACGCTGGCTCAGGCCGGGCGTGAGGCAGCCCGGATCTACGACCGCACCGGCATTCAGACGGAGTGGCTGGACTGCCCCCTCACTCCAGACGAGGCGGCGCAGTACCCGGCGTGCCAACTTCCGCTATCGCCGACCCGGCTGGCGATCCGCGTCCTTTCCCGCAACATGGCCAAGCGCATGGGACTGTCACGGACAACAATCGGTTCTGCTCTTTTCCCGGAATATGGCGGATACGGCATCGTCGCCCATGTTTGCGCGTATTGCGCCGAGGATTTGGCAGAACGGCACACGGCGGCGTACGGGGTGATTCTGGGTTACGTGATGGCGCACGAACTGGGTCATCTGCTACTCGGTGTGGGCAGCCACGCCCCCACCGGTCTCATGCACGTTCCCTGGAACAAGAAGGAACTGGACAGCATCGCCAAGGGATGGCTGCTGTTCACGTCCCGGGAAGGAGACACGATGCGCCGGCAAGTTTCGGCGCGGTTCCGTGATGTGCTGCTGGCAGATGCGTCGAGGAATTGAGCCAGGGCCCCTATCGCTGCAAGGGGAGCCAAGGTTGGGCGGACTCACCGATTACCCGTGACTTCGGCCATCGCGGCTATGCTACCCGGACGGTTTACGCACAACTCAGAAGTTACGGCTTAGTCGCGATTCTCTAAACCCGTGGCCGATTCTCAAGAAGTCCGGTTGTAGGAAGTTGGAGCGCAGCCGGACGAAAAACGGGCATATCGGAAACCACGCAGCACTGCCATTTTCCGATAACCTCACCTAACGTCAACTTAGTCCCTGGCATTGTTCGATACCTGCTTGCGAGATGCCACTTCAGCACTGATATGCTTTCTAGTCGTGGAATCTAGAAAATTGGTGCCCCGGCGTCGTACAGTAGATTGCGCGCAAGGCTGAGCAGTTCACTCACTCGTCGCTCTGGATCCTCAATTCTTCGTGCAGCGTCGATTGCCTCATTGGTTTGCCCGGCCGCAAGCCACGCATCCACCAACGAAGAGTCGGCATTATCACCGCTCTTGCTCCAAATCTTCACCGCATCGTTCGCAATCTTGACATTTCGGACCTGGATAGCTGCGTGCACAATCTTCTCGAATGCCTCGTCTATGTAGTGGACACCGGGTGGCGTCATCGGACGACGCACCCCCGGCGGAGTGACAGGACGCTGCGGAAAACTCTGTGCGAGTTCGATACTCCGCCGGAACGTCCCTTCACCATCTTCTAGCATCCGTGCTTGGATCTGTGCTGTCGCGATTGAAACCAGTACGGAGACTCTACCGAGGGGTAAATCGGGAACAGAGGAAGCGACGGACCTCGCCACATTGAAATCGGCTCGAGCACGATCGTCATTGAGCACTCGAACCCACGCAGCTCCGGCGGCACTGAGCGCTTCCGCCTTAGCAAGTGATGAAGAAGAATCTGTTTCCGGGATTGACTTGGCGTATTGCTCCGCTTGCTCCGGTCGGCCTAGCTGAATGAAGACGTGTTCGAGGCTCGCGATTGCGAGCGCTTTCTTGAAAGGTGTGGTAGCGTTTTCGATCATGCGCTCGACACTAGCGCGGTCTCCCGCTACCGCGCGATCGTATAACTGCTTAATCAACTCCGCGTCAGCGGTCGCTCGATCCGCAGTTTTCGGATCGGTATCCTGGAACCCGCCCGCCGTTATCGGGAAAGGTGGAATTGGTGAATCCTGGGCGTTGACTCGGGATCTCGCACTTGGAGTCGCAGAGATGATTTCGGGTGGTGGATCTGAGACGAACTTGAGACCTTGATCGATCGTCGCTATCGCTTGCTTTCGTTTTGTTGGATCAACAATTTTCGCGGCGGCCGTCCGAGCGGCTTCATACTGTGGACGAGCCTGAGCAGGCTGGCCCATGCGCCAGAGAAGATCCGCGAACGCGGCAAAGCGCGCGGATCTCTTTTCCGGATTGATAGTGGACTCCAGAAGTTTTTCAGCGCGCTCACGATGGCCGTATACGACCCATGCCCGCCAAAGTATAAATGGAGGATCGCCATCAGAACCAGGCGACTTCGCGTATGCGCGCTCGGCATCTTCGAGGTATCCCGCGTGGGCGAGAATGTCGCCCGCCCATGTATGGGGGTTACTACGGTCCTTCAGCAGGCGCATATTCACGGAAGCGGACTCGGCTTCGAGAACCAGAGTTCTAACTTGAGGGTACAAGTCCACAGCTTGCGCGCGAAAAAAACAACAGGCTGAGACGAGGAACAGCGCAACGGGTTTCAACAGTTGCTTATTCTAGCGAAACGCCCAAGCCACGCGAAACGGATTGACGCTGATCGGAAGACAGGGATATCGGAAAGCACGCGGCACTGCCAGTTCCGATAAGCTTACTTCAGGACCATCAAAAACCGCGCTCACTTGCTGCCGCTTTAAGCCGATCCCAGTTTTCGACCAGAAAATGGTCGATCGAATCCCAGTTGACATTCAGCCAGTCTAAACCGTAGTCCCAGTTTGGCAGATCGGTTTTACTACGAATCCCGCGCTGCATATCGAGCCAGAGCAGCGCTGAGTCGAGTGAGTCCCAGCGGCGCACAGTCGGCAATGAAATATAGACTTCGAATTGCCCGCGAACGCGGACAAACCGGAGATCCAAGTCGGGAGTCGAGATGGTTGCGACAGCGTAGTCAAATGACCTTTTGCCCCGATATTCAGAGTCGTCGTTCAATACAACCTGTGCTGAATGCTCAGAGAACAGGCGAACCAAATTCCTGTGGAGATCCTCGCCGAACTTGCGGTCATCGCGCCGTGAAAAGAACCTGCCAATCACGACCATCAGTATACGTGGTCGGGGTTGATAGACAGGCTTATCGGAGAATACCTTTCCGTCGTCGCCGCATTCAACGCTCAATATTTCGAGCCCTACTTCACCCCCAACTGCTCAAACAAGAACGCGAACACATCGGCATCCTCGGCGATCCGCTCACTGAGCGCCGTGCCAATCCCGTGTCCTGAACTGCTGCTGGTCCGCAACAGGATCGGGCGCTTGGTGCCGCTCGCCTGTAAACGCGCCGTCATCTTGCGTGAGTTGGCCGGATCGACGCGCGGGTCGTTGTCGCCGGTCAGAAACAGAACGGCAGGATATTGTGTCCCGTCCACGACGTGATGATAGGGCGAGTAGGCGTAAAGGGCGCGAAACTGGTCGTTCTCTTTCACCGTGCCGAACTCGGTCACATTGAAGGCACCGTTCGGATGCAGCTCGACGCGAAGCATGTCATAGATGCCGACGTACGACACCACGGCGCGGAACAGTTCCGGATGCTGGGTAAGCGCAGCGCCCATCAGCAGGCCACCATTGCTGCCGCCCTCGATCGCCAGGCGCGAAGGGTTCGTGTACCTGTGATCGATCAGATATCGCGCCGAAGCAGCGAAATCGTCGAACACATTCTGCTTTCGCGTGAGATTCCCGGCGCGATGCCACTCCTCGCCGAATTCACCGCCGCCGCGCAGGTTAGCAATCACATAGACGAAGCCATGATCGAGCAGAGGCCGCAGCCGCACGATGAACGTGGGCGTCAAGCTGATGCTGTAGCCGCCGTAGCCGTAAAGCACCGTCGGATTCGTGCCATCCAGCTTGGTTCCTTTACGCGCAATGATGTTCAACGGAACTTTGGTGCCGTCTTTCGACGTCGCAAACTCGCGCTTGACTTCGACGTCGCTGAAATCCGCAGGAGATCGGAAGCGCAGTGCCGTTTGCGCGACCTTGCGGGTTAGCGGATTGAACCGGTACCAGGCCGGAGGCTCGATATAGGACTGGCTCTCAAAAAGAAACCCGTCGCCCTCACCAGGAACCATCCGACCGGCCGATGCCACCGAGCCAAGCGGCACAGCCCCCTGCTCGCGACCGCTCAAGTCGAAGGCACGGATCTGCGAAGGTCCGCCGATCAGCTCGTTCACATAGAGCTTCGTCTTCGCCGGCAGAAACCCGTCGATCACACCCTTTGACTCCGGTACCACGACCTTCGCACTCGCCAGGTCGCCGCCATCGAGCGCCATGCGCAGGATCTTGCCGCGCGGAGCGTTCTGACGCGACAGCAGATACAAGTTCCCGTCGAGCCCGAACTCGGCATGAATCACCTGGTCCGCCAGCCGCGCGATCTGCCGCCAGTCGCCACTGGGCCCGCGCAGGTAGAGCGCGAACTCGCCGCCGTCACCGTTGGCCATGGTTGCCAGTGTCCAGCGGCCATCTTCCGAAGAATCCAACGCGATCTCCGCAATGCGCGGAAAATCCTTGCCGATTTCGTACTTGTCGTCTTCCGTCTTGGTGCCCAAGTGGTGAAAGTACACCTGTTGGTAAAAGCCCATGTCGGCAGGCGCTCGCTCCGTGCCCCGCGGATATCGCGTATAGAAGAAGCCCGAGCCATCCGCGTTCCATGCCAGGCCTCCGCCGGCGGTGCCGCCGTTGACGCGCGGGATCACATCGTCGAGTGCATGGCCCGTCGCAACTTCGAAAACATGAACATCGCCGCTCTCAGTGCCCTGCTGGGACAGCGATACGGCAACCCGCCTGCCGTCGACTGAAGGTACGTAGAAATCGATCGCGGTCGTGCCGCGTGCATCCAGCACCGTTGGATCGAGCACCACCCGTTCCGAGGCCGGATCGTCGGGCGACCGCAGCGTCACCAGAGCCGGCTGCTCTTTGGGCGGCTGCTGTTTCAGGGCGAAATACACGCCGTGACGGTGATCGAGCGACCGGTAACGCGGTGCAGGATCGCTGATGAGCCGTTTCAATTGTTCATAGAGTGCCGAACGGCCGGGAAGCGCATCGAGATAGGCCCGTGCGTAATCATTTTCGTTCTTGGCCCAGGCGCGTACCGCCGGATCATTAAAATCTTCCAACCATCGGTAGTCGTCCGCGACCTGGACGCCATGGTACGTGTCCATGACCGGTCTCTTCGGAGTGGCTGGAAAATCAGCGGCTTGCATGATTAAGATGCCGAAGCAAACATACGCTAGAGTCCCTGTCCAAAGGTGCGCCTTCATAGGATCTCGCACGGCGGATTATAACGTAGTCATCGCAACCCGCAGGGAACGGCGTTAGTCTAACTAACGGGGATATTCCATATGCGCAGGACAATGACACTGGCTTTATGGTTGCTGCTGGCTACCGGCCTCGCAGTTCAGGGCCGGGCAGCGGTGCATGGCGGTGGCGGCGGTGGGCACATGGGTGGAGGCGGAGGTGGCCACGCTGCAGTCGGCGGAGGCCACGCTTATAGTGGCGGCGGTTTCCGGGGTGGTGGCCACGGCGGCGGTTTCCGGGGTGGTGGCCACGGCGGCGGATACGGCGGCTACGGTCGGGGCTATGGATACGGACGCGGCTGGGGCTACGGTGGTTGGGGCAGAGGCTGGGGCGGCTGGGGTGTCGGCCTGGGATTTTGGCCTGGCTACTACGGCTACGGCTACGGCTACGGGTATGACTATCCCTATTACGATCCGTATTACTACCCGTACGCTTACTCCTACCCTGGGTATGGGTATGCCGTCCCCTACGGCGGCTATGGTTACCCCTATGCCGGATACGGTTATGGATACGGCTACGGTCCCGCGGTCGTAGTTGGCGGCTTCGGCGGACGCTTCGCGGTGGATGGACGCTGGCACCACTTCAGAAGGTAGAACAGGGCCGGATTTCCGTCCGGCCTAACTCTTGCCCTGCCGCTCGGTGATCGTGACCGGGTTCTTTAACCGAAACCGAATCAGTGATTCCGCCGGAACCACGGCGGGCCTCCCTCGGGTTGCGACGGCAACTCCTGCACCGGCTGCCGTTCCGGCGCCTGCGCCGATGGCCGCCCCTTTCCCCCCGCCGGCGATGGCGCCGATCGCAGCACCAAGTACCGTTCCCACAGCGACTTTCGCCGCCGATTCGCCGCTGGCTGCCTGGCCGCGGCGCGAATAGGTTTCCGTTTCAATCGCAACACGCTGCCCGTCCGAGGTACGCAGTTGCGTCAGCGCCAGAACGAGCTCCGGCTGTGCTTTACCCTTGTTTATTTCGACGATTTTCCCTTCCAACCGCGCTCCCCTTTCAGCGATCACCCATCCGTCAACAACCAGCGGTTGATCGAGTGTTGCCGAGAATTCATCGCCGGCCGTATTTCGATCGCTGGAAAGGCCTTGGCCGGTACGGGCGCTAATCACCGTTCCTGATTTAACGGTTACGTGATTCGGCTCTGGGGAAGCGGGCACCGGCACCTGTGGCTGTGAGGCGGGTTCAGGAGCCGGTGCGGGCTGAGTGATCGTGGGCTGGGATTGTGCCTCCAGGGGCGGGACCACGACTTCCGGGGTTTGGACGACGGGTTGAGCCGGAGGCGCTGCATTCGCTGGTGGAACATTGTTTTGTGCCACCAACGCCGGCTCCGCGCGCTGGCTCTTGAGAACTTCATGAGCTGTTGTTTTGGGCTTTGGCTCTTTGTGCGCTGCCGCTAATTTGGGCGCAGCAGCAGGGGCTTGATGCCCGACTGCTGGCGGCGGCTGGACCGCTTCGGCGGGCTGCGATTGTTCCGCTGCGGCCGGGACACCAGCGCTCGCCGGAAGCTGAACGGCCGTCGGCGACTGGGTTGACACAGCGGCCGCCGGCTGTGGCGAATTCCGGTCGATCTGCCATTTCATGAACAGCCCGCCCGCCAACGCGGAAAATACAACCAGCACAGCAACATACATCGGCTTCATGCGGTGCTCCTCCGTCAATACTTGTGACGCGGACTTTCCGGTTTCCGTTTCCGGGCCCGCACCCGCTAAAATATAGAAACCCAAGGGCTGATGATTCGTTTCCCGGCAGGTTTCACCATCGGATCGGTTACCGTCGCCCCGGCTACAGTGCTGGCGCCGATGGCTGGCGTCACCGACACCGTATTCCGCCGGTTCATCCGCAATTTGGGCGGCTGCGGTCTCATCATGACCGAGTTCACCAGCTCCCACGGTGTGAGCGCCTCCCTGCGCGCCCGAAAGCCCACGAAAACATTGAAATATCTTGCATTTGAGCCGGAAGAGCATCCCATTTCGGCTCAGCTCTTTGGAGCCGATCCCGTGGTCATGGCCGATGCCGCCCGCGTTTGCCAGGACCTGGGCTTCGACATTCTCGATATCAATTTCGGCTGTCCGGTGAACAAGGTAGTGAAATGCAACGGCGGTTCTGGATTGCTGCGCGATCTGCCGCTGGTCGAACGGCTGCTAAACGAGGTTCGAAAGGCCATTCAGATCCCGTTCACCATGAAGTTTCGCGCGGGTTGGAACGATGAGGAGCTCGTTGCCGTGCAAATGGCGCGGCTTGCCGAAGCGTGCGGCTTGCAGGCCGTGGCTCTTCACCCCCGAACTCGGGAGCAGGGCTACGCGGGAAAGGCCGATTGGACGCGCATAGCCGAGGTGAAGGCCGCGGTCCGGATTCCAGTAATCGGTAATGGCGATATTCTGACTCCCGAAGATGCCGTCCGCATGGTCGCCGAAACAGGCTGCGATGGTGTAATGATCGGGCGTGCGGCGTCGTCAAATCCATGGATTTTCCGGCAGATTGAGCAATACCTCGCGACCGGCCGATACGATCAGCCGACTCAGGAAGATCGCTACCAGATGATGCGAACCTACTACACCATGTTGCTCGAGCGCGACGAGCTCGACACCGTGGGCAAGATGAAACAATTCGCAACGTACTTCACGCACGGCGTCCGTAACGGCTCGAAACTGCGCGCCGAGGTGTACCACGCTCATCAGGCGCAGGAGATCCTTGATCGCGTGGATGCCTTCTTCCATCACGAAGCCGCGCCGGCTTTGATTTCGTGAAAAAGGTTCAATTGATTACCGACGGGGCCTGTCTTGGCAATCCTGGGCCTGGCGGCTGGGCCGCGATCCTGCGATATGGAGACCGCCGCCGCGAGCTATTCGGCTCCGAGCCGCACACGACCAATAACCGGATGGAGTTGACCGCGGCTATCGAAGGGCTGCGGACGATCAAAGAAGCCTGTGAAGTCGAGGTCGTAACCGACTCGGAGTATCTGAAGAACGGCATTACGCAATGGATCCACGGCTGGAAACGAAAGAACTGGATCAAGAGCGACAAAAAGCCCGTCTTAAATGCGGACCTCTGGCGTGCCCTCGACGCGGAGGTCGCCCGCCACAAAGCGACATGGACCTGGACCAAAGGTCACGCCTCCCACGACGACAATAATCGTGCGGATGAATTGGCCACGGCGGCGGCGAGGGAGCAGAGCAGGAGCGGGTAAGGCTCGGGCCTTTAATCCCGCCTTCGAAACGCTCCGCCGCCCAACCCGCCGGCATCGAGCAGAACGGCCACGATCAGAATGAGTACGTTCACACCCTCTATCGGTTGATGGGTATTGATGAGCCACGCGTAGGCGAGGGTGGTCAGGGGCAGAAAAATGAACCCGAGAACGGGCAGAATCAGGCCGTGATAGGCGCGCTCCAGATAGTTCGAGAACAGAAATAGGCACGCCAAAACGATTCGAGGAAATGCCAGGACGGCGATAATCAGACAGCACGGCATGGAAGTCGGCCCGTTGCTCCCAATTCTCTCAGAATTGCCGGCCGTCCCGCGAAACTGCATCAACCCGATAGTGGTGTTCCTGACAAGGCCGGCGGCCGCTCACTTTGGTTAGCAGGGGTTTAGACACTTTGCATCGGTGACCCCACCTTCCCGCTGGAATACTCCTCCTATCACCGGAAATTACAGAACTCTTACAAAACGGGTGAAGATTCCCTGATAGCGTGAGACTGTACCTTCACCGCCCCCGGAGATCCCGTGACAAACGAGTTTGGAAAATCGCCCGACGGCAGAATCAACTGGCCGAACACCATCATCATGTCGCTCCTGCACGTTGGCGCCGTTGCCGGCCTGTTCTTTTTCAGTTGGAAGGTTTTTGCCATTACGGTCTTCTTATATTGGTTCACCACCGGCCTCGGGATTAGCATGGGGTATCACCGGCTGCACACGCACCGCTCGTACACGGTGCCTACGTGGATGGAGTATTTGTTCGCCGTCTGCGGCACCCTGACCCTTGAGGGCGGGCCGATTGCATGGGTAGCGGTGCACCGCATTCATCACCAGAATTCCGACCAGCCGGGCGATCCGCATTCGCCCCGCGATGGCGGCTGGTGGTCACACGCGGGCTGGATTCTGACCGGCAAGACGCTGCACAACAATACGCGCGCCATGTCGAAGTACGCTCCGGACCTTGCCAAGCGACGCTTTTACGTCTGGCTGAACGACTATCACTGGGTCCCGAGCATTGTGTTAGCCGTGGTTTTGTTCGCGATCGGCGGGCTGCCGCTACTGATGTGGGGCGGCTTCATACGCATCGTTTTCGGTTTGCATGCCACGTGGTTTGTGAATTCCGCGACGCACATGTGGGGCCGGCGCCGATTCACGACCCGCGACGATTCCCGCAACACGTGGTGGGTGGCACTCGTGACCTTCGGAGAGGGCTGGCACAACAATCACCACGCGCATCCGACCTCGGCACGGCACGGCCTGGCCTGGTATGAGTTCGATCCCTCATGGATTCAGATCAGCATCCTCAAGTGGCTGGGTATCGCTAAATCCGTGAAGGTTGCGAAGACCACCACGAGACTCGTCGAGACCGAAGCCGCTTAGCCGGTTCGCCCGCGCATTCGACGGCCCGCCCGTCATAAGCTGTAGTCATGGTGGCTGCGGGGCGGCGGAAGTCCATCGCGTTTTTCATTGCGCTCGGCGCCTCCCTGATCGTTGTCGCCATCCTGCTGTATGTCGGCTGGGTGTTGCTCAACTGGCGCAGCGGCATTTTGCTTTTTCTGGGAATCCTGCTGCTGGCCATGATCGTCGGCGGTGTCGTTCTCAACACTATCTTCCTGGTGCGGGAAATCCGGCGCAACGAACAGCACGACGCCTTCATCAACGCGGTAACACACGAGCTGAAGACCCCGGTCGCCGCCATCCGGCTTTATCTGGAAACGCTGCAAACGCGGGATGTGGATGAAGCCAAGCGCAAAGAGTTTTATCGCATCATGCTGGACGAGAGCGGCCGCCTGCTCGCGACCATAGAACAGGTGCTGCGCACGGGACGCGCGGGAGCAGCCGGACGAAAGCTGTACGTAGAGCGCATTGAAATCGGGACCGTAGTGGAAGAATGCCTTTCGCGCGCCCGGATGCTGCTCGATATTCCGCCGGATGCGCTTGAATACCGGCCCGGGCCCTCCCTCAGCATCATGGGCGACGCCGACGAGGTGTGCGCGGCGGTCTCGAACCTCATCGAGAACGCAGTGAAATATTCCGGCGCCGACCTGAAAGTGGTGGTCGAGACCAATGAAGTGGACGGTAAGTACGTTTCCTTGCGGGTGCGCGACCGCGGGGTCGGCATTCCGAAATCCGAGCTGAAGCGCATCTTCAAGCGCTTTTACCGGGCACCGGGATCGATGGCATCGCGCGTGAAAGGCATTGGCGTTGGCCTATACATCGTGCGCTCCGTAGCCAAACGGCATGGCGGACGCGCCTGGGCGGAAAGCGAAGGTCCGGGGCAGGGCAGCACGTTCGTTCTGCAACTGCCCCTGGCGAAATGAGCCGTATTCTGATCGTCGAAGATGAGCGCCACCTGGCCGATGGTCTGCGCTTCAACCTGGAGGCCGAAGGTTACCAGGTGCAGGTGGCCGAGACAGGCGAGGCCGCCCTGGATCTTCTCATGACGCCCACAGCGTTTGACGTCGTCGTCCTTGACGTCATGCTGCCCGGAAAAGACGGCTTTACGGTTATTTCGGAGCTCCGGCATGCCGGCAACTTTATCCCCACTCTGATGCTTACGGCTCGCGGCCACCCGGACGATGTGCTGCGCGGCTTCGAGGCCGGCGCCGACGACTATCTCACGAAACCGTTCGAACTCGCGATTCTGATTGCACGCATTCGCGGGTTATTGCGGCGCCACCAGTGGATGCGCACGTCATTGCACCAACTGAACCATGCGGCCACCGTTCATGAGCCCAGTGACACGTACACGTTCGGTGATAAGTCCGTGCATTTCGACAAATTGGAACTGCGCGTCCGCGATTTGAACTTCCCGCTGACTTTGATGGAAGCGGGGCTGCTCCGCTACCTGATCCAGCATGAAGGCAAACCCGTATCGCGAAAAACCATGCTGGAAGAGGTTTGGGGATTGCACGAAGATACGGATACGCGCGCGATCGACAATTTCGTGGTGCGTTTGCGGCGGTACATCGAGGATGATCCCACGCGCCCGAGGCATTTGCTGACGGTGCGGGGTGTGGGGTACCGGTTTGTAGCCAGTCCGCCGGCGACGGCGAAAAAATGATGGTAGAGCCGCCCCAACCAATTCCCGTGCTTGCGGACAGTGAACCCTCAACAGATTGACTGACTGAGGCAGGATTTAAGCACAAGTCACTGCCGCATATGCGCTCTTATCCCCTCATCACCGCTGCTGCGATATACTAATCTGTTCACCACACATAAAGGAGAGTTACCCCCATGACTGTGCCCTTCTACGGTCACGTCAAGCAGTACCGCAGCATCCAGTCAGAGATCGACGCCAATATGAAGGAAGTGCTCGAGAGCGGCCAGTATGTCATGGGGCCGATGCTGAAGCGCTTCGAGAAAGAATTAGCGGATTATCACGGCATGAAACATGCTATTGGCGTCGGCAACGGTACCGACGCGTTGTGGTTATCGTTTATGGCCCTTGGCATCGGGCCGGGCGATGAATGCATCACGCATCCCAATACCTTCTTTGCGACGGCCGAGGCTATCTGGATCGCGGGCGCCACCGCCGTGTTCGTGGACGCCGATCCCAAGACCAATTGCATTGATCCGGCCAAGATCGAAGCCGCCATCACTCCAAAAACCAAGGCGATTGTGCCCGTACATCTCTACGGACAATGCGCCGACATGAAAGCCATTCGCAAGATTGCCGACAAGCACAAGCTGTTCGTAATTGAAGACAACGCGCAGGCCATCGGCGCACGCGGCGACGGCTTCAAGATCGGAGAGTTGAGCGATTCGGTCTGCACGAGTTTCATCATTCAAAAGAACCTCGGCACTTTCGGCGATGGCGGTGCGGTGGTCACCAATAACCCCGAAATCGACCGCCACGTGCGGCGCCTGCGCAATCACGGCTCCGAGAAGCGCTCCTGCCACAGCTATGGATTCAACAGCCGCCTGGACGACCTGCACGCCGGGATTCTCAGCGCCAAGCTGAAGCACATTGACGAATGGAACGCCCTGCGCCGGAAGCACGCCGCCCGCTATACGGCCTGCCTGAAGGACGCGCAAAATTTCACGCTGCCTTCGGAGACCCCGGGCTACTATCACGTGTTTCACCTCTATGTGATCGAGACCAAGCGCCCCGAGCATCGTAAGCCGCTGCTCGAGTTCCTGAACAAGAACGGCGTCGATGCCAAGTGCCACTACGACATCGCCATTCATCAGCAGGAAGGCTATCCGTGGGGCAAAGGAGCGCGCATCGTAGGCTCGATCGCCAACGCCGAGCGCAACGCCGGCTGCTGCATCTCCCTGCCCATGTTCCCCGAGCTCACCGCCGAGGAGATCGACTACACCATCGCCAAAACGCTCGAGTGGGATAGAACGGCAGGTCAGGCGTGAAAGATAAATACCGCGTCGTCGTTGTCGGCATGGGCAAGCGCGGTATGCACCATGCCTCGGCGTTTCAGGCTAACGGACGTTTCGAAGTCGCGGGGATCTGTGACATCGACCAGGGCCGCTTGAATGACGCTGCCGCGAAGTTAGGTGTTGCGGTCAAGGGCACCGACGCCGCGGAAGTGGCCAAAACCGTTAAGCCCGACGTCTTCTGTTTCTGCACGCTACCCAATATTCGTTCGTCCATGGTGAAGATCGGGATCGAATCGGGAGCGCAGCTGATCGCCATGGAGAAGCCGGTGGCTCTCACCAGCACCGAAGGCTTTGCGGTTCGCGATCTAGTCACAAAGAGCGGAATCAAAGCTGTGGTCAGCCATCAGCACCGCTACGGAACGCATTACCAGAAAGTCGGGGAACTGGTCGCCTCGGGCGCGCTGGGCCGCATCCACACGGTTTACGGGACGGCCACAGGCTGGATGATGCACATGCTGTCTCATCTGGTCGACTATCTGCGCTGGTTCGGTGGCGGCGAGGAAGCCGAATGGGTCATAGCGCAAGCCGCAGGCCGCGGCAAGCTCGCCGACATTCATCCGTCGCCCGACTACATCGCGGGTTTCATTCATTTCGCCAATGGCGTGCACGGCGTCATCGAGTGCGGCGCCGGAGCGCCGGATGTTCCCGAAGTCGATTACTGGTGGCGGAAGTGCCGCATCGGCGCACAGGGCGTCGATGGTTTCGCTGAAGTGCTCACGGGCGGCGGCTGGCGTGCGGTAACCAAGAGTGGCGCCTGCTCGGGCGGCGGATCCATGAACTACGATCTCGACATGCCGCCGTACATCCAGCAGATGGCCGACTGGCTCGATCGCGATAGCGCCGTGCACCCCTGCAATTTCGCGAGTGCGTACAAGGGCTTCGAAATCATGATGGCTTTCTGCCGCTCGGCAGCCCAGGGAGGGCAGGTCGCGCTGCCGCTTACGGAGCCCATGGACGAAATCGAGATGCTGCGCAAGTCCGTTCCTGAGCGCAAGATTCTGCTATCGATGGCGGCAAACGCCAAAGAATACCCGGCTTAGTCGTTTTTGTTAGATTTCCGGGATTTTCCCCCGTAACCGGAAGCCGGGTTCGGAGTATTAGTAGTGAGCCCGTATGCCACAACTCCATTCCTGGCTAAGCGCCCTCAAGCAGGACCTCCGTTACACTTTCCGTACACTTCGCCGTGAAGCCGGCTTCACCACCTTTGCCCTGCTCATCGTCGGGCTCGGCGTCGCCGCCACTTCCACCGTTTTTAGCGTAGTAAATACTCTTCTCATACGTCCTCTGCCGTTCAAAGATCCCGATCAACTCGTATGGATCGCCAATCACCAGGAATCGAGCGACATGTCCGGCAGCACCACGCAGGTGGACCATATGCTCGACTTGCGCGCGCACAATCAGTCCTTTTCCGATGTCGCCGCCTACTTCGCCTTCTACGGCGTGGGGGACAACAAGCTCACCGGTCAGGGCGAGCCCGAGCGTCTGAGCGGCGTCCCGGTTTCCGCGAACTTCTTCCAATTGCTGGGCGTTGAGCCGGAGATCGGCCGGCTCTTCACGCCCGAGGAGTGCAAGTGGAACGGGCCGAAAGTGTTGCTGATGAGCCACGGTCTTTGGGTGCGGCGGTTCGGCTCAAACCCAGGCATCGTCGGACGCACCCTGACCCTCAACAACGAGGCCGTCACCGTGGTCGGCGTCCTTCCCGAATCGTTCGATTTCGCCACGGTCTTTAACCCCGGTAGCCACATCGATCTCTATCTTGGCTTCCCGCTCTCTCCCGAAACGAACCGCTGGGGCAACACGCTGGCCATCGTCGCCCGGTTGAAGCCCGGCGTTCCGCTGGCTCGCGCTCAGGCCGAGTCCACGATTCTCTCCAAGCAATTCACCGAAGCCCATAAGCGGGACCGCAACGATTTCCAGGCGCGCCTCAGCCTGCTCCACGACCACGTTACCGGCCAGATCCGTCCCGCGCTTCTCGTTCTCGCTGCTGCCGTGGGGGTCGTGATGCTCATTGTTTGCGCAAACCTTTCCAATCTGCTGCTGGCGCGCACCGCTTCGCGGCAGAAAGAAATTGCCATTCGCGCCGCGTTGGGAGCGGGGCGAGCCCGCCTCGTCCGCCAGATGCTCACTGAAAGTATCGTGCTCTCCTGCGGCGGCGGTCTGCTCGGAGTCCTGCTGGCATTCGTGGGCATCCGCTTGTTGACTCACCTGGATGCCATCAGCGTTCCCCTGCTCGCCGATGTCCGCCTGGACGCAGGTGTATTAGCGTTCACCGTTCTGATGGCTGTTGCCAGCGGTCTGCTCTTTGGCCTGGCGCCTGCGCTCCAGTTGCCCTCACGCACTATGCATGATGCTTTGAAGGACAGCAGCCGAGGTTCCACCGAAAGTCATCAGCACCGTTGGATTCGCAGCGGGCTCGTGATTGCCGAAGTTGCATTCGCCTGTGTATTGCTGGTCGGCGCAGGCCTGTTGATCCGTAGCTTTTTGCGCGTGCTCGACGTCAACCTGGGTTTCCATCCCGAGCGTGTCGCTGCCATTCGTGTTGATCCCGACAGCCGCTACGACACGCAAGCCAAGCAGAATGCGTATTTCGACGAGGTGCTGCGCATTGCTCGTGAGATTCCAGGCGTCAACGGCGCTGGCTTGGCCGATTCGCTTCCTCTCGGCCGCAACCGCTCCTGGGGCGCCGGTGTGAAAGGCATCCTGTACCCTGAGGGCCAGTATCCCGATGCCTTTGTTCGCATCGCCACCGAGGGCTACGTCGGGGCCATGGGAATTCCGCTGATCCAAGGCCGCGATTTCACTGCGCGCGATACGGCATCGAGCGATCCCGTCATGCTCATCAACCAGACCATGGCCCGCAACCTCTTTCCGGGAGGGGACGCTCTTGGTAAATTCATCGATGGGGGCTGCACAAAAGCGAATCCCCGCATCGTAGGCATCGTCGGCGATGTTCGCCACCTGGCACTCGAGCAGAGCTCGGGCAATGAAATGTACTTCCCCATGCGCCAGTGCACCGATCACATGTCGACTGATCTCGTCATGCGCACTGCCCTTCCACCTAGCCAACTATCCGGCGCCGTCCGCACGTCGCTTCGCTCCATCGCTCCCAACCTGCCCTCGAGTGATTTCCGCACCTTGCAGCAGCTTGTCGACAAATCCGTTTCTCCGCGCCGCTTCGTCGTGTTGCTCCTCGGCGGCTTCGCCGGTTTCGCGCTGATCCTTGCCTCTCTCGGTATCTACGCCGTGATTTCCTATTCCGTCACGCAGCGCACCCAGGAAATTGGTATTCGCATGGCGCTCGGTGCGTCAAGCGCGGATCTCCAGGCACAGATTCTCGGACAGACCATGACTCTCGCTGCCGCCGGCATGCTTCTTGGCGCCGCGGCGTCCTGGCTTCTGGCACGGGCTATCAGCGGGCTGCTGTTCGGCGTCACCTCCACTGATCCCGTCACGTTCGCCGCCATGATCCTGATCCTCAGCCTGGTCGCCGCCGCAGCCGGTCTGATTCCGGCTCGCCGCGCGTCGAAGATCGATCCCATGGTGGCCTTGCGCGCGAGCTAGGAATACACCGCATTGCAATGGGTGCTCGCGCCTGTCCAACACATCGCGTCAGTTTGTGGCCTGATTACTGCGTGACGAAGGGATTCTCAATCCGCACGCCCTCGTATGTGTTCCCGTGGCCGAGATCTTCGCTGAACAAGACGCGGGCGCCTGCAGATTTCGCGGCGATGATGATCAAACTGTCCCAGAAGGAGAGCTGGTGACGCGAGTGCAAATCGATGGCTGACATGATATGCGCGGAATTGAGGCTCACCACGTTAAGTCCCGTTAGATCGGCCACGAGTGCACGTGCTTCCCGATCCGGAATTTGTGTCTTCTTGGTAATCGTCACAAATAATTCCTGAAGAACTTGCGTGCTCAATGCGATCGATCCAGTGTACAAATGCGACGCGTAAAGGCGGCGTGCTACTTCTCGCTTGTAAGCATATCGTTGGTCGTGAATATAGACCAGGACGTTTGTATCAAAGAAGACCATTAGCGGTCATACAGATCTTCACGCTTCCATCTTTTCTTTGGCAGCGTGTACAAACCTTTGGCAGACGCATTGAGGAACCTCTCCCCCGTTCTCACGTAGTCCCGATCGAATCGGAGTGTGCCAGTCAAGGCCTCTTGGATCCAGGCGTTGAGCGAAATACCCCGTTCCGCCGCGCGCACTTTGAGCTCGCGAATCAACTCGTTGGGCAGGCTAAGGGTCACGTTGCGTTTTGCCGTTCTCACACTATTCAGTGTACTACACACAAATCAGTGTGCTGCGATAGCGACGGCGTTCCGTACTACAATCACCTTCATGCCCAACGAAGTGTTCGCCGTTTTCGATACCACGGAAGGCTCGTTCAAAGCGCGCCTGTTCGCCGACCGCGCTCCCAAAACCGTGGAGAATTTCGTGTCTCTGGCCGAAGGCAAGAAAACCGGCAAACCGTTCTACGACGGCCTCATCTTTCATCGCGTGATTCCCGATTTCATGATCCAGGGCGGCTGCCCCGAAGGCTCCGGCCGCGGTGGCCCGGGTTATAAGTTTGCCGATGAGTTCCACCCCGATCTGAAGCACACGAAGCCCGGCATGCTGTCCATGGCCAATGCTGGCCCCAATACCAACGGCAGCCAGTTCTTCATTACCGTCGCCCCCACCACCTGGCTCGATAACAAACACAGCGTGTTCGGCGAAATCGTCGAAGGATACGACGTTGTCGATAAGATCTCGAAAGTTCCACGCGGCGCACAGGATCGGCCCAAGAAAGACGTCCAGATCCGTTCCCTCAAGATCGAAAGGACTTAACCCGGTGCGAAGACTCGCTCTCCTATGCCTTGTCTGCTCGTTGGCCCTGCTGGCCGAAGACGGTTTCCGTCCCATGTTTAATGGCAAGGACCTCGACGGCTGGGACGGCGATCCGCGACTGTGGAGCGTGCGGGAGGGTATGATTGTGGGCTCTACCGAGCACGCGCCGCTAAAGCACAACGAATTTCTCATCTCGAAAAAATCCTACGGCAACTTTATCCTGCGTGCTGAATGCAAACTTCGCAATCACAATAGCGGCATTCAGTTCCGCAGCGAGGCCTTACCCGAGTGGGTGTGCCGCGGTTACCAGGCCGATATGGCTCAGGACAATTACTGGGGCTGCATCTATGAAGAGAAAGGCACCCGCGGCATTCTGGTCAATGGATGGGCCAAGGCCAAACCCGTCGTTAAGCTCAAGGACTGGAATGACTACGAAATCTCCTGCAAGGGCGACCACATCCAGGTAACACTGAATGGTGTGGAAACCGCCGAACTGCACGATTCCGTCCGATTGAGCGGTATCATCGGTCTCCAACTGCATATGGGGCCGCCAATGGAAGCGTACTTTCGCAACGTTCGGATTAAGGAATTGCCCTAGCTCCATTGCGCATCGCTCTTTTTGGCGGCACCTTCGACCCCATTCACAACGCCCACCTCGAGATCGCCCGCGAGGCGGTGCGTCAGTGCAGACTCGATTGCGTGTGGTTCATACCCGCGTCTCGCCCGCCGCATAAGCCGGGCGCGACAACTGCTCCGTACGAACACCGCTACCGCATGGTCGAGCTGGCATGCGCCGGCGATGCCAGGTTCCAGGCTTCGCGCATCGAAGAGGGCGAAGAGACCAGCTACTCGATTGGAACCATCGAGCGTGTGCGCGCTTTGCTCAACCCTCATGACGAATTGTTTTTTCTCATCGGCGCTGATGCTTTTGCTGACATTCAAACCTGGCGGCGATGGCAGGACGTAGTGGCCGCGGTGGAGTTCATTGTCGTCAGCCGTCCCGGCGGCGCCTATGAGATTCCCCGTGGCGCTCGCGTTCACGCGCTCGAAGGCGTCAGTTTGCCGGTATCCTCCTCCGGCATTCGCCGCCGCCTGGCCGAGGGCGATGATTCCGTGGATGTTCCGGCCCCGGTGTTCGCGTACATTCGCGAGCACGGCCTCTACCGTTAGGGCGTTCACATCCTCCTCCGAAATAATGAGAGCGGCAGAATAGATGAAAAGAGATCACTTTTCGCCTCGGCGGGATGCGCCGGATCTCATCTCTCGACCTGCATGTGCCTACACTGATGCCAGGTGCGACCCAAAGCTCTGTGGACGTTAGCCATCATTTTCGCGGCGGCCTCGATCGCTGTTGCGCAGCCGCCTCTCACTACCATCCAGGACAATCTCTACAAAGCCGACGGCACGCCGTTCGAAGGTTTGCTGATGATTTCCTGGAATAGCTTCCAAGCCGGCAATCAGGCCAACGTCGTTTCCCAAAGCCTGACGGTAAAAGTTGTAGGCGGCCTGTTCTCCGTGCAACTCGCCCCCACCGCTGACGCCAATCCTCCGAGTGCTTACACCGTCACCTACAACAGCGATGGAAAAGTCCAGTTTCAGGAGACTTGGGTGGTAGCGGCAACCACGACGGCTCTCAGAATCGCCGATGTCCGCGTCTCGACTACGTCGAATCCGAACAATTCACCCTTACAGCCGCCCAACCAGACTCCGATCGGGGAAAGTGACGTCACCGGCCTAGTGAACGATTTGGGTCTGCGCCCATTAAAGGGACCCGGGTTCAGTTCGGGCCGGGCAGCAATGATCAACGTGTCCGGGGGAATCGACGCCGTGATCGGCAATCCATCCGACTGCGTATTTGTCGACGGAACATCCGGACCTTGCGGGGGAAGCAGTCCGCTGTTTTCGGATTCGGAAGTGCCGGGGGGCACGATCGACGGCAATAATGCCGTTTTCACGCTGGCCAATACGCCGAGCCCGGCTGCCAGCCTGACCTTATTCCGTAATGGAATTGCGTTGAAGGCCACAGTGGACTACACGCTGACAGGTTCGACGATCCAGTTCTTGGCCGGCGCCGTACCTCAGTTGGGCGATACTCTTCTCGCCTGGTACCGCCTTCCGTCCGCGAGCCCTCTAATTGGCCAGCAGCAAGCGTTCCCCGGCAGTCCGCAGGTCATTTGCAGCGCCGCCGGATCAAGCACTTCGGCAGTCAATTTCACGTCGATTGGAAGCTGCGCCATTCCCGCCAATATCCTGCAAACCGGCGACCGCGTGGAGATCCATTACGACCTGGCGCACACCGGAGGGTCTGTGGGCTTTGAATATCAGGCGATCTGGGGTACGGCGACGATTACCGACCGGATCGGCGTGACGGCAGAAACCCTGGTTGCGGGAAAGGCTGAGGCCGGTCTTTATAGTGGCGGCGCGCAGTTACGGTCCGAGAGCTGGGGAACGGTGCTGTCTTTTGCAGCTTCGGTGGGCAAGGCAACGGACAACATAGCCGCAGGGATCACGGTGAACTTTCAGGCGAAACTCGCGCAAGCGGCGACCGACACCGTTTCGCTCGCGAATTTCACCGTCGTCCGGTATCCGGCGCAGTAATTTCCTACTTTAAATATTTATCGAGGTCCGGGTGCAGCTGTTTCTGTACTTCCGGATCGTCCAGGTTTTCTTTAGTCACCAGGCGCGGGGGAATGTTCTGAATTTTCTGGGGTGTCCCGCCTCTTAGTTTCCCAACGGCAGCCGCGAGCGCGTCATGCCCCATGCGGAACGGGTCCTGGACCACGAGCGAATCGATCAGGCCGGCTTTCAGGTCGTCGAGCAGGCCTGGACTCGAATCGAACCCTACTAACCGTACTTTGGCGTTGCGGCCTTTGATGGCCTGCGCGGCCCCGACGGCGCTCGATTCATTTGAAGCGAACATGGCGGCAAGGTCGGTGTGGGCGGTCAACATATTCTCGGCGACATTCAAAGATTTAGCGCGATCCGCCCAACCGTAACGTTTGTCGACAATTTCGATCCCCGGAAAATCCTTCTTGATGGCATCCTCAAAGCCCTGCTCGCGGGCCATGGTGGACGCGGAACCGGGCTCGACGGCGACTTCGGCGATCTTGCCCTTGCCATCGAGGATCTTGCCCATGCGCGCGGCCCCCATGGCGCCCGCCGCGTAGTTATCAGTTGCCACCTGGGCGACGAACGTTTGGGTATCCACCGGGGAATCAAAAATCACAACGGGAATGTTCTGGCGCGTCGCCCTATCGACCACGCTGACCATGGCGGTCTTGTCGATCGGCGCGAGGCATATGGCATCGACATGCTGCGTAATCATGGAATCCACGATTTGCAACTGGCCGGTAAAGTCGGTTTCGGAGGGAGGGCCGTTCCAAAGAACGTCCACTCCAGTTTCGCGCGCCGCAGCGACCGCGCCGGCGTGAACGGACTGCCAGAACAGATGCGCCTGTCCTTTGGGGATCACCGCGATGCGCTTGCGCGTGTCGCGATTGCAGGCGGCCAGCGCCAGGATGGCGCAAGACAGCAGTCCGAGGCGGAAAGCCCTGGCGGAGCTCACTTGTTCACGAAACCCTGGACGTAGATCGTGTGGATTCCGCGGACGGAGGTTTCGGTGCCGGTGACCTCCATGACCTGGGCGAAGTGGTCGCCGGCGGCTTTGCGGAAACCCGTTTGGCCGTCGCGGCGAGGATCATGCTCTTCGGCAATCAGCATGTAAACACCGCCATCTTTCGTCAGCAGGCCGATGGGCTCGCCGGCGGCGATACATTTCGAGCCGCAGGGCTTGTGCGCCGACCCGTGCTTGCCGAGCTGCAGGTAGCAGGAAAGATCGATGATCTCGCCGGTAATGCTGACGGTCTTGCCTTGCAGGGGCTTGCCATCCACGCCGGCTTTGACCGTGGTATCGGTCCAGGCTTTTTCGCCCTTCTCGCCGAGCGTGCCTTCGGACTTGTCAAAATCGGGATTCATTTGCGGCTGGAGCGGACCAGACGCGGATTTCTTGGCTTCGGCTTTCTTTTCGTCGGCGGCAGTGAGGGTCAAGGCGAGTGCCGCGACCAGGGACGTTAGAAGTATCTTTCGGGACATATTGTTCCTCTTTGTGGATTCGCGCGCAGGAATGGCTATTTTACCTGGAAAAGGGGGGCAGGGGTCCGGCCGAGCAAATGCCCCCAGCCACCGCCGGGCCACAATCGCGGAGCCGCCTGATTACGGCCCGCCGATGTTGGCGTCGCCGACCTCACGGCAGTTCGACAGTGTGCGGAGTCATCATGTCCCGGACTTCGATGGGCATGCTCAACTGTGTGCCGCCGGGACCCGGGCCGCCCGAGAGCTTTGCGGCGATCTCATAGGCGCGCTCGGGGCGTTGCACGTCCACGATCCAGTAGCCGAGCAGGAACTCCTTGGATTCGGGAAACACCCCATCGGTTATGGGCACACCGCCCGGGCCGGCCCGCACGACCTTGGCCTGGTCAGGCGGCCCGAGCGGCGCGGTGGCCACAAACTCGCCGGATTCGGTGAGTTCCTTACTGAGGCGCGTCAAGAATGCAAAGTGCGCCTGGATATCCTTCTGGGACCAGGCCCGGTAGGCGTCCACGCCGGCGCGGGTGCCCGTCATCAGCAATATGTATTTCATTTCGCTCGCTCCTTTTGATTGTCGCGCTTGATGCGCGCTTCACGGATGGGTCGGAGCCGGCGGTGGTTTCTCGACATGGGCCAAGAAACTTTTAGGGAAAGACGCAGCCCTACGCCGCGTCGTCAATGGCGACGACAATGCGTTTGCCGAGGGCTTCGAGCGCGGCTTGCAGCTTCTCGGAGCGGGTGTCGTGGTCCGGGTCGAGCATGCGGCGGACGACGGTCTCGCGGACTCCGAGGCGGCGTGCCAGTTCGCTATTGCTGACGCGTTGCTGGGTCATGGTGAGATAGAGCGCCAGTTTGCCGGCGATCCACAGCGGGACAGGAATCAGGCGCTGGCCACGTTTGGTGCGTGAGGAAGCGGGAATAGGAGCTCGCTCAGCGATGCGGAAGGCGATGGTGCTGCCGAGGCAATCGATGGCTTCTTCGAGGGCTTCAGCCAGGTTGCGCCCGTCCGTGTGGGCTTCAGGAAAATTGGGGAACGAGACGACGGTGCGGCCTTTGCGATCCCTGGTTAGCGTTGCAGGGTAAGAAAATGAGTGCATTGCAACTCCTTCCGAGGTCGCGAGGATGCCGAGATCTTTACACATCTGGTGTAGCAGGCCAGGGCCGAGTTCTTTGTTGCGGTCCTTGACGGTAGTGAAGGCAAACCCCAGGTAAACCTTTCCACGACTTCCCTTGCCTTTGGCCGGTTCGAAGAGATAAGGCATGCTCTTTCGCCTCGCCAGGCTGTGCGGTTTCCGAAGAAACTCGCCAGCTTTCAAACCATTCCAGGGTCGCACATTTGTGTGCGAGAGGACAAGCGTGAGGCAGGGATTTTAGACTAACGGGCGGTCTGTCCCCGGTTTCCCCCGTCCCCGGTTTCCCCCCCGAAACGCCGCACCGTTTCGATCCGAATGACAGACTCTTACCTTTTCGCCACCGTCTCCGCCAGCGGATTTGGCAGGTGATGCTCTGCGTAATATCCTGGCCGGACGCGTTCGACGATCTGGGCAGTGGGGCGGTCGAGGACTTGGAAATACGGATTGGGGTTTAAGCCGATCCAGAAGGCCCAGGCGATTAACGGAGCGAAGACGGCGATTTCGCGCCAGTTGAGGTCCTTGAGCGTCTGGTTCTTTTCCGAGATGTCGCCGAGCATGGTGCGCTGGAAGAGCCAGATGAGGTACGCCGCGCCGAGGGCGATACCGACGGCGCCCCAGAAGGCCCAGTTGAACGACATCTGGTAGGCGCCTTGCAGGATCGTGATTTCGCCGATGAAGCCGTTGAGCGGCGGCATGCCCATCGAACTGAGGGCGGCGAGCAGGAAAACGATGGTGAACACGGGCATGACGCGCAGCAGGCCGCCGTATTCCTTGATCTCGCGCGTATGGCGGCGCTCATAGACGATGCCAACGATTAAGAAGAGCATGCCGGTTGAGATGCCGTGGTTGATCTGCTGGATGATCGAGCCCTGAATGCCGGCGGGGTTGAGCGCGAAGATGCCGAGCGTGCAAAATCCCAGGTGGCTGACGGAAGAGTAGGCGACGAGCTTTTTCCAGTCCTTCTGCATGAGAGACGCGAGCGCGCCGTAGACGATGCCGATGATGGAGAGGATGGCGATGATGTTGACGACGGTCGGGTTCTTGGACGTATCGGGCAGCAGCGGCAGAGAGAAGCGCAGGAATCCGTAAGTTCCCATCTTCAGCAAGACGCTGGCGAGGATGACGGACCCGGCGGTGGGGGCTTCGGTGTGAGCGTCGGGGAGCCAGGTGTGGAAGGGGAACATCGGGACCTTGACGGCGAAGCCAAGGAAGAAGGCCCAGAACACCCACCAGGCCATGCCGGCGGGCAGATTGGCTTTCATCAGGTCAGCGATGTCGAACGAATAGGCCTGGAACTGGCTGTAGTACTGGAAGTAAAGGGTGAGGATGCCGAGGAACATCAGGACGGAGCCGATCAAGGTATAAATCATGAACTTGATGGCGGCATAGAGACGGCGCTGGCCGCCCCAGATGGCGATGATGAAGTACATCGGCACGAGCACGGTTTCCCAGAAAACGAAGAAGAGCAGGAAATCGAGACTCATGAACACGCCTAGCATGCCGACCTGCAAGAGCAGGAAGAACGCGTAGTATTCCTTCAGGCGGTCCTGGATGGCGCTCCAGCTCGAAAGGATGGAGAGGAAGCCGAGGAGCGTGGTGAGCATCACCAGGAGCAGCGAAAGGCCGTCGATGCCCAGGTGGTAAGACGCGCCGATGGAAGGAATCCAGTTGGCGCGCTCGACGAACTGGAAGTCCTTGGTGCGGTCGAACTGGAAAACCAGCGGCAGCGATACGAGAAAGCCGAAGAAAGACGCCACGTTGGCCCAGACCTTGACGGCGAGGGCGTTGGAGCCGGGAATTAAAAGCAGAATAATCAGGCCGGCCAGGGGCGTGAAAAGGACGATGGAAAGAATATGGTCCATAGGGAACCGAACCGCACATCATATCCCAACCGCAGATGGTATGTCAGAATCGCAGCATGCGAAAAATGACTCGGCGGGCTTGGGTGGCTGGCGCAGCATTGGCGGCGAGGGCTGCAGAGAAGACCATCGTGCGGCTGCCGCAGAAGGTGCGGCTGGCGATTTTGGGGCTCGAGGGGCATATCAGCGAGATTCTAGGACCGCTCGACCGGCTGCCGGACGTGGAGCTGGCGGCGGTGCAGGATCCGAATGCGGCGCTGGTGGCGCAGGTGCGGGAAAAGCACGCCTCGGCCCGCCCGTACAGCGATTGGCGGGAACTGCTGGATCGGGAAAAGCTCGACATGGTGGGCGTGTGCGGAACGAACGGGGAGCGCGCGGAGATCCTGATGGCCTGCGCGCAAAAGAAGCTGCATATCGTGGCGGAGAAGCCGCTGGCGATTACGATCGCGGATCTGGAGCGGGTGAAACGGGCGGTGGCCGAAAACGGCGTCAGGCTGACGATGCTGATCTCGATGCGGTTTCAGGCGAATTACCGTGCGCTGAAGGAAATTGTGGACTCGGGAGCGATCGGCGAGGTGGCGCAGATGTCAGCACAGAAGTCGTACAAACTCGGGGAGCGGCCCGATTGGATGCTACGCCGCGCGACGTTCGGGGGAACGATACCGTACATCGGGATCCACATGGTGGACCTGATGCGGTGGACGAGCGGGAGAGAGCTGGTGGAAACGGTGTCAGTCGAAGGGCGCGTCGGATTTCCCAAGTTAGGGGAAATGGAGAATACCACGTCAACCATCTTTCGCCTGGACAATGGCGGGACGGCGGCACTTCACATGGACTATCTGCGACCAGAGACATCGCCCAGTTGGGGAGACGACAGACTGCGGCTGGCGGGAACGCGCGGCGTGGCGGAATATCAGGCGGCGACGGGAGTGACGCTGGTGACAGACAAGCATGGCCCGCGAACAGTGACTGAGTTACCGGCGAGCGGATCGTTGTTCCTGGATTTTTTAGGATCTGTTTACAACAACAGCCGGTTGGTACTAGAACTGAAAGACATCTATCGAGTGAACGAGATCGTGTTAGATGCACGGGAGGCGGCGGACCGGCGGGAGGTGATTCAGATATGATCCGAATCATGGAATAATCCAACTGGAGTGGAGTAGTCACAAGACACTTGGAAAAATAACAAACTCAGATTCAGTGATTTGGTAGTTTGAACGGACACATGGGAGAGAGATTGGGGAGTAAGTTCGGACCGAGAGCTTCCTTATTCCTAAGGAAGCTGGAAGGGAAGAATGGGAGACCCAATCATCGTAATTCCGCCCCCCAAACGTCCTCTGGTCAGTTAGAAGATTCCGCAAGTACCAACCTACAGCGCGCAACAGAGGCGCGCGATTCAACCTCTACCTCAAATAAAGTTGCCATTCAGACGGCAAACTCTGGTATGATCTCTCCGGGGATAACGCAGGTTACCCCGGGGGGACTACCAAAAATCCTCCCCCACGTCCGACGAAAGTGAAAACCACGGTAGGCAGCGCAGTGTGCTGCATGCTATTCCTGGCGGGCGTCGGATCGGTGCCCAGGACCGGTCCTAGCCAACAAATCAGGCCTCCGCGGCTGTTTTCGAGTCACTCATCACCCTCAACCAGAGAAGTGTTTCTGGCGGAATTCCGGGCGGGAACGACGCTTTTCGAACAACGGGACTATTCGGAAGCCGAGCAAACATTTAGCCGGGCCCACGGTGAGGCGGCAGAGCAGGGCGACTGGAACAACGCGGGCCGGTCGCTGACCTGTGTGGGTGCGTGCCGTGGCAGTATGTTCCGCTATCGTGAAGCGCTCACGGCATGGCTGGAGGCGAGACGCGAGTCGGAACTCGTCCATGACTGGGTCAACCTGGGGGGGCTCAGTGTCAACATATCGAGCCTGTACCTGCTGATGGGGGAGCTGGACTCGGCGGCGCAGTCGGCGGAGCGGGCGGTGGGTGAAGCCGAACGGGGCGGATTCGCGGATGGCATCACCCGCGCCCGCATGCAGCTTGGAGTGGTTTGCGCACGCCAGGGGCGGATGGCGGAGTCAGCGGCAGAGTTCCGGAAGGCGATTGCTCTCGCCGAGCGCGACGGCAACGAGGCAACGGCCGCCGAGGGGTGGGACCACTTCGGAGCCGAGTTGCTGGCGCGGGGCGAATACCAAGCGGCGGACGGCGCTCTGACCGAGGCGTACCGGTTGCGCAGCCTGCACCGGCTGCCGAAAGTAGACAGCTCTCGATTCAACCTGGCACGGCTCCGGCTGGCGCAGCACGATCCGGCGACCGCGCTGCGATTGTCTCATGCGGCGCTTGATCCGCGGCATCGAGCCGATAGTCTGGTGACCAGGTGGGAGCTGTATCACTTGCGGGGACTGGCGCACCTGGAACTTGGCAATCTACAGGAAGCGTTCCGTGACTTCGGTCTGGCCCTGGAAGGTGCCCGGGCATGGCGGTTGGAAGTGGTGCCGGCGGATTTCGCGCGAGTAGGCTCGGAGATCCGGCTCAGCGAGATCTATTCCTCGTACATCGATGCCGGAAACCGGCTATACCTGGCAACCGGGCAGCGCGAGCTGATGCGGGAGACGTTCCAGGCGGCAGAGGAGAATCGGGCGGCGAGTCTGCGCGCTCTTCAGGCCCTGCCCGGGGATTGGCGGGAACGGCTGCCGGGCAAGTACTGGGACTCCTTAGCAAAGCTCCATGCGGTGGAAGTAAGTCTGCTCAATACCGATACGGCTGCGCAACATGAGCAGATGCGCGCGTTGCGGTCCGCGGTGCTTGAGATGGAGGCGGAGGCGGGAGCGAAGACGGAGCTTGGCAACACCGATCTGGCACGGCGCACGCAGACGGCGCTACCCGCGGATTCCGTTCTGTTGAGTTTCCATATGGGGGAGCGGCAGTCGTACTTGTGGGCGATCAGCCGCGAGCAGTTCAATCTGTATCGCCTGGGCAACGCGACGAAGCTGGCGGAGGATGTGCCGGCTTTTGCGCACGCAGTCAGCACGGGAGCGCCTGAAGCAGCGCGCGAAGGAGAGAGGCTATATAGGGCCCTGTTTGGCCAGCTCGGCATTCGTTTGGAGCAGAAGCCGCGATGGCTTCTGGCGCTCGACGGCGGGCTCTACGACATTCCGCTTGCTGCGCTGGTGGCCGGATGGCGCGGCGGCAGGCCCGTGTACCTGGCGGAGAAGCATTCGCTGGACGTGACAACCGGCGCTGCTGGCTTAGGCCAAGGCCGGCCAGGAGAGTGGCGCAAATTAGCTGGAGGCCGATTCCTTGGAATCGGAGACGCGATCTACAACACCGCGGATCCGCGCTGGAAGGGGCGCACGGAGCAGCCAAGGAGTATTCTGCCCGGGCTGGCGTTCGCGGAGAGCACAGCGTCTCAGGCGATATTTATGCCCCGACTGCCGGGCACTGCCGGGGAAATCGAAGCGTGCGCACGAGTGTGGGAAGGGCAGGGGAGCGGATCCAGACTCCTCCGAGGAGAAGACGCAACGCCGGATCGATTCCGGAATGCATTGCGAGACCATCCGTCGGCGATTCACATAGCCGGGCATTTTCGCGAAGCGAGCGTGGCGCCGCATGCCAGCATGATCGCGCTCAGCCTCAGCCCAAAGGGAAGCACGCAATGGCTGAGCCCGATCGAGATTACGCGTTCCAGGGTGGCGGCGAGTCTGTTGGTGCTCAGCGGGTGCAGTTCCGGACGAGCCGATGCGCTGCCGGGCGCGGGCCTGATGGGGCTGACAAGGGCATGGCTAGCGGCAGGGGCGCGCTCGGTGATCGCGAGCCATTGGCCGACGGTAGACGATCGTGGGTCGCTGTTTGCCTATTTTTACAAGCACTTTCAAGAGAACCCAGAAGTGGGACCGGCTGTTGCTCTGCAACAAGCCCAGCTCGATATGCTGCATGCGGGGGGATGGAGATCCGCTCCACAGTACTGGGCCGGTTATTTCGTTAACGGAGATTTCTAGGGGGATCTATGGCGGGATTTAATACAGAGGCTTTGAGCACGACTGAGGAGGCTGCCGTGGACGCGCCGACCGGTCCGCCGGGGTCTGAAGCGCCGATTTCAGGTCCGAATTGGGCTGAATTGGTCGAGAAGATCAAGCTCGACGATCAGTCCGGGATGGAAGAGCTGTACCGGGTGTTTTCGCGCGGCGTTCGCTTCTACCTTTGCCGGCAACTGGGGCCACAGGACCTTGAGGACAAGGTCCACGACACATTTTTAATCGTCGTGCAAGCAGTGCGGAGGGGAGAGCTACGGGAACCTGAGCGATTGATGGGCTTTGTCCGAACGGTGGTGCGGCGCCAAGTGGCGGGCCACATCGACCAGGCGGTGCACGCGCGGCGGCAGCAAGTAGGGATTGAATCCGGGACAACGGTGATTGATCTCAATCGAGACCCGGAAGAGAAGGCAATCCAGCAGCAACACGAGGACATTGCCCGCCGGGTTCTGAACAGCATTTCGAAGCGCGACCGCGAGATTCTGACGCGGTTCTACCTGCTGGAACAATCGCAGCAGCAGATTTGCGAACAGATGAATTTGACGGAAACGCAGTTCCGATTATTGAAATCGCGAGCGAAGGCCCGGTTTGGGGAGCTGGGTAAGCGGAGGCTAGAGCGCCGGGAAATTGCCCGGTATTCTTGAGGGGTCGCTGGGGAAACATAAAAGACAAGCTCGTGGGGGTCGGTCCCACGGGCAGGGACGGTGCTGCCATGCCACTGAACACGAACGATCACGCCAGCGAGGAAGTTCTGGAGCAATACGCTCTGGGATCGCTAGAAGAGCCGCTTTTGGGCGAAATAGAGGAGCACCTGTTACTCTGCTCCCAGTGCCAGGAGCAATTAAAGGAAATTGATGCATATCACGCGGCCATGCGGGGCGCGGCCGTTCGGCTCGACACGGAGGACGAACAGCGCAAACGGCTCTGGACGCGGATATCGGGCTGGCTCACAGTAAGCAGGCTAGGCTGGGCGCTGGCGCTGGGAGCGGTTTTGGTATTGGCGCTATCAACGCGGGTTTGGATGAGGCGGCCACCAGCAGGGTCGCCGTTAGCGATCTACCTGGACGCTAACCGCGGTGCTGAGGTGCGTCACGCGGCGTCAGGTAGACCGCTCGAGCTGACGCTGGACACGACCGCGCTGAGTAGATATCCAGTTTACCGGGCAGAGACGGTGGATGTCACCGGCAATATCCGAGCACAATCGGATACCACCGCCGCGGAGGGCAAAGTGAAAGTTTCGCTAAGCCAAGGGCTGACGCCGGGCAGCTACTTCGTCCGGCTGTACTCCCCTTCGCATGAACTGCTGCGGGAGTACGGCCTGATGGTGGAGTAACGGCGGCAGCCGAGATGCTTAATTTTGGGCGGCGGCGCCGTCTGCGTTCACCTGCCCAGAAACCGCGACATCCCGATAGCGAGGAAGAAGAAGCATCAGTAGTCCAGCGGCTTCAATAACCAAAAACAACTACGCAACGTTTGCACGTCTTGGGCGGCCATCATGCTTGAATGCAGGAGAGTTCCCGAGTGAGGAGGCTGGTTACTCGAAGCTCTGGCGAAAATTTTCAAACTGCTGTTTGAGCTCGGCAAGATCGGACTCCAGTTGGGCGATGCGAGCTTCGAGGGGAGAGGGGCGGAGCGGCGCAGGCGCGGGAGCTTCGGCGGTTTCGACATCGCCGGATAACAGGTGGGCGTAGCGCGATTCCTTTTCACCGGGACGGCGGTCGAGTCTTTTCACGAGAGGCGGCGTGCGCTCGGCCAAACGGGAGAGAGTAGATTCCACGTCGGCGAGGCTGTCGAAATCGTGCAGGCGCTCGCTGCGCCCACGGAGCTCACCGACGGTTTGGGGTCCGCGAAGCAACAGGACACAGAGAAGCGTCTGTTCGCGGCGATCGAAATTGAAGACTTCCCCGAGCCGGTGCGCATACTTGTGAACGCGATGATCGCCGCCGCTGATATCAAGCGTCAGGCCCTTGCTGCGGAGAATTTCAAGTGCCGTGTAGACGGTGTCCTCGTCGAGCGACATAACGGGATCGCGATTCGATTTCTGATTGCACGCCGCGGTGAGAGCGTGCAGAGAAAGCGGATAATACTCCGGCGTGGCGGTCTCTTTTTCGACCAGCGAGCCGAGCACGCGCGCCTCGACCTCGGAGAGCAGGAGGGGGTCCATGGTCAATCGTACTTTTCGTAGATGATGTGACGGCGTTCAAAACCCATGTTCTTCAGGATGGAGCGGACGCTGTCGACCATTTCACGCAAGCCGCAAATGTAGACATCGATGTCGCGGCCCGGCCCGATGGCACGCTCCAGATGTTCCTGCACGCGGCCGGTGCGTCCGGCCCAGGTAGAACCGGGGCGCGTGATGGTGGGCCAGAAGTGAAAATTGGAGTGGGAACGCTCCAGGGTTTCGAACTCGTCGCGGTAGAGCACGCTGTGCTCGTGGCGGACGCCATATAGTAGCGTGACGCGATGGAGATGATCCTTAGCGAGTTGCGGCGGGAGCATGGAGCGGAACGGAGCGATGCCGGTACCAGTGGCAACAAGTACGGCGTCTCGTTGCGGTTCGCGCCAGACGAAGGTGCCGAACGGGCCGCGCATTTCGACCAGGTCGCCCGGCCGCAAAGTAAACAAATATGGAGAGAGGTGGCCCTCCTGCACACGATTCAGACAAAGCTCGAAGCGATTGCCGGAGGGTGGACTGGCAATGGAATAAGCACGGGTGATGGGCTCGCCATTGACCATCTCTTCCAGCGAAACCCACTGTCCGGGAACAAACAGGAATTCTTTGGCCTCGGGAAGTTCAAAAACAAAGTGACGGATTTCCGGTGCGATTTCCCGCGACTCGACCAACCTGGTTTTCAAACCGATCTACCTGATTCGAGAGCCTGTCTCGCCCTTTCCTGGAGTATGGTATGCAGAGCCGGGTGGCCATCGAGAGGGGGCGCCGTGCGAATCTCGATGCCGGGATGTGTCTGCGAGAGCCCATGGACGATTCGCGGAAGATCCCGCTGGAGATGGAGCCCGAGGGTAAGGAAATAAGGCACGATCACGATGCGGGTTGCTCCTTTCCGAACAAGCGCCGCCACTGCGGTTGCGAGATCCGGCGAGCCGCCGTCGAGAAACGCAGGTTCTACCACATCAAAGCCACTTTCCTCCCGCACGCATGCCGCAATCCGCCGCACGGATTCGTTGGCGGATTCAACCGGCGAGCCATGCGCAAAAATGACGACAGCAGTCGCGGACATCTCTATATCGAGTATGGCAGAGAAACACTCACCGGTCCGGCGCAAACAGCCCGTCAGACAGCTGCGAGATGGCTAATCGCGCTTTACGCGCCGCTGCCGTGAATGTAGGCGCGCATGTGATGAAGCTCTTCGGTTTTCTGTTCGAGAGCGAAATTCATCAGATCGCGCATGGAGAGGAGGCCTACCACACCGTCGCGGTTTGTCACGGGCAGATGGCGGCAGTTGTGGACGCGCATGGTCTCCATGGCCTCTTCCATGCTGACGGAATCATCCACCGTGAACACGTTGGAGGTCATGACATCCACAACGCGAGTCGTGTTCGGATCACGTCCGCCTACCACGACGCGAACCATGAAATCGCGCTCGCTGAAGATCCCCTTCAGCTCACCGCGGTCGATCACCAGGATGGCGCCGACATGCAGTTCCGCCATGCGGTGCGCCACTTCGGCCACACTCATGTGCGGCTCCACAGAATACAAGTCCCGGTAGCCCAGGACATCCTTCACCCGTCCCATAGCCCTCACTCCTGGTGCATAGAAGTATCACAAACCGACCCCGGAGGCTAGCGGGCTAGCCGGCAGTGGGGGGCTATAACGTACTCGGGGGCCGCGTGAACCTGTTGCGGGTGTCAGGGAACGATCAGAGATGGGCTGGCGGAGGCTTCTTTCACAGGTTGATCAGGGAAAAACCCGGTCAAAAAGTCCAGATAGGCACGTCCCCGTTTACGGCCGTTGTTGTTATCGATCTCGAGCCGCTGCAGAAAAGCCAGGACGCCGAGAATGTCGGCGTCGCGGGTCTGCGTCATGCCGGTTCGTTCGGGCTCCTGTTTACGAAATTCCTCGATTCCGGTTTGCACCGTGCGGCAGATGTTGGCGGCAACCAGGTTATCCGGCCGCGATTCGTAATACACGCCACTCTGGAGTGTGCGATAGGTGCGAACGAGAGCTTCCAGCGCCTCGCGTACGTCGTAATCGGTCGCGCCGGGAGTAGCGAGTGCGGCATCCAACACCGTACGGGCCAGAAACAAAAGCAACGGCTCGTGATCGCGCAGAAAATCTTCCGTTACGCGGATATCCTGATTGGGAAAGCTCTGCGGATCGGCGGGGGCGAATTTTTCATGCTGATGCGCTTCACGAAGGTAAACGCAATCGAGTGGACAATCGATGGTGATTTCGCGCTCGGTGCCACAACAAATGGAGCAGATGTCGCCCCGAACGCCCGGACAGAAACGTTTAGGGCGTCGCGTGTGGCAGATGGCACAAGACATTTCTTTAGTATAGAAGAGGGGCAAGCGTGGCCGTTACGAACCTGTTCATCAAAGTGGAGATCGAGCACGACAAGCGGGAGGAGCCGCAGAAGCTGAGCGCGGAAATCTGCCGCATGATTTTGCGGGTGTATGGAGTACGATCGGCGGAACTTTCCAATTTTACGACCTCGGAGGAATAGGCCCGAGGAATTGCTCGTAGGTGCGATGGAAAAAGGAGTCGGTCATACCGGCAATGTAATCGCAGACCAGGCGATGAGGCGGCTCGGCTTCGGCGCGATGGCGGTAATCGTCGGGAAGCAGCTCAGGATGATCCAGGAAGCACTGAAAGAGCTCTGCCATCATGCCAATGGAGCGGCGGCGATCGGCTTCCAGCGCCGGTGACGAGTAAACATGCTCATGGAGGAAAGCTTTGAGGTCGCGGCTGGCGTCGCGCGACTCGGGAGTGAAGGCGGCTAGCCGGCGCGGGAATTCGCGAATGTCAGACGAACTGGCCACGCCCGCAGACCGGGCGGAAGCGACGGTACCTTCTATGAGGCCCGAGACCAGCGCATCAATCAGCTGGCGCAGCGCCTCCTGGAACTTCTCGCGGGGTGCGGCGCCGGGGAACTGGGTCTCAACGGTTTCGTAAACCGCGGCATACGCCGGCACCCGTTCGGCAATCTGCCCGGGCTCCAGGAGGTGCGCGGAGAAAGCATCGTCCAGATCGGCGGTGTTGTAGGCGATCTCATCGGCCAGGTCGATGAGCTGCGCTTCCAGCGGCGGTCTCTTGCCGGGCAGATATTCGTCAAGCTCCGGAATTTCGCCGGGCGGGAAGTCACCGGAATGTTTGGCCATCCCCTCGCGGACCTCAAAAGTCAGATTCAGGCCCGAAAAACGGGCGTAGCGTTGCTCGAAGGTCTCCACGATACGCAGCGCATGGAGATTGTGATCGAAGTGGTCGCCAAAACGGCGCATCTGCCGGTTCAATTCCTCCTCACCGGCGTGAGCAAAGGGCGGGTGGCCGATGTCGTGGACGAGCGCCAGAGCCTCCGTGAGGTCATCATCTAAGCCGAGGACGGAAGCTACCGTACGGGCAATCTGTGAGACCTCGATGGTATGAGTAAGTCGATTGCGGAAGTGATCAGAGAGCCCAGGGGTAAAAACCTGGGTCTTAGCCTCAAGCCGCCGGAACGCCCGGGCGTGGACGATACGGTCGCGGTCGCGCTGGAACGCGTTGCGATACGGGTGTTCCGGCTCAGGATAGCGCCGCCCGAAGCTACGCGCCACAGGGAATCGAAGACCGGCCAGCACGATTGCCGCCGCTACTGCGCGGGCTGCTGGTTTAAAGCGCCGAGAGCGGCCTCGCTGACGGGACCGGTCTGGGCGCGCAACGGATCGAGCAGTTTCTTGGCTTCGGCGGGCTTGGTGGGGGCAATGGCCTTCGCCAGTTCGATCGTAGCCTGATCCTTGGAAACGAGCGCGGTGGGATGATCCACCAGGTCGCGGAGAATCTTCTCGGCATCGGCCAGGCGGTTCTGGGCGAGATAGACCTGGGCGAGAGAGAAGCGGGCCAGTGAAGCGTAATTTTTGTCGCCGGTCTCGGCGGCAGCCTGAAAAAGCTTCTGAGCGTCGGCCAGCTTGCCCTGTTCCGCCATGCTGGATGCCAGATAGTAATTTGCTACGGCGGCTTCGTTCGATCCGGAGTACTTGGTCGCGATTTCCGTAAAGGCCTTGGTTGCCGCCGCCCGCTTGGCATCCTCGGTAGAAAAGTTCACGGAAGAATTGGGGTTTTGCTGGCCGACGGGTGTTTCCTGAATCTGAATGGCATCCGCCAGGGCCTGTTCACGAGCCGTGTGTTCGTGGCCCTGATAGAAGTACACTCCCACGGCAATGACGATTACCGCCACCGCAATGGAACCGTACAGAATGAGCTGATTGCGATGTTGAGTGACAAAATCGACGGTGTGTTCCACTTCAACCGCAAATTTGTCGGTCTTCAGCTCTTTTCGCGTGATTCTTCCAGCCACAATAAACCTCAGCAGAGATAAATGGGATCGAACCTATGTTAACACGTGACCAGAACAGCGTTCTCGTAGTCTCCCCATGCTATACTCTCCTCCGGGCGCGGGCGCAAAAAAAAGGTGGCCATTGCTCGCGGCTCTCCAGTACAATTTCAAAGTGGCGCTGTCGTCCGAAGCGCGAAATTGGCGAAATGTTTAAAGCGAAGAAATTTCGGCCTGCGGTATTGCCAAGCGAGCAGCGGTACACCAGCAACGAGGTGTCCAGGATCTCCGGCGTGAGCCTGCGGCAGTTGCAGTGGTGGGATGAGCGGAAAGTAGTCTCACCGCGGCAGGACGGCCACAAGCGCGTGTACATGCCCGAGGAAGTGGTGGAAATCTCAGTCATTGCAGAACTCCGGCGCAAGGGTTTCTCGCTACAAAAAATCCGCCGGGTGCTGAAGTATCTGCAAAAGGAAATGGGGAAGCGGCTGGGCGAGGCGACCTCCGGCGACGCGGAAATGCATCTGCTTACCGATGGACGCTCCATTTATCTAGAGGAGAGCGCAGACCGAGTGATCGATCTGCTCAAAAACGCCCGGCAGCCGATGTTTCTGGTTTGCGTCACAGACCAGGTGCGCCGGTTTACCGCGTTACCGCTGCTGAGGAAGCCGGCGAAGTCGGAAACCGCGGCAGCGTCGCGCAAAGCGCGCGTCGTCTAAGGTTTCGAATTCGCTTACGAAGCCGCAGCCTTGCTTCTTGCACCCAGCATGGGGCGGACCGCCAGATTCACCAGTATCATCAACACGGAAAATGCCGGAAGTACAAGTAGTGCGGTCTTGATGCGGGTTGGATCTGAGCCGGCGATGGCGCCGATGATGCTGGAACTCACGGCGAGTCCGATCCATCCTGTTGTAATCGCCATTCCCATGGCGGTGCTGGTCATGCGCCGAAAGGCATCGCCGACCAAAGCGAGAGTGGTTGGAAAAACAGGAGCCATGGCGACACCGGCGAGGAACACCAAGATGGCGGCCACGGTTGGGTCGCTGGTTTGCAACATTCCATAAGTCGTAACAGCCATCAAAATTGCTGCCACCAGCGTGACCGTTATTGCGGGCACGCGAATGAGAATTCGCGACACCACAACGCGGCCGATTAAAAGTCCGAGAGCGAAGCCCAGCGAGAGGATGTTCAATGCCGTTTTCGCGGCGATTCCTTGTGCTTCCAGGTGTTTGGGCAGCCAGTTCCAGACTCCCACCTCACAGGACACGTAAAGGAAGAGCAGCAAGGAGAGCAGGAACAGGGAAGGGCTGGCAAGAAGGGGACCCGCCTCGGCGAATTTGAAGCCGCGTTCGCCGGTGGGCGGAGGCATGGCGGTAGTCGCGTGAAAGAGCAGAGTTGCGACCGCCAGGCTGCCGATCAAGTAACATAACGCGACGGTGTTGTGATTCAGCAGATTGGCGCCGATGAACGGAGTTGCCAAGCCGCCCAATCCAAAAAACAGATTCAGCAGGTTTAGGGTCGAAGCCCGCCTTTCCTCGCTGATGTCGCTCACTAGCGAGTTGGCCGCGGTGACGATGATACCGCCCCCCAGACCCAGCAGCAGCATGAACGGCATGATCATGTAGTAGCCGGTGGAGTTCGGGACAACAAACAAGGCCACCGCGATCAGCGCAAAGCCAAGAAGCAAACCGGCTTTCTTGCCCTTATTGTCCAGCAGGGGTCCGACCGATACCGAGGCAATAATGAGTCCGATTGCCTGCGCAAGAAAGACGTTCCCAATCTGCTCGGGAGTGAGGCCGAAACGCTTGGAAACGTCGGGGACAATTGTGCCCGCTACAGAGGCGATCATGCCGTAAACAAAAATCGCCAAAATGGCGGCGGTAATGAGACGGCCTTTGGAAACGGCGGGCATAGAGGCTGATGGTAGCAGAAACGTCCGCCGCGCGTTCGCTTACGCGAAGTGATACTTCTCGGTCTTCTCGTCCCAAACGATTTTCTTCTGGTTCTTGAAAGAAAGCGTGGCCATGTGGCCGGAGATCGCGGCCTGCTGGCCTACCGTGGGAGGCGCGATCACCGAGCCTTTGCCCTGGACGGCTTCGATGAAGTTGCGGAAATGGTTGATGGCGCCGTCCTGCTCACCGAAATCCTTCAATCCGTTCAGATGCACTTCCGGGCGCGATGCGATCTTCTGATCGGCATTCCGGTACTTCTCGGGATAAAAGTTTAAATCCTGACGGTTGAGGACTTCGATGGTGCCCTCATTTCCGCAGAACTGCTCGCCATAGCCGTAATGCACATTGCCGAAGTAGCAGCTGTAATTGATATGGAAATGATCCGGGTACTCGTAAATCGCGCTTAGCGTATCGGGCACGTCGCGGTCATCGTTGCTGCCGGTCCAGCGGTAAATGCCGCCCGACGCCATGCAAGTAAGCGGCACGCTCTTGCTGAGTACAAAATTGACGATGTCGGTCTGGTGCACCAGCAGGTCAGTCGAGATGCCGCCGGAATAATCCCAGTAGAGACGCCATTGGAAGTATCGCTGTGCGTCCCAGGAACGTTGCGGTGCGGTGCCGAGAAATTTTTCCCAATCGGTGTTTTGCGGATTGGCCTCAGGCGGAACAAAATAACGCCATGCAGGGTCGTTCGGCGCCGAGTTGCGGTACCAAAAGGCACGAACGTAGTGGATATCGCCAATCTGCCCCTGCTCCACCATCTCTTTCGCTTTTTTGTAGAGCGAAGAACTGCGGTTCTGCGTCCCGACCTGCACAATTTTTCCCGATTTCTTCCATTCGTTGATGATGTCGTAGCCTTCTTCGATAGTGTGCGCGAGGGGCTTTTCGATATAGACGTGCTTGCCGGCCCGGAGAGCCGCGATGGTCATGTCGTGATGGAGGTGTTCGGGCGTCATAATGAACACGGCATCGACTGACTTGTCGGCCAGCAGATCACGGTAGTCATTAAACGTCTTGGGTGTGAGCCCGTATATGGTTTGAATGCGGTCTTTGGCGCGGGCCAGATGGCCCGTGTAGGTGTCGCAAATGGCCGTGACAGCGACGCCCTCAGGAACGGCTTTGTGAAGCCAATCAAGGCCCGCGTATCCGCGCGTTCCCACCCCGATCCAGCCAATGCTCAGCGTGCTATTGGCATTTTGCGCCCGTAAAACCGCGGGCGCGGCCAGCGCGGCGGCTGCCGAATTCTTCAAGAAATCGCGGCGTGGGAAGCCCTCTGCCATAGTGGAACTCCTTGTTGGATGGTTAGAAAACCATCATCCCACTAATTCGCGCAGGTCCGAAACCTGATAATCCGGTTGCCATTTGGCTAGTTCGACCGGGTTGCCATAGCCGTATGTTACGGCGCAGATTCTTACCCCGGCCGCGCGGCCCGCCTCCATGTCTGCCGGCGAATCACCCACCAGAAGAGTTTCTTCGGGCTTCGCGCCGAGGCCGGCCAGGGCTGCCAGGACGACGTCGGGAGCGGGTTTACAGCGCAGACCGTCGCTGCCCTGGATGTGATCGAAATACTGCAACAGGCCGAAGTGTTCCAGCACTAGCTTTGTGCCGGCGGTGCTCTTGGTGGTAGCGGTGGATTTCCGCCCGCTCAGCGAACTGAGCGCTTCGTCGACACCCGGGTAGGGCCGCGTGCCTCCGTGTTTACGGGCGCGATAGTTCAGCGAATACGCGTCGCTGAGTTTTTTGATATCGAGATCGGTGATCGCGGGAACCATGGCGCGAAACACGGTGGGCAGATCCAAGCCTATGTAACCCCTCAGGGATTCGAACGCGGGCGCGAGGCATCCCGCCGCTGCAAGCACTTCCGTTTGCGCCGCACAAATATCCGGGGCGGAGTCGAGCAACGTGCCGTCGATATCGAACAAATAGACCGGGAATCGCGGAATCACAGGACCGGGGTGTCGTTTCCCAACATTGCACGGCGCACGATTTTGATGGGCGGATATCCTTGCGTGAGAAACTTATCGTGAAAATCCAACAAGCTGAACTGCGACCCGCGCAGCTTCCGGTAGTCTTCACGCAGCTTCAGGATCTCCAGCTTACCGAGCGTGTAGTAGAGATAAGTCGGGTCGGAAGCTCCGCGTTTGGTTTCGACCTCTGCCACAGCTCTTGTCTGATACCCCTCCTTGACGAAGAAATCCACTCCTTGGGCGAATGTCATGCGGCCCGTGTGCATCTCAATGCCAACAATGTAACGGGCATTGCGCAGTAATGCATCCTGCAATTGCCCCAAACGCAGTTTCGGGTCAGCATGGCCGTAGCCTTCATCGAGCATCATCTGCTCTGTATAGTGCGCCCAGCCTTCGCTGTTGGTATTGGCGCCGAGCAGTTTGCGAACTTTGGACGGCGCCTTCTTCATCCAGAGAAATTGCGTGTAGTGGCCCGGGTAAACTTCATGCACGGCGGTGCTGACTACCGTTCCGCGATTGAACGCGGCCATGTGCTCTTCCACGTGCTGCGGAGTCCAGTCCGGCTCCGGCGGGGTCACGTTGAAGAATGCTTCTTTGGCCACCTGTTCATAGGGTCCAGGAGAATCCATGGAAGCTAGCGTAAGAGCCCGTGCAAAGGCGGGGGTGTCCTGAACAATGGGCGGATCGAGCGTGGGTAGGGTGACGATCTTGTGAGCCACGATGAACTCACGCATACCGCTCAATACATCGCGGAACGTTTGCAGCAACGCCGCCGGCGCGGGATGGTCTTTCTCGAGGTCCTCCAAAATTTGTTGCGGTGTGCGGCGGGGGTCGATCTTCGCCGCCGTCTCACGAAAGGCCTGCTGGTTCTGATGAAGGTTCCTGGTGCCGATTTCGAGTAGTTTCTCGAGCGGTGTATCCACCATTTCATCGAACAGGAGCTTGTTGCGGTAGTTTTCCGCACCGATGCGGAAGTCGCCGTTGGAGTGCGGCAGCAAAGTGTTCTTCACGAATTTCTGATAGTCGGCCAGGGCATCGATCACGGCCTGGTTGCTGGAATGAAATTCGTCCAGTAGTTTGCGATCGGTGACCGCATGAAAAGCCTCGGGGACGTCTTTTTTAAAGAAGCCGATGATTCCGGGCAGTTGCTCGAGAGCCACTTCGGTATATACCTTCGGCGGGTTGCGCAGATTGCGGCGGCCCTGGGAGAGCGCATTCGGCATCTGTTTTTCCCGTGCGATCAGAGCCTTCAATCGCGTTTCGGGAGAGGCGAAGTTCCGGCTCATGATGCCAAAGGCGGTGGAGGCGAGATCGCTCGAGTATTTGTCGGGGTTCGTTTCCCACAGACGGATCTTTTCCAATTCGAGAAGGCGCGAGCGAATGCCGGCAATGACGAGTTCGCGGTCGGCGGTGGTTTCCGCGGAGAGCCCGTCCGAAGGAAAATGCTCGAACTGACTCAAAAGCTGCTCGAGCGAACGGGTTTCTGCAGCCATCGCGGCCAGAGAGTAGTCTTCGAGCTGCGTGTCATATTGATGGAAGCCATCGGAAGTGGCCCTGGAGGGATGAAAACGGTATGTCTCGTCGAAACAGCGGTCGACGAGCTTATCAAAATCCAATGGTCCGACCTTCGGCGCGCTAAACGCGGCGCTCGCAAGGAAGAATACCAACGAAGCTCGCATATCTATTCAATCTAGCAGCAAAGGCTCGTTTACAATGACGTAGTGCATTGTCGTACGGTACTCTGCTTTCTGCTTCTGGCATCGGGTATGCCGGCTCAGGAGTGGCCTGTTTATGGCGGAGAGCCAGGCAACTCGCGGTATTCCAGGCTCGAGCAAATCAACCGGTCGAATGTGACGAACCTGCGCGTGGCATGGACTTATCACACCGGCGACATCAGTGACGGCTCGAAGTATCCCGTACACAGCACATTCGAATCGACGCCGCTTGTCATTGACGGAGTGATGTACGTGACCACGCCATTTTCCCGCGTCATCGCTCTCGATCCTGAAACGGGAAAGGAATTGTGGACCTTCGATCCCAAGATCGATATGGACACGCCGCGGAACCTGTTCATCAGCCGCGGTGCCGCATATTGGAGCGACGGTGCCAAGCAGCGCATCATGCTGGGGACCCTCGACGGCAGGCTGTTCTCGATCGACGTGAAGACCGGGAAGGCAGACGACGATTTCGGGCTCGGCGGATTTGTGGACATGCACGCCGGCGCCGCCGAGCAGTATCGGAATCGCGAGTACGGAATGACCTCGCCCCCCGCGGTTTACAAGAATGTGATTATTTGCGGATCGCTCACGGCCGATGGAACTCCGCAGGGACCACTGGGTGACGTGCGCGGCTACGACGCCCACACCGGCAAGGTCCTCTGGACCTTCCACGTGGTACCCCGTCCCGGCGAGTACGGCAACGACACGTGGGAAGGCGATTCGTGGAAGGGGCGCGGCGCAATCAATGCGTGGTCGATTCTAACGGTGGATACCGAGCGAGGCATCGTCTTCCTGCCACTGACGTCGCCGTCGACTGATCACTACGGCGGCGACAGAAAAGGCGCGGGACTGTTCGGAGACAGCCTGACAGCGCTCGACGCCGAGACGGGCCGGCGGCTGTGGCATTTTCAAACCGTACATCATGATCTTTGGGATTACGATATTCCAGCGCCGCCCAACCTGGTCACAGTCACGCGTGATGGCAAGCCGGTGGCGGCAGTGGCGCAAGTGACGAAAACCGGATTTACATTCCTGTTCGACCGTGTCAGTGGTAAGCCGCTCTTCGACATTGTGGAAAAGCCTGTGCCCGCGAGCGAGATTCCAGGAGAACAGGCATGGCCGACGCAGCCGGTTCCTGTCAAACCTCCGCCGTACGCGCGGCAAAAAATGGCCCGGGACGAGTTAACCGATGTCACGCCGGAGTCGCGCGCCTATTGCGCCAAGCTGATCGAGAACGCGGTGCTCGGCGATCTCTATACGCCGATCGGACTAAAGCCCACAGTGTTGTTCCCCGGAACCAACGGCGGCGCAAATTGGGGAGGGGCATCCTGGGATCCTGAAACCCACACGCTATTCGTGAACTCGATGGACGCAGGCATGATGTTTCATATGGTGAAGCGGCCCGCAGGAGCGCAGATTCCTTACCGGACCATGGACTCAGGCACTCCCAGCGGCCGGTTCTGGGATCAGAACCAGTACCCCTGTCAAAAGCCGCCATGGGGATTCCTGACCGCCATCGATCTCGATAAAGGAGAATTTCGCTGGCGTTCCGTGCTGGGCGTGGTGGACGAACTGGTAGCGCGCGGCATTCCGCCGACAGGCACATCGAACATTGGCGGGTCGATGGTTACAGCGGGCGGCCTGGTGTTCATCGGCGCGACGAATGATTCCCGGTTCCGCGCGTTCGACAAAGATACGGGGAAAGAGTTGTGGGTGACGAAGCTGCCGGCCAGCGCGCACGCGACCCCCATGACATTCAAAGGCCGGAAGACGGGAAAACAGTACGTTGTGATCGCTGCCGGTGGAGGAAACAAATACAACAAAGTTTATTCCGATTCACTTGTGGCGTTCTCATTGCCGTAGGCTGGCTAGGCGCGGCCGATGAACCAGTCCGCTTCAGCCATAAACGGCACGCAGCGCTCAAGGTCCAATGCAGTTATTGCCACTCTACGGTGGCAACAGACGAGAAGGCCTCGTTTCCAGCCGTCGGAAAATGCATGAACTGCCACCGGGCGGTGAAAACGGAAAGTCCGGAGATTAAGCGGATCGCGGCTCTGGGGAACGATGCCACACCCTTTCCTGTTCAGCAGGTTTACGCCGTGGAGGATTTCGTATTCTTCAGCCACGCGCAGCACGGGAAGGCGAAAATCGAATGCCGCGAATGCCACGGCGACGTCAGTCAGCGTGACACAGTGACGCTCGAGATTCCGGTCACTATGAAGGGCTGCATCGCCTGTCATAAGACCCGGCATGCTCCGGTTGCGTGCAACACATGCCACGAGCTTGGCCAGTAAAATGAGTAATTGCGGATCTCCTATGAAGCGACTTCTCATCTCTTTTCTCGTTTTCCTGTCGGTGGGCGCGGCGGCAACAAAGCCTAAGCTGGTATTAACGATTGCCGTCGATCAGTTCCGTTACGACTACCTGACCCGATTCCGGACCGGCTACAAAGAAGGTCTGGAACAGCTACTCTCGAACGGAGCCGTGTTCACCAACGCTCACTACGAGCACTTTCTCACCGTGACCGCGCTCGGACACAGCACGATTCTATCCGGCGCCCTTCCATCGGTAAGCGGAATCGTCGGCAATGACTGGTACGACCGTGCGTCGGGCAAGACGGTCACGAGCGTGTCCGACGAGTCTGTCAAGATTCTGGGCGGAGCTGGAGATGGGGGGGCTTCACCGCACCGGTTGCTCGTGAGCACGGTGGGCGACGAATTAAAAATAGCTGACGGCGGACAGTCGCGGATTATCGGCGTTTCCATCAAGGACCGGAGCGCCATCCTTCCAGCCGGCCACATGGCGAACGGCGCATTTTGGTTCGATTCGAAAAACGGAGCCTTCATTTCCAGCACGTACTACTTCGCAGAGCTTCCCGGCTGGGCGGCCGAGTTTAACGCTTCTCATCCGGCCAACCGCTTTGAGGGCGCCGTCTGGATGGGGCAGAAAATGCCCACTGAGCCCGGACCGAAGCTGTACGATGCCGTACTCGACAGTCCCTTCGCCAATGAACTGATCGAGCAATTCGCCGAGCGTGCGGTGGAGGGCGAGAAATTGGGCGAGCGCGGTGTCACAGATTTGTTGGCGATCAGCTTCTCCGCAAATGACCATGTGGGTCACCGCGTCGGGCCAGACGCACCTGAGGTGCGCGACATTTCAATCAAAACGGACCAGGTGATCGGTAAGCTGTTTCGTTTTCTTGCTGGGCGTCTGGGAATGCAAAACGTGCTGGTGGTCTTCACGGCCGACCATGGCGTCGCGCCGGTACCCGAAGTGAACCAGGCGCGGCATATGCCAGGAGGCCGTATGGCCGTTGGCGTCGTGAAAGAGGCCGTGCAAGGTGCTCTGACCAAGAAATACGGGCAAGGGAATTGGATTTCCAGTGTGGGCGAATACGCCATCTACCTGAATCTCGACTTGATTGCTCAGAAGAACCTCGATCGGGGGGCGGTGAACCAGGTGGCCGCCGATGCCGCGATGGCCCTTCCCCACGTGGTTCGCGTCTACACCCGCGAGCAATTGATGGCCGGCGCCGTGCAAGCGGACATCATCGGACGCCGCGTGAGCAATGGCTTCAGTATGCAGCGAGGGCCGGACGTGACTGTGCTCCTCGAGCCATACTGGCTGAGCGTGGCGCAGGGAACGACGCACGGGACCCCCTACGGCTATGACACCCACGTCCCGGTGATCTTTATGGGGTCCGGGGTCCGTGCAAGGCGCTTTAACGAGAGGATTTCGGTGAACGATATCGCGCCGACGCTGGCGACCATGTTGGAAATCGAGACGCCGAGCGGATCGTCGGGGCGGGTTTTGGACGAGATCCTGGCTGATCGTTATGAACCGGCGCAGAGCCATCCGCGCGCGGCATCCGGCGGGGCCCGTTAGCGTCCGTTCCCCGAGACGGCCCTCTGTGCTACCCTGATTATCTAACACACTTCTTATCAAGGAGTTTTGGTAATGTCTCGAATACCCGGGAGCACCATTCTGTTGGGGTGCGCCGCGTTCCTGTTTTTAGCGAATTCCGCCCCTGCTCAAACTAAAGTGGCAGTGATCAGCCTGCAGCGGGCGGTCCTCGAGAGCGACGAGGTGCAGAAGGCGTTCGCCGCCCTGGAGGCGAAATATAAGCCGCAGCAACAGAAACTCGAAGCGCTACAGAAGGACATCGAGGGTATTCGGCAGCAGTTGCAGGCTGGCGCCGGCAAACTCACCCCGGCTGCCGAAGCCGATTTGACGGCTCAGGGGCAAAAGAAACAGCGCGATCTCCAGCGCATGAGCGACGATTTGCAGGGCGATTTTAACAACGAACGAACGGAGATCGGCAACGCAAGCATCAAGAAGATGGCCGACGTGGTCAAGAAACTGGCGGAAGAAAAGGGGTATGACGTTGTAGTCGACACCAGCAACACCGTCTACTTCAAGCCGGCCCTGGATGTAACGGCGGAGGCACTGGCGGCTTACAACAAAGCTTATCCTGCGGCAAAATAGAAGGTGAGGACGCGATGGCCGGCTATCTCGCAAACTATGGTGCAGGCGAGGAGCAGCGGGAAAAACGTACCCGCAGGCTGGTGATCATCGGCGTTATCGGTGGGGGCATTCTGGGGTTGTATTTACTTACCTTCCACACGCCGATCCTGGAACGTTACCTTCGCTTCGTTCAAATCATCAAGAATCACAGCGCCGAGAGGCGCGTACAAGCATTTTTGGAACTTCTGGGCAAGCAGGATTACAAAGGAGCGTACGCGCTCTGGGGTTGCACGGATGCCAAGCCCTGCCGCGATTATTCGTTCAAAAATTTTATGGAGGATTGGGGGCCGAAAAGTTCTCAGGCTTCCGCCGAATTGTTCCATACTACACGGAGCCGTTCCTGCGGGTCAGGCGTCATTCTGACAGTAGATTCCAACAACAACCGGGAAGAGAGGCTTTGGGTGGAAAAAGAGGATTTGACCATCGGCTTCTCCCCGTACTCCGGGTGCTACGCCGGGGCTCCGCAGATCAATTGAGACTGATGGCGGCGTGGTCTTAGAATAAGATAGGACACACAAAGGATGGCTTTGACAACGCAGGCTGCGGGCCTTGAAGGCATCGTAGCCGGGGAATCGGAAATCTGTTTCATCGATGGCGACGAGGGCATCCTCAGCTATCGCGGATATAACATCCACACGCTCGCCGAAAACGCCAAGTTTGAGGAAGTGATCTACCTGCTGTGGAAGGGTCAACTGCCCAAAGCGGCGGAACTCGCGCAACTGAAGTCGGACCTGGTGGCAAACCGGGCGATTCCGCAGCCGGTGATCGAGTTTCTTGGCGCCGTCACGAAATCCGAGCCCATGGACGTGTTGCGCACGGCTGTTTCCATGCTCAGCTTGTATGATCCGCTAGCCCGCGATATGTCGCCGCAAGCCAACGCAACTAAGGCCGTCAAGCTGATGGCGCAAACTTCCACCATTGTCAGCACGTTCGATCGCTTGCGCAAGGGAAAGCCGGTTCTTGAAAGCGATCCCAACCTCAGCTTCGCCGCCAATTTTTTGTACGCGCTCACCGGCAACCGGCCTGACGATGTGATGGAGCGCGCGTTTGATGTCGCCCTCACTCTGCATGCGGATCACGAGTTGAATGCCTCCACGTTCGCCGCCCGGGTAACGGCAGCAACGCTGTCCGATATCTATTCTTCGATTACTTCAGCCATCGGTGCACTGAAGGGACCGCTGCACGGCGGCGCGAATCAAGACGTCATCCGGATGCTCTTGCAAGCCGGGAGTCCGGATGGTGCGGTGGCGCTCGCCAGGGAAACGCTCGCAGGCAAACGAAAGATTCCCGGTTTCGGCCACCGCGTCTATCGCACAGAAGATCCTCGCGCCACCCACTTGCGCGCCATGTCCGAAGAACTCGGCAGGAGGACCGGCCACATGGAACTGTACCAGATGTCGCGCCGAGTCGAAGAAACGGTGGATCACGAGAAAAAGCTCAACGCCAACGTGGATTTCTACTCGGCTTCCACTTACTATTCCTTGGGCATTCCCGTGGATCTCTTTACGCCCGTTTTTGCCATCAGCCGTATGTCAGGCTGGACGGCGCATGTTCTGGAGCAATATCACAACAACCGCCTCATCCGCCCGCGCGCTGAATACAAAGGCAACCCCGTGGGCATGAAGTGGATTCCGCTGGCGGAACGTTAGCGTGGACGAGCGCGCGTTCTACAACGAATCGCAGGCAAACAAGCCGGCAACGCTCCATTGCCCTTTTTGCCGGACCAGCGAAACCTATGAGCTGCGCTGGATGGTTCGGAAGAAAAAGGACCGCATCCCGCAGGGAGCGGATGAGCGCGACCGCGCCCGTTTTCAGAAATCGCAAAGCTACATGGTGCTTTTGGACGACAAAGTCGCGTGTAAGAACCTGCGCTGCCGCAAGCGTTTTGATATCTCCGGCGTCAAAACCATGGCGTTTCTGAACGAGTAGATCTTTCAGTGATGATCCACGCGCGGCCGAATTTCTCGTGCGCGAAACTCCTTCAATAGGGCAGCCATCCGGTCTACAACCGCTTCCACGAATCTTCGCCCCTTCTCTTTTGTGGCTTTGGTCGGGTCGCCAACCGTGCCGGTTTTGGAATACCGGCTGAACCATTCCTGAAAAAAAACAGGTGACGGCGCGGCCAGGTCCCAATAGAAGAACTCAGTGCTCTGGAAGTTGATATCTTTCGCTGCCTGCTCCATCTGCACCAGGTCCCCGCGCAAATAGAGCAACACGGAGGTCTCCAGTTCGCAGCCGTGCGCCATTCCGCCGGGAAACTCGGACTCGCGCAGTTCAGCCAACAGCGTCTTCGGAATCAGATTCCACCACGGCACCATGGCACAGATAGCCTCGGTCTCATTCGTGATGTTGCGGGCCGCGATATCAAGAAATGGCACATTGCTCCCGTGACCATTCACCAGCAGAATCTTTCGAAACCCATGGTGCGCCAAGCTCTTACCAATATCTGTAACGTAGCGCACAAACGTGTCCCCCTCGACGGCGATGGTGCCGGGGAAATCGAGGTGATGAACGTTGAATGCGTAATAGACCGGCGGCATCAGAACCGCCTCGGCCGGCATGCGCTCCACGGCGAGCCGCGACATTTCCGCGGCGGTGAGCACATCCGTCACCAAGGGCAGATGTGGTCCGTGCTGCTCGACCGTTCCCACCGGTAGCACGCAGACACGATTCTGCGCGACAGCTTGGCGGATCTCAGGCCAGGTGAATTCTTCGTAGCGATATTTTTCGGGCATAAGGGAAACGGCAATTATGCCATACGGACCGGTGCAGCTATGCACGTCAGCAGACCGCGAAATCGGGGGCCATCGAGCAAAACTCGAGCAACTAAAATAGAGGCCACGTCATCCTACAATCTACGCCTGAGACAGACCAGAAAGGACTCAACATGCCCCTACCGTCAGACGAGAAAATAATCCAGCTAAGCAATGAGTTGCTCGAGGCATTTCAATCGATCTTCGGACCCCATCCGGGTTTCCGGCCCGCTCATGCCAAAGGTGTTTTGCTCACGGGGACGTTCTCGCCCTCACCCGGCGCAGCGTCTCTCAGCCGCGCGCCTCATATCAGTCGCGCAGCAACTCCGGTCACCGCCCGGTTCTCAGATGCGACCGGAATTCCTTTGATACCGGACAACGATCCCAACGCCAGCCCGCGGGGATTGGGGATCCGGTTCCATCTGGCGGAACATGTTCACACCGACATCATCGGCCATTCGTTTGACGGTTTCCCGGTTCGGACGGGTCAGGAGTTTCTCGAGTTCCTACGCGCCGTAGCGGCCAGCAGCAAGTCGACCTCGCCGCCCTCACCGGTTGAGGCTTTTCTGGGTTCGCATCCGTCCGCCTTGGCATTTGTGCAGGCTCCGAAACCGGCGCCGGCGAGCTTTGCGACGGAGGCGTTCTTCGGTGTTACGGCATTTGAGTTCATTAACAAGGATGGCGTTCGTCATTACGGCCGCTATCGCATCACGCCTCGCGCCGGGGTGCGTCACTTGGACGATGCCGCCGCAAAAGCGAAAGATTCTGACTATCTTTTCGATGAATTGAAGCAGCGCGTCTCCTCCGGCCCGATCATTTTCGATATCGACGTGCAAGTGGCTTCTCCGCACGATGTGGTGGATGACGCAACCATTCACTGGCCGGCAGACCGGCAGATCATCCGGTTCGGCACCGTCGAACTGAGCGCGGAGGTTCCCGACCAGGCTCATCAGCAGAAGCAGATCATCTTCGATCCTATTCCGCGTGTGGATGGGATTGAGCCGTCCGCGGATCCTTTGCTCGAACTTCGAGCCGCAGTGTATTTGCTCAGCGGCCGTAAACGCCGGCAGGCTCCAGAAGGTCAAACCCAAGCTTCAGGGCTTTAGCAGGCCGGTTGTCGCGAGCCTGAGATCACGAAGCGTACTTTCCCGGGATCAGAAGAGCGATCGGCCGTTGTTCAACCGCGTGCCGCCACTTCCTCGTAGACCTGGACAACCTCGCGCGCCGTGCGATCCCAACTGAACCGTGCGGCTTGCTCGCGGCCCTTGGCCACTAGCCGCGCGCGAAGTTCGGAATCGAGCAGGACCTCACGGATGCCGCGCGCAATATCGAAGACGTTCTCCGGGTTGACCAACATGGCCGCATCGTTCACTGCTTCCGGTAAGGAGCTGATGTTTGACGTGACCACCGCGGTTCCTGATGCCATAGCTTCGAGCGGCGGCAATCCAAAACCCTCGTATAGGGACGGGAAGATAAACGCTTCGGCGCACGCATAAAACACCCGTAGGGTGTCAAAAGGAACGAAGCCTAGAAACCTCGCGCAATTTTCTACGCGGCTGTGAACTACGGCATGCCGCACCGCCGGGTTGCGTGCTATCTGGTCGCCGATGATGATCAGGCGTAGGTCCGAATAGACCGGGTGATGCGCCAATTCGTTGCGCACGACGGCAAATGCCTCCACTAGCCGGGGAATATTCTTCTGTGGACGAATATTGCCTGCGTACAGCAGAAACGGATAATTGATCTGATAGCGCTCCAGAATCCGCCGCCGCTCCTGTTCCTCGGTCTGCGGGCCGGCCGCCCGGGCATCGGCCACATGTCCGCGCTGGAAAAACTCCGGCGCCGGAGCGCTATACACCAACCGTACGCGGTCGCTTGGGATCCCAAGCTCCTGTACCACATCCCGTCGCGTGGCCGCCGAGACCGCCAAAACCTTCCCCGCGCGCATCAGTCCGCGGCGGAATCGGTACCGCCGTATTTTGATTCGCATCCCTGACTCCTGCGTGTAGAGCAGGCTGGCCATATCATGCACCGTCACGACATAGGGTTTGGGCATAAAGTAAGCCACGCGGTTTAACGGAATGTGGTAGACGTCGGCGGAAAGGCGGCGCAAAAAGAGCGGAAATGCCACGTGCTCTGCCGGCCGCATGTCGTCTGATGTGCAGGTCGCAATTCGGAAATGCGGCGGCAGCCCGCCCAACAGGGACTCTTGCGCGGGTGATACCACGATTGCGTACTGGTTCCGCTGGTCAGCTTTGGCCAGCGCATAAACCAGGTTGCGGATATATGTGCCTATGCCGAAGTCCCGCAGACGGCGCGCATCAATGACGATCTTGAGCATACGCGCACGTCCGCGAGGGACTACCGGGTGGCTGAAGCCTGTTCCAGCTTCCAGTTATAGAGCGGGAACCGGTCCGTTAACTTCTGCACTTTGCGGCGCACACCGGCGATCGCTTCTTCGGAGCTGATGTTCCCCAGCACTTCCGCGATCAGCGACGCCGTCTCGCGCATTTCCGGCTCTTTGAAGCCGCGTGTCGTGAGCGCCGGGCTGCCCAACCGGATACCGCTGGGATTCAGCGGCGGGTTCGCATCAAAAGGAATCGTATTCTTGTTGACCGTGATGCGAGCACGATCTAGCGCCGCTTCAGCTTCCTTGCCGCGGACGCCCTTCGAGAATACATCCACCAGCATCACGTGAGTATCAGTTCCCCCCGAGACCACGCGATAACCCTCATCGATCATTCCCTGCGCCAGCGCTCGTGCGTTGGCCAGCACCTCCTTCTGGTAAGTCACAAATTCCGGCTGCATGGCTTCGAGAAAACACACCGCCTTGGCTGCGATGATGTGCTCGAGCGGCCCGCCCTGCATACCTGGAAACACTGTTTTGTCGATCGCCGCGCTATATTGCGCGCGCGCCAGAATCAGACCCGCGCGCGGGCCACGCAGCGTTTTGTGCGTGGTGGAGGTCACAATGTCCGCCCACTCGCACGGATTCGGATGGACGCCGGCGGCGACCAGCCCCGAGAAGTGCGCCATGTCCACCAGAAAAAGGGCGCTCACGGAATCGGCGATTTTCCGGAAGCGCGGAAAATCTAAGGTGCGTGGATACGCGCTGCCCCCGCCGATGATCAACTTGGGTTTGTGTTCTTCGGCGAGCCGCGCGAGTTCGTCATAATCGATGCGCTCATCGTCTTTTCGCACGCCGTACGGAACGATTTTGTAGGTTTTGCCGGAGAAATTAAGGTGATGGCCGTGCGTGAGATGGCCGCCATGCGAGAGGTTCAAACCCAAAATGGTGTCGCCCGGCTGCAGCACTGCGGCATATGCCGCTTGGTTGGCCTGCGATCCGGAGTGGGGCTGCACATTTGCATATTCAGCACCGAACAGCTTTTTGGCTCGCTCGCGTGCCAGATTCTCCACGACGTCGATGTACTCGCAGCCGCCGTAATATCGTTTACCCGGGTATCCCTCGGCATATTTGTTGGTCAGCGTGCTGCCCGCAGCTTCCAGAACCGCCTCGGAGGTAAAATTCTCGCTCGCAATCAGCTCTAATTGCGAGCTTTGACGCTCGGTTTCGTGCCGGATGGCGTCATAAATTTCAGGGTCCACTTCGGCCAGCGGCCGCGCCATTCGATTGTCCATAGGAACCCCAATTGTAACAGTATTGGATAGCTGCTCTATCCCTTCGGATAGTCGCCGATCACTCGTGAATGACTCTCCGCCCCGCACGGCCGCCTCGGTAAGCGGACTTCTTCCTGTACTTGCAATCACTTCCTCGCGGCTCCCCACATCCCAAGCACTTGGCATATCGATTGCCCATCCTGCGGCCGGTGACTTTACCAATGCATGCGACGAAACTGGCAACAATCATTCACACCTCAGCAATTCTTTTTTTGTTCGCCGGCATTCGCGCCGCCGAAGCCGGGCCCTGCTTGGGTGCTGCTTCTTCGGGACCGGAGTTCCAGAGCATCACCTTGGCCCAGCAAACAGGCGTATTTACATTCGAAGTCGATGCCACTCCCTCCGCCAGTAATCCCAATGTCGATGGCGCGGTCGGCCTTTCCAATACCCTCATGACTGCATTCACCGATCTCGCCGCCGTGGTGCGGTTTCACGATAACGGCTTGGTCGATGCCCGCAATGGCTCCGCTTATCAGACCGAAAACGCCTATCCTTTCACGGTGGGAACCACATACCACATCCGCATGGTTGTAGACGTCCCGAACAAGATGTACATGGCCTACATCCGGGCCGCTGGAGTCGTTCCCGAAACCACCATCGCCAACAACTACGCATTTCGCACGGAGCAGTCGGGCATTACGGTGCTCAGCTACTGGGGGACATTCGCGGATATGGGTTCAATTTCGGCCTGCACCGGCGTCGCGTATACGACGCTGAAGCCATCCGACGGCATGTGGTTCAACGGCGTCAACAGTTACCTTGAGATGCCCGATAGCGATGACTTCAGTGTCAACACCACCGGCGCTCTCTCTATCTCGGCTTGGATCAAACCCGATACGCTCGCGTTCTCCAAAAACGAGGGCACCGGATACGTCAATTGGCTGGGAAAAGGCCAGGGCTCCGGCGCGTCGGGCCAGCAGGAGTGGTACTTCCGGATGTACTCGCAAGGCAACACCGAAAACCGACAGAACCGCATCAGTTTTTATGTCTTCAGTCCGCAGGGAGGCCTGGGTATTGGCAGTCACTTCCAGGATTCGGTAATACCCGGCGAATGGATCCACGTTGTGGGCGTGATCGATGCTCAAAACACTTATCTTTACAAGGATGGAGTGATGCGCGATTGCGATCAGTATCGAGCGGGCTCCGCGCCTCCGGTGAAAGGCTGCAATCAATACAGCTTCTCAATCACTCCCGCCAACGGCACCGCACCGCTGCGTATCGGTACCGTGGATCTGAAGAGCTTCATGCAAGGATCTATCAAGGAAGTCCGCATTTGGAACCGTGCCCTATCGGCCGTTGAGGTGAGCGCGCTTTACGCCGGAACCGTGGTGAGAAGCGGTCTCGTTGCGGAGTATATGTTGGACGGCGACGCGGTGCCCGACACGGCTGGCGCTCACGCTGCTACCAGTTATGCTTCGCATTGGGTTCCGCAGCAATAGTGGCTTGCGGACGCTCAGCTCCAGGGAGGATGAAATGGCATATCAGATGTACATGACGATTAAAGGCTCCAAACAGGGAATCTTTTCCGGCAACCCGCAGCACAAAGACGGCAGCAAGATCGAGATATTTGGATTCGAGTATGGAGGGCTGTCATCGCGCGACGCTGCCACAGGCCAGGCATCTGGCAGGCGGGTGCATAAGCCGATCACGATACTTAAGGAAATCGACGCTTCTTCACCAAAGCTTCTGATGGCTTTGACAACCAACGAGACGCTGTCTTCGGTCCTCATCGAATTCGTGAAACAAAGCGCCGTTTACCAATCCATCCAATTAACAGACGGTATCCTCCAGAGCATTAAGCCCGCGCACGGTCCGGGCGGGAGGTTGTGTGAGGAACTGATAATAGCTTTCGAGTACACCAGTTCCAATTTTTCAGCTCACCAAAGCCTCAGCCATGCAGCCTTGCTGGCTCATGCTTGAGCTTTAACAGATTTAGAGCAATGTTCGGTGTAACGCGCGCCGGCTTCCATGCACTACCCAGTTGAGGTCCGAATGAAACTTAAAAAGGCCTCGGAGCTCCCCTCGGGCGAAACGATTGTTCGCAGGCTGGATCAATTTCCGGAACTTGCCGCCGCCTTGCGCAGCGGCGACATTCCGACCGCCCGTAGGATCTGTTCTGAGCTGTTCGATTTGGACTCCGGCGCCACCCGACCCCCGCGCCGCCCCGAAGCAACCCTGTCACCCAGGCGGGCGGGCTGATCTTTCAGCGCGTCCGCTCCTTTCCTGGTTTGGATTACGGCTGGGGCTCGTTCACTTCAAGTATCCGGTCGCCCCGGACATCTTTCATCGTCTGCCGGATGCCGCTCGGCCAGCGGATCTCCACCGTCGCTGCCGTCCCTTCCGAACCCAGGCCGAAATGCACACGCTTATCGCTGGATGAAAGATAGCTGCTGGCCGTCGTCACCGTGGCATATTGCGGTCCTTTCGCCGTGACGATCTTCACCACCGCTCCAATTGCGTCCCGGTTGCTCTTGTGCCCTGTCAGTTTCAGCGTAAGCCAGTGATTCGTCGTCTTCGTTTCATTGCGAATAATGTGCGCCGGCCCGTCATTGACTGACACCACCGCGTCCACCCGCCCGTCATTGTCTATGTCGCCGGTCGCCAGGCCCCGCCCCACCCACGCTTCCCGAAAAACGCTGCCCGATGTGGCCGAAACATCCACAAACCCGTGTCCGGTGTTGCGCGCCAATAGCATGGGCTCGCGGTACTTGATCTGCGGATTGGTCAACTCGACGGTGTCCAGGTCGTGCCCCTGTGCGACGATCAGGTCCTTCCAGCCGTCATTGTCGTAATCGATGAGCCGCATTCCCCAGCCCGAGTGCAACATCGAAATCCGGTTCATCCCGGATGTCTTCGTGATGTAGTTGAATGATCCGTCGCCCGCGTTCTCAAAAACTGCATACGATTGATTCGCCAGGTCGTCCACTACAATGTCCGGTTTGCCGTCGTTATTAAAATCCTCGAAATCCACTCCCATGCCGGCGAACGTGCGGCCGTCTTCATCCACCGCCACTTGAGAAATCAGGCCTTTCTCCTCGAACGTTCCGTCCCCTTTGTTGTGATAGAGAAACTCCGGCATAGAATCGTTGGCAACGAAAAGATCGATGTGTCCATCGCCGTCGTAATCTGCAATGGCGATTCCCAGTCCCTTGCCCGGCACCGATAAGCCGATCTTCTGCCCGAATTCCGTGAAATGCCCGTTGCCATCGTTGTGATACACCAGCGGCGTGATCGGCTTAAATGAATCCGGATGGCAATACGCGCGATATCCCTCTTTATGCTCGCCGCACCAGACGTCGTCGAAGTCCCATTGCACATACCGCAGCACCACCAGGTCCAGCCGCCCATCGTTGTCCAGGTCCACCCATGCCCCGCCCGTTGACCATCCTGCTCCCCCCACGCCGGCTTGCGCCGTTACATCCGTGAATGTCCCGTCGCCGTTGTTGTGATACAGCCGGTTGCCGCCGTACGCGGTGACAAACAAATCTTCGTAGCCGTCGTTATCGTAATCGCCCACCGCGACGCCCATTCCGTACCCGAAGCCCTGCAATCCCGCCTTTTCGGTCACGTCCTCGAACGTCCCGTCACTCTTCTGATGGAAAAGCCGGTTCCAGTCCTTCGGTCCGCTTTTCTGCGGAATCGTCCCGGGCTGCGTTGGATCGCTCAGCGGCGCTTCATTCACCAGGAAAATGTCCAGCCGCCCGTCGTTGTCGTAGTCGAACAGCGCCACGCCCCCGCCCATTGTTTCCGGCAGGTACTTCTTCGATGTGTGATACGCTGCGTGCTGGAATCGCAACCCGCTGGCCGCCGTAATATCCACAAAATTCCCCGGCGTGTCGCGCGCCACCTCCCACGCGCCCATGCTGACCAAGCCGATGATGCACACCGTGCCTATTTTGCTGCTGGTTCGCATCGCTGATTTATCGCCGTTCCTCTATGGTTGTATAGCAGTTCACCGGCACGTCCTTCAATGTTTGCACGGCTCCGCTCGGCCAAATAACCGTCGTCCGCACGGGTTTTGCGCACGTACCCAGTCCGAAATGCAGCCGCGGATCGTTCCGCGACAGGTGGCTCCCTCCGTTGCGTACGCTCTCGTACTGCCTCACGCACCAGCTTTCGATTTCCATGCGCGCTCCGATGCCCTGTCGAGTTGATTCAAGTGCGCGTATGCCTTACCGAGCTGCCGGTGCACGCGATATTCCTCCGGCGCTAGCTTCTTTGCGGCGTATCTGATCGAGACGTTGGCCGCGACCCCGCACAAAGCCTGCGAGCTGGCGCACATTGCCCGGTCGAGCTATCGATACCGGCCTGGCAGAGAAAAGGACCACAAGCCGAAGGAACAACTGCGCAAACTGGCCGAAGATCAGACGCGCTACGGTGATGGACATGACCTGCCGCCAAACGTAGGTCCAAACCGTCAGGGCACGCATCATCCGTCCGTCGGCCAGGCGGTCGTGAACGAAATCCAGAAGCCGTGGCGGTTAATGAGAGGGCCGGATTTCCTGTCACCAGCTCCGGAGTGAGTCTCCAAAAGGCCGCACAGCAGTCTGGATTACCGTACGCCCCATGAGTTTGCTCAGGCGTATCTTGCTAACCAACCGGTGACGGCTTATCCTGAGGTCACCTAGCGCGCGGCAAAAGGGAGCAGGTCACGGGCACTATATTCACGAAGTTCCGTTAGCTGTATTTCGCAGCCTTGGTCAGTCGTGGAGACTCGGCCGTAAATGGCGCACTTCATATTGGCTTCCTGACTACAACTGTACGCCAGTGCACACTCTAGTTTCCCGACATCGATACGAATTCTATTGAACCTCTCCACATTCGGGCGCATTATTAAGCCGTTGTTGACTGCGCTAGGTTATCATTTCGGAGCTATTTCCTATAATTTGGGGGGGTGATCTATACCCCACTTTGGGGGTGATGTCACTCCTCATTTGGGCGTAAGCACACTAACAAAGTGGTTAAGACATTAGTCCTTGTCGGATTGTCAGAAATCAGTTATTCCTTCTCCAATCCGCGTTGCCAAGCCAAAAGAGGAATGGGTGGCGATCCGACTATTTTCGGCCACGGGCTACACCGAGCCGCTGGTTATAATTCAAACAATTCGCGTCAGAACAGCAGTAGCGGAGCGACTTCCAGAGGAATGACTAGTGCAGCCAGGATTGACGGCTCCCCGATCTCCCAAACGCAACTTCTTGGCCGCAGACATTCGCGATTCCAATTCGCGACCACGATTTCGCGGTCTGAGGCCTCGGGTAATACCGACGTTTTCATCAAATGGGCATTGTGAACGTTTTCATCACAGTTGATAGCGAGGTTTACCCCCGTACTGCGCTGTGGCGGGAACAATTTATGGCCCGGGAAGTAGACCGCGAGATTTTCTGTCGGACATCACGCGGCAAGTTTGGCATAACCTTCATGGCGGACCGGTTAAATGCTTATGGATTGAAAGGGGTCTTTTTTGTGGAGGCCCTATTCGCTTGCGCCGTTGGGTTGGCTCCGCTCCGGCGGATTATAGATGCTTTGGGCGAGCGCAACCAAGACATACAATTGCATGTTCATCCGGAATGGCTGAAGTTGGCGAACTTGTCAACGCTAGGAGGTCGCGTCGGATACAACTTGAACGAGTTCTCACAGGAAGAACAGCGGGAATTGATCTGCTACGGGTTGCACAACCTCACGGAATGCGGAGTGCGGAACATCCGAGCGTTCCGGGCCGGTAATTTTGGCGCAGACATGGCCACGTTGCGCGCTCTCGCACAAACTGGAATCTTTATTGATTCCAGCTATGAAATCCTTTCGTTAACCCGTGATGGTGGTCTTACCGAACTGGGGTTACTGATTCAGCCTAAGGAGATCAGCGGCGTCCATGAGTTCCCTGTAGCGTTCTTCGAGGATCGGCCGGGGCATCGGCGGCCTGCGCAGATTTGTGCCGCCTCAAACCGAGAACTCGAAGCGGTCTTGCTGCACGCTTGGAGATCTGGCTGGCACTCGTTAGTGCTCCTGACCCACAGTTTTGAGCTCATCAGGAATCGGAAAAATTACGAGAAGCCTTGCGTCCCTAGTTGGGTGCTCACTCATCGGTTTGAGACCCTTTGCCGTTTCCTGGCTGCTAATACGGATAAGTTTCGGACCTGCCATTTTGCTGATTTCAACGACTTCAATTTTCCGAATGAGATTCCTAGCGCGCCACTTCAGTCACCACTCGCTCTGACTTTACTTCGCTATGGCGAACAGGCGGCCAGCCGGTTCGTATGAATTCATTGACGGCCTTAGAAAGCCAAGAAAGCACATGCTAAGAGGAGTTAGTCACGTACATACCTCGTATAGCTTCGATGGCACGCTTTCTCCTTCAGAACTACACGCTTTTTTTGCCTCCAAGAAAGTGCAGTTCGTCCTCCTATCAGAGCATATCGAATCGATGGACACCGCGAGCATAAACTCGCTCGTCCGAGAGTGCCGGCAGGTATCCACCCCTGATTGTCTGCTTGTCCCAGGAATTGAGGTGGATGACCTCAACCTGCTCACCTTCGGAATCAAGGAAGTTGAAACGTACCGCTCTGTCGAAGAGTTAATCCGGATCTTCCATGCGCAAGGCGCGTTGTTCGGATACGCCCATCCCGTGAAGAAGCGTACAGTCCCGAACTGGCTTATGGAAATCATCGAGGGATTCGAGGTATGGAATACGAGACATGACGGTAAGTTAACGCCACGGCGAAGCAATGTGGGCCTCTTCCAGGATTTCCTGCAGAAAAATCCAAAAATACGTCCCCTCGTAGGCCTGGACTTTCACAAGCCCTCGGACTATGCAGAAGCCTTCCTGCGGGTGGAGTGCGATGATCATGCCGATATCCTCGAAGCGATTCGTGCCGGCAAGTATTCGTTGCGGGCCAACGATCGTGACCTCCAGGTGTACCCGGGACCCGGATCCCGTGGCAGCTGGACTTCGGCTTTGAAGGCATCAACATATACGTGCCTTTACGATTCTGCAGTTGCACTACACCGGTGGCTCTCGCGTTGTGGCGTACCCGTGCCGAAGAATCTCAAGACGGCACTGAAGAGGATTTTCTAGGCGCCAATGGATTTATGGACGAAATGGCAGATGTTGCGCGTCCGGTTTTAATAGCACCAGCGGATAACCTCATGGCTTTGGCCGTGATCCGTTCTTTTGGTCGCAGGGCATCAAGACCGTGGGAGTCACCCGCAGCGCCAAAGGCGTGGGAAAGGATTCGCGATACTGTCTTAAGGTGGTTCCGGTAAGTTCTGCACACACGGAAATCATCGAGACCATTCTGGCCATGGCTTCCCAGTACCGTGCATCCCACTTGGTAGCGACGAATGAGGATTTTATAGTGCTGCTCAATGAGCACCGTTCTCGCCTTGAATCGAGCCTGCAACTACTATTCCCGCCAAGAGAAATCTTTGAACTTGCGCTGCACAAAGATCAGACGATTCGGATCGCCGAGGCGTCAGGGATTCCTGTTCCGAGAACTGTGGTTATCCGAGGCATCGATGATCTGCCGAAATGCAAAGACCTCCGATTCCCCCTTGTTCTCAAACCGGCTCACGGGGACATCCGTAGTGCGTTAAAGTTCAGAGCGCTTTACATCCATTCCTACCAACAGCTCCAGTACGAAGTCACGAAGGTTCAAGCTGTTGGCGAGTACCCTCTTATCCAAGAGTATTGGAATGGTAGCGGTATCGGAGTCGAAGTACTTATGTCCCACGATGTGCCGGTGATGCTCTTCCAGCACAAACGCCTCCATGAGTACCCCATCACAGGTGGAGCGAGTGTGTACTGTGAAAGTATGCCTCTGCATTCCAGGCTGGCAGGATACTCAATAGAGTTACTCAGGGCCATGCGCTGGGATGGGGTCGCAATGGTTGAGTTCAAGTTCGACGAAAACACCGGGGAAGCCGCGCTCATTGAAGTAAACGGACGCTTCTGGGGTTCCTTACCCTTGGCTTTGCATGCCGGTGCCGATTTTCCGTATGCTTTGTATGCGACATCCTTGGGTCGAGCGGCCTCGAAATTCGCGTTTAAGCGCACAGTCAGGTGCCGCACCTTGGCCGGTGATACGAAGTGGCTGCTGGCTACTCTCCGACAGGAAAAGTCCTCAAAGCTTCGCGCTGTAGCGACATACCTGGCCGCATTCAGGCCGAGCGTGCGGTATTTCATCTGGGCCGCTGACGATCCCACCCCGGCCGTCTTTCAATTTCTGCGCCGCTTAGGCTCCGTCATCAGTAAGGTGTGGCGATTTCCCTTCCCTGCGCTTTTGAAACGCATGAGCCAGAAGGTTGAGCCGGTCAGAGCGCAGAATTCGTTCCGCGAAGGACCACTCCACTGAGGCCCCATCCGCAGCACAGGCAATTGAGGATATCTCGAAACTGAAGTCCGGCAGCCCGGCTTCAATGGACCATAGAACCGTCGCCAAGTCCCAGGAGTGAACCGCCATCCGGCTCACGGGGTCTTCGTATGTGCCGTCCTTTGCACAGAGCGGCGCGAGCCTATTTACATGGTGGGCATTCCCGACGGCGAAGTACTGCATGATTGTTTGTTCCTCGATCATTCACAAAGCCAATCTGAAACGTGGTTGAAATCAAGGACAACAGGATGCGCGGATTACCGTCCCAGCGTTTCGAGAAGCAACCGCGCGGTTTCCTCGCCAGAGAAGTTCTGTTGGCCGGTGACGAGGTTCCCGTCGCGGACTGCGAAGCCCCGCCAAAGACCCGCCTGAACGTAATTGGCGCCGATCTTCTTCATCTCATCCTCAATCCGCCAGGGCATAACGTGCTTGTCGCGCGCGAGCAGGTTCATCGACCAGACCGCGTTGTCGGCGAAATCTTCCTCGACATTGGCGAAGCCGGTCACGGTCTTTCCCTTCGCGAGATACTCGCCGTTGGACAGCTTTGCGAATTTAAGGATGGCGACGCCGTGGCAAAGCGCGCAGGCAATCTTGCCCCGTTCATAGAACTCGACGAACTTCTTGTGGAGCGTAGTTGCTTTGTCAAAGGAGAACATGGGCGACTGGCCGCCCGCGACAACAATAGCATCGAATTGGCCGATGTCGATATCTGCAGCCTTCTTCGTGTTGGTCACAAGCTCGGCCAGCCGGGGTGTGGAGATGAAGCCCATGCTGATCAGATCGCTTGCCGAATAGCCGGACGAATCCCGCGGGTCCGACATGCCGTCCGCCTCGCACTTGCCGCCGTCGGGGCTGAACACTTCAACCTCATAACCGGCTTCCGTCAGCACGTAATAGGGATGGGTGAGTTCGCTCCACCAAAACCCGACAGGCCATTGCGTGGTTGTCGAAACAGCGGGGTTGGCAATCACGATTGCCACCCGCTTGGGGTGTGATTTGCTGACCGCATTCGGATCTTTAAGACTCATGGGCTCTCCTTTAAACTTCTTTACGGTCGCATCGTAGCAGTAGCACCCAAGTCGCCGCTACACACTTTTAGGTGCAGTACTTACCTCTAGGTAGGTAGGATCAGACTTATCCTGGAGGACGGCAGGCTGAGCTGAATGAGCGGTAAAAACTTGATGCAAGAATCATTCCGTGTAACTCTAAACTGGGCACGGGAGCAGCGATGCAATGGCTTGCCCGCGTTCCTCAGTTATCTGAAGGGGATGTATGGCCAAAGTCATCACGATACGGGATCGGGCGCTTCAATCGCGTGACGCGATTGAGCTTTTGTCGAACAAGTGGCGTATCACGATTATCCACATCCTGAGGGAGGGGCCGCTCCGGACAAGCGAAATTCAGGCAGCGATTGCCGAGGTATCGCCCAAGGTTTTAACGCAGACACTGCGCGGCATGGAACGCGACGGCCTTTTGCATCGCGAGATCTTCAGCGTCGTGCCGCCGCGCGTCGAATACCGCCTGACTCCCACGGGCAGGAGCCTGATAAAGCCCCTGGAAGACCTGTGCCATTGGGCAAAAGCGCACATCGAGGAGCGCGACGCCGCGCGTCATAAATTTGACGGCGACGCGTTGTCGAATCAGCAAAAGGTCTTACCTGTGAAAAAACAGCGAGCCGCGAAGCGCTGATCAGTCTCCGTCTTGAGATACCTCTCGGTAAGGAACGTACCTCCAGGTGCGTAGAGATCGGTTTTCCCTCATGGCATTCTTCCCTTTGATGCAAGAGGGAGGCATTCATGAAGATCGGCATTATCGGTTCTGGAAACGTCGGCGGCACGCTGGGCAAGGCATTTGCCCGGATTGGCCACGAAGTGACATTCGGATTTCGCAGCGTCGACGATCCACAGGCCGAGGCCTTGCTCGCGCAGGCCGGAAATTCGGCAAAAATTGGAACGCTCGCTCAGGCGGCCGAGGCCGGTTCCGTCGTTGTTCTCGCAACACCATGGGAAGCTGCGGAGGAAGTTTTGACCTCTACGGGGGACCTCGCAGGCAAAATCCTGATCGATGCGACGAATCCTTTATTGCCGGGTGTAGCGGGACTGGCGATCGGAACGACCACTTCCGCAGGTGAGATGGTGGCACGATGGGCGAAAGGCGCGCGCGTGGTGAAGGCCTTCAATACAATCGGCTTCAATATCATGGCGGACACAGGATTTCCCGACGGCAAACCCGCCCTCTTTTACTGCGGCGACGACGCAGAGGCAAAGTCAGTCGTGGGCGGCCTTGCCCGGGAACTCGGCTTTGACGCGTTGGACGCCGGCCCGCTCACGCAATGCCGCGTTCTCGAACCTTTCGCGCTGCTGTGGATCTCTTTGGCGATGAAGTACGGGTATGGGCGTGACATTGCTTTTCAATTTATGCGCCGCCCCGCAACGGCTAAGTGAACCTGCCGGAGTTGAGAATTTATTGATTCGGCGATTTGAGCCTATACGGGAAAAACTCCTTGATAGAGCTGGAGCGCAGCGCTCGTACGTTAGTCCTGAGCCGGGCTCCATACCCGACTGCTGCGGCGGGACCAGGTCTCCCCAGGCCGATTCCGGCCTCTACTCCAAAGCTGGATCATGATGGATGGCAATGATCCGGCTCCGAAGAGCTGGCGGTAAAAAATGGTGCGGGCGGAGGGACTTGAACCCTCACTCTCCTTGCGGAAAAACGGATTTTCATACCCACCCACGGCTTTCGCCGCCCTTGCATGACGCAAGGTTTGGGGTCTGGACTATCCCTTCACCATCTCCGGATTTCGCTCCGGGCGTCAGGTGCTGCCCGTCTAGTCTCTACACCTTCCCGGCCAGTTTCGGCCTGGCTTGGCTCGGGATCGCCATGTTACAGGTTTCCCCGACTTTGAGCAGTTCTACATCGCCGATTTCCCGGCGAGCACTCAAGTTTCGCTTAAGTCCGTTGCGTCTGCCGATTTCGCCACGCCCGCACGGTTTCAAGTTACCACGAATGGGCGACTGGCCCTGTCGGACTTTTAAGTCCGTTGCGTCTGCCGATTTCGCCACCCCGGCATAGTTTGTGATACAAAACAGCGTCCGATGCTGATGTGCCTTCATTATAGTGATCCGTCAGCATGAACTTCCGCCATCGTACGCGGACGCAAAGAACAACAGAATCATTCCTGACGCCCAGCCGATTCCGGCGCGTGAAACTCGCGGCCTTTCACCAGATCCGTGAGCGCTCTGTTAAACGGAGCCGCGAGTCCCAAGCGCGCGCTTTCTTCCGCCACGTAGCCGTTCAGGGAATCGATCTCGGTGCGCTGGCCGCGATCCAGATGCTGCATCATCGACGGGCGGTGGAATTTGTGAGCGCAATACTCCTGGATCGCCGCCACCGGGTCGGCATCCGGTAGTTGAATACCCTTGGCGCGAACCAGAGCCACCGCCTCTTCGATAATCTGCCTCTGGAAGCGATCAAGTTCCGGAACCAGCCGGATATGGCCCGGTCGAAGCCCGGTGATCGCACAGATCGCATTAATGCCGCAATTATGAACAAACTTGGACCAGATCGTCGTCACGATATCGTCGACGGGAACAGGGTTTAGCCCGGCACGCTCCAGCCGGTCGACCAAGGCGGCGAGACGCGCGGTCTTTGCTTTGTCCAATTCGCCGATGTAGGTGGGCCCGTTGTTCGTGTGCTGCACGCGGCCCGGTCCCTGTAAGTCGCCGCTCTGAAAACTCAGCCCGGCAAGAACGCGATGGCTTCCCAGGACCGAGCCAAGCGTCTCCACGTTACCGACGCCGTTCTGCAGCGTCAGGCAGAATCCGTCTCCATTTAGAAGTTCGTTGGCTTCCCTGGCGGCATCGGGCGTTGCGTACCCGTTGACGCAGATCAGGGCGGTGTCTGCCTTGGGCAGGTCAGATGCGCGGGTGCTCGCTTTTGCCGGAACGCGAAAGTGGCCGGTCAGACCGTCCAGCTCGAGACCTTCGTTGCGGATGGCGTTCACGTGCTCAATCCACGGGTCGAGAAAGCAGACCTCTTCGCCGATGCGAGCCAAATTGGCACCGTACACGCAGCCCATGTTTCCCGCGCCGATCACGGCAATCTTCATCTTCTGGAACCTCGGGGATGGGTAAGCAGCAGGTGAAAACTCCCGGCTTCAGCTTTACACTTCAGATAGCACGGTGGCAACAGCGAACTGCGGATTGCGCGGGCACTCAGGGGGCCAGATAAGTTCGTAGAGGCTCCCAGTAATTGCGCATCCAGCCTGAGTTCAGGTGGTCCCAATTCTCGGCGGGAAATCCGGTGTGATCGAAAATGATGCGCGTTCCCGAGCCGTGGATTGTCAGTTCAAATCGAACAATAGAGTAAACGCCGGCCGGCCAGGATGCGGGCCGCCATGCTTGCACGATTCTTTGGTTCGTTACCAGTTCCACATTGCGGCCCTCGATGCGCCCGCCGAACAGGCGAAATGAGGCGCCGGGGTTCGCATTAACCTCAGCGGTGTCTTTGGTGAAGGCGCTGAACTGCTTCGCATCGAGAAGAATCTCAAAAATTTTTCCCGGCGGCGCGTTGAAGTCCTCTTCCTGATGAATCGCGGTGCCCGTTTTGACAGGCGTTGCGCTTAGCGTGCCGGCGCCCGCCAGAAGTAAGCCCACGTCTCGTCGCCTCACTGATTGGGTCATGGGAGGTATTGGACCACGCGTCTAAAATATGATCAAGATAATATTTTCAAGGAGCTCATGCATGCCCTATCCCGCCGGTCATCGCGAGCAAGCTCGCCATAGAATCGTAGACAGTGCGCGACGTCTGTTCAATCAAAACGGATTCGATGGCGTCTCGGTCGACGCCATCATGGCCGGAGCCGGACTCACTCGCGGCGCCTTTTACAGCTATTTCGAAAGTAAAGGCGAACTATATGCCGAAGCGCTGACTTGCTTTTTCACCGACCCAAACTGGAAGAGCCGTTGGGAGGGTGTGGACATTGATCCGACAGCCATCGATGCCGCCCCGCAAATCGTGCGCGCTTATTTGTCGAGCCAACATTTCGAAGACGTAGAGAATTCCTGTCCCATGGTCGCGCTGCCTAGCGATGTGGCCCGCAGCGACCGCCGCGTGAAGGCTGCGTTCGAGAACGTGTTCAAGGCCATGATCGCCTTGCTGGGCCGAAGTGCAAAAAACGCCCGCCTCTCGCGCGAAGAGAGCGCGATGGCGGTGGCAGCACTTTGCATCGGCGGCATGGTCGTGGCAAGGTCGCTCAACGATCGCGGCTTGGCCGATCGGCTACGGCGCGCGGCTGCTCGGGCTGCCCTTTCCCTCGGCGGCTGGGCGGGGCCGGCGCGGACCGTGTCCAAGGCACGATCCAACGGCCGCCGGCGCTCCGGCGCCGTTCATGCCTGAGCCATGGCAAAATCTGCACTATAATTCAGCCAGATCCCATGTATTCGAAAACGATTTTGCTTTTGCTTGCGATGGCTGCTTCTCCCCTCGTTGCGGCCGACTGGCGCTCTTTCGGGCACGATCCTCAGCGCACCAGCTGGAGCCCGGAGGAGACCGACATCAATCCATCGAACGCCGCGGGCATGACCCTGCTATGGAAGGCTCATGTCGACAATCAGCCGCGCGAACTGAACGGGCTCACGGCGGCGGTGGCTGTTGAGTGGGTGGTTACCGACAACGGCATGAAGGAGATCGCAGTGGTCGGCGGCTCGTCCGACAATCTTTTTGCTCTGGACGCCGGCACCGGCAAGCTGCTCTGGAAGAAGGCGTTCACGGTCGAGGGCAAGTCGCGTCAAGAACCCTTCTGGCTCTGCCCCAACGCGCTGAATGCCACGCCGCTGATCCGTAAGGACGGCCTTCGCGCCAGCGTCTACTCCATTTCGAGCGACGGCAAGCTGCACGTATTGAACATCACGGATGGCGAGGACCGCGCCACGCCCATCCAGTTCGTGCCGCCGTTTTCGAAGAACTGGAGCTTGAACCTTGTCGGCGACTACCTCTATACCAACGTCTCGCAGGGCTGCAACGGAGCCAGTTCAGGCGTTTACGCCATGAATCTCAACACGCACAAGATCAGCTTCTTTCAGTCCGCAAAGGGCGGAGCGGGCATCTGGGGACGCGCGGGCGTGGCCATCAGCAAGGGGGGCATGGTATTCGCCGGAACCGGTGACGGCACCTATGACCTTGCCAAGGGCAATCTTCCCGATACCGTGTTGCAGCTTTCTACCAAAGATCTGAAGCTGGTCGATTATTTCACGCCCGCCAACCACAATTACCTGACGCGCAAGGACCTCGACATGGGCAGCCTCTCGCCCGCAATTTTCTCCTGGAAGGGTCGCGAAGTCGTGGCGGCCGGCGGTAAAGAGGGCGTGGTTTATCTTCTCGATGCCAAGCAGGTGGGCGGCGAGGATAATAAGACGCCGCTCTTCCGCAGTCCGGTGATGTGTAACGAAGGCGCCGATTTCGCGGGCAAAGGCTTTTGGGGCGCTCTGGCCACCGCAGAAGACGAGAAGGGCGGTCGCTGGTTGTTCGTTCCGGCCAGCGGTGAGCCGGCGAGCGGCGCCAAATTTCCTGTGACCAATGGCGATGCGCGCAACGGCAGCATCATGGCTTTTCGGATTGAAGACAACGGCGGCAAGCCGGTGGCACAGCCTGCATGGATTTCACGCGATTTGAATCTGCCCGAGCCGCCCATCGTGGCCGGTGGGTTGGTCTTTGCAATCTCCAACGGTGAATTCGCCCGGCAATCGAAAGGCGATGGAGCCTTGTTTAGCTCCGCCGAGCGCGCGGCCAAGCACGTGGGCAATACGGTGCTGTATGCGTTTGACGCCGCAACCGGCAAGCAGCTCTATTCCAGCGGCGATACTATGCCTTCCTGGACACATTTCAGCGGTATTTCCATCGCCAGCGGCCGCGTCTACGTCACGACGTTCGATTCCATGGTGTATGCGTTTGGCGTAAAGCAGTAGGCGCATGCAACGCATCTGCGCTGTCCTGCTTGCCGTGGCGATGGTTCCGCTGGCCGGTCTCCGTGGCGCCGGCCGGAAACACCTTCTGGCTATCGGCGAGGAAAAAGGCTACAGGCACGAAGCCGTCTCTCACGCGCTCGCAACCATTGAACGTCTCGGGCGCGAGAACGGTCTTTGGGACACCACGATTCGCACCGATACCGAAGCGCTGACCAAGAAAAAGCTCGAATACAACGCCAAAAACCTGAACGATTTCGATGCCGTGGTGTTCTACACCGGCGGCACGCTGGAAATGGATGATCAGAAAAAAGCCGATCTGCTCTCATTCGTTCATGACGACGGCAAAGGCTTCATCGGGATTCACAGCGCCACCATTACATTCACCGATTGGCCGGAATATGGCGATATGATCGGCGGCTACTTTGACGAGCATCCGTGGGGCACCTTCGACGCACCCATCATCGTGGAGGATGCCGCCTTCCCTGGAATGCGGCCGTGGCGGCCTGCTTTTATTCTCAAAGACGAAATTTATCAGATACGCAATTTCTCTCGCGACAAGGTGCGCGTCCTTATGCGGCTTGATGCCCGCAATCTCGATCTCAAGAACCCACGCGTGCATCGTACGGATCAGGATTTCGCCGTCACTTGGGCCAAGATGTACGGGAAGGGCCGCGTTTATTACTCGACGCTCGGTCACGTCGTGGAAAACTGGGACCGGCCCGATATGCAGCAGATGTACGTCGAAGCCATCAAGTGGGCCACGGGACTGGTGGATGCCGACGTGACGCCGAGGCCCGCGCCCGCGAAGCCATCATGACGCGACGCGCCTTCGCGCAAGTGGCCGCCGGCTTCCTCGCGGAGGTGCGCCTCGCCGCGGCACAACGGCTCAACATCGGCATCGGCACCTATACCTACCACAGCCTGTCCATCGATGACATGGTCACGCGGCTGGTGGCGCTCGGCATCCAGGAGATCGAAATGTCGCGCGGCGAATTCATGCTGATGAAGCCGCCGACCGACGAGATGTGCCGCTCGGCCCGCGAGAAATTCGATCGCGCCGGCATTCGCTGCGTCTCCTATTACACCGCTACCATCAAAGATGAGAACGATCTCGACTACGCCGTTCGTTTCGGAAAGTTATTGGGCGCCCGCAATATTACCGGCGATGCCACCGGCGATATGCTGCGCAAGATCGATGAGCGTCTCACCGGCGAAGGACTGACCTTCGGTATCCACAATCATTTCTTTAAAGGCGAAACGTTTCCGTACGAGACTCCGGACGATGTTCTGCGCGGTCTCGCCGGCCGTTCCAAGACCATGGGTGCCGCGCTCGACACCGGGCAGTTCGCCTCGTGCGGTCAGGATCCTGTAGAAGCGGTTCGCAAACTCGCTCCTCACCTGAAGATGGTTCATCTGAAAGACATCAAGGCGGCCGGCGATGAGGTGAATGTCCTGTTAGGCCAGGGAATTGCCAGGATCGCCGACGTGATGCAGGAACTGCACAAGGTGAACTACCGCGGTCTCGTTGCCATCGAATACGAGAAAGAAGGAGACGTCGACAGCGATATTCGGAAAGAGGTTGCCTACGCTCGCAAGCTGGCATGATTGAAGTATGAAGCTCGTGCTTTCATTCCTGGTTCTTGCATGCATCGTAAGCGCGGAGCTGGCGCATCCCATCCTGCCGATCGGTTCTCCTGCCCCTGATTTCGCCCTTCCAGGGGTTGATGGCAAAATTCACCGGCTGGCCGATTACGCATCGAGCCCGCTGCTGGTTATCGTCTTTACCTGCAATCACTGTCCCATCGCTTCGATTTACGAAACGCGCATTCAGAAACTGGCTGATGATTACGGGCAACGGGGCGTTGCGGTAATTGCCATCCAGCCGAATGATCCCGAAGCCATCCGCGTCGATGAACTCGATTCCGCCGATACCAGTGACAGCCTCGACGAGATGAAGATCCGCGTCGAATACAAAAACCTGCGCTACCCGTACCTCTATGACGGAGAAACACAGTCGGTGGCTCGGGCGCTCGGGCCGCAGGCCACCCCGCACGTCTTTATCTTCGATAAAGAGCGGAAGTTGCGCTATCAGGGCCGCGTCGACAACAGCTATCGCCAGGAACTGGTGAAGACCGAAGACGCGCGGAATGCCATTGAGGCTTTGCTTGCGGGAAAACCCGTGCCCGTTGCCGAGACCGGTGTTTTTGGCTGCTCGACCAAGTGGAAAGAGAAGCAGGCGAGTCGTATCGCCGATCAGAAGAAGATCGAAGCCGAGCCTGTCCGGCTTGAAATGGCGTCGGCAGAGGATCTGAAAAAGCTCCGGGCCAATCCTACCGGCAAACTGCTGCTCGTCAGCTTCTGGGCCACCTGGTGCGGTCCTTGTGTCCACGAATTTCCGGATGTCGAGACCACCTGGCGCATGTACCGGGTCCGCGATTTCGATCTCGTAACTGTCTCGACCAACATGCCCGATGAGAAGGAAGGCGTGCAAAAGATGCTGGAGAAACAGCATGCCTCCAGCCGGAATTTGCTCTTTGCATCAGATGACACCTATGCTCTTCAGGCCGCGTTCGATCCGGCCTGGAAATCCGCCGTGCCGTACACGGTTCTAATCGCGCCCGGAGGCAAAATCGTTTATCAGCACCAGGGCGATATCGATTTTTTGGAATTGAGACGCACGATTCTAGCGAACCTGCGCGCCGATTATATCGGCTTTCAAAACTACTGGAGCGTGAAAGAACAGCCTTAGAAGGTCCGGACGAGTGAGCCGCGGAATTCGAGTCCGAGGACGAATTTTGAGTTCTTCTCTGTGCAGTGGCGGACGGTAGCCGCTCCCATCAGCAGCAGTTCTTTGGAGTTGATGTACACGGTGGACCCGACGGCGATAGGCTCCGGTGATGCAACCGCGGCCCCGGCGCTGCTCATATTCACCCCGCGAGCCTGTGCCTGTTTCTGCCAGCCGCGGCTATCCTGCCAGCCCAGCTCGAACCTGGCGTTGATGGGCGACCGCATATAATGCCGTCCGTCGATCTGGCCAAAAGAGGCAGCTTGCGCGCGATTGCGTGCGACATCCGTGTTGCTGAAAGTCGCGACGCGGGAAATGAACGATTGTAGGGCCATAGTTCTCTCTGGGGTACAAGGATAGCAACCGGTGTACCAGCCGGCGACCCTGCACAATCAATCGTTTGCAACCCGGGATACTGTTACGGGTTTGCCAATCGTCAAAACCCTGACAATCACTCGAATTCTGCCGTCGGTGCCGGATTGGGCTCCACGCGAACGCTCATCCGCTAACAATCACGGCATTCCTATTTGCGGGCGCACAAAGATTTTAGAATTCGAAACCTCAGGCAAATGGTAGAATCAACCGCTGCGGAAAACCATCTCCTCCGCTCTCTAACAGTATGAACTGGAAGCTCATCCTGCTGCTCTCGCTTTTTGGACTGGCCATGGGTTTGGCCACGGTCTTTTTCATTCCGTCGAATATAGAACCGGCGTTTTGGCTGGTCATCTTCGTCGTTTGCGCATATGTCATCGCCAAACAGACGCGAAAGCCCTTTCTCCATGGGGTCCTGCTGGGTCTCGCCAACTGCGTCTGGATTACCTCTGCTCACATCTTGCTTTTCGATCAATATATCGCCACGCATGGCCAGGAAGCGGCCATGATGAGTTCTATGTCGATTGCTCCGCGGCTCGTGATGCTGTTAGTCGGTCCGTTGATCGGTCTGATTTCCGGAATTGTAATCGGTGTTCTCGCGGTTCTCGCCGCCAGGCTCAATTCCAGGCGAACGGCGCGTCGCGCCGCTGCGGGATAACCAGCTTGCGACATATTCTCGTTATCGGCGCTACCGGCACGGTAGGCGGCCAGGTTGTTTCTCAGTTGGTTGGCACCGGAAACCGGGTGCGCGCCTTCGTACGCAATCCGGCTGCTGCGGTTTTTCCGCCCTCCGTCGAGGTAGTCCCGGGCGATCTCACGGTTGCCGAAACACTCGACCGCGGTCTCGACGGGATCGATACCGTCTTTTTGGTTTGGACGGCACCCCGGCCGGCGGTAGATCCGGCTCTGGAGAGGATCACGAAACAAGCCAGGCGGATTGTGTTCCTCTCGGCTCCCCTCAAAACCCCACATCCGTTGTTTCAACAGCCGAATCCCGCTCGCGCCCTGGGGGAATATATCGAACAACGCATCGAGACGAGCGGCCTCGAATGGACTTTCCTGCGGCCAGGGATGTTCGCTTCGAACGCATTGCTCTGGTGGGCACCGCAGATTCGGACCGGAGACGTCGTGCGCTGGCCGTACCTCAACGTCCCAACGGCGCCCATTGACCCGCGTGACATCGCGGCTGCCGCGGTTCGCGCACTCACCGAAGACGGACATGCCCGAGCGGAATACGTTCTGACAGGACCCGAATCACTCAGCCAGTTCGAGCAGTTATCGATGATTGCGCGCGTGGCCGGCCGCTCGATCCACATCGAAGAGCTCTCGCCGGATGAAGCTCGCCGGGAATTGCTCTCGATCATGCCTCTGCCCGTCATCAACATGCTGCTCCAGGCTTGGGCAGCGGCTCAGGGCCAGCCGGCACACGTGAGTACAACCGTCCAACAGATTACGGGAAGACCGCCGCGCTCATTCGAGGATTGGGTTTCTGCTTACTTGAGAGAGTTCTCGAGGTAGGACGCTGTCGGAAAGGACACAAGGTCCCTTTCGGCAGCCCTAATGGACAGGCCAAAAGCCGTGAGCGTGAATAGTAGCGGAGTTGTGGTGGGCTTAGGCGGAGGCTCGTGTTGCGGAATAAGCTTCAATCGAACGAATCACTTGATCAACAGCCGCACGGCGCATGCGCAACCGTGCTAATTCCTCTTGAGGTACTAATGCGGAATGATTAGGCGCGCGCAAGCTGCTGTAACAAGGCTTGCGAAGCGGCGTATTGTAACGGCTATAGTCTTCCAGGACCCGGATGAGCGTGTTACCGCGCTCCTTTCGCTCATAGAGCTCGCCCAGAGCATGTGCAATGGAGGTGTCGAGTTTGGCTTTGCGTGGCATACGTTTTTTCCGATCCTTTAGTCAGTTAATTCCTATAGTGATAAGATATACCCGATCAACCTATCAAAAGCAATAGTTTTCTTTTGTAAATGCAAGAAATTAAGCGACATAACTATGCTTGCAGGGGTTGGATACACCACCTTCAGGTGTAAGATATTCACCCGACTTGACTTAGTTATTCCTGGGATTCAAATAGGCCGATTTGCTCGCGCGGGACTTCCTTGCGCCGCCGGCGGGTTAACGGGCTCCCGACGACTCCGAGGACGTGGAATTCCCCGAGCGCCTCGCGCGGGGCAAAGATGCGCTGGTTGTTGGAGTAGGGTTCGGGCGGGATGAAAGTAAAGCCATAGGGATCGAGCTGGAGGAGGTTGTTGGAGAGGATGCCATCCATGACCTCGCCGTCACGAAAACGCATGCGCACCCAAAGACCGTCCATTTTGGGGCGGGTATGGAAAACGCGGGATTCGGGCTCAGCGTCGGCCCCCTCAAAATCCTTAACAAAACAAACGGTTTTTATTTCGCGGTAGGGAACCAGGCTGACCGTCCCCTCGGTTTTCAGCAACTCGAGGCCCTCGGGCAGCAGATAGGACTGTGGATTGACGAATCCCGTGAGAGGCTCGCGGTCGAATCGCCTTACCAGTACCTTTTTGGTTGTGGAACCTGCCAATCGTCACCTTGTAACTAAACTGTTTCAAACATTTTCGCGGATATTGTATCATTGGCACAATGTCTGAAGGCTCAACGAACGGAACGGCGCATGTGCGCCAGGGCCCTCTGACCAACCAGATTTCGGAGTTTCTCAATTTCTGCAAGATAGAAAAGGGTTTAGCGGCCAATTCCCTGTCTGCCTACGCGGCCGACCTCGAGCGATACAACTGTTACCGAGCGTCGCACGCCTCTGCGGACGACAGGGGTGCCGTTCGGGAGTACCTGAATTTTCTATACCAATCCAGGCTGAGCAGCCGGTCGATCGCGCGGCACTTGGCTACGCTACGCAATTTCTACAGTTTCCTGCTCCGGGAGGGTCAGCTGAAGACTGACCCGACCGAGAATATCCGCACGCCGAAGCAGTGGAAAAGCATTCCTAAGTTTTTGAATCTAAGCCAGATCGATAAGATCCTAAAGGCCCCTGACGAGACCTTGCCAACGGGCATACGAGACCGGGCGATGCTCGAACTGCTCTATGCAACCGGACTGCGGGTTTCCGAGCTGTGCCGGGTGGCGATCTCGGACCTGAACCTCGAAATGGGAGTGCTCCGGACGACGGGCAAAGGGAATAAGCAGCGAATCGTACCGGTGGGACGATCGGCCGTGGACGCCGTACGCCGATATCTGGAGTCGGGCCGGGGTAAGATCCTGAAGGGCAAGGCGAGCCGGTACTTATTCGTGACGGCGCGAGGGGGGGCGATGACACGGCAGGGATTCTGGAACCTGCTGGGCATTCATGGGCGGAAGGCAGGTGTTTTCAATAACTTGAGCCCGCACGTGGTGCGGCATAGCTTCGCTACGCACCTGCTAGAAGGCGGAGCCGACCTTCGTAGCGTCCAGACGATGCTAGGGCACGCCGACATATCGACGACACAAATCTACACGCACGTGATGCGAACCCGTTTGCGTAATACGCTGGACCAACACCACCCCCGTGCCTGAATAATACGATGAGCGATTACATGTTCATGTTGGAGAGCCACTTGAACGCGGATCAAAACCGCGCGGTGGTGGAAGTGCAGGCGGTGGCCAGCCATGCCAACGTGAACCTGTTCCTTGCCGGCGGCGCCATGCGGGATATGCTGGGCGGGTTCCCGCTGCGCGACCTGGATTTCGTGGTCGAAGGCAACGCAATTAAGATTGCCAAGGCGGTAGCGGACAAAGGCACCGCACGAATCCTTTCGATCGACGAGAACCGGCGGGTGGTGGATCTGCTGTTTCCGGGTGCGGTAACTGCCGAACTCGGAATGTCGCGCACGGAGAAGTTCTCGAAGCCCGGCGGCAAGCCTCAAGTAACTCCTGCGTTCATACAGGACGATCTGCGGCGGCGCGACTTGACGATAAACGCGATCGCACTTTCACTGAACAGGGGCTCGAAAGGCTTGCTGATCGACCCGACGAACGGCCTGGCGGATCTGACGGCACGCGAGTTACGGGCGACGCATTCGTACGCTTTCTATGAAGATCCGGCAAGGCTGCTTCGGCTCGTGCGTTTTCGTGTGAGGTTCGGCTTCGCGGTAGAAGAGCGAACGCAGCGGCAGTACGAGAACGCGCGGGAAGCCGAACTGGAGAAATTGATCAACGGCCGCACCTTATTTGAAGAACTGCGCAATATTGCGGATGAGCCGAACGCTGGTGAGATCATGAAGGAACTGGAGCAGTCCCGGCTTCTTTCCATCTTTTCAGCAGCGCTATCGGGCCCGAAGCTCAACGTTCCGTCCATTGCTAAATTAGAGAAACTGCGAAAACTTCTACCTGCCGGTAACGGAATCCAGCCGGCGGGAGTGGGTCCCTTCCTGTACGTGCTGACGGAGAAGCTTTCGCCGCGCGAGCGGGTGGAACTGATCCGCACGCTCGAGATGCACAAGACCGAAGTGGATCTTTGGCAGAAGCTGGAACCCAGAGCCAAAAAGCTGGAACAAGCATTGAAGTCGGCGCGGCTGAGGCAGCCGTCGCAGATCTATCAGGCGCTGGTCAAGTCGCCCGGGGATGAGATTTTGTTTCTGCTCTATCATTCACAGCAGCGTACGGTGCAGGATCGAGTGCGGAATTATCTGCAGAAGTACTATCCCACGGCGCTTGAAGTAACGGACGCGGATGTGGAGAAGGCCGGAGCCAAGCCGGGCACGCCCAAATACCAAAAGGTCAAGGACGAGCTGATTACGGTTCGGTTGAATACGCGGAAGAAACCCGCACCGCCACCGCCACCGGAACCCGTGGTTGCGGCAGGGCCGGGGAGGCCGGGAGGTCCGGGGCGGCCCCCAGGTCCGCCGAAGCTATCTGGCTCTGCGATGCCGGCTGCGAGACCCGGTGCTCCACCCGTACCTGGAAGACCGGGAGCCGCCGGTCCGGGCAAGCCGGCGGGTCAACCAACACCTGGACGTAAAGCGTCTTAAGGGCGGTTTACGGAAAGCCAAGGGCCGGGCATGCCCGGCCACTACGATCCACCGAACATGAAGACATTGCGACTTGGAATAGCCGGGGCGGGGTTTGCCGCCCGCTTTCATCTGGAGAATTTGCCCGAATCGGGAGTGCAGGTGGTGGGCGTCACCTCGGCACGGGCGGAAAGCCGGGATGGGTTTGCGGCGAAGCACAAAATTGGGGCGTTCGCGTCGGTGCAAGAGATGCTGCCCGAAATCGATGTGCTGGACATCTGCACGCCGCCGTCCTCGCATCAGGAATACATTCTGGCCGCGGCCCGAGCCGGGAAGCACGTGATTGTGGAGAAGCCGCTCACGGGGTTTTACGGGTCACCAGAAAAGGCGAATAAGCGCTCTATGCTCGATGCAGTGGCTGCGTCGGGACGCGAGTTGATGGACGCGGTACAGGGCGCGGGGATCACCCTGGGCTACGCGGAGAATTTCGTATATGCGCCCTCGGTGCAAAAGGAGCGCGAGATCATCGAGCGCTCGCGGGCTCAGATCCTGCGCATGCAGGGCGAGGAATCGCATAACGGATCGCATTCGCCGGTTTATGGAATCTGGAGCGTGCAAGGCGGAGGGTCGCTGATCGCGAAGGGCTGCCATCCGCTCGGCGCCATTCTGTACTTGAAGCGGAAAGAGGGTCTGGCGCGGCTGGGGCGCCCGCTGCGGCCGGCCACGGTTTCGGCGCGCACGCATTCGATCACCCGCATTCCGGGCTTTGAAGATCGCGGGTTTTTGCGCACAAAGTATCAGGACACGGAGGATTACGCGCTGCTGCACGTCACTTTCGAGGACGGCACGGTGGCGGATGTGACCGCGTCAGAGCTGGTAATGGGCGGGATTTACGATTACGTCGAGGTGTTCGCGAACAATCACAGGACGCGGTGCCGCATTAGCCCGGTGAACGTGCTGGATGTCTACAATCCACGACACGAACAGTTCAAGGACATTTACCTGGTCGAGAAGATTACAACCAACGAAGGATGGATTCCGGCGTCGCCCGAAGAAGGCTGGAGCCTGGGGTACGGGCGGGAGCTGCGGAATTTCCTCGATTGCGTGCGGGAAGGCCGGACGCCGGAGAGCGATCTGGACCTGGCGCTGGATGTGACGCTAACGATCTACGCGGGATATGTGTCGGCGGACGAGATGGGGAGAGAGGTAGAGGTGCCGAGGTAGTAGGTGCCAGGTTTCGCACTCGAGTCCAGCCGGGGTTACGGATTGGATGACGCAGATCCCTGCACGATAGCTATGGATCCGACTAACTGCGCTGGCGCCAGGTCAGCTTTTGATGCTCTTGCTGGCGGCGTCCCAGTAGACCGGTTTCTGGCGGAAGTACGATTCGTTTGCCATGTGGCAGGCGATCGCGGCGTGATTGCCGAACACGGCATCTTCGGTGACCTGCTTGCGCGACTTGACGGCCTGGAAAAAGTTCCAGAGGTGCGGGCGAACGTCATCCCAATCATTACCGCGGTAGACCTCGTCGGAATTCAGCGGTTCGTGGCCGGGCTGGGGATCGTGCTCCTTGTGCCATTCGCTGAGGTACTGTTCGCGCATCTTTCCGGGAAAACTGCTGGTGTAATAGCTGGGCGCGACGTCAATGCCGCGCTGGCGCGAGTAGCGCAATTCAAACTCGCCGGCGTCGAGGATGCCTTTGGGGCCCATGAAGCGCGCGAGTTCGGGACTCTCGGTGCCCAGGCCGAGGCGCACGTAGACCGGGATGCCGTGGTAATCGAATAGAACGACGTGAATATCGGGCATGTTGCGGCCGTCTTTCCAGCGGAAAATGCCGCCTAGCGCCTGCGCCGAGCGGGGCGGTTCATTCCAGCCGAGCGTGACCAGCATGCCGCTGATGAGGTGGACCATCAGATCGCCCCCGACACCGGTACCGTATTCTTTCCAACAGCGCCAGCGGGCGAAGTGATATTTGTTGAACGGAATTTTCGGCGCATCATTGAGCCAGGTGTCCCAATCGAGATTCTGGGGCGAGAGATCGAAGGGCGGCGGATATTCCCAGGCGCCGGTGGGATCGTTGCGTCCGAGACTGAGCTCGACGTTTTCCACTTCGCCGATAGCGCCGTTCTGATACATCTCGCGGGCATGGGCGCAAAGTACGGAACTGACGCGCTGCGAGCCGATTTGCACGATACGATTGTTCCGCTTCGCGGCTTCGACCATTTCGAAGCCCTGCTCGGCGGTGTGAGACATGGGCTTCTCGCAATAGATGTCTTTGCCGGCGTTACAGGCATCGACGACCACGCGTTTATGCCAGTGATCCGGAACGGCGGCGATGATGCAGTCGATATCTTTGCGATCGAGGAGTTCCTTGTAGTGCCGTGTGGTGGGGAGACTTGGGTTGCCTGTAAGCTCCTTGGCGAGGGTATGGCGGCCATCGTAGAGGTCGGCGGCGCCTACGCATTCGATGCCGGGCAGGCTGATGGCGTTAGGCAAGAGACCCGAGCCTTGCATGCCGATCCCGATTTGGCCAAAGCGAATGCGGTCGCTAGCGGGCACCGGCTTCGCGCTGAGCGCAAAGGGCTCGAGCAACATCGTTTTGGCGCCCAGTAAACCGCCAGCAGCGAGGGCGCTGTTGTGGAAAAAATCACGACGGGAGGATTTATTTTTCATGGTAATTCCCAGGAAGAAAGAGTTCCGACGAAATTATGTCACGTTTGGACGGAGGCGGGGAGCCTTGGGCGGCTTCAGAAGCCCTCTTTCCTGTAGTTCGAGAAATCGCCCGGCGGAGCGAGGCTCACGTCGCGGCAGGCGGCATCGGAAGTGAGAGGCCACTGCAATAGAAACAGTATTTTCTGGTGAGTCACGCGAATGGCTTGCCGGAGAGTTTGGGCTTCGGCGGCATCGTTGTAATAAGACTCGCCGAGAATCCACGGCTGGCGGAAACCGGCAGCGCGCAGCAGGCTGTGCGCACTCGCAAAACGCGCGGCGGCGTCCTTATAAAAATGAATATCGAGCGCCGGGGGGCGGCCGTGATTGCCGAACGGACTATCGCCGTACAGCGCCCGCAGAAGTTGGAAACGATCCTCCGAGGGAATGATCGAAAAGCCAACCGTATCACGCGTTCCATAGGCGGCGGCGTACTGATTCCACAAGCGCTGGCAATATTCGAGCATGATGGGCTGTCGCGGGCCGGGGCTGCCTTCGTTCCATAGATCGATGCGGTAGCGGATTTTGGCAGCGGAGATCAGCGGGCGAAGGCTCGCGATGATCTGCCAGTTCTCCTCAAAAATATCGGGTTGGAACGCAGTCCAGCGAGCGGGATTGTTCGGACCCTGCGGGAAAAATCCAATGACGATCTCAGAAAAGCCGATGCGATGAATGGTCTCGAGAAGGCGGCGGAAATTCTCCCGGCAGCGTGGCGTGAGGTTCCCGCCGTCCGACTCCATGTTGGTGCCGCCGGCGATGTGATGGCCGTGATAGACGGGAATGCGCAGACGTCGTTGCCCGCTATGAAACATCGCCTCGAGCTGCTGGTCGATCTCGGCTCTTGCCGTGTCGTAGTTTGGAATGATTCCATACGGATTGCGTACGCAATTCGCGTCAACCCTGTACCAGGCGTAATTCGAGCCGCCGCGGTGCTGCGCGCTCAAAATTGAGACAAAGAGAACAGTTGCCGCGAGGCGCAAGATACAGCCCGAGTAAAGATCACTTTCCCAGCATCGGGAACAGGACGCGCAATTCGTCGTCGTTGGGACGGCGGCCATATTCGCACAATTCGAACGATTCCGCATCCTGTACTCTTGCGGCGCGCTCGGCGCCATACCATTTTTCCAGGCTCTTGCGAATCTCCGGAGTGATGCGGCCTTCGCGGTGAGTGGCCAGCCACTTCTTGCGTTCGACGAGGTCTTTGGGAACCTGATCGAGAATATGGTCTACCCAGGGAAGCCATTCGTAGACCTGCGAGACATGAGCGTCGAGGGCGTCGACTTTTTTGTCGTAGACCGCACTGATGTCCACAGAAACATCGGGGCGGAAGGGATTGGGGCGCTGGAAGTGATCTTCGAAGTAGAAAAATGCCGGGTTGTCATGCAAGGGAGGGGTATCCGGGCAAACGTTGGGCACGACGACCATGTAGGCGGCGTCCTGAACCAGCACTCCGGTGTAGCGATGGTCAGGATGGTAGTCGTTTGGGCGCGGCGCAAGCACAATATCGGCGCCCCACTGGCGAATGCAACGAATCACCTGCTGGCGCACCTGTAATGTAGGCAGAAGTTCGCCGTCATGGTTGTCGAGCACTTCATAGGTAACACCGATTCGCCGACCGGCTTCCATGGCTTCAGCATGGCGGCGCTTGGCCAACATGCCCCCGCCTTCGCTCTGGTGGCCGGCATCGCCGTTGGTGACGGCAACGAACTTCACGTGGTGGCCCATCCGAGCAAAAAGGGCGGCGGTACCAGCCGCGCGGCCGTCGCAATCGTCCGGGTGAGCGCCGAACGCAATGACGCGGAGCTTGCCGTCAGGGTCGCGAGCAGATAGCACGAGCGCAAATAAAACAGCGAGCAGCACCGGTTTTTTCATGACGGGGAGATTATAACAAGGCGGCGATTCACTGTTCCCGATGCAGAGACCGGGACGCGGGGTTTCGCGCGTGGTGATGGATTTCGCGGAGGCTCGAACCGGTAAGGAAGATAGCGATTAGACCGGCGAGGAGAAGGGGCAGGGTCATGACCACCCACATAAGAAGAGACAGTTCCACTGCAACGGGTGCCTCGACATTGAACAAGCTGAGCGCTTCCCTGACGGCGTATTGAAAGACGCCGAGATTGCCTGGCGCGCTGGGTATGGCGGTGCCGATAGACTTAATCAACATGACCGCCCAGGCGTGCCAGACGGAAAGGTCCATATCGTAACTGAGAAAGAGCGCCCAGACGGAAAGAGCCTGTAACAGCCAATACAGAAACGTGATGCCGGCGGCGCCAGCCAAAGTGCGCTTGTTTCCCATCATGTGGATCTGATCGAGGACGTGCAGAAACTTCTGCCCCCAGGTCCGGCTGCTCAAAAACGAGTGCGCGTGCTGCCTGTGAAACAGGACGTAAACGAAGATGCCGGTCAGGGCCAGCACAATACCCGCGAGAAGTTGCACCCCATCCAGCCAGGCTTGCCGCATACTGACAAACCACGTGCAGATCCAAAACGCCAGGACAAGAAAAATGCCGTCGAGGACGCGCTCGATGGCGGCCGCGGTTAACGTCAGAGAAAGCGGAATCTCGCCCCAGACAGAGAGCAGATAGCAGCGAATGATTTCTCCGGGACGCAGCGGCAGGACATTGCTGGCAAAGAGCCCGATAAAGATGGCGTGAGTTGTTTCCCAGAGTCCCAGCCGCTCCACAGGGCGCAGTAGAGTGAGCCAGCGCCATGCCTGCAGCACGTAAACGGCGAGGTCGAAAACGATGGCAATTGCCACCCAGGCCCACTTCACGGAGAGAATGGCGCTTTGAATCTGAGAAAAATCATACCCGCGCAGAGCCCAGACGAGGCTGACAATGGAGATCGCGTAGGTCAAAACCACAATGACCCAGTTGGGAATGCGGAGGCGAGCGCGATTCGCTGGAGAGGATTCCATGCCGGGTGGGACTTCCGAAGTGTTCATGATACCAGCGACTTGGCGCCGAACCAGCGGGCCATCGCACACTGGATTGGTGCGGCTCCATACAGCGGTGGACGAAATGCTCACCGAGGCCGGGAGGTTTTGTTCATGGAAAAATTTGCAGGGTGGTTTTTGGCCGCGGTCCTCGGCTGCGGTTTGGCATCGGCGCAGTCAGAGGCCAAGAAGACGACGAACAGTGGGGCTCCAGCCGTGCAAAGCTGGACCGGCGTTCTGGTAGATGCGAACTGTGCGGTTGGCGGCGGCGCGAACTCACAGGCGACCACAGGCAGCGACGCACAGAACAAGAATGAAGCGGTGGATTCCGGGCGGCCTGAAAAGGGCCACAAGAAGAAACACGGTGAAATGCAGAGTTGCCCGGTCAGTTCCTCAACCAGTGCGTTCGCCCTGAAGACCAAGGATGGACAGGTCATGAAGTTCGATGCGGTGGGAAATGCCCGCGCGGCGGAAGAGCTGAAAACCAAGGGCTCATGGTCAAAAGATATTGCGGGAGGAAAGCCCATCCACGCGAAGGTTTCGGGCACCCTGAACGGTGACAGCATCATCGTTACATCCATTTCCGGCCCCCACAGCATGGGATAGTCCGTCGTTGTCCAGTTTCGCGGTAAACTCCCCGTGTGAAGCCTATCCAACGAGTGGCAGTGCTGGGCGCGGGCACGATGGGGTCGCGCATTGCGGCGCATTTCGCTAATGGCGGAATTCCGGCGCTGCTGCTCGACGTTGTTTTGCCCGGGAATGCGAATCGCAGCGCGGCCGCGGTGGCCGGGATTGAGAATGCGAGCAGGCAAAAGCCAGTTTCCTTCTTCACGCCGGATGCCGCGAAACTCGTTACCGCCGGAAATTTCGACGATAACCTGAAAGATATCCGCCGGTGCGATTGGGTCATCGAGGCGGTGACGGAGAACCTGGACATCAAGCGCGGGCTGATGGCCAAGGTGTCTATTCTTCGCACGCCCGGCACCATCATCTCAACCAACACCAGCGGCATTCCCCTGGCAAGAATCTCCGAAGGATTCGATTCCGAGTTTCGCCAGCATTTCCTGGGAACTCATTTCTTCAATCCCCCCCGCTACTTGCACCTGCTGGAAATGATTCCCGGCTCGGAAACGTTGCCGGAGGTGATCAGGCAGGTTCGCGAGTTTGCGGAGAAGCGGCTTGGCAAAGGGGTGGTGCCCTGCAAGGACACCCCAAATTTCATCGCCAACCGCATCGGGACTTTTTTTGGTTCGACCATTCACAAACTAACGGTCGAGAGCGATTACACGATCGAAGAAGTGGATGCCATCACGGGGCCGGCAATAGGTCTGCCGAAAAGCGCGAGCTACCGGCTGCTGGATATCGTCGGGCTGGATGTTTGGGCGCTGGTTACGCGGAATCTTTACGATATGGCGCCGCATGACCCCTGGCGCGAGCGTTTCGTGCTGCAGCCTTTTCTGGATGAGATGGTGAAGCGGGGTTGGCTGGGCGAGAAGCGGGGTCAGGGGCTCTACAAGCGCGTGGGAAAAGGCGCAGAGAAGGAGATTTGGGCGATCGATTGGAAGACGCTCGAATATCATCCCGCACAGAAGCCGCGTTTCGCATCCATTGACGCTGGAAAAAATATCGACGACCTGGGCGAACGATTGCGCATGCTGGTGGCTGCCCAGGATCGTGCCGGTATTTTTCTATGGAAGCTGCTCAGCGATCTGTTTGTCTATTCGGCGGGCGTGGTCCCGGAGATCTCGGATCGTGTCGTGGAAATCGATCGTGCCATGCGTTGGGGATACGCCAATAAATTAGGGCCATTTGAGCTCTGGGACGCTTTAGGTTTCGAAACTACGGCGCGGCGGATTGAAGCCGAAGGGCGCCCGCTACCGGAAACGGTCAGCCGCATGCTTTCTGCCGGTGCCAGGTCCTTTTATCGCCCGGCCGATAGTGAAGGCGTTCCGCACACCGAATACTTCGACCTCTGCAGCACAATTTACCAGACAGTGGAGGAGCGCCCCGCGGTTCTTCAGCTCGGCGACCTGAAACGTGCGCGCGGTGTGGTGAAGCGGAACGCGGGGGCGTCGCTGGTGGATATCGGCGACGGAGTTTTGTGTTTGGAGTTCCACAGCAAGATGAACACGATTGGCGGCGACCAGGTAGCGATGATCCATGCCGCGGTCGAAGAAACGGCGCGGAGTTTCGAAGCGTTGGTGGTGGCGAACGACGGCGAGAATTTTAGTGTCGGCGCAAATCTCATGCTGGTTCTGCTCGCGGCGCAGGAGGGCGAGTGGGACGAGCTGGGCGCGATGATCCACGCATTTCAGCAGGCGAACATGGCGCTGAAATATGCGCCGAAACCGGCGGTGGTGGCGCCCTTCGGCATGACGCTTGGCGGCGGCTGCGAAATCGCCTTACACGGAGCCCGGGTGCAGGCGGCGGCGGAACTGTACATGGGTATGGTCGAGACCGGAGTGGGCGTGATCCCCGGGGGCGGCGGCTGCAAGGAAATGATCCTTCGCCTGGGAGATGCCAAACGCGCGTTTGAGCTGATCGGCTACGCAAAGGTTTCGTCGAGCGCGGATGAAGCCCGGCAACTCGGACTGCTGCGCGAAGGTGATGCTGTTTCCATGAATCGCGAAAGGCTTCTGGCGGATGCCAAATCGCTGGCGTTAGTGCTTGCCGAAAATTACGCTCCCGGTGTGCCGCGGCAGGATATTAAGGTCGGCGGTGATAGTACGTATGCGCTGCTGAAAATCGGGCTCTATATGGCGCGACAGGGGAATTACATCACCGAGTACGACAGCGTGGTGGGCGAGAAACTGGCGTACGTGCTGAGCGGCGGGCGCTCCACGGAGGAGCAAACCGTTTCCGAGCAATACCTGCTCGACCTGGAACGAGAAGCCTTTCTCAGCCTCTGCGGCCGTCCGGAGACACAACAGCGCATGCAACACATGCTAAAAACCGGGAAGCCGCTGCGGAACTAAGGAGTCTTCATGCAAGAAGCGATGGTATTGGATTGTTTGCGCACGGCGGTGGGGAAAGCCCCCCGCGGCACGCTGCGCCACTCGCGGCCTGATGACCTGGCGGCCGCTTGCATTCGCGCGCTGCTTGAAAAATACCCCGAGATTCCCAAAGAAGAGATCGATGACGTGATCCTCGGCTGCGCCATGCCGGAAGCGGAATCGGGAAGCAATATGGCGCGTGTAGCCGCGTTGCGCGCAGGATTGCCGGATATCGTACCGGGCGTGACCATCAACCGATTTTGCAGTTCGGGTCTGCAGGCCATCGCCATGGCGGCGGATCGCATCCGTTCCGGCGGCGCGCACGTAATTATCGCCGGCGGAAGCGAATCGATGAGCCTGATTCCCCGCGGCGGCCACAAACTCGCCCCCAACCCTTGGTTCGTGGATCACCGTCCCGAGATTTACATGAACATGGGTCTCACCGCGGAGCAGCTGCAGCGCAAGTACGGCATCTCACGCGACGAGCAGGACGCGTTTGCGTTTCGCAGCCACCAGAACGCAATCCGCGCGCAAGCCGAAGGCCGGTTCGACGACGAAATCATTCCCTTCGTCGTCCAGACGGTGACTCCTAACGGCGCCAAGCCTCACATCACGAGCAAAGTATTCGATCGCGACGAAGGTCCGCGCGCGGATACCTCGGCCGAAGCGCTCGGGAAGCTGAAGCCCGTGTTTCATTCCAGCGGAACCGTAACCGCAGGAAACTCCTCGCAAACCAGCGACGGCGCCGCGGCGGCATTGGTAATTTCCGATCGCAAGGCGCAGGAACTGCGGTTGAAACCCGCGGCGCGCTTCGTGAGCTTCGCCACAGGCGGCGTACCGCCGGAAATCATGGGCATCGGGCCCGTGGTCGCAATTCCCAAAGTGCTGGCGCTGGCGGGACTGAAGCTGGCGGATATTGACCTGATTGAGCTGAACGAAGCTTTTGCCGTGCAGGCTCTCGCCGTAATACAAGTCGCCGGGCTGGATATCGACCGGGTCAATGTCAACGGCGGCGCGGTGGCGCTGGGCCATCCACTCGGCTGTACCGGAGCGAAACTGACGGCGACTATTCTCCGCGAAATGAAACGCCGGGGCTCGAGATATGGATTGGTAACCATGTGCGTCGGGGGCGGGCAGGGAGCGGCGGGAATTTTCGAAAGGATGTGATCGATGGCAACTGTTTCTGCGGTGCCCCCTAAGGTCAAGGGCGGCGCCTTTTTAATTGAAGATCGTACACCCGAAGAAATCTTCACGCCGGAGGACTTGACCGCAGAGCACCGCGCCATTGCCCGCACCGCCGAGGAGTTCTGGCGCAAAGAAGTCGAGCCGAACCTGGAGGACATATGGCACCACAAGCCGGGAGTTGCACTTGCGGCGCTGCGGAAATCGGCAGCGCTGGGGCTCACCGCCATCGCGGTTCCCGAGAAGTTCGGCGGTCTCGAAATGGATCTGGCTTCCGCCATGGTGGTTGCCGAGAAACTGGCGCGCGATGGCTCTTATGCCGGATGGCACGGGGCGCACACTGGCATCGGCACTCTTCCGATTTTGTATTTCGGAACGGAGGAGCAGAAGCAGCGCTACCTCCCTCGCCTGGCGAACGCTGAACTGCTTGCTGCCTATGCGTTGACGGAGCCGCATGCAGGTTCGGACGCGCTCGCCGCAAAAACACGGGCCGATCTCAGTCCGGATGGCCGCCACTACATCCTTAACGGCCAGAAAATGTGGATCACCAACGGTGGCGCGGCGGACCTGTTCACGGTCTTCGCCAAAGTGGGCGGCGAGAAATTCACAGCCTTCCTGGTGGAGCGCGCATTCGGCGGCCTCAGCTCCGGGCAGGAAGAAAAGAAGATGGGGATTAAGGGCAGTTCTACGACCGCCGTTTATTTCGATAACGTGCACGTGCCCGTGGAAAACGTGCTCGGCGAAATCGGACGCGGCCACATCATTGCCTTCAACATCCTGAATATCGGCCGCCTCAAGCTCGGTCCCGCGGCCGTGGGCGGCTCCAAAAACGTTCTCGCGATTTCACTGAAGTACGCCAAAGAACGCAAAGCCTTTGGCAAGACGATCGCCGAATTCGGCATGATCCGGCACAAACTGGCCGAAATGGCAATCCGCATTTTCGCCGCGGAAAGCATGACATATCGTGTGGTTGGCCAGATCGAGGCACAGCTCGCCGGATTCTCCTGGCAGCAGCCAGACGCTTCCCAAACCATGCTCAAAGCCGTTGAGGAGTACGCGGCTGAGTGCTCGATGATCAAGGTGTACGCCTCCGAAGTGCTTGATTACGTTGTCGACGAAGGTGTCCAGATTCATGGCGGCTACGGCTATCATCAGGATTACACGGTAGAACGCGCCTATCGGGATTCGCGCATCAACCGGATTTTCGAAGGTACCAACGAGATCAACCGCATGTTAGCCACGGGCATGCTGCTCAAACGCGCGGCACGCGGGCAGTTGGGCCTTGTCCAAGCGGCGCAGGGTGTTCTGAACGAAGTGTTGAGCGGCCCGGGTGGATCCGATTCGGATAGCACCGGGCTTTTCGCCGAAGAGGTGAAGATCGTACGCAACGCGAAGAAGATCGCGTTGTTGCTGATGGGCGTGGCCTATCAGAAATTCCTCATGGATCTCGAAAAGGAGCAGGAAGTGCTAGCCGGGATAACCGACGTCGTGATGGATGTGTTGGCTATGGAGTCGGCATTACTTCGCACGCAGAAGTTGTCAGCTCAAAGTGCCGGTACTCAGGCCGGAGATATGTGCGCCGTGCTCGTACGCGATGCTCTGGCTCACATCGAAGGAGCGGCGCGGACGGTGCTCGCCGCCTGCTCGGAAGGTGACAACCTGCGCGCCAATCTTGCTGTGCTGCGCCGTTTCACCAGGCACGAACCCGTGAACGCGATTGCCGCGCGGCGGCGCATTGCGAGCCGTCTGATCGATGCCGAGCGATACGTCGTCTGATCCGCCGCGCATCATCATCACCGTAGGGCTGCCTGGTGCCGGGAAATCGACGTATCTCGCGGGCCTAGGTATTTCGGCGCTATCTTCCGACGCCATCCGCCAAATTCTGGCTGACGACGTTACCGATCAAACCATTCATGAGCGCGTTTTCGCCACGCTTCGCTATCTCGTCCAGCAGCGTCTGGATATCGGCCGGCCATTCACCTATGTTGATGCGACGCATTTGACACCGGCTGAGCGATGGCCTTACATCGAGATCGCGCGAGCGCGCAACTGTACGGTCGAAGCGCTGTTCTTCGATGTGCCGCTGGAAGTTTGCCTCGCGCGCAACGGCACCCGCAGCCGCGTGGTTCCCGAAGATGCGCTCCGTGCCATGGCTGCCAAACTCATCCCACCGACGGTGAACGAGGGGTTCAGCCGCGTGACCGTGGTGAGATGTTAAACCCGCTAAAACCCTGTCGCTTGAATCCAGAAACTCTCGCGCCAGGCGGCTCCCGGCGGAATCGTTTGCAGCTCTTTGTAGATCCCGGCGTGCGCGAGGTTAAAGGCGTTGGTGACGGCCGACATAGGTTCGAAGCAAATGAACTCTTTGCCGGGAGGTGCATAAACCACCGCTACCGTATACTTCGGTCCGTAGACGACGGAGATTTTCTTGCCTCCCGCTTCCGCCCAGAACACGGCGTGCCCATCGTCGCCGCGCACCAGGTTGCTGAAAACGTCATCCAGCTGCGTAGTGGCAAGTGACGCCGGATCCGGCAGATTAACTGGTGTGCGCTCGCCGGTCGGAGTGAGCTGCGGATTCAGTTCCAGGTGGTCCCGCGCCGCAACATGTACCTTCCACTGATCGCGCGGCGTCCCCGGGATTTGGAAATACGGATGATATCCCACGCCCACGGGCATCGTTTCACTGGATAGATTTTCAATCAACGTCTCGACTTCGAGCTTTCCGTTCTCCAGCCGGTGCGTCATTTCGATCGAGTGGGCGAACGGAAACTGAGCCATCAGATCCGGATAGCGCCAGAATTCCAGGCGACTGGTCACCCGCGCCGACTTCTCGTCCGCATCCAGTCTGGTGACCTTCCAGTACGGCGAAAACAACAGCAGCCCGTGAATCGGGTGCTGATTGGGATCGCGGCGCAAGTTGCCCAGCGCGGTGTTTAGCGAATATTTCTTCCCGTTGGCATAAAAGGCGTCCTGGTCCAGCCGGTTCGCCCACGGCGCCAGAAACGGTACACCGCACAGGGCCGGCTTCGATTTCATCTCCGTGAGGGTGGTGAACGGGGACCATAAAATGTTGGCCCTGTGCACGGTCATGGCATACGCGATGTTGCCGATGGAGGGCACAATCGACACCTCCGTCGCGCGTTCCCTGTCCGTGAGTTGGACAATCTCGAAACCATCGGCGACGGCCTTGCGGGCGGAGTAGTTGGCGGCTTCAGTCATGGCAGGAACGAGGAGCACCCAGACCAGGTGCTTATGGCTGGGCATCTAGCTCACGAAGATCCAGGTGCGTTTCGCGCTGGCAGCACCAGCAAGGCCCCGGCTCATATTGCCGGATGGAACAGATCTCGCACCAATAGGTGACCATAAAGCGTTTGCCGTCCTTTAAAACGTGAACGGCATGCGTATATGCGGGGTCCGCTTGAAACTCGTCCGCTGCTGTGAAATGGCCGGCGATCTCGAATTCCATGCCGTTGAGCCGCTTATCGTGCAGAACGTGAACCGTGGCGTCGTCCCCGGCGAGCCTGACCAGCTTGTGATCGGATGTCTCGATCGCTGGCGGCTGCCCTTCGTGCTGGACCAGTTTGCCGCGTACGCTCGAGGCACCAGCGTCGGCTTTGGGAGCATCCGCGAAGCAGGCGCAGACAAGAATGGCGTACATCGCCAGCCGAAGCATATTTCTATTTTACCCGGTTACCTCGGGGAACTGGTCCCGGACGATGCCCCCGTCCGTATGCAACGATCCAACTTGTTACAATCTGTGTTTCCGCCTCATGGCTGCCCGCGTCTCTCTGTTCGTCACCTGCGTCATTGACCAACTGTTTCCTAAAGTCGGGATCGCCGTGGTCGATGTGCTGGAGCGCCTCGGTTTTAACGTCGACTTCCCCGAGGCACAAACCTGCTGTGGCCAGCCTGCATTCAACTCCGGTTACCGCGAGGAAGCACGCCAGGTGGCGCGCCACTTCCTCAATGTCTTTCAGGACGCCGATTACATCGTGGTTCCGTCCGGATCGTGCACGTCAATGGTCTCTCACCACTTCGCGGATATCTTCGAGAAGGAGCCGGAGGCGCTGCGGCGCGCTCGGGAACTCGAGTCCAAGATCTATGAGTTCTCGCGTTTTCTGATCGAGGTCGCCGGCGTGGAAGACGTGGGGGCACGATTGGACGAAATCGTCACCTATCACGATAGCTGCCACGCCCTACGCGAGCTGGCCATCAAGGACGGGCCTCGGCGTCTGCTCCGCCGTGTGCGGGGCCTGGAGCTGCGCGAGATGGATGCCGCGGAAGAATGCTGTGGTTTCGGCGGAACATTTTCTGTTAAGTTCGCCGAGGTCTCCGGAGGCATGGCCCGGACGAAAATCGATTCTATCGTTCGCACCGGCGCCTCTACCGTCGTTTCGCTGGACTCAAGTTGTCTGATGCAGTTGCAGGGCGCCCTCTCGCGCGCCGGCCTGCCCATTCGTACCATGCATCTAGCTGAGGTGCTCGCCGCGCGCTAAATATGTCCGCTGCCTTCGACGAGAAAATTCACGGAACGTTGGCTGATCCAAAGCTCCAGTTTGCCATCTACAAGGCCACTGGCCGACTGGTAGAAGAGCGTCGCAAAGCGATTGAGCCGGACCTTTGCCCCGACTACCAGGAACTGCGCACACACGCTAACTCCATCAAGCGCCATACCATTGAGCATTTGGATCATTACCTGGAAGAATTCGCTCGCCAGGTGGAAGCGCATGGCGGCAAGGTAATCTTTTGCAAAGACGCCGAAGAGGTTTCCGACTTCGTTCTCTCGCTCGCCAAGGAACGGCACGCGCACCTGATCGTCAAATCGAAATCCATGACGACCGAGGAAATCGATCTTAACGAACGCCTGGAGCATCATCACCTAGAGGCGGTCGAAACCGATCTCGGCGAATACATCATCCAGCTCGCCCATGAGCGCCCGTATCATATCGTTGCGCCTGCGCTCCACAAAACTCGCGAGCAGGTGGCCGATCTCCTGACGGAAAAGTTGGGTGTGGCTCGCGAAACGGTCATCGAAAAGCAGACCATGATCGCCCGCGGCGTGCTGCGCGAAAAGTTCCTCGCCGCCGATATCGGCATCAGCGGCGCCAATTTTCTGATCGCCGATTCCGGCGCCGTAGTGATCGTGGAAAACGAGGGCAATGCACGTCTGACGACATCTGCGCCTAGAATCCACATCGCCGTGGCGGGCATCGAAAAGCTCATCCCGCGCGCCCAGGATCTCGCGGTTTTTTTGAAGCTCCTGGGCCGCAGTGCAACCGGCCAGCGGCTGACGGTGTACACGTCATTTCTTTCCGGGCCAAAACGCGGCGAGGAAATCGACGGTCCCGAAGAATTCTATGTCGTGCTTCTCGACAATGGCCGCACCAAGGTCTTGGCGGATAGTGAGAAGCGCCAGTCGCTTTATTGCATCCGCTGCGGCGCCTGCTTGAATCACTGCCCGGTGTACCGCAAGATCGGCGGTCATAGTTTCCCGTGGGTTTATTCGGGGCCGATCGGCGCAATCCTCACGCCGCAGTTTCTCGGCGTGCGCCACGAACCCGGTCTGCCATTCGCGTCCAGTCTTTGCGGCGCCTGCGCCGAGGTATGTCCGGTCAAGATCGAAATTCCTCGCATCCTGCTGGAACTTCGCTCGGATGTGAAGAAAGCGGAAGCACGTGATGGCGCCGGCCGCATCGAGCGCCTGATGTTCCGCATCTGGGCATGGGTGATGCGTCATCCGAGAATATACGAAATGGCTGGGATGGCTGCGGGTTCCATAGCGCCTTCCGGCGAAGGCCGCTGGATTCGCCACGTGCCCTTGAACGCCGGTCCGCTCGCCGCATGGCTCAGCCAGCGCGATCTGCCGCCAGCGGCACCCAAGAGCTTCCGGCAATTGTGGCGGAGCCGTTAATGTCGCGCGAGAGTGTTCTTCACAAAGTGCGCACGGCTCTCGGCCGGTCGGCCGGTCAGCCGGTCGAAGAGCCCTTGCCTCCCCGCCTGGTCGTCCCTGCCGTGCCCATGGAGCATCGGATCCGCTCGTTTCGCGAACGCATTGAAGCCCTGGCCGGCAAGACGTATGAAGCCATGTCCGCCATCGACGCGTGCGAATACGTCTCGGGTGTGCTTGCCGGACGGACCGCCGTAGCCTCGAACTCCCCGATTCTCCGCGATTGCCGCATATCGTCGCTTGCTGGTGTGCAATCCGGGATTACCGATGCGGCGGAGCTTCGCGCCGTTTGTTCCACCGCTGCCTGCGGCATCAGCGGCGCCGATTTCGGCCTTGCCGATACCGGGACGCTCGTGATGCTGTCGAGTCGCGAGGAGGCTCGCCTGATTTCGCTGCTCCCGCCCGTTTACATTGCCGTGGTCGCGCGCGAGCGGTTGCTCACCGGGCTGGACGAGCTGCTGACCATTCTGCCGCATCCCGCCGAGCAAACCAGTTCTATGGTGTTGATTACGGGACCCAGCCGGACCGCCGACATCGAACAAATTCTCGTTCGGGGCGTCCACGGCCCCGGCGAGATTCACGTCGTGGTGGTGTGAGCGGAGCCTGAACCGTTCAGCCCTAATTCCTGCGCCCTCGCCTGCATTGCACGAATACAGAAATCAATGTGCTCGTCCAGTTCAAGGCCCATTTCTGCGGCCCCGTTCACGATGTCCTCGCGGCTGACCGAGCGGGCGAACGCTTTGTCCTTCATCTTCTTTCTCACTGATCTCGTATCTACTTCGTGCACGCTTCGACCGGGTTTGACGAGAGACACGGCTGTGATAAATCCCGCCAGTTCGTCGCACGCGAACAAGGCTTTTTCGAGAGGCGACACCCGCGCCACGCCACTATAATTGGCGTGCGACAGAATTGCCCGCCGGATGTCTTCGTCCACACCGCGCCCCTCCAGAATCGGCTCGCCCTTCATCGGGTGGTCCGGCGCGTCGGGATGCATCTCATAATCAAAGTCATGCAGCAGAGCCGTCACCGACCATTTGGTTTCGTGCTCTCCAAACTTGCGAGCGTACGCCGCCACACAACATTCAACGGCAAGTGCATGCTTCCGGAGACTTTCCGATTTGGTGAACTCGTGCAGAATTTGAATAGCGTCGTCCCTGCTCAGCATAAAATTTTCATATCATACCCGGTGCGTTCAAGAGAATTCCAAATTTGGAATTTACGTTTGGAGCGTTAACAATTGCCAAGTTTCGCTGCCAGTAGCTGGACTTACGAACAGATGCGAAGATCTTATGGTACACTCGCTCAGTAGGCTCGGCTTATCGGTTTTCCAAAACCTGTAACGGCGGGTCTCCCACTCGCGTCGAAGGCTAGTAGCGGCATACGCGAACGCCAGTGGAATAGCAATGCCTGAACTATCGAACAACGCCCTGACTGATGGCGATGAGCACCTAGCCCGGCTTTATTCACCTACTCTGGAAGAGCCCTGGTTCCGATCCCTGATCCGTAATATCCGCGAGGCTATCCACCCGCCGCAGCTGCCACCGCTTCAGGTGACGTCCAAGCCCATTGCAGTCAAGGACATATGGGGGCTGTACGGCAAGGACAAGAAATCGAACCTGATGTCGCTGGCGATTCACGCGACGGTGATCACCCTGCTGTTCACCGTATTCTCCAGCCCGGCTGTCCAGAACACGGTGAAGAGCGTTGTTACGAACATTTCGATCGACATCGCCCCTTATCAGCCGAAGATGGCACAGCAGAAACAAACCATGCAGGGCGGCGGCGGTGGCGGCGATCGCTCTCCGACGCCGGCCAGCAAAGGACGTTTGCCGAAGCCTTCCATGCGGCAATTTACACCGCCGATGGCCGTTGTGAACAATCCCAATCCAAAGCTCTTGATGGATCCAACCATCATTGCTCCACCCGATACGCCTCTGCCCAATGTCAACATGCCCGTTTGGGGTGATCCGTTCGGCAAGTTGGGTCCTCCATCGAACGGCCCAGGTTCAGGTGGCGGTATTGGCAGCGGTTCAGGCGGTGGCGTTGGTTCCGGGAAAGGCGGCGGTTTCGGTCCTGGTGAAGGCGGCGGCGTTGGCGGTGGTGTGTTCCGTGTGGGTGGCGGCGTGTCGGCCCCGCAAGTTCTTTACAAAGTTGATCCCGAGTATTCCGAAGAGGCTCGCAAGGCCAAGTACTCCGGAACCGTTGTGTTGCAGTTGGTGGTCGACGCTTCGGGCAAAGCTCAACAAATCAAGGTCGTTCGCAGCTTAGGCTTAGGCCTCGATGAAAAAGCCATTGAAGCAGTCACCAAATGGAAGTTCCGGCCTGGCGTCAAGAACGGGCAGCCCGTTGCCGTGATGGCTACGATCGAAGTGAACTTCCGGCTGCTCTAAATCGTTACTTAAGTCCCCGCAGATAGGCGTCGTCGCCGCGAATCCAATCTTCCCGTACGGGCGAAAATAAGTCGATCGTTAAGGAGTCTTCGAGCGCTTCCACCCGGTGCGGAGCATTCGGTGGAATGGTAAGCATCTCTCCGCCGTTGATCACGAATTCTTCTCCCGCCACGACGAAGCGCAATTGCCCGCTCTCCATTACCGATATCTGCTCGTTGACGTGTTGATGCTGAGGAACGATGGCTCCCTTTTTCAATCGGAGCCGTGCCACGGTCATGGTCTCGCCATGAATTACCTGGCGCGTGATGGACGGGTTCATCTGCTCCTCGGGCACCGTGTTCCAATTGTACTGTTTCACAATCAGTCGGTATTCTATCATGAGGGTCATGAAAGGCATTGTGCTTGCCGGTGGAACGGGTAGCCGGCTGTCGCCGCTCACCAAAATCACCAACAAACACCTGCTGCCGATTTATGATCGGCCGATGATTTATTACCCCATCCAGACCTTGGTGGATGCCGGGATCCGCGACATTCTGCTTGTCACAGGCGGTAAGAACGCGGGGGATTTTCTGCGGTTGCTCGCTAACGGCAAACACTTCGGTCTCAAGCATATCGGCTACACCTACCAGGAAGGAGAAGGAGGCATCGCCGACGCCCTGGCGCTGGCCGAGCACTTCGCCGAAGGTGACAGGATTTGCGTGATTTTGGGCGACAACATCATCCAGGGGACGATCAGAAGCGCGGCCGAGCAGTTCCAAAAGCAGGCGCGCGGAGCGCGTATTCTACTGAAGAAAGTGCCGGACGCCGAGAGATTTGGCGTGGCGGAGATCCATGGCAACCGCATCGTACGCATCGAAGAAAAGCCGAAGAGGCCTAAATCGGACTTCGCCGTAACCGGCATCTACATGTATGACAGCACCGTGTTCGAAAAGATCAAGACCCTGGTGCCCTCGCGACGAGGCGAGCTGGAGATTACCGACGTCAATAACGCCTACATTGAGGAAGGCGACATGACGTTTTCGTATCTCGAAGGCTGGTGGACCGACGCGGGTACCTTCGATTCCCTGCTGCGCGCCGGGAATCTGGTGGCGCAGAGCCGCCAGCAGAACGAAGCGGCCTCCCGTCTGCTGGAGAAGGTCAGCGATTAACGCGGGGCTCCCCGCCGCATTCGGCCACTGAGGTCCCGGCATTTATCTCCTTTATGCGTATCGCGCTCGACGCCACGCCGCTTACGCAGACCACCGGAGGGCTTGCGCGATACACCGCGGAACTGAGCCGGGCTTTAGCAACAGCCTTTCCGGAAGATGAATTCGCTCTTTTGAGCGATTGCGCGGTTCCCGCGCCTGAACCGTTTCCCCCGAATCTCTTGCGTGGGCGACCGCCGCGGAGCGCCCTCGAACGCCGCTGGTGGAGTTTTGGAGTGCAGCGCGAGATGATCCGGCTACGATGCCAATTGTTCCACGGCACTAATTTTGAGGTTCCATACCTGCCGTCGCGGCCCAGTGTGATGACGGTTCACGATCTGTCCCCGTGGATCAATCCCGACTGGCATCAGTCTGCTGGGCGTGTGCGGGCGCGCTGCCCAATGCTCATTCGGTTGGGCATCGCCACCATGGTGATCGTTCCCACCCAAGTGGTGAAGATCCAGGTGATTGCGCAGTTTCGAACTGCGCCGTCACGCGTCGTGGTCATTCCCCACGGCGCTTCAGAAACCTTCCGCCCGGGCCCTCCCAGCAACCGTCCGCCGTACTTTCTGTATGCGGGCACGCTCGAGCCCCGGAAAAGCCTTGGCCATCTGATTGCAGCATGGCGTGAAGTCCGCCGCTCAGAAGCGGTGGATCTGGTTTTGGCGGGGAGGGCACGGTCGGATTTCCTGATGCCGGCACCGGAGCCGGGGTTGTATTTGACGGGCGAGGTGAGTGACCGCGAGCTGAGCGCCCTATATGCGGGCGCGATCGCCGTCGTTTACCCGTCCCAATACGAAGGGTTTGGTCTTCCGGTTCTGGAGGCTATGCAGTGCGGCGCGTGCGTCTTCATCTCACGAGACGCTGCCCTGCGCGAAGTGGGCGGCGGTGCGGCATTATCGTTGGAAGGAATGAAGGCCTGGGTAGAAGCGTTGCGGGCTGCGGCCGCACGGCCGCAATGGCTGGAAGACCGCCGGCAAATGTCGCTGGCGCGCGCCGGCGAGTTTTCCTGGGAACAGACTGCGCGCGCCACGCGTGAGGTCTACCACGAAGCCATGCGCCGGTTTTCCGTAACGACATGAGCAGACGTCGCGCTTTGTTTTTGGTTCCGGAGGCGCCGTACCCGGCTCATAGCGGGGGCTCGATGCGTTCGGCCTGCCTGTTCGAGTATTTGGCCGAGCGATATGAAATGGACGTAATCGCATTTCGCGAGTCCGGGTCGCCGGACCCCGCAACTCAGTTTCCCACGCGGTTCTTCGCAGACATCCTGGTTCTCGACCTTCCGCGCCATCGCAAGGACCCAGTTTCTCGGGCGGCGCGCAATGCCGGACGCGTGGCCCGCGGTATTCCGCCGCTCGTGGACCGCTTCCGCGGCTTTGGAAATGCGATAACAGGCTTTGTGGCCGGACGGCATTATGCGGTCGCGGTTGTGGAACATCTGTGGTGCGGGCCCTATCTGGAGGTGATCGCGCCGGTCAGCGAGAAGACTGTTCTCGACCTGCACAATATCGAATCGGTGCTTCACGAGCGGTGTGCGGCCGACGAGACAGGTCCGGCGGCCTTCGCGCATCATCTTTTTGCACAGTGGGCACGCGAACTGGAGGCTTGCTGGCTGCCACGGTATAATCTGGTATTAACCGCGTCCATCGAGGATGAAAAAATCGCCGGAGCGATTGCTCCCGGTGCACGGATAGCTGTATTTCCGAATGCGATTCCTCTCGTGCTCCGGCCCTCGATCGCCGAGCGGGATGTCGTCGCCTTCTCGGGAAATCTGGAATATCATCCAAATGTTGGTGCGGTGCGCTACTTTCACCGCGAAATCTGGCCGGCGCTGCGCGAGAAGTGGCCCGCATTGGTCTGGCGCTTGATCGGAAAGAACGAAAGCGCTGTGCGCAACGAGATTGGGGTGGACGATCGCATCGAGTTTTCCGGGCCCGTGGTGGATGCGATTGAGGAATTGGCCGGTGCCAAGGTCGTGGTGGTTCCGTTGCTGGCGGGGAGCGGCACGCGTTTCAAGTTGTTGGAAGCATGGGCCGCGGGGCGCGCCGTTGTCTCAACAGCGATGGGCGCCGAGGGTCTGCCGGCCCGGCATGGAGAGAACGTCTTGATTGCGGACGGCGCAGTTGCTTTTGGCGATTCGGTCTCGCGGCTTTTGACGGATGCCGGATTGCGGGCGCGCTTAGGTGAAACGGGCCGCGCATTATTCGAGTCAGAGTTTACATGGGATAGCGCGTGGCGCCAGATTGATCTATGAGAAACTGGACGGACAAAAATCGGGGTATCACCTCTAGATTGGTTCAAATGAATGCGTTTCGCCGTTGACGCCCACGCGATCGGCCGTCATCTCACCGGCAACGAAGTTTACGTGCGCAGCCTCCTGAACGGCTTTGCCCGCCTTGACGGAGAATCCGACTTCGTGACGTATTTATCGACGGACGACGCCGAATCCTGGGTGCCGGCCCGCTTCGATGTGCGGCGCATCGCCGGCAATCCTTTCGTCCGCCTGGGTTGCGATTTCGCGCTCAAGCTGCGATGGGACCGGCCCGATCTGCTCCACGTACAGTACACCGCTCCGATCGCGTGCCCGGTGCCGGTGGTGGTCAGCGTTCACGATGTAAGTTTCCTCGAGCACCCTACGTATTTCCCGTTTCACCGCGCCGCGCAGTTACGCTTTACCGTGCGCCGTACCATCGCAAGGGCGGCGCGCATTCTCACGGTCAGCGAGTTTTCGCGCGATGCGATTTCCCGCGCCTACGGTCTCGATCCGGACCGTATTTCCGTGGTGCACAACGCCGCGGCAGATTTTTTTCACGAGGTCCCTCGCGGTACTGCCCCCGCCCAGGTACGGCAGCGTTTCGGCATCAATTCGCCGTTTATTTTGTCGGTGGGAGATCTGCAGCCGCGCAAGAATCACATCGGTTTAATCGGCGCTTTTGCCTGTATGGTCCGTGCCTGCCCGCACTTGCCGCACCAGTTGGTTCTGGCCGGAAAGGAGACGTGGTTCGGGGGTAGGGTATATGAAGCCGCGCGGCGAAGCGGAGTTGGCGATCGCATCCGCCTTCTGGGATTCGTCTCGGACGACGATCTGCTTCAGCTCTATAACGCGTGCGAGCTCTTCTGTTTCCCTTCTTTCTACGAGGGCTTCGGTTTGCCTGTCCTCGAAGCGATGGCGTGCGGTGCGGCCGTATGCTGCTCCAACACCACGGCGGTACCCGAAGTAGCGGACGGAGCGGCGATCTTGTTCGATCCCGGCGAGCGCGACGAAATCGCCCGCGCCATGCTCGATCTGATTCAATTTCCTGAGATGCGCTCGCGCATGCGCCGGCTGGGCTTGCAGCGGGCGCTTCGGTTCAGCTGGCAGGAGGCCGCGCGGCAGACGCTGGCGGTTTACTACGGAGTGGCTGAACGGCCCCAGCCGGTTCCTGGAACCGCGGTGGCTGCGCCGATTTCCGCCCCATGACACGGCCTCTGGAGCCGGCGCGTTAAGCTGGAACATGCGCGTGGCGTTCGTTTCCCCGTTGCCGCCATCACCGAGCGGCATCGCGGATTATTCGCAAGCCCTGTTGGCGCCGCTTGCACGGCACGCCGATCTTACCGTCTTCGACGGAAAAAACGAATTGGACCTGCACGGTTTCGACCTTGCGCTTTACCAGATCGGCAATAACCCAGGGCACGCTTTTGTCTACGAAGCGGCGCTGCGCTATCCAGGAGTCGTGGTGATGCACGAATCGAATTTGCACCACCTGGTGGCCGACATGACCATTCGCCGCCAGGATTGGGATAGTTACCTGCGCGAAGCGGAGTACAACGGTGGGGCTGAAGCGCTGGCGTATGCGCGTCGCGTGCGCGCGGGCGAAACCGGGCCGGATTATCAAGGGCTCGCGATGACCCGCCGTCTGCTGGAATCTGCGCGGGCTGTCATCGTGCACAGCGAGTTTGTGCGTGGCCAGATCCGTGCTGCGGGATTTGATGGCCCAGTTGCCCGCATCCCGCACGGGGCATGGATTCCTGCCATCGACCGGATGGCTTACCGCGAGCGTCTCGGAGTGACCGAAGATACGCCGCTTGTGGGGATCTTCGGAAACCTGAAACCGTACAAGCGGATCGCCGAATCTCTGCGTGCTTTCCGGCGGCTCGTGGACGTAGAGCCACGAGCGAAAATGATCCTTGCCGGCGAGCGCCACCCCGATTTGCCAGTCGATTCCCTGATTCGCACTCTCGGACTCTCCGGATCGGTGCGCCTGCTGGGCTTTACTCCTGTTGAAGATTTCGCCGGATTCATCGCGGCCAGTGACATCGTGCTGAATCTGCGTTATCCCACGGTGGGTGAAACTTCGGGCAGCTTTCTGCGAGCGCTGGGGCTGGGGCGCGCTGTGCTGGTCTCCGATGTCGGAGCATTCTCGGAATTCCCTGACGATATTTGCGTGAAAGTACCCGTCGGGACCGGTGAAGAAGATTTGATTTTCGAGTTTCTCAACCTGCTGGTCTCACGCCGGGACCTTGCGCAGGCGATGGGCGAGCGCGCCCGTGCCCATGTAGAAAAGGAATGCAATTGGGATCTGGTGGCGCAGCGTTACGCCTCATTCTTGTGCGCAGTCAAGGATGGCCGCGAATGGAAAACGCCGGAACGACTGGGCGCGCCGGTAGAGCCGGTGGACCCGGTTGAACCGGAATATATCGCCGGTTGGGTTGCCGAGCCTGCAGCGCGACGGTATTTAGCAGCGCATGCCACGCGTCTCACGCGAACGCTCGAAATCACTCCTCCGGGCGGCCCGGATGACTCCATCCTGGAGATGGGATCCTATTTGCAAGTCACGCCGGCACTACGCACCAGGTTAGGTTACGGAACCGTGCGCGGCTGCTACTATGGGCCCCTGGGGCGCGTGGACCGCCGCGCCGTGGTCTCTTCGGACGGCGAACATTTCGAGTGCGAGATCGATCTCTTCGACGCCGAACGGGACCCCTTTCCCTACGCCGGCGAACATTTCTCCACCGTGCTCTGCTGCGAGCTGATCGAACACCTGTTCCACGATCCGATGCATTTGATGTCCGAGGTGAACCGGATTTTGAAACCGGGAGGGCACCTCGTGCTCACCACTCCTAACCTGGCTTCTCTGCGCGCGCTGTCGGCCATTTTGCAGGGCTACCATCCGGGTTTCTTTCATGCCTACATCCGGCCGGCGGCGAACGGCCAGACCGACGCCCGCCATAACCGCGAATACACGCCGCTCGAAATCCACCAGTTGTTCGAAACCTCCGGGTTTGAAATTGTGCGGCTGGAAACCGGACCTTTTCGCGACCAGGCCACGCCCGAATTTGTCTGGGTGCGACACCTGCTGGATCACTACCTTCTGGATTCCAGCCTGCGTGGAGATGGGATCTACGCGGTGGGAAGAAAGACCGGCGCGATCCGTGAGCGCTATCCTTCCTGGTTGTACTCGTGATCGCACGGCTGGAAAATCCGCGGGTGGAAATGCGCGGCTGCTCGCTGATCGCGCGTTTCGGGCTGCGCAACACCTCGTCCTCTACCTGGCCGTCAGGAGACGGATTCGCCGCGGCGTACCAGGTGTTCGATCCTGAAACCGATACGCTGATCTTCGACGGTCCGCGCACCGCGATTGGCGGCGACATGGCGCCGGGCGAGGTCCGGCATTTCGAAATTCGATTCGACCTTCCTCCTGACCCCGGCAAGTACCGGATTTTTCTCTCCGGATTGCAGGAGCACGGCTACTGGTTCTATGAGCGGGGCGGAGAATTTCTGCTCGTGAACGTGGCCGTGCAGGATGGGCGAGCCACCGTGGAGCAATTTCGTAAAGCGACGATGCGGTCCGTGCAGCGCGAACGACTTCTTCGCGCACTGCGCCGGGCGTTTACGCTTCCGTTTTTTGTCGTCGTACGAAATCGCAGCCTCATTGGCACCATGGTGCGCCGCGACGTGCTGGGCCGTTACCGGGGCTCGTTCGGCGGAACTTTCTGGACGGTACTCAATCCGCTGCTCCTCATGCTGACCTATTTTTTCGTTTTCGGCATGGTGCTGCGCACGCGCTTCCCCAACGATCCCAGCCGTTCCGGTTTCGTGCTGTATTTCCTGGCGGGCATGCTGCCCTGGCTGGCCGTGAGCGAGGCCGCCGGCCGCGCCCCCACCGTCATGCTGGAGCACCGTAATTTTGTGAAGAAGCTGGTTTTTCCGGTGGAAACGTTGCCGGTCAATCTGGTGACGGCCGGTCTGGTGAGCGAAGTCTTCGGTGTCGCCCTGTTCCTGGTAGCGTCATTCCTGGCTCGCGGATTCGTGCCGCTGTCTATCCTCTGGCTGCCGCTGCTGCTTATCCCGCAGATCCTGCTCACCGCAGGTATCTGCTGGTTTTTGGCGGCGCTCGGGGTGTTTGTGCGCGACCTGGCGCAGATCAACGGATTTCTTCTCACGCTTTGGTTCTTCCTTACGCCCATTTGCTATCCCGAGAGTTCGCTGCCGGCGCCCGCTCTCCGCTTGCTGTCGAAAAACCCGATGTTCGTGCTGGTGAGCGGTTACCGTGCGCTGCTCGAAGGGCGTGCCCCGGCTCTCGGCGCATATGGCAAACTTTGCCTGGTAGCCGGAGCTGTTTTCATTCTCGGACACGCCTGGTTCTACAAGCTACGAAAATCGTTTGCGGATATGATTTAGTCGATGCTGCAGAGCATTTCGTTCGTTGAGGTCATTTTCTGCTGGGTTGTTTGGGCTCTGGGGTTCATCAACCCGAGAAAACTGGCGGAAGGGCAAGCCAAAGTCATCTCAGCGCCGGCATCGAAATGGGGGATTATTCTCCAGGCGCTGGGGTCCGCGTGCACCTGGGCGTATGTGCGCCCTACAGCTTTCGTCAAACCTGAGCCGCTGCTGATCCTTGCCATGATCGTCGCCCCCGCCTCAGCTGTGCTCGGATGGGCGGCGGCCCGCCATCTTGGCAAACAATGGCGTTTTGAGGCGGCTCTGAGCGAGAATCACGAGCTCGTGCAGTCCGGGCCCTACAGTTGGGTGCGGCATCCCATTTACGCCTCCATGCTCGGTCTGCTGTTGGCCACCGGCCTCGTTTGGACCTGGTGGCCCATGCAAGTCGCGGGCCTTTTGTTCTTCTTGATCGGCACCGAAGTTCGCGTTCGCGCCGAGGACCGGTTGCTCAGTGAGCGTTTCGGCTCGTCTTTCGCTGCGTACCGTTCGCGCGTTCCCGCTTACATCCCATTTCTTCGGTGATCGCGGGGCGAAGGCTCAACGTGGACGAGCACGTCCGCCACCCAATTCACGTCATGACGGATGCGCTGCCGGACGCGTTCGGCAATGTCGTGTGACGAGCGCACCGTGATATCGGGATCCACTTCCAGGTGGAGATCGACGTGATATTGTAAGCCGGTCTTGCGCGCAAAACACTTCTCTACTCCCTCTACTCCCGAAACTTTGTGCGCCACTTCTCGAATGGTTTGCATCATGCGCTGGTCCGGCATCGTGTCCATCAATTGCATGGCCGTATCGCGCGACACACGCAGTCCGGTAAAGATGACGATGAGCCCGACGGCGAAACCGCCATAGAGGTCGGCAGCCAGGAAGCGATGAGGATTGTAGAGCGCCAGGCCCACAGCCACCAGCGCGGCCAGGCCGGAGACAATGTCCACCGTATCATTCCACGCGTCGGCCGCCAGAGCAGAGCTTCCAATCGCCTTTCCTACCCGGTACTTGGTCACGCTGAGAACACCTTTAATGGCGATGGAGGCGATGAGCGGCCAAATGGCATAAAGCGCAGGTGTCGATTGCGGCTCTCCCACCAGCATGAGTGCATGAAACGAGATTCCCGCGCCGGCTCCCACCAGCATCAAACCGACTAGTAACCCGGTCAGGGTTTCGACACGCCCGTGCCCGTAGGGATGGTCCGAATCCGCGGGTTTCGCTGCCAGCGTCAGCCCAAGGAAAACCAATCCGGAAGACAGAACATCGCCTGCGGATTCCAACCCATCCGCAACCACCGCCGTGGAGCCGGCAATCAGACCCGTGACGATCTTCACCACAGCGAGGCCGCTGCTCACTACGATCCCGGCAAGGGCGACCTTCTGGCCGACGCGCATTCCATCCAGTTTAGCGAGTCGGTATGATGCTGCGGCGCCCTACACGTCCAGAACGGGACAGCGTAGCTCGTATACGCTACACGGTTTTCTCTTGTCCTCATCCGCCTTCTATGCTACAGTGTGTAGCACTACGATGCGTAGCATAAACAAGCCTGCCGTGAATGCTGATCTTGGACGTCTGGAAAAACAAGTCATGGATCTGGTCTGGCGGCTTGCTCCGTGCACCGCTGAAGATATTCGCTCCAAGCTTGGTCAGCCCTTGCGCGAGTCGACCGTGCGCACCGTTCTCCATCGCCTGGAAAAGAAAGGCCTGGTTTCTCATACAACCGAGAATCGGACCTTCGTCTATAGCGCGGTAGAGGCTCGCGGGCATGTCGCCGCGCAAGCCGTGCAGCGCATCGTGGACTGGTTCTGCCATGGATCGATGGAGGAGTTGCTCACAGGGATGGTGGATTCCGCGGTTCTCGACCGCAAGGAGCTCCAGCGTTTGGCGGCGAAGATTGCGAACAAGAAGGAAGGCGGCAAGTCATGTTAAACGTCATGTTGGAATCAGCCTTGCGATCGCTAATCCTGGCCTTAACCGTGGGGTTGGGGCTGTGGATCTCTCGTGTCCGCAACCCGCGGCTGCAAACTACATCCTGGACCTTGGTGCTGGCATGCGCTCTTTTCATGCCGTTGTTAATGCAGTGGCGTACGATCGAGATCCGCACGCCGCAGCACATGGTCGCGACCACTCCGGTGGTCCTTCGAACGGTGCGCGCGGGTGCTCCAGGCACGCCGCTGCCTCCGGTCCCTCTGGTGCAACGAATCGATTGGCGTTCCGTGACGTGGCGGGTGTATGTGTCCGTCGCTGCCGTATTACTGGCGCGGTTGTTGGCTGGGCTTTGGCTCACGTTTCAACTCTGGCGCAGTGCGCGGCCCGTTCCAGAGCTGCAGGCGGGATGCCGTGTACGCGAGTCCGCGGGAGTATCGGCGCCGGTAACGTTCGGGTCGACCATTCTGCTGCCCGGCGCCTGGCGAGACTGGGTGGACGCGAAACTGCGGGCGGTAATCGCGCACGAGCGGGCGCATGTCACGTGGGGCGACTTCTACGCCCAGCTCGCCGCCAAGCTGCACGTATCTATTTTCTGGTTTAGCCCCATGGCCTGGTGGCTCGAACGGCGGCTGATCCAGGTTGCGGAGACCGCCAGTGATGACGCCGCCCTGGAGATGATCGATCGCTCAACCTACGCCGAGATGCTGCTCAGTCTCGCTCGCAAAACGCAGCTGTCCGCGGGCGTGGCCATGGCCCGGCCCGCCACCGTGAAGCAGCGCGTGGAGCGCATTCTTTCTGGCGTTGCGCGCCCCTCCCATGCGAATTGGAAACGCTTCGTGCTGGCGAGCGCGTGTGTTTCGCTCACTGCGGCGATCGTCGCGGGGCTGTCCGTGCACGCACAGCAGCAGCCCGCGCCCCCGGATCATGCTTCTCCTGACGCGGCGCCAGCCCCCAAATCGCCCGAACCGCCTGAGGCACAGGATCGCCCTTTGAGTTCGGATCGTGGGGCGTATGCCATCGTTTCCGGTGACTCCATCAGCATCGCCGGGTCCGAGAAGGACGCAAAACGGGCGCGCAGCTTCCGCGGCACAGTTTCCGGCGACTACCTCTGGTTTTCTCGTGGCGGCAAGGACTATATCATCACCGATCCTGCTACCGTTCAGCGCGCCAGGGAGCTGATGCCCTCGGAGAAAGAGCTATACCGTGGCGAAGCTGAGCTGCGGGAAATACAATCGCGCCTGCAGGCCGAACAAGTTCTACCGGAAGCGGAAGAGGCCGAGGCCAGGGCAAAAGTCCTTTTGGGCGATGCCGAGCTGAAGCATGTTCTGGAGAACGTGCGCGAATTGTCTGCCGCGCAACCAGAGCTCGCTGAGTTACAGAAGGAACTCGAGACGGCCAAGATCAAGGAACTGAGTCAGGATACACTGAGCGCCCTGACGGCAAAAACGGCTGAACTGCAATCGAAGTTGTCTGGAGACGCGCTGCAGCAGTTCCAGGCTCGTCTCCAGAACCTTGAAGCGCAAATGGCTGAGATCCGGCAAAAGCTCGGAAGCCAGCACGTTCTGCTCGAACAAAGGCTGGCTGACCTGACCCGCGAGCAGGCGGAAAAAGCCGAGGAGCAGGCGAAACGCTCCGCGGAAACTTCTCGCCGTTTGCGGGAGCTCTTCGAGGATTCTATGCAGAAAGGACTGGCCCAGCCCGCGCGCTAAACCGGCGATTGGCCTTTCCAGTGCGCTTCGTAATCCCACATCACGTCTTTGATCGGTGTGCCGCGAAGGTCAATCTTGGTGAGATCGGCGCTGCCTAATCCCGCGGCTTCTCCCATCATGACGGTGTTGTCGGCAAACTGATGATACTCGCCCAAAGGAATCAATTGCTCGGCGGGATGGTCTTTCGGATTTTTGTAAAGCCGGAAGGGGGCTTCATGCCGGCCCGCGCGCGGGTTGTAGCCCATGGTCGCCATGCCCACGGCATCCGTTGACACGCAGTTGCGCCCAACCACCAGAATCCCCGGTTTGCCGTGCTTGGTTCCCGGCATTCCCGTGCCTTCGCCGCCGATGATGGCCTCGATTCCATCCAGTACCGCCAGGTCGATCGGCCGCGCCCCGCACAGATCCGTCAGCAGCCGCGGCATCCTCCAGCCTTCATACCGGCTCGAAGTCTGATCGATCTCCTGGGGTACGCCCTCGGGTGGCTGCACCTGGCCGTAGTGGAACACCCGCTCTCTGGTCCAGGGCGAAAAATTCCCAACCGATGAAACGATGGCTCCGTCCGGCTTGGGGCGCAGCCCGTACAGCAACTCCGGTGTAATCCCAAACAGGTTTTTCATCGAAAGCGTGATGCCGAGTTCTTCGTGGTTTTTCATTTTGGCGACGCTGACGAAGAAGTCACAATCCTCGTACGAGTGGTTGAAGCAGAACGCGTCGAAAACATATGGACGCGATTTCACTTTCAGTAAGGAATATTTTTCTCTCCCCAATCCTGGCCCGTTGGTGTCCTCGAACTCGACCATTGGCGCTGCGCTCTTGATCGCCTTGACATCCCACCCGTCATTCAGCAGGGTGTCTTCGAGCGGTGTACCGTATCGTTTGCGGAACGTGCTTTCCAGAATACGAATCCGCTTAGCGCCCAGCTTGGCGAATGTCGCCGTCAGCGCTCCGACAATGTTGGGATGAACCCAGGAAGTTTGTCCGGCGCTCAGTCCAACATGCCTCCCGCTTCCCGATGCGCCGCTTAAATTAACCTTCATGGCCACGGTCTTCCCCCGGACCTGGTTACCGATGCCGCCGATCTGATCGAACATCAACTCGAACTGGGGAACCAGGTCCGTATCGTAGCTGACTACTTTCGCGACCGATACCGGAGAGATGGGCGGCGGCACAACGTCGGCCTGGGCGCGCCTCGCCGTCAACGCTCCAGCCGCCAGTGAGGAGAGTGTCAGCCAATCCCTGCGTGAGAAATTACCGCGAGTATTTTCCATTTGAATTTCTCCTTTGCATCAATTCCCTTGTTCCAGCAAGACCGCTCCCCATGCCGCCAGCTTCGGAATCAGGATTTCGGTTCGGCCATTCTGCGCTTCGCTCGTAACCAGATCCTGAGGCGCATTCTCGGGGGTGTAAAAACGTGCTCGTTTAAAAACGCCGTTGAACCGGAGCGTGATTCTCTCCGCCGGGCGTCCTGCATAGTTGAGCACCTGAATCAGCACACTCCCGCCCTCGGTACTGACATACGTGATGGCGGACGGCACATTAAAGGCGCTGAGGCCGATTAACTGCGGCTCCAGCAGATCCTGCAGGTCTTTGGCGGCGGCTTCTGCGTCGGGCGGCTCGTCTTTGTAAACAACGATCCTACCCTTGCCGGTCGGAATTTCCGCGTACCCGTCGTCCTTGGGGGCATTTCCCCACGACGGTCCCGCGATCACGACGCCGCCGTTGCTGGCAAAATTCTGCAATATCTTGCGTTCGCCGTCTTTAGGTGCCGCAAAAGCCATGACGGCCCGAAAGCTCGCGAGCGATCCAGCGTTCAGTTCCTCTCTCCGAATCAGCCGGTAGGGCACTTGCCGTCGCGCGGCAAGATTGAGGTATTCGTCGAAATCGGCGGTTTGGTCGATGACAATACCCAGGTTGCCGAACGGCGTATATTGCCGCCAATCCGCGTGATCTTCGCCAAATTTGAGCGAGCCCGCGATGCGGCGCCACGTTCCGAGAGCATCCGCGTCTTTCTTGAGCAGGTTGACGCGAAGCTCGTCGTCGAGCGACACGATCCACCGGCCGCCGGCCACCGCTACGTCCCCCACGCAGCGGATGTAGTCGCCTTCCGAAACCGGATTCGGCTCCTGGCTGATCCATACGGGCCGCCGGGTGTTCCCGTATCGCAAAGATCGCACGAGCCAGATGTTGGAGTCGATCCATGGCTCCGCGGACGCGCCTGCACGAATGCCCATGTCCGCCAGATCGCGGGCGTTCGGCCTCACCCCCTGCATGGCAATTAACGGCGCGGCCGAACTGCGCGCGGACGCTGCATCCTGCTCGATCGGGATAACGATTCCGGCAAATTGCCGCGCGAGGTTCGCGGCAAAATCCGGAGCAAATTCCCCATCGAGGACTAACCCCTCGAGTTGCAGTTCCTTCGCCGCCTCAATTACTGAAGCTACCCCGGACCCCGGGTAAACGACACCGAGCACCGCAATACCGCGTTTTTTGGCAGCCGGCACGTAATCCTTAAGCTGCCTTCGTTGCGCAACCTCAGTTTCGGCAGAGGCACCCGTGCCGAGCGTGACTAATATGCAATTAATGGGGGTGCTATCTAGCAGTTGAAGCGTCGAGGGCTCGTACCAATGATTGATCGTGTCGCGAAATCGCGCGTCGATTTTACCGCGGCGGGCGACTTCCAGCGGCCCACCATCCCAGCGGGCGGGCACCCATAGCGCCGGATCCGTAGTCGCCCCGGCCAGCGATGTCAGGCCTATTAGCCAAACCACTGGAATGCGGAAAGTTAGCGCCATTCTGTAGCGGTTCGGCATGCCTTGGGCCAATAGCCTCGCCCCATGAAATCATGCTCTTACAGGAGTCAGATGGCCGCCGGAATTGGGGGATTTCACGCTGCTGCCATCCCTCGTGGGTGTAACCTAGATCCACAATGCGCTGCCTGGTGTTGTTTCTTCTGGTTCTGCCAATTCTTGGACAGCAAGCCGCTCCGGACCCTCTGCTCGCCTGGATGAACCGGATCGCCCAGGAGCAACTGGACCGGCGGGAGAGGACTGTCTCCCAGATTCACAACGTCGCCGAGGCCGAGCGGCGAAAGCGCGAGGTCCGTGAGAAATTTCTGGAGGTCATCGGAGGGCTTCCGGATTACCAGGGGCCCTTAAATGCAAAAGTGACAGGGCGCATTGAGGCGGACGCGTACACCATCGAAAAGGTGATTTTCGAGAGCCTGCCCGGGTTCTATGTGACGGCGAATCTGTACCGGCCGAGTCAGCCCGGCCGTTACCCGGGGGTACTTGTCCAGGCCGGCCATACTCAGGAGGGAAAGCCGGAAGGGCAGAGGCTGGCGGCCAACCTGGCGATGAAAGGTTTCGTGGTGCTGGCCTTCGATCCGCTGGGGCAAGGCGAAAGAGAACAGACGTTAGACCCGCAGACGGGCCATGCGCTCGCCGGCTGGTCGGTGCCGGAGCACATCCAAGCTGGCGCGCAAAGCATGCTCGTGGGCGAGAGTGTCGGGCGCTATTTCATTTGGGATGCGAAACGCGCGCTGGATTACCTCGCCAGCCGTCCCGAGGTGGACGCGGAGCGCCTGGGCGCGGCGGGCTGTTCGGGCGGCGGCGCACTGACTACGTTCATCGGGGCGCTGGATCCCCGGATCAAAGCGGTCTCGCCGGCATGTTTCATTAATTCGTATCGCGTGTTGTTTACGGGACCCAATCCGGACTCGGAGATGAGCCCGCCCAGGCTCCAGAGCAGTGGGCTGGATATGGCGGATTACGTCGAGCTATCGGCGCCCACTCCCTGGCTGCTCCTGGCGACGGAAGGCGATTATTTCACTCCGGCAGGCGCCAAGCTGGTTTACGACGAGGCCCGGCGCTGGTTTGGACACTATGGCGCCGAGGAGAAACTGCGCTTTTTTGTGGGTTCCGGGCCTCACGGAACACCCCTGGAGACTCGGGAAGAAATCTACAAGTGGATGATCCGCTGGCTCAACGGCGGGAAAGGCGACTTTCACGAGCTTCCCGTCCACATGTGCACCAATGACGAACTCCGTGTCACAAAAAGCGGGAACGTTGCGGATGAACCGGGCAGCAGAAAGGTCTACGAGTTGATTCTCGATGACTTTCGCGCGAAGAAGCGGCAAGGGACGGCAGCCGAGCTCATTGCGGAATTGAAGCGGCTTGCGATCCCGTCGGCCGGTAGGCCCCCCGAAATGAAGAACGCGAATCCTTCAGCCGGAGCAGGTTGGCGGCGCGACCGGGTAACATTCGAAAGCGAGCGCGGCGTTGAGATCGGCGGAAATTTGTACCTTCCTGATGCCAGCGGAAGAAAGCCGGCCGTGCTGCTGGTGGCTGACAAAACGAGCAGCTATTGGATCCCTTCGACCGCCGCATTAGCGGAAAGAATGGCCAAGGCCGGGCGAGTGGTCCTGGAGCTTGAGCCGCGCGATGCGCCGGGTGAAGGGGAGCGGCCTTACGTCGGGAACTGGCTAACGAATGCGCGGGCAAACCAGATCGGGCTAAATCTTCCGGCGCTGCGTGCGCATGACATCGAGCGGGGCATCGATTTGCTGTCGGCACGGGATGACGTCGATCCGGCTGACATGCGAGCGGCGGCGCGCGGCGTGAAGGGAGTGTGGCTGCTGCTGGCTGCCGCTGTGGATCCGCGAATCCACAAAGTCTGGCTCGATCGCACACCATTCAGCCTGCGGTCGGCCTTAGAACACACGATGAATACGAGCCTCTTTGATGCGGTGATACCGGGCTTTGTCTTGCATTGGGATCTGGACGATGCGGTCAAAGCCATGGGTGACCGGCACGTGTTGTGGACGGATCCTTCGAGCTGGATGGGACGGCCCGTTTTCCTTGGCTCCGGCTATCGCTATCGTTATACGCTGGGCGATGAGACAGACCTGCACGACGAGCAGGACAACGCCTTTATAGACGAGTTTCTGCGATGATTCCCGCCGGCAGCTGATTGTGAGACAATGCCGCTTCAGACTAATACATAAAGGAGCAATGCATGTCCTTGTCGAGACGGGAGTTTGTCACAACCGGTATAGGTGTGGGATTGGTTTCGGCGGGTGCCGTTCGTTTGAAGGCAACTCCGCTCGGATTGCCCATCGGGTGTCAGACCTGGCCGGTGCGCAAAATGATCAGCCAGGATTTCCCGGGAACCCTCCGGCAGCTAAAGGCGGCCGGGTTCGATGCCATCGAAATGTGCTCACCGGCGGGATACGCGGACTCGGGATTTGGCGGGCTCGTGAAGATGAAAGGTTCCGAAGTGCGCCAGATCATACATGACGCCGGGCTCGACTGTGTGAGCTCCCATTTCGGGATGAAGGAACTGCGCGACAACCAGGCGGCGCGGATCGAATGGGCGAAAGAGGTCGGCATGACCCAGATGCTGGTGGCTAGCCTGGACGGACCGACCCATCCCAAGATGGATGACGTCAAACGCGCAGCCGATGAATACAACAAGTTCGGCGAGCAGGCGGCAAAAGCCGGAATCCAACAGGCGCTTCATGACGAGAACTTCGAGGTGTCCAAGGTGGATGGCAAGCGCGTTTATGACGTGCTGTTCGAACTCTTGGACCCGAAGCTCGTGAAATTCCAGTTTCAGATCTCTGAAGTCCGTCACGGGCTCGACGCCGCCGAGTACTTCAACAAGTACCCGGGTCGCTTCATTTCCATGCACGTGCAGGGGTGGTCGTTTGAGACGAAGAAGGAAACGGCCGTCGGGCAGGATAGCCTGGACTGGAAAAAAATCTTCGCGGCGGCCAAGACCGGCGGCATCCAGAACTACTTCGTAGAGATGGATCTGCCGCTCATGAAGGCCAGCGTCCCGTATCTACGAAAGCTGGACGTCTAGCCCTGGGTTGGATTTTCGGTCTTCACTGAGAGCCTCCCGAGCTGAGAGACGCGGTGCTGCCCCGCTTCAGGTCTGCGACCATCGCGGCCGGCTGCTGCTCGCGTTCTAAGCCCCGCGTCACATTGCGGTGCGGGTCGCAACGCGAAGTGAGGTAGGCGATCGCCAGACTGCCGACAACGTACGGATGCAGGATGGCCACGGGGACCGCATACTTCTTCGATCTAAGGAACGACTCCAGAACACCGCGGATGGGACGGCTGCGCGGCAGCGAGCCGGGCATCTGTGCCAGCACGAAACTGGCGAATGCCAAATCGCTATGGCGCTGGCTATAGTGCACCAGTGACTCGGCGGAGTGCTTGGGAGTGGTCATGCCGGCATCTGTGAAGAAACTACGCCGGACGGCATGCGGGTGATAGAAATTGATGATGCAGCGCGCGAAATCCGCGCAATTGTGGAAAAGCAGATTGAAGTGGCTCGCGTTGCGATGTGAATTCAGCTTCGCGATCAGCCGGGCGTCCTGTTCGGGGGTGGTTTCTATTTCGAAGCTGTAAATGGTGCGGTCGTAGGCCGCGCCGATCAGCTCAATCCACTCGCCCCCGGGAGTTCCGCCTCCGGGACCGTCAGGCGCCAGCTGCAAAAGATGCGCTCGCCGATAAGAATTGCGCAGCGTCGCTTCGGTCACGGCGTCGATGGAGGAGGGAACATCTTCCGGCCGGTCCACGGCAAACAGATACGGAAAAACGGGAATGGCGACCCAATCGTAACCGGCGATTCGGTGATACCGGCTGATGACCGCGCCCGGCTCTCCAGGCTCGCAGCGCCGCAGTTCAACCGGCGACGCGGCACACACACCCGATAAATAAACCGCCGCATGCCCGGTTGGGTTCATGTTGCCGAAAGTGCCGAATGGCTCTTCGACCAGCAATGCCGCGGCGGCTCGTGCGGTTTCCGGCAGGAACAACAAGGCGTTCAGGAAAAGCAGGATCAGCGGCAACTTGCGGACACAACTGGACCCGGTACTTCTCACGCTGGTGATGACGCATTCCCAATGGTCGGCGTTTCGGGCTCACCAGCCACACTCTGTGGCAAGTTCGCCGCAAAGTAAGAAATCATCCGCCAGGCTGCGGCTAATCCGTGTTGATCTATCATCGAGGGATCTTATGCGACAAGCGACTTTCGATCCGGGCCTGACTCAGAAGCTGACCGTTCCGCTGCGGCGCGCGATTAATAAAGACGGCACCTTCAACGTGCACCGGCACGGAACGACCTGGCGCGACACCAACGGTTACCTCTACCTGATCAATATGTCGTGGCCGGGATTTTTCTCCAGCATCCTGCTGGTTTATCTCGCGGTGAATACCTTGTTTGCGCTGGTGTATTACGCTCTGGGTCCGGACCAGCTCCAAGGGGCGGACGCACCAACGGATTTTGCGCACTTTTTGAATTCGTTCTTTTTCAGCGCGCATACACTCACCACCGTGGGCTATGGCAGCATTTCGCCCAAAGGGAACGCGGCGAATTTCGTTGCGGCCTTCGAGGCCATGGTCGGGCTCATGGGCTTCGCGCTGGCTACGGGCCTTCTCTTCGGGCGCGTGTCGAGGCCTTCGGCGAGGATTGGATTCAGCCAAAAGATGGTGATGGCTCCTTACCAGGATGGCTCTGCCCTCGAGTTTCGCATCGTCAATCTGCGAAAGAACAACCTGATGGAACTCGAAGCCAAGGTGATGCTGATGGTCGTGGAAGGCGCAGCCGGTCACCTGAAACGCGATTACCATGTACTCAGGCTGGAGCGCTCGACCGTCTATTTCTTTCCCCTGACTTGGACTATTGTCCACCCGGTGGATGAGCGTAGCCCGTTTCACGGAAAGACCGCGGCGGACCTGCAACGGCTGCAGGCGGAAATATTGATCTTGATCAAAGGGTTCGATGATACTTTCAGCCAGACCGTGCATGCGCGCTACTCGTACCGTTATGACGAGATCGAATGGGGCGCGCAATTTGCGCCGGCGTTTGATGCCGACGAACATGGAGACCTCGTGCTGGAGGTAAACCAGGTGGGAGCGATCACGCCAGCAGCCCGTTAGGGGGCCGCTACTCGGAGCGCAGCGCGGCCATGGGGTCAATGCGGAGTGCGCGGCGTGCAGGCACATAACCGGCAATTGCGGAGATCAGTGCAATCAGCAGCGTAGCACCGCCGATGCTCAGTGCATCGTGAGCAGCTACTCCGTAGAACTGGGATTCGACCACCCGCGAAAGAGCCCAGGCGGCAGGCAAGGCCACGGCTCCTGCCGCGATCACCAACAGGCAGACTTCGCGCATCACGCTCCACAGAACGGTTGGCTGACCGGCGCCTAGGGCAATGCGGATTCCGATTTCACGCGTCTGGCGGGTGACGCCGTAGGCAATCAGCGCATAAACTCCGATGGCGGCGAGGAGGGTGGCAAGCACACCGAAAGCGGCCGCCAGGCCGGCAATGAGTCGCTCGCGAACGATCGTGGTACCGGCCTGCTCATCCAGGGTACGGAGACTGTAAACGGGAATATTGGGATCGATCTGCCGGACTGTGCGCCGAAGCGCGGCGAAGATATTGTGGGAATCGGCTGCGGTTTTGACGTAAAAATTGATCTGTTGGATGTCGTCGTTCTGATCATCATCGAGAAAGACCTGCGGGCGGATGGGAGCCCGCAGACCGTTATACTTTGCATCCTTCATCACGCCGACGATCTCGATGTCGGTTTTGCTGCCAGGATCACTTCCCATGCCGATACGGTGACCGACGGGGTTGGTGCCGGCGAAGTACTGTTTGGCGAACGTCTGGTTGACGACGGCGACGCGATGCTTACTGGCGCCGTCGGAGGCGGAGAAATCGCGGCCGGCGAGGAGCGGAATCTTCAGGGCGGACAGGTATCCGGCGGAAACCAGGTTGAAAGCGGGGTCTTCGGCGCCCGGTGGATTGGAGGCGGTGTCAATAATGACCTCACTACCCCACCACTGGTCGCCCAGAAGCGCAATCGCGGATGCCCCCGCGGCTAGAACGCCTGGCGTTGCCTTGACCCGCTCCAGCAAGGTCCGGTAGAGCTCGCGGCTTCTTAGCTTGCCGTAACCATTCAGACTGGGATTGACGCTAAAGACAGCAACGTTTTTCGCGTCGACGCCCGTATCGAGGGCTTGCAGATTAAGGAGCGTGCGGAGGAACTGGCCGGCGCCTATCAGGAGAATGGTGGAGAGCGCTACCTGGGCGACTACAAGAGTGCGCCGGAACCAACCATGGGAGCCGGCAACGGTACGCGACGATTCCTTGAGAGAATCGGCAACTTGGACGCGGCGCGCCGCGAAGACCGGTGCCAATCCGAAGAGCACCCCGGTCGCGAGGCACACGGCGAGCGTGAACGCGAGAATGCGAAGGTCCGGAGCGCTGGAAATGCCCAGGGGCGTTTCGCCCGTGGAGAGGAACTTGACGAGAGCGTCATCGGTCCAGACGGCGAGAACCAGGCCGGCCGTGCCGCCTAACAGGGACAACAGAATGCACTCGCTCAGCGACTGCCGGACCATATTGCCAAGACGGGCGCCCAAGGCCAGGCGGACCGCGATTTCCCTGCGGCGGCCAGCGGCGCGCTCCAGCAGCAGATTTGCCACGTTGGCGCAGGCGATGATCAAGACTAAGGCAACGATTCCCATCAGAACGCGCAGAGGCGCTTCATATTGCTCGCGGAGCGAGTTCTGGCCCTGGTAGGCCGGAAGAACCTGGAGGGACGACTTTAGGAATTCCGTCTTTACGCTCCGAGGGGAACTTGCGAAATCCTTGCTCTGTACTTCAGCCTGGAGCATGGAGTGAAACATGGGCTGCAAAGAAGCCTGGGCTTGCTGTTGGGTCACTCCGTGGCGGAGGCGCGCAAAAACCTGGAGCCAGAAGGCCCGCCGGTTCTCCAAGTTGAAGTATTCGGAAAAATACCCCTGGGTCATTTGCTTCTTCATGGCCATTGGGATCCAGACACCCGGGGAAAAGCCGGGCTCGACGCCTTCAAAACCCCGTTGGGCGACGCCAATGATGGTGAGAGGCAGGCCGTCGATGATCATGGAGTTGCCGACGACAGTGGGGTCGCGGTGGAACCGGCTGTTCCAATAGGAGTAACTGAGGACGGCGAGCGGGTGGCCGCCAGGCACGCGATCGTCGCGCGGGTTGAAAACGCGGCCGGCCGCTGGGCCGATGCCCAAAACACTGAAGTAATTGCCCGAAACCAGCTCACCTTCGAGCAATTCGGTGCGGCTGGGGTTGGCAACGCTCAGGGTAACGGGAAAGCGGCAGATGACCCCGTCGAATACGTGGTTTTGGTCGCGGAAATCCCGATAGGCGGGATAAGACACAGCGTTCCGGTTGATGTGAACGGCGTTGTCTCTGCCGTCCCAGCGAAGCAGCACGAGTTCGTCGGGGCGGGAGACGGGCAGCTGGCGGAGGATCACCTGATCGAGCAAGGTGAAAATCGCCGTATTAGCGCCGATTCCAAGGGCCAGAGAGAGGATCGCAGCCGCGGCAAAACCCGGATTCAGGCGCAGTTGGCGGAGGGCGAACCGGATATCCTGCCAGGGCATAAGCGTATTTCTGCGCAATTTGACTACCACGCACGCGCACGTGCGGGCCGACACTTAGCATGGCGCATGAGACGGGTAATGTCCGCCTATGGGATTGGCCTGTCCCGATCGCAGACGTCCCTGCTTTTCCTGCGACTTGCGGGAACCGCCCAGCATCGCTAGAATCAATGGTTCGCACACATCCAGGAGGAATCATGGCCGTTGAGCAGAAGGTCAAGCAGATCATTGTGGAGCAGCTAGGCGTGGATGAGAGCCAGGTGGATAATTCCGCCTCCTTTGTCGAAGATCTGGGCGCCGACTCGCTCGACATCGTGGAGCTGGTCATGGCCTTTGAAGAGGCGTTCGAAATCGAAATTCCCGACGAAGACGCCGAAAAGATAACCACCGTCAAAGAAGCGATCGATTACATCGAGGCACGAACGTCAAAGAAGTAGTTTCCCGCAGTTTTCCAGGAGCATGTTTTGTCGCGCAGAGTCGTAGTAACGGGTGTAGGTTTGGTGTCTCCGCTGGGCATCGGCACGGAGGTGACGTGGCAGGGCGTCCTGCAGGGCAAGAGCGGCATCGGCCCGATCACAGCATTTGACGCGACGGATTTTGCCTGCCGGATTGCCGGCGAGGTGAAGGGCTTCGATCCCTACCGCTACATCGAGAAGAAGGAAGTCAAGAAGATGGGGCGGTTCATCCAGTTCGCCATCGCGGCGTCGGAATGCGCGCTATCCTGCTCCGGCCTCAAGGTCGATTCGGACAACGAAGAGCAAGTGGGTGTCTACATCGGCAGCGGTATTGGTGGCTTCGAAGTGATCGAGCGCGAGCACAAGACGCTGCTCGAGCAAGGGCCGCGGCGCATTTCACCGTTTTTCATCGTGGCCACCATCGTCAATTTGGCCTCGGGTTTTGTCTCCATTCGCACGGGTGCCAAAGGCCCCAATTCGGCTACCGCCACGGCCTGCACGACAAGCGCGCACTCGATCGGCGACTCGTTCAAGATCATCCAGCGCGGAGACGCGGACGCCATGATCTGTGGCGGGACAGAAGCTTGCATCACGCCAATGGGAGTGGGAGGATTCGCGGCCGCGCGGTCGCTGTCCACGCGGAATAACGATCCCGAACACGCCTCGCGCCCTTGGGACAAGGATCGTGACGGCTTCGTGGTCGGTGAGGGCGCGGGCATCCTGGTGCTCGAGGAACTGGATTCGGCCAAGAAAAGAGGCGCGCGCGTGCTGGCGGAAATGGTGGGTTATGGCATGAGTGCCGACGCGTTCCACGTAACGGCACCATCGGAAAACGGCGACGGGGCCTACCGCGTTATGCGTAACGCCCTGCGCGATGCCGGGCTTGAGCCGGTGCAGATCGACTACATCAATGCGCACGGGACATCGACCGCGATGGGCGACCGCATCGAGACCATGGCCATCAAGCGATGCTTCGGCGAGCGGGCCTACAAAATTGCAGTGAGCTCGACCAAATCGATGACCGGTCATTTGCTGGGCGGCGCGGGCGGGCTCGAAGCGGGGCTGACCGTGCTCGCCATTCGCGATCAGATTGCGCCTCCGACCACGAATCACAACGTGCCTGATCCGGAATGCGATCTGGATTACGTTCCCAATCACGCGCGGCCGCTACAAATTGAATACGCGCTCTCCAACTCCTTTGGATTCGGCGGCACCAACGGCGCCCTCATTTTCAAACGCTACTCGGAGTAGATTCCGATGAAGATTGTGGTTTGCATCAAGCAAGTGCCCTCGCGCGACTCCGCGCTCCGCGTCAATTCGGCGGGCACATGGATTCAGGACACGGACCTTACCTACGAGATCAATGAGCCCGACGCATACGCTCTTGAAGAAGGGCTGCAACTGAAGGAGAAACACGGCGGGGAAGTCGTCGCGCTGTGCGCGGGTCCCGCTGGGGCTGCGCAAACTATCCGGGAGGCGCTGGCGAAGGGCGCAGATCGCGCGCTGCACATTGAAGAAGAGAATCTGGGCGCGTACGATCCCCTTGCCCTGGCGCGGCTGCTGTCGGCGGCGCTTCAAGCCGAGAAACCGGACCTGGTGCTCACGGGCCTGCAATCCGACGACCTGGGCTACGGGCAAACCGGTGTGATTCTCGCGCAGCTAATGGGTTTGCCGCACGCCACCATCATCATGCATGTCGAAAAGCAGAACGGCGGCATTCGTGTGAAACGCGAGCTGGAAGACGGCTGGTTCCAGAACGTGGAGATGCCGCTGCCGGCGCTGCTGACCATTCAGTCGGGCATCAACAAACTTCGTTATGCGACCTTGATGGGCATTAAGAAAGCCAAAACGAAAGAAGTGAAACGACTGACGGCGGGCGAACTGGGCGTGGCGCCGGCCGCGTCGATCCGCTTCGACCGCGTGTATTTGCCGGAAAAGAGCAAACATACGCAGATTCTGGAGGGGCCGCCCAAAGAAGCCGCCGCGAAGCTGGTGGAGAAATTGAAATTCGAGGCACGGGTGCTATGAGCATGCTGGCGGTTTTAGAGCAACGGGCAGGTGCGTGGCACCGGATGTCGTGGGAAACGCTCGCGGCCGCGCAGCAATTAGGCAAAGAATTAGGACAGCCGGTCAGCGCGGCGGTTGTAGGCGCCGGCGTTTCCGCAATGGCGGCGGAGCTTGCCGGGAAACAGCTCGAGAAAGTCTATGCAGTCGAACATGAGCTGTTGACCAACTACACGCCGGATGGTTACGCAGCCGCACTGGAGCAGCTCGTCACGTCAGCGCAGCCTCAAGTCGTCCTGTTTCCCCACACGTATCAGGTGCGTGACTTCGCCCCCAAGCTGGCAACGGCACTCGGACGCGTTTTGGTCAGCGATGTGGTGGCGCATCGGGTTGACGGCGGCGCCCCGGTCTTCGTGCGCCAGCTTTTCCAGGGCAAGGTGAACGTGGACGTCCGTTTTGCCGGAGACCCGCCGTATTTCGCCTCAGTGCAGGCCGGTGCGTACCGCGCCGATCAAGTGATCGCCGGTTCGGCCGCGGTCGAAAACTTCACGCCGGAGTTGTCCGCCGCGTCGATTCGGACCAAGCCTCTCGAACTCTTTCGCGAAGCACAGCGGGCGGTCGATTTGACGGCGGCAGACATTATTGTCTCGGTGGGGCGGGGAATTAAGGAAGCTGACAATATTCCGATTGTCCAGAAGCTGGCGGATGCCTTAGGCGCCGAACTCGCGGCCTCACGTCCGATCTGTGACAGTGGCTGGCTGCCCATGGAGCGGCAGGTCGGCAGCTCGGGTCAAACTGTGTCGCCGAAACTCTACCTCGCGGTCGGCATTTCGGGTGCCATTCAGCACCTGGTAGGCATGAAGGGCTCGAAGACCATCGTCGCCATCAACAAAGATGCCGATGCTCCGATCTTCGAAGTCGCGGACTATGGAATTGTCGGCGATTTGTTCCAGATCGTCCCGGCGCTTGTGGAAGAGCTTCAAAAGGCAAAAGGGTAGGCCCGCCGTTTTAGTGCGATTCTTCCTTGCCCGCGTAAAGCTCCTCGATGTGCTCGCGGAAGTTCTCCAGCACGCGCATGCGGCGCACCTTCATGGTTGCCGTTAGCTCGCCTTCTTCGATGGAAAACTCGCGGCCGATGATGCGGAATTTGCGAACCTGCTCGAAAGGCGCAAGGTGTTTGTTAATCCGGTGCACGATCCGCGCGATCTCGGCGCGCACCGGCGGCGCTTCGGGCAACGCCGAGGGCCGCCCTTGATACTCTTTCATGCCATCGAGCAGTTCGGCAATCGATGTGTTGATGGTGAACAGCGCCGTGAGATACGGCAGCCGGTCGCCGATGAGAATCACCTGGCTGATCAGCGGCTCGAATTTGAACAGGTTCTCCACCCGCGACGGGTAGATCTTCTTCCCGCTGGAGGTGACGATCATTTCCTTCTTGCGGCCGGTGATGTACAGATAGCCGTCGTCGTCCCGCGAGGCGATGTCGCCGGTGTATAGCCAGCCGTCGCGCAACACTTCGGCGGTGGCGTCGGGATCTTTGTAATAGCGCGAGAATAAGCAGGGGCTACGCACCAGCAATTCGCCGTCATCCGCGATGCGGACTTCAACGCCCGCCAATGGTTTTCCGATGCTGCCCGGTTTCGGGGCTTTCAAAGGGTTGAGAGAAACCACGCCTCCCTCGGTGAGGCCATAGCCCTCCACCAGCGGCATCCCGACCGCTTCGTAGAACTCGGCCAGCTCTGCCCCAAGCGGGGCCGCTCCGGATGCCGGAATCGTCATCTTTCCACCAAAGCGAGCACGCACCTGCGCAAAAACCAGCCGGTCAACCACCGCGAGCGGAATCCGAATTCTCGCCGGAACCCGCTCGCCCTTGCGCCGGTGTCTCGCCGCTGCCAGCCCCATCGCCAAACCCGCGTAAAACAGCTTTTGAATGGGCGCGGGCTTCTTTTTCAGCTCCGTGCAGATGGTGGCGTAAATTCTTTCCCAAAGCCTCGGCGGCGCCAGAAAAATCGTGGGTCGCACCGTCTTGATTTCCTGGGGCAGCTTCATCAGGCTCTCGGCAAACGTCACGGGCATGCCCAGCCGGATCGGAACCAGCTCAACCACCACCCGCTGCGCGATGTGCGCCGAGGGGAGAAAGGCCACCGTGCGATCCTCCGGTGTTAAACCCAGCGCCGCCGGGCCCATGTCGATGTTCGAGACCAGCGCCCTATGAGAAACCATCACCATCTTGGGTTCGCCGGTAGCGCCTGAGGTTAGATAGAGAATCGCGTCGTCCGAAGCCTGCACCTCCGAACGCAGCGCGCTCAAAAGTGTGGGATCGCGCGCGATGGCAGAACGCCCGAATTCGCGCAACTGATCCAGCGTGATCGCGCCCGGCGCCTCGCCGGTCAGAAGAAATCGTTTCTGGAGATTGGCGTCCTTGAACGGATCGAGCGATTTGGGGTTTTCCGCGAACAGGGCCTTGGCATCGCAGGCTTGCACGGTGCGTACCAGTTCCTTGGCCGGATAGTTTGGATACAGCGCGGCGGCAACCGAGCCATTCGTCATGATCCCCAGATCGGCGAGGTAAAACTCCAGCCGTGTTTCGGAATCGAGCGCGATGATGTCGCCCTTGCGCAATCCCAGTGTTCGCAGCCCTGCGGCGATCTCTTCCGCCGCCGTCTTGTACTCCACCCACGACAATGTGCGCACCTTGCGTTGCCCGCCTTCGGTGTATGGCTGGTGCAGTGCCGGTGCGTTCCCATACACCTCGGCGGCTTCTTCGAGTACGCGGAAGACGGTTCGGTCGGCCATCGGAAAGATGCTACCACGGGCACTTGCTGTGGGCCGCTGGACGGTTACAGCGTGGATGCCCGCCGCGGCAGTGCTTCGAGTTCCTCGAGAGTGCGCGGCCAATCTTCGCGCAGAAGACGCGAGAGTCCCCGGTCCGCCAGGAGTTTTCCGCCCGTCTGGCAGCGCGCACAGTAGTTGGTTTCGTTCGACGCGTAGCGGATCCGCTGCACCTTCGCACCGCACCTTGGACAAGGCTTTCCGTAGCGGCCGTGCACCGCCATCCCCTCGCGAAAGGCCGTGACTTTTTCGGGAAACTCACCGTTCGCATCCTTACGGAGGCGTTCGATCCATTCCGTAAGCACGGCCTGCGTCGCCTGGTAAAGCCGCTCGATCTGTTCCCGGTCCATCTTCTGCGTGAGACTGACGGGGGAAAGCTGCGCGCGATGCAGGATCTCATCCGAATACGCGTTACCGATTCCGCTGAACAGCCGGGGGTCGGTGAGCGCGCGTTTCAGCGTGTGATTGGCCGACAGGAGCGCTTTCGAAAATGTCTCCACTCCGGCCCCGAGAACTTCGATACCGCCGGCGTTGAGCGCCTCCAGACCTGCCGCGCCCCGCACCAGGTGCAAGGATGCGCGCTTTTGCGAGCCGGCTTCGGTCAGTACCAGCGTGCCGTTTGAGAAGTCGAATGCGGCCGGCGCATTTTTGCGGGCCAGTTTCGCACCGGGCTCCCGCCAGTGCAAACGGCCGGCGATCATCAGATGCAGCACCAGCCAAAGGTCATCCTCCAGGCCGATCGCAATCCGCTTCCCCACCCGGCGCAGCGCCACCACTCGCTTGCCAAAAGCCGATTGCAGCGGAGGATCCACGGATCGGAGCAGGAACGGGCTCGCCAGCCGCACGCGTTCCAGCGTCTGGCCGAGTATCCGCGCCTCCAGGGCTTCGATATAAACCGTGACGTCAGGGAGTTCCGGCATAGAGCCCATCCGGCGGCTGCGGGGTCAAATCCTGACGAATTCTAACACGCATGCCGAACCGTCGGACCGCCAACCCGCATCTAGTGCTCATGGACTTACAGCTCAAGGATAAACTCGCCTTCGTGAGCGGTTCCACTGCCGGAATCGGACTGGCTATCGTGAAGGCCCTCGCCGCCGAAGGCGCTCAGGTTGTAGTGAACGGACGTACGGAAGCCAGGGTCTCGCAAGCGGTGGGCGAGATCCGCAAATCGCAGCCCGCGGCGCGACTCCTGCCGTTTGCCGCTGATCTCTCCGAGGCGTCCGCCGCCGATGCCGCGCTGCGCCAGTTCGACCGGGTCGATATCCTGGTGAACAATCTCGGTGCGTTCGAGCCCAAGCCGTTCGAAGCGATTCCTGACGCCGAATGGCGCGCCATCATCGAAACCAATTTCATGAGCGGTGTGCGCCTTTCGCGCGGCTGGCTTCCCAGGATGAAGACTGCAGGATGGGGCAGAATCCTGTTTATCTCGAGCGAATCGGCTGTCAACATCCCGCCCGAAATGATTCACTACGGTGTAACGAAGACCATGCAGATCGCGCTGGCGCGGGGATTAGCCGAAACCACCGCGGGCACCGCCGTCACCGTCAACTCCATCCTCGCTGGGCCGACGCGGTCCGAAGGGGCGGAGCGATTTCTGACTCAAATGGCGCAAACGCGCTCGGTGAACGTTGCCACTATCGAAAAAGAATTCTTCGCCAATGTCCGGCCCAGTTCGCTGCTGCAGCGGTTCGCCACCGTAGACGAAGTAGCCGCGCTCGTTGCCTTCGTCGCCAGCCCACTCTCGTCAGCCATTAATGGCGCGGCGCTGCGTGTGGACGGCGGCGTGGTGCGGTCCATCTTGTGAGCTAAACGGAAGATCTCACGCAAACGGAGCCACGACTGGAGGAAGCGGATATCCCCCTAATCCCCCGCCGCTGCGAGTTCTGTGCCGCCCACCAGCTCCACCGCTCCTCCCGCCAATGCGCTCACTCGGGGCCCAGGCAGGATAATGCCAGCCAGATTCAATGGATCGGCCGTCGCTACCGTCAGCGCTTCGCTTCGGGCGTCCGACCTTCGCAAAGCCCGCAGCAGATCGATGGCTTCACTGCGCGCGAACTGCTCGCCAACCAGCCCCCCCACAAATCGCCCGCCGCGCACCTCACCGCGGGCCTCCATGCGACGCAGCACAAGCAGCAGGTCGCGCCACGCAGGGGCCAGCGTTTCCCGTGCCAGTAGATCGCGAAAAACGACACCCCAACGCAGCAGCAGTTGACTAGCGAAGGCTTCGGGCGAAGGTGGCGCCGCCGGCGCACTATTCCGTAGCAGCGCCCACCGGCCGGCGGCGTGACGGGGACGCGCGCTCCGTCCCTTGCCCTCGCCCCGCCGGCGCTTCGGATCTACCAGCGAGCGCAGGTTCTCGAAACCGTCGGCAGTGACAAGCCCTGCCGCTACCAGTTCCCAAAGGCCGTCTTCCACTTCGCTCGAAAGGCGGCCCGTCGCCCGCGTCAGGTCGGGAAAGAAGGACGCGCCGCGCTGTCGCAATGCCGCCAGCACTTCGCGGGCGGCGTGCGAAAGCGATTCTTCTACTGCGTGTGCGTCCTCGTGATTCACAGGAAGCAGCCAGTCGGCGTCTTCACGCAGGAAAATGGCGATGGGCGCGACGCGCGTGGGCCGCACACGGCCGGGTTCGTCGCGCTCGAACGCAGGATGCGGCGAAAGCCGGCCCCACACGACTTCTCCGGAGAGGCAAAGCTGGTCGAGCAGCTCCGGCGTGTACTTCGCGATGCGCCGCGGCAAAATCTGCGACTCCCATGCCGCCGCCGAAATCTCGTAACCCTGCAACTGCCGGACAATTTGCAGCGCGCCATCCAGGCCATGCAACTGGCTTCCGGGCGCGAGGTGCTGCCACCGAAACAGGAAACGGACGAAGTCGGCGGTGGAGACAGGTTCGATTTCGCGCCGCAGCCGGTTGATGGTGAGCCGGTGAATGCGCGCCAGCACGCGGCGATTGCACCATTCGATTTCGCCTGATGCATTCTCCGGGCTGAAACGGCCGCGCAGGATCTGGCCTTCGCGTTCGAGTGTCGCAAGTCCGGTATCGACCAATTCGCCGTTGAGAGCGAGACGGGCGGCGAGTGCCCGCGCCCTGACAGGGCCGATGGAATCGAGCCAACCTCGTAATGTTTCCGTGACCGCGGTCTGCTGCTCGTCGCCCGTGCCGAAGTGTGAACTCCTCGCCATTTCGGCGCGTTCAGCGGCGGCCCAGAGGACGACGCCACGGTCGTCAATAGTGATCACACGATTTGCGGCAGCCAGCTCGTCGAACCAGTGCTGCCACTCTGGCGCGGCTGGTAGCGTGATCAGACTCAGTAGCGCATCGTGCAATTCGTCGGCATCGCGCACGGCGGGCCATGATTCGGTTGCCACTTGCGCAATGGCCGAGCTATCCAGCGCTCCCATGCCCTCGGCCAGATCCGGCAGTGTCCTCCGCATCTGCACGGCCCGCGCCCGCCGCTCCTCGAGCGGCGCGTCATCCAGATAGGCGTAGGGATTCGAATTGAGAATTTCGTGCGAGAAGGGGGATGCTTCGGGAGTTTCGATGGCCACCGTGCGAATGGTGCCCTCGGCGATGCCGTCCAGAAGATTTTTAAGCCCGTCGAGGTCCATGGCCTCGTGCAGACAATTCGCGATGGTTTCGTTGACTAGCGGATGGTCCGGAACTTGCGGCTCGCAGGTCAAGTTCTCGGGACACGCGACTTGATCGGGGAAAACCGAAGCCAGCAAATCGTCGGAGCGCATGCGCTGAATCGGCGGTGGAACCTTGGCGCCGCCATTGAAACGCAGCACCGCCAGCGCACGCGTGGCATTCCACCGCCAGCGTGCCGTAAACATGGGCGCGGCGAGAACCGCCTGCGTGAGCACATGCTCTACCGTTGCCGAGCGCAAAAACTCAAACACGGCTTCGAGAGGAAAAGAATGCTGCTCGGCCAGCGAAATGACGATGCCGTTGTCGGTGGCGGCAGCCTGCAGCTCAAAATTGAAGGACCGGCAGAAGCGCTTGCGCAGCGCCAGGCCCCAGGCCCGGTTGATACGCGAGCCGAACGGTGCATGCAGAACGAGCTGCATTCCGCCGGATTCATCGAAAAAGCGTTCAGCGATGACGGTGGAGTGGGTGGGCATAGCACCCAGCACCGCTTTGCCGACGGTCACATATTCGACGGCCTGCTCGGCGCCCCGGCGATCGAGTGAGCAATCGCGAATAAGCAGCTCAATGGCCGCATCGCGCGGCTGACCGGCAATGTCTTCGCGTAAACGCGAAACCTCGCGCGATAGCTCGTCGGTACGGCCCGGGGCTTCGCCGTTCCAGAAGGGAATCGAGGGCGCAGCGCCGTGGGCATCTTCCACGCGCACGCGCCCGGCTTCCACGCGGCGAATGCGCCAGGACGTGGTGCCCAGAAGAAAAACGTCACCGGCCATGCTCTCGACGGCGAAATCTTCATCCACCGTGCCGACTGTCGTGCCTTCCGGTTCGGCCACCACGAGATAGTTCGCGTTCTCGGGGATGGCGCCGCCCGAAGTGATCGCCGCCAGCCGCGCCCCGCGCCGCCCCCGCACACGTCCATTGATCTGGTCGCGATGTAAATACGCCCCACTGCGGCCCCGCTGTGTCGTAATGCCGTCGGAGAGCATCGTGACGATCGCGTCAAACGCGGAGCGGTCGAGATGGCGGTACGGATAGGTGCTGCGCACTAGATCGAAGAGGTCATCTTCGCTCCAGTCGCCCGTCGCCGCCGTAGCCACGATCTGCTGCGCCAGAATGTCGAGGGGAGCTTCGGGAATTTCCAGCCGGTCGAGCTCTCCGGCGCGAATCGCGCGGATGACAGCGGCACATTCCACCAGTTCATCGCGCGTGGTCGCGAAAATTCGGCCATGCGGCTTGGCGCCCACCCAGTGCCCCGACCGGCCAACGCGCTGCAGGGCGACGGCGATCGATCGCGGCGAGCCGATTTGGCATACCAGATCGACCGTCCCGATGTCGATCCCGAGCTCGAGCGATGCCGTCGCAACCACGGCTTTCAGCTCGCCCTTTTTCAATCGCGCTTCTGCCTCGAATCGCAGCGCTCGCGAAAGGCTGCCATGATGCGGCAGAACGGCGTTCTCGCCGAGGCGCTCGGTCAGGGCATGCGATACACGCTCCGCCAGACGCCGCGTGTTGACGAACACCAGCGTCGTGCGATTGGCGCGGATCAGTTCGGCCACACGATCGTAGATCTCCGCCCACATCTCGTTGGTAGCGACCGCGCCCAACTCGTCTTTCGGAACTTCGACCGCAAGTTCCATCGCGCGGCGATGGCCGATCTGAATGATGCGCGCTTTCGGACTCAGGAATTCGGCCACTTCTTCGATCGGTTTCACGGTGGCCGAAAGTCCAACTCGCTGCGGCTTCCCGTTCTCGACGAGTGCGTCGAGCCTGGCCAGCGATAACGCGAGATGCGAGCCGCGCTTGTCGTCCGCCATCGCGTGGATTTCGTCAACGATTACGGTCCGCGTGGTGCGCAGCATGCGCCGCGAGCCTTCCGCGGTGAGCAGAATGTAGAGCGATTCGGGCGTCGTGACCAGGATGTGCGGCGGGTGCTTGCCCATCTGCTGCCGCTCCCACATGGGCGTGTCGCCTGTGCGGACGGCCGCACGGATGGGAGACAGCAGGATGCCTTTCTCGGCCGCCAGATCGGTGATCTCCGCCAAAGGCGTCTCCAGGTTCTTGCGGATATCGTTACTAAGCGCCTTGAGCGGGGAAACATAGACAGCCGTGGTCTCATCACGCAATGTGCCCTCGCGCGCGGCGCGAACCAGACCATCGAGACAGATCAGAAAGGCCGAGAGCGTCTTTCCGGAACCGGTCGGAGCCGAAATGAGAACGTCGTGGCCGGAGCGGATCTCCGGCCATCCCAGAATCTGCGGCTCGGTAGGCGCCGAAAACCGCTTCTCGAACCACTCGCGAGTCAGTGGGTCAAAGCCGGAAAGCAACTGGCGTACATCAGCCATTTACTTCCAGCTTAGCTGTTTTGCGCGGTCCAGAACTTCATCTCGTCCGCCGACGGTCCGTACATGCCGGGGACTTCGATTTCATTGAGCCGCAGGTACACGCTCAACTGCGCTCGATGGTGAATCATATGATTCATCACCACGCTGCGAATGACCACGGAGCGCGGCATGGCGAAGACCGTCTGGCCGCCGTACTTAAAGGTCCAGATCTTGGCGAAATCGGCGTCCGTAGCCGCGGTAATCGCTTTCCGGGCGTCGGAGACGTTCTTATCGAAATCGGTCAGAAGCTGTTGACGCGAATTGGCCTGATAGGGTGCCTGACCGGGCTGCATTTCCAGGAGTTCGCTTTCGAGCGTGTATTTCGCCCAACTGGGCAGCTCGGCAACATGGCTCGCCAGGCGTCCCATCGGCATGGATTTTTCGTGCGGTTTGTAGTCGAACTTATCGTCCGGGATGCGTTCTAGCATCTTCCGGGTACTCTTCATTTCTTCATCGAATTCAGGGAGAAGGGCTTCGCTGAAAGACATTCTGTTCCTCCGCCGCCATTGCGGCAGCAAGGAGAATAGCATGCATTCAAAGGCGAAGACAAGGCGAAAATAGGACCCAATGTAACTTTATTTAAGTTTGCAGGCGCGATCGTAGTCTTCAACGAACTTTTTCGTGATTTTGTCGGCCACATCGGCGCTTGCGCCGCGGAATTTGCCCCCTAAACTCTCCTGGGTGGTGGACCAGATGACATCGCCCTCCTTGGTCACGAGCCGCACGGCGGCAACGGCTTCATGGCGTCTCTCCAGGCTATGAGTCGATTCGGAGTCGCCGAAACTCACGCCCTGAGAACGGCCATCTTGATCGTGCCCACTGGTGCGGCCGCTGTAACTAGTGCTGTTGCTTCGAGATAGGTTTGCCTGGGCATGGATGCTTTCGCTCGAGGTGTGCTCGTCGGTGAAAACCAGGTCCTCAGCCGATCCGCGGAGAAAAGCGTCGGCGCGATCCGGGTTTTCGGTGACAACAAATAACTTCGTGTTCTGCAGACCGCTAAGAACCATGTCCCGCATTTGGGTGGCGGTTTCGCCGCCGGCGAAGCGGTCGACATACACACGCTTGACGGTCAGAAGTTGTTTAAGTGCTTCCTGGTCGACGGTTGCGGGGTCGGGCGGGGTTGTCGTTGCTGCGATGAGCAAAATAAAGGGGATAAACATTTACGACCCCTTTCCGGAGCGCCGGGCGTCGTCGTCCTGATATTCGATGCGGCGGCCGGACTTGGCTTCGAGAATCACCAGTAACGAACGGATGTCGCCTTTGCCAATCAGGAAGACCATGGCCTGCTGTTTACCGCGGTCGTCCGTAAACTCAACAGTCAGATAGTGCTTACGGGTCTTGGCGATCAGGAAAACCGGAGACAGCAGCACGGCTTCGGTGTAACGGCGGCTAACACGCTGCCCGTACTCGAGAACGTTGATTTTGTCGTAGGGAATCTGGACGGTGACCGATTTGGTCTGGAACAAAAAGAGATCTTCGCCGTGGGTATTGATAAAGCCGTCAGTCTTAGTGGGAAGCGCGGAGATGGTACCGCCGACGTATTCGACGTGGTCGCCGTTGTCGGCCGAAAAGGCGCAAGCACACAACGGCAACAGCCATAAGAGTTGAAATCTCATGATTTTGTAAAGAAAGTGGCGTGCTACGCGGGGAATCTCAGGGCTAAGGTATTATCGAATTTACCGTGCGAATTTCCGTTCCGTGGTACGTGTGGTGTGCGGTTCTCGCCGTGACTTCGGCGATGGTCGGGACGCACTGGGACATATCCTGGCACCGATCGATCGGGCGCGACACATTTTGGACACCTGCGCATATCGCGATATACATGTGCGGCGTGCTGGCGGGCCTGTCCTGCGGGTATCTTATTCTTTCCACGACCGTTAACGCAGAATCACCGCTGCGGACGGCAGCGGTGAAGATCTGGGGATTCTGGGGACCACTGGGGGCTTTCATCGCGGCGTGGGGCGGGATCGCAATGCTCACCTCGGCGCCTTTCGACGACTGGTGGCACAACGCATACGGGCTGGACGTGAAGATACTAAGCCCACCTCACGTGCTGCTGATCACCGGGATGGTGGGCGTGCAGTTCGGGGCGCTCGTGCTGATTCTAGGGCAGATGAACAGGGTGAGGGACCGTGCGCGGACGAAACTCGAATGGCTGTTCCTTTATACAGGAGCCATGATCATCATCTGCCTCATGATTTTGATTTTTGAATACGCGCTCCGCGTCTACATGCACAGCGGTTTCTTCTATCGCGTAGTTTCGATTACGGTTCCAGGCGTGCTGGCAGGGCTGGCGCGGGCATCCCGAAGGAAATGGGCGGCCAGCATCGTGATGGGAATTTACAGCATCTTTCTTCTCGGCTGCCTATGGATTCTGCCGCTGTTTGCCGCGACACCGAAGCTAGGGCCGGTGTACCAGCCGGTGACTCACTTTGTTCCGCCGGAGTTTCCCGTGCTGCTCATCGCGCCGGCGGTGGCGCTCGACTGGCTGTGGCAGCGGTCTGGCCGATGGAACGCGTGGGTGGAAGCATTGATCTCGGGTTTGGTATTTGTCGCGGTTCTGACTGCGGTTCAGTGGCCGTTTGCGAGTTTTCTGATGAGCCCGGCGAGCCGCAACTGGTTTTTCGGGACGATTTACTTCGACTACAACCTGCATCCGAATAGTCTCTATGCGCGCTACCGGTTCGCTCCGCTGGATAAGGATGCGACGCAGTTTTGGAGAGAGATGGCGTTAGCTGTAACGGCGGCAATTCTAACAACGCGTCTGGGTTTGGGCTGGGGCGAATGGATGCGGCGGATCCGGCGATGAAGAGTGTAATCGGACGGTTGTTCCTGCTGCTGACGCTTGTTCCGGGGGCGCTCGCACATGTAGGCAGCCCGGATGTGTTTTACGAAGGGAATGCGGGGCCTTACCGGCTGCTGGTGGCGGTGCGGCCTCCGGCGGTGATTCCCGGGGTAGCGGAAGTGGAGGTGCGGAGCGCGTCGCCGGATGTGACCCAAGTGCGCGTGGTCCCGCTCCGGTTGCAAGGCCCCGGCGCGCAACTCGCGCCGACACCCGATGTGGCGAAGCGGTCGCCCGACGACCCGCAATTCTACACGGGCAGTCTCTGGCTGATGGGGTTCGGCGCGTGGCAGGTGCGCGTGGAAGCAGAAGGTCCGCGGGGCAGGGGAGAAGTTTCGGTTCCCGTGCCGGCGATGGCAACGCGCACGTCGGCCATGCAGAAGGGACTGGGGGCCGGCTTATTTGTCTTGATGGCGGTGCTGGTGTTGGGCATGGTGAGCATCGTGGGGGCCGGCGTACGCGAAGGGCAGCTCGAGCCGGGTGTGGCTCCGCCTGAATCAAATCGCAAGCGCGCCACGCTCGTAATGGGCGTGACGCTGGTGCTCGCGTGCCTGGCCGTTTATCTGGGTGAAAAGTGGTGGACCGCGGAGGCGACGGCATACGCGGGCAATATCTACAAGCCGATTCAGATGTCGGCGGCCGTAAGCGGCGGCAAGCTGTCGCTCGAACTGCAGGACACCGGCTGGTTCCGATTCAGCAAGCTGGATGACCTGGTTCCGGATCACGGGCACCTGATGCATCTTTACGTGATCAGTGCGCCGGGGATGGATCGCGTCTGGCATTTGCATCCGGAAGAAACGGATCCGGGAGCATTTGCGATGAATCTTCCAGCTATGCCCGCCGGGCGGTACCGGTTATTTGCGGATGTCGTGCACGCAAACGGTATCGGAGAGACGGGAACGGCGGAGGTGGAAATCCCGGGAGTCTCCGGGGCGCCGGCGGGACCGGATGATGCTGCGGGCAGCGGTGCGCCGGTAGCGCAGGCGGATTTCACTCGGGCCGTCTCGGCGCTCTCGGACGGGTATCGGATGCTGTGGGAGCGGGATGCGGGGCCGATTCGAGTGAAGCGAGCGGAACTGTTCCGCTTTCGCGTCGAGGACGCGAGCGGGAAGCCGGCGAGGGACATGGAGCTATACATGGGCATGCCGGGCCACGCCGCATTTGTGCGTGACGATTTCCAAGTCTTCGCGCACGTGCATCCGTCCGGCTCAGCGCCGATGGCGGCGATGATGATGACGCGGGATTCGAGCGGCATGCACAATATGCAAGGAATGCGAATGGACGGGCCGCCGGCGGAGGTTTCGTTCCCATATGGTTTTCCGCAGACCGGTAAATACCGGATTTTTGTCCAGGTGAAACGGGGCGGAAAAGTGGAGACCGGGATTTTCGATGCGCGCGTGGAGTAGCGGTTTTTGCGCGGCCTCAGCCGAGACGGGAGTATTAGCGAGGCATCCTCATGATCGACGGTTCTGATTTTCGCACTGCAAGTATGCCGCTCCGCCAAGGAGCCGGACGGATGCCCGTCCTGGGCTTTGGCACTTTGATTCCAGATGCAGCCACGACGATCAGTGCAACCAAAGCAGCGCTAGAGGCTGGATTCCGGCACTTCGATTGCGCAGAGCGATATCGAAATGAGCGTGAAGTGGGCGAAGCCCTGCGAACTGGACTTGCCGCTCGAGGGATTGCGCGTGACGACATCTTTCTGACGACAAAATTGTGGAACACCAATCACCGGCCTGAGCGTGTCGAACCGGCTTTCGAAGCGAGTCTGGACAGACTTGGTGTGAACCATCTGGATCTTTATCTGGTTCATACGCCATTTGCGTTTCAACCAGGAGACGAGCAGGATCCACGGGATCAAAGCGGTAACATCATCTACGACCAGGGCGTCACGTTGCTGGATACCTGGCGGGCAATGGAGAGCCTGGTGGACCGTGGAAAATGCCGCGCCATCGGGCTATCTGATATCGCCTTGAACCAGTTGGTGCCCATTTACGAGGCCGCGAGGATCAAACCTTCCGTGGTCCAAGTGGAAGCCCACCCATATCTGCCGGAAACGGAACTTCTGGATTACTGCAAGCAGAACGATATCGTGTTTTTGGCTTTCGCTCCATTGGGTCACGGGTTGAAGCCGGGGCCGCTCGAAGATCCAATCATTTCTGCAATCGCGGCACGGGTGGGTAAGTCGCCAGCACAGGTGTTGTTAGCCTGGGCGGTACAGCGCGGCACGGCTTTGCTGACAACTCCTAGAACGGCGGACCGCGCGCGGGAGAATTTCGATATTTCCGCTCTTCCGGAGGAAGCGTTGGACGAAATTAACGGTATCCAGACCAGGCAGAGGTTCAATGCGGTGGTGAAGACCGGCAGCCCGGGTTTCATCCCACAAGGCAGATGATATGCAAGACGAACAAATACGCGAGGCGTTGCATCGCCACTGGCAGGCGTCGGCGGCGGGCGATGCGAACGCGGAACATGATATCTATGCTGACAATGCCATTTGTGATTATCCGCAGTCAGGGGAGCGAATCCTGGGGCGAGGCAATTTGCAGGCCTTACGAAGTCATCATCCAGGCAAGCCGTCCGGTTTTAACATCAGGCGAATGCTCGGAGAAGGTGATCTCTGGATAACGGAATACATCATCACTTACCAGGGGCGGCCAGCATACACAGTGAGCATCATGGAATTCCGTAACGGCAAGGTTGTGCACGAGACGCAGTATTTCGCGGATCCATTCGAGGCACCAGCGTGGCGTAGCCAGTGGGTCCAGCGAAACACGTGATGCCACATCAGGCCGTTTCCAATCACAGACTCGTTAGCCCGGGCGAGGTGGAAACCGGAATCTTCGATGCGCGCGTAGAATAGTGGGTTGCGTCCACTCCAGGACAAAGGCGTACTGATCACCGGCGGGGGCCGAGGCATCGGGAAACGTCTCGCTATTGGGTTTGCGCATGCGGGGGCGCGCGTAGGGCTGGTATCGCGCACGCAGGCGGAACTGGACGCGACCAAGCTCGAAATCGAACACGCAGGCGGGACAGCATTGCGGCTGCGCGCGGACGTACGGGATTTCGAGCAGCTCACGGCGGCGGTAGACCGGATGCGTGTGGTGTTCGGAGCGGTGGACGTGCTGATCGCGGCGGCGGCGGTGCAGGGCCCGATCGGGCCGTTCACTGAAGGAAAACCCAAGCAATGGTGGGAAGTAGTCGAGACCAACGTGCTGGGGGTGATGCACGCGTGCCGGGCGGTGCTGCCCCAGATGATCGAGCGGCGATCGGGAAAAATCATCGTGCTAAGCGGTCCGGGAGCTGCTGAGGCGCGGCCGAATTTCGCCGCATTTGCGGCATCAAAGGCGGCGGTAGCGCGGCTGGTGGAGACGCTGGCGGAGGAAATCAGCGAGCACAATGTCCAAGTGAACGCACTGGCTCCTGGCGGGACGTACACGAGCATGACGGATGAGATCATCCAGGCCGGGCTGAGCGCGGGAGCCAAGGACCTGGAAGAGGCCGAGCATGTGCGGATCACGGGCGGGATCGCGCCGGAAAAGCAGATTCAGCTTGCGCTGTTCCTGGCCTCGGAGCGGTCGAATCACGTCAGTGGGAAGCTGATTCACGTCAATGACGACTGGAAGCGGCTGGAGCACGGGAACGTCAACCCGACAGCGTACACGCTGCGAAGAGTGATGAAGGTGTAGGGCGCGGCGCCGGCAAGGGCGTTCCTGCGTGTACCGCTGATAGACCAAATGAGCTCCACATCGCACGGCTTTTCTCTTTTGTTCATCGAGCTGGGATCGGTGATTGCCGGCCTTGCCGTGCTTGCCAGGCTGGCCAGTCGTTGGGGATTCTCCTCCATTCCTTTGTACCTATTAGCCGGGCTGGCATTCGGTAATGGGGGACTTCTTCCGCTCAACCTAAGCAAAGAATTCATCGAAATTGGCGCGGAGATCGGCGTTCTGCTTCTGCTGTTCATGCTGGGGCTCGAATATTCCGGGGATGACCTGAAGCAGAGCCTGCGTCACGGCCTGGCGGCCGGTGCCGTTGACTTTGTGCTGAACTTTACGCCTGGCCTCGTTATGGGCTTCTGGCTGGGATGGCGTCCGCTGGCGACGGTGCTCCTCGGCGGCGTGACATGGATCTCTTCATCTGGGGTGGCCGCGAAGGTGCTTACCGAACTCCGGCGCTTGGGGAATGTGGAAACGCCGGCCATTTTGTCGGTGCTCGTAATCGAAGATCTGATGATGGCGCTGTACCTCCCTCTTGTGGCAGTTCTTTTGGCGGGAGGCAGCGCGGAGAAGCTTGCCTTTGCGGTCGCCGTTGCCGTCGGCGTGGTGGTTTTGGTGCTGCTGGTAGCGATCCGCTACGGGCGGAGGCTCAGCAGCTTATTAGGTCACGAATCGGACGAGATTATTTTGCTCACTACGTTCGGCGCGGTGCTTCTTGTGGCCGGCATCGCGCAGCATCTGCAGATTTCGGCGGCGATTGGAGCTTTTCTTGTGGGTATTGCGCTGTCCGGTCCGATCGCCGAACAATCGCATCGTCTTGTAGCACCGCTGCGAGATTTGTTTTCGGCCACCTTCTTTTTCTTCTTCGGGCTACAGATCGATCCGGCAACGCTGCCCCCTGTGCTCTGGCTGGCACTCCCGCTCGGCTTGTGGACGGCTGCTACCAAGGTGCTGACGGGTTATTGGTCGGCAGGCCGGAGTATCGCCGACAGACGAGCACGACTTCGGGCTGGGATGGCCCTGGTGGCGAGAGGTGAGTTTTCGATCGTGATCGCCGGCTTGGGTACTGCGATAGAACCGCGACTTGCGTCACTCTCGGCGGCGTATGTTCTGTTTCTCGCCACGCTGGGGCCGATCATAATGCGATTGGTCAAGTGAGATGCTTCCGCCATTCCGAGGACGTAACCACTGACGCTGAAGGAAGACCAACCGTGGTGGTGCCCACAAATCCCGAGCGCCGGGCGGAGGCGAGGGCTTGGTACTCGTCCCGCGGAGCTCCATGCTTCTGCGTAGCCTAATAGTCTCCATCATGTCAGATAGACCTATAGTGTCCTTTTAGAGGATTAATGGAAAATGACGTTCATTCCACGATGGCCTGCATGACGGCGTTTTCGAAATCGCGGTCGGCTTGACGTTCGGGGTTGTCGGTCTGGACCATCATGAGGCCGACGAGTTTTTCTTTGGGATCGACCCAGAAATGGGTGCCGTAGGCGCCGTCCCAACCGAAGGAACCTTTGGAAACGCGGTAAGCGTTATCCGGCGAACTTTACTCCAGTGCTTGTGGTAGATTCGCGCTCATGCGCTTTTTACTCGCCTTCAGTTTGTTTGCGTCATGGGTTAACGCGGCAAATCTGCCGACGGCTGCTCCGGAGCAGGCTGGCTTCGCAGCGGATCGCCTGGACCGGATCAACGCCGTGATGCAGGAACACATCACTGCGGGACGCCTAAACGGCGCATCAGGACTCATCGCCCGGAACGGCAAAGTGATCTTTCGACAAACGTGGGGTGAATACAAGCCCGACACGATCGTGCGTATGTACTCGATGACGAAGGCGATTACAGGTGTGGCGGCTATGATGCTTTACGAGGAAGGGAAATTCTCGCTGACCGACCCGGTCTCGAAGTATCTGCCGGAGTTCACGAAGATGAGCGTGGCGCAGGAGTCTTTTGATTCCGCCGGTAAGCGGTCGTACTATACGATTCCCGCGGAGCGCCAGATCACGATTCGCGACCTGTTCCGGCACACCAGTGGCCTGGACTATGCCGGGCCAAACGACGAAAACGGCGAACCGGCATACAAGAAGCTGGGCATTGAGGGCGGAAACGGGTGGGTATCGTTCGACCTTGCGGAAATGGTGAGGCGTTTGACTACCGCCCCTCTCAACCACCAGCCGGGGACAACGTTTCATTACGGCTTATCGATTGACGTTCTTGGCCGGCTGATAGAGGTTCTTTCCGGCAAGCCGCTCGACCAGTTTTTCGAAGAGAAGATTTTCCGCCCGCTGGGCATGAAGGACACGGCGTTCTTTGTGCCACAAGAAAAATGGAGCCGGCTGGCGGTGCTTTATGCGCCGAAGAAAGGCGGCGGCATCGAACGGTCGACGTCGGCGGCGCAAGACGATTTCAAGAGGAGGCCGACGCTGTTTTTGGGAGGGGCAGGCACAGTTTCGACCCTTGACGACTATGCACGGTTCGTCTCGATGCTGCTGAACAATGGCGAACTCGACGGTGTGCGCCTGCTGGGACGCAAGTCGGTAGAACTCATGAGAAGCGATCATCTGGGTGCGCTGGCGCGAGCCGGGGTGGTGCAGGCAGACGGTTACGGTTTCGGTTTGACCTTTGCGGTGAACCTTGGGCCGGGCAAATCGGGAAACGTCGGCACCGAGGGCGAGTACAGTTGGGGCGGCGCCGCGGGAACGAGTTTCTGGATCGATCCGAAGGAGCACATGATCGGGGTTTTTCTGGTGAATGTTCTTCCGAGCAACGAGGTGATCGCGGGCGGTCAGTTCAAAAGAATGGCCTACGAAGCGCTGGTGGATTGAGGGTGGGGTGCGCAACATGATCCGCCAGATTGCGCCGCAGTTCTTTACGATGGACATCCCGGGCACGCTTGCCTATTACAAGGACAAGCTGGGTTTCGAATGTTTGGGAACGTGGCAGGATCCGCCAGTTTATGCCATTGTGGCGCGCGATCAGCATGCGATTCACTTCCGCTGCGCCCAGCCGCCCACGCCCCATCCGGACAAATACGAGGACGAATTGCTGGACGCGTATCTGTTCGTCGAGGATGCCGACGCGCTCTATGCCGAGTATGCGGCCAGAGGTGTGGAGTTCACTCGTGGACTGGCTGACATGCCGTGGCACTCGCGAGAATTCGTCGTGAAGGATTGCGACGGGCGGCTGCTGGCTTTCGGCGCGAACCTGTGAAAGCCGTTCGACCAATTTACTGAGCAACTCGCCAGGGCGATAGCTGCGTCCAGGTTTTCAATTCATTCTTTGCCCATTGCAACGTTTTGTCCTTGTGGCAGCTGTTACATGCGTTTGGAATCTTGAACTGTTCGGTAGAAAGAGGGGGGATGAATTTGAAGGTGTGGCTGCGCACGTTGATATCGGCGATCGTCTGCTCGATCTTGGGCATGTGACATGCGATGCATTCATTGCCCGGAGATCCCGGTTTGTGGTGTGTGTGTAACGCAATACTGGGCGCTCTCGGCCCATTGGGCGAGTTCGGCCCGTGGCACTCCAGGCACATTACCCCAGCAGGTTTCAACAGATCAGCATCGTTGGCAGTGCCGTGCACGTCGTGACAAGCGAAACACGTTACGCCGCGCGTGTACATCAAGCTGCTGACGAAGTCGTTGCCCTGCATGCGATTCTTGTGCGCGGTTCCATCCGGGAAGTGGGTGAACGTGGCTTCTCCGAGTTTGTGCTCTTCCAAGGTCCAGAAGTCTTTAAGATCGAGCCCGACATGGAAGCCCACGGGCCAATCGTAATACTTGCCGCGCAGCGGGGTCTCAACGGGCCGGCCTTGGGAATGGCACTGAATGCACACGTTGTTCGCCTGAACGGAATCGAGCCGTGCCGGATTGACGATGTTGGCTTGCGACGGATGCCGCACGTGTTCGCTTCCAGGCCCGTGGCATTTTTCGCACCCGACATTCCACTCCGTCACGGCCTTGGTTTCAATATCGTAATTGACTGAATGGCAGCCGTCGCACAGGGGGCCCGTGGGGCGCTCCGAGTTGGCTGTCGGATAGAACTTCGTCCACCAGTCGGTCCCCACGGCAACGTTGTAAGGACGCCACACTTGGTGATTCACGTCCCACTGCGCACCGAGCGGGAAGTAGTCGTCGCCGACTTTTTGAAAGTAGCGCTGTTTCCATTTGGATCCGTAAACGAAGGCGATATCTTCCTTCTTGAAAGTGAGAAGCGGATCCGGCTTTGCAAGATCAGGGAGGATGACCTCAGGGTGCAGTTTTGGATCGGTGATTACGTTGGCCATGCGCGTCTTACGCCAGCGATCGTAAATGGCTGGATGGCAGGTCTTGCAGTTCGTGGAACCGACGTATTGTGCAGTGAGGGTCTGGCGCGGCGGCGTTACTTGAGCACCTAAGGCGCCATGCGCGACCAGGAGGATGAGGGTAGCGCAGCGACTCGCGACCCGCAGTTTGAGGCGGCTTTCATGTGCTGGCATGCTGCGTCGGTGACAATCTATTCTAAATTGCGTGCCGTCATGTTCGCGAGTAGTCATGCTTATTCCACGATGGCCTGCATGACGGCGTTTTCGAAGTCGCGGTCGGCCTGGCGGTCGGGGTTGTCAGTTTGAACCATCATGAGGCCGACGAGTTTTTCTTTGGGATCGACCCAGAAGTGGGTGCCGTAAGCGCCGTCCCAACCGAAGGTGCCTTTGGAAACGCGGCGACCGGCGGCGACGGGGTCGCTAATGACGACGACGCTGAGGCCATAACCCTGACCAGGGCTGCGGCCGGGAAGCGTGTCGGGCACAAACACGGAAGACATCAACTCCACGGTCTTCGGGCTGAGCAGGCGCTTGCCGTTCCACTCACCGCCATTGCAGAGCATGAGGGCGAACTGTGCGTATTCTTCGGGTGTGGAGACGAGACCGCCCGCGCCTGAGAAATAAGTCTTGCTCTGGAGGCGATTCGGGTTTTCGGTCTTCTTCAGGGTGCCGTCGGCTCGATGGTAAGCGGTCACGACATTGGACCAGCGATCATCGACCGGATAGAAGGCGGTATGGGCCATGCCCAGCGGCGTGAAGATGTGCTGTTTCAGAAACTGATCGAAGCTCATGCCCGAGGCCACTTCGACGATGCGGCCGAGCGTGTCGAATCCCGCCAGCGGGCTGTAGGTCCAGCGCGAGCCGGGCTGAAAATCGAGCGATGAAGCGGCCAATTTCGGCATGATGTCGGCGAGCGTGCGGCTGCCCACCATGTCGATGAGGCCTTTCAATTCGTGGCCGCTGGCGGCGCCGCCGCTGGCGAGTCCGGAGACATGCGTCAGAAGGTCCTGAATGGTGATTTCGCGATCGGCGGGTATGGTGTAGTACTTGGGGGCGTCGGTTGCGGCCGTATTTGCGGGGCGGTCCTGAACGACAGCCACCTTTGAGCCTTTAAATTCGGGGATGAATTTGGAAACGGGATCGTTGAGCCGAACCTTTCCTTCTTCCAGGAGCATGAGGATGGCGGCACCGCACACGGGCTTCGACATGGAGAAGACGCGGAAGGCGGCATCCTTCTGCAAGGGCTTGTTGGATTCGAGATCCATGAGCCCTTGCGCGTCGAACCACGCGACCTGCCCGCGGCGCGCGACTACCGTAACGGCGCCGGAGAAATCGTGGGCGTCGATGTGGCGCTGTATGGTGTCGTGGATGCGGGAAAGCCGTTCCGCGGAGAAGCCGACCGACTCGGGTTTGACGGTTGCCCCAGAGAGGTGCAGCCCGAAAAAGGAGAACAGGAAGAAGCTGAACTTAGCGATCTGACGCATAGTAAGGTACTGTATCGCAGTTCATATCTGTCCACCGCCGCCCGGAATGCCTCGTCTCATGCTACAGTTGCCTACCAGCATGAGCGACATGATGCGCAAAGCCGCGATGATTGGCATAGTGCTGTTAGTTGCGGGCGTGCTGGGTGCCGGCTGGCCGAATGCCGTTGAATCGCGAGTCTTCGAACCTTCCTCAGGAGCGTGGCTCGGACTGTTTTACGGGGCAGGAAGCGTGGAGCAAACAAGCGCCAAATTGGGACGGCAAGTCCGCATTCATCTTACGTATTACTCGTGGGAGAAGGACTGGACGGGCGATATTACCAAGGCGGACCTGGAGGCCGGGCGTATTCCCCTGGTGAACTGGGAGCCCGCCAAGATCGACTTTGCCAGGATTGCCGATGGGAGCCTGGACGCAACCATCGTGGCGCGCGCCCAAGGCGCTAAAGCTCTCGGAAAAAAGTTCTTTCTCGACTTTGCCGCCGAGATGAACGGCGACGAAGCATGGAGCGGCAACAACGCGCCCTTATATGTCGCGGCGTACCGACACATTCACGACCTGTTTGTTCGAGCCGGCGCAACCAACGTGGTGTGGGCCTGGTGTCCGAATGTCACCGACACACATGGAGGCAATGCGACCACAATGGATTACTACCCGGGGGACGCGTACGTCGATTGGACCGGTGTGGACGGGTACAACTGGGGGACCAGGAACGGCGGATGGCAGAGCTTTGAGCAAGTATTTAAAAACATCTATCCGCTCCTGGCCGCGAAGAAGAAACCCATCCTGATTGGCGAAATGTCGTCGTCTCCGGCGGGTGGCGACAAAGCGAAGTGGATTGACGAGATCGTTCCCACATTACGCAAGAGCTTTCCATTGATTAAGGGCGTGGTCTGGTTCGATATCAACAAGGAAGAAGATTGGCGGATCAGCTCGTCTGCGGAATCGGAACGGGCGTTCATGCGCATGATGAACGACCCGTATTTCAATCCGTGAGCCAGTTCGGGCAGCCCATTTGACGGGCGAAGGAGAAGTTCGAAATGCATCATTCAGCTCTGAAAACGGTGGTCATGGTGGGAATGGCGGCGCTTTGCATGGCGCGGGGTGCCGAGACTGCGCAAACGTCAACCTCGCGCACGGTGAGAGCAGCGAATGCCTTCCTGGTGACGCTTGACCAGAAGCAGCGGCAAAGCGTGGCATTTGCATTTGACGATGAAAAGCAGCGGGTGCGATGGTCGAACCTGCCGGTGAAGATGGTGCCGCGGGCCGGGCTCAGCATGGGGGAATTGAATGCGGCACAGCGCTCGGCCGCTCTAGCGCTGGTGGCTTCAACCCTGAGCCGCCGGGGATTCGAGAAAGTGGAGCAGATTGTGGAGGCGGATGAGACCCTTAAGACGCGGGAAGGCAACAACCCGATGTTCGGCAAGGACCTTTTCTTCATTTCGATTCTCGGTACACCATCGGAGAAGGACCCTTGGATGCTGCAGTTCGGAGGGCACCATTTGGCGCTCAATGTAACCATCGCGGGCGAACGCGGCGTGCTGACGCCGAGTCTGATTGGCGCGCAGCCGGCTCTGTATACGGTTAATGGGAAGACGGTACGGCCGCTGGGCGGCGAGAGCGACAAAGCCATCGCGCTTTTAAATTCGCTCGATGAAAACCAGAAGAAGCAGGCGATTCTGAGTTTCAAGCTGGCGGATCTTGTACTGGGGCCCGGACAGGACGGCAAGACGATACAACCGGAGGGGCTGAAGGCTTCCAGCATGAACGAACACCAGCGTGCGATGCTGCTGGATCTCATGTCGGAATGGGCCAACATTGTCCACGAAAGCTCGTCTGTGGCGCGGTTGGCAGACCTGAAGGCCGATATCCACGAGACCTGGTTTGCCTGGAGCGGTCCGACAACTGTGGCGGCGGGCAGCAACATCACGGCTTACTACCGCATTCAGGGACCACGCGTCGTGATCGAGTATGCTCCGCAGAAGCTGGGCGGGGATCCGGCGATGCATTTGCACACCATGTACCGGGATCCGACGAACGATTACGGGAGAAAGGGCGCAGCAAAATGAAGGTCGCGGCGGCCGCGATGTTTCTCGGGTTGGCGGGAACACCGGCGCTGGCGCACCGGCTGGACGAATACCTCCAAGGCACGCTGCTCTCGATCGAGAAGGATCGTGTACAAGCGCAGATGACATTGACGCCCGGAGTGGCAGTATTTCCCCTTCTGCTGGCAGAGTTCGATACGGACGGAAACGGGTTCATCTCAGAAACCGAGAAGCGTGCCTATGCGGAGCGGGTGCTACGGGATTTGCGGCTCGGGATCGACGGAGTGCGCCTGATGCCGCGACTGCTTTCGGTTCAGTTTCCGGCTGTCGAGGAAATGAAAGAGGGCCGGGGGGAGATTCGGATAGAGTTCGGGGCTGATCTTCCCGGCGGAGGCCGTGAAAGAAGGATCGCTCTGGAAAATCACCACGAGAACCGGATCGCGGCATATCAGGTGAATTGTCTGGTGCCACGGGACCGGAACATCCGCGTGCTCGCGCAACACCGGAACTACGATCAATCCAATTATGAATTGGACTACGTGCAGAGCGAAATCGCCCAACCAACGGCGTGGAAGGCGTGGTGGTCCGGCGACCTGGGCCTGCTAAGCGCGATGGCCCTGTTTTTGATAACGCGGTTTACGGTAGCCTGGCGCGGCAATCACGCGCGATAATCATTTCCGCGCTGCCGTGGGTCCTTGGCTTCTGCTAACCAAAGTGATCTTCTCTCCGCCGCATCCATATCGTAAGCTGAACGCGGCGGGTGATCATGTCGAGCCAAGCGGCAGCGGGCGGCGAAGAGCGCACCATCTGGCTTTCGGGTCTGGTGCTGACGTTTCTCAATAAGGTAGTTTTTCCGACGTTGTGGTTTGCGGTGCTCTTCGGAGTGCCGGCATGGGTTTATCTCACGGCCGGGCGGGTTTCGATCCGGCCAGACTTCCAGTTCATTGTCTGGTTCTTTCTAATCGCTACGGTGCCTCTGAGTTGGATCGCGGCGCATTTGCAGTTGGTAGGTTACCAGAGTGGAGAACTGGTGGTTGCCAATTACTGGCGGGAGCAGCGCATTCCTTTCGCTTGTGTTGAAGCAGTAGAGCCAGTCTGGTGGTACAGAGGACGGCTGGTGCGGGTTCGCTTCAACCGCTCGACGCCATTCGGTACGTTTGTTTACTACATGCCAAAGTGGGGGCCCATGCGGGCGATGTTCTCATCGCCTGAGCAGGAATTGCGCCGGGTCCTCGAAACCAAGATTTAAGTTCCGGTGACGGGCTCATATTCAGTACCCTGGCGATCATTCGTGACTGGGGATATGCTCATTAGTCACCTATGGGACCAAAACGAACGACGCACAAATTAGCAGCCGGGTTATGGGCCATCACCATCTCGGTGATTCTGGGAACGTGGGCGCGAGGAGCGGCGGAAACGCACGGGCCGTACGCGACGGATTTTTCCAGAGAAGAAAATCCGATCTCTGAAGGCGGCAACTGGCTGAACGGAGGACATGACGGAATGGATTGGACGGACGTGCGGACAACGCCCGGATTTGCGTTCGGCACCGAAATCGGCGGGCGCCGCAAAGCTCCGCAAATGTACGACGATTCGACGGCGCTGCTGAAAGGACAGTGGGGACCCGACCAGACGGTGGAGGCGACGGTGCACGCGGTGAATCCCAATCAGGATGGAAAGGTATTCGAGGAAGTCGAACTGCGGCTGCGGAGTGTCATCACCCCGCACGTGTGCACAGGCTACGAAGTGATGTTTCGTTGCACAAAAATTCCGCAGGCGTACTGCAACATCGCGCGATGGGAAGGCCCACTCGGGAAATTCAAAATGCTGCAGGAGTCCCACGGCTCGGAATACGGCGTCAAAGATGGCGATGTTGTGAAGGCCACTATGGTAGGGAAGATCTTGACGGTCTACATCAATGGCGCGCAGAAGGTGCAGATCAGCGACGGCAAATTTACCGGCGGGAATCCAGGGATCGGCTATTACCTGGAAGGAGCCACCGGCGTGATCGGCGACTTCGGATTCTCGAAGTTCCGCGCGACGGACCGGTGAAATTCACTCGTTTACGAGGCTGTGCAACGGTTGAGCTTCCGGGGACTCCGGCGCGGCGCCGAATGGCACGACGAAGGCAAACGTGCTTCCTACGCCCGGCTCGCTTTCCACCCAAATTCGCCCCCCCATTAATCCGACGAGTTGAGAGCAGATCGTGAGGCCGAGCCCTGTGCCGCCGTATTTACGGGTCGTTGACATATCTACTTGCGTGAAAGGCTCGAATACGAGCTGCTGGCGCTCCCGAGGGATGCCAATCCCAGTATCGGCGATGGTAAAACGAACTGCAGTCCGGCCGTCGTGCTTGTCTGGCGTATCGAGAGCGAGGGTTGCCGATATGCCTCCGCGCTCCGTGAACTTGATGGCATTGCCGATAAGATTCATTAGGACTTGCCGGACACGGCCCGAATCGCCGATGACGAATTCAGGGACACCGGGACGTATGTCGGACTTGATTACCAGGCCTTTCGCTTGGGCGCGGACGGACAGGAATCGAACAACTTCGCGAATGCAGGCATATAGATTAAACCGGCCGAACTCGAGGTCGAGTTTTTTGGCCTCGATTTTGGAGAAATCGAGAATGTCGTTGATGGTAGTGAGCAAACCCTTGGCCGCGGTTCTTGCATCCTCGAGATACTCGCGCTGATCTTCGGCCAGATCGGAGTCGAGCACGAGCTCCGTCATGCCCAAAATGCCGTTCATAGGCGTTCGAATCTCATGGCTCATGTTGGCCACAAATTCACTCTTGGCACGGCTGGCCGCCTCAGCGGCATCTTTGGCGGTGGCCAGTTCGGTGGTGCGCTCCAGGACGCGTTCCTCGAGCTCGGCATGAGAACGGCGAATGGCTTCTTCGGCTTGATCGAGCTCCTGCAAAGTCCGGTTAATTGAACTCGCCAAGGTGGAAAGTTCGTCGTTGCCGGAAACCAGAACGCGCGCCGAGAATTGCTGCTCTTTTCCAATCGCTTCAACATTGTTGCTGAGCCTGGCCAGTCGCGAGAGGACAATCCGGTCGAGCAAGAACTGCATAACGCCCATTAGGACGAGTCCTCCGATAACAAGCCACAGGCTGAAATAGAGCGCGGTGCTGCGGCCCTGTGCATAGATGACTCTGGGAGTGGTGACTCTGATGACGAGCGCCGGATTCCCGTAGAGATCCCTAACCAAGGTGTAACCGGCGATGAGACCGGGTCCGAGCTCTTGAACGAGCGAGTCGTGGTTCGATGCGAGTCTTGATCTTATGGACGTGACGTCGCGTGGGACTGCGGAGTCGGCAGGAGTTAGCGATAGCGACAGGCGTGTAGCCTGTGCGAGATGATTGACTTCCTCGGCATCCATATAGCGGCCCATCGCCAACGTTCCACGAGCGGGTCCCTGGCGTTCCGTGGTGAGGATCGGCGCCAGGCCGATGAGGATAGGATTTCCATGAAGAAGAAGAACGCCGGAGGTCGCTTGAAGACTTGTATGTCGTAAGAGAATGCCGGACGCACGGAGGTTCTCGATTAAGCCCGCGGGTGGCTCGCCGGTTTGCCCAGTGCGCAGGTCGATCGTCTTGGTGAAAATGGGGGCGCCGTCGGGATCAAAGATCCCGACAAAGTTCACGCGCAGCCCCGCCAAAGTTGCATTCTTGAAGTTATTTGCGGGATAAACGGCCGCGCGGCTCTGCATAAATTCATACGTGGGGTCCCATGCGGCGTAATCCTCAAGCGAGCGAGTGAGCGCAGCCAAGTCATCGGAAAGGCTATGGGACGCGCGCTGGAGATTGAGCTGAACCTCCCGCTCCTCCAGCGCAGCGAAGCTGGGCATCAGCACGAGGCGAGAGGCAACGAACAAGCCCGCGAAGAGCCCGACTAGTGTAAGTCCCAGGCTGAATGTAACCTTGGTTCGTATCTTCATCGCGGAGCAAACTGGTTCGCCAGCTAATGCCGCTGTTGAACAGGTCGACAGGATGACTGACTCTGACTGCGCCTAACTCTAGTCTGGCCATGAAGACGGGTGTTGCACAATAAGCCTACAGTTATATGCCGAACTCTAACTGAAGTTGATGTTGCGAAAACCCACACCCTTAGAACGTGAATCCGATGTGCGCCACCGTGGTTCTGGGCTGCAGGAAGTGCGTCCCACTGAAGGTCGAAAGAAAGTTGTATAGGGCCTCTACATTAGTCAGGTTCTCGACTTCAAGGGAAGCAGTCAGCCGGATGGGACCCTCCGAGTGAAGCAGGTTATCCGTGCCGATTCCGATGTTTAGGACGTTTCGCGGCTTGACGCGGTTGGGGTTGTGGTCGTCATTCTCGTGGGTGGCGAATCCGGAATAGCCGCCCTGGGGAAGCGTAAGGAGCTTGGACTGAACCAATCCGGGGCCGCCACCCGGCGCAAGGCAGGTGGTAAGTGGAGCCGCTAATGTGGCGAAGACACCGTTGCAGGAAAGGCCGATGGTCACCTGCTGATTGGCCGTGAGGGCGAGCGCGGCGCCGGCATCGGGAACGCCGCTGACCACAAGGCCGCTATCGAACCGGTAGGTCAAGGCAATCCACTCGGCGTTCTTGGGCCGCTGATAGCGCAAGTTCAGCGTGGATTGGAAGGCCTGGTCATGGTCAATACGAAACACTCCGCCGGCGAGCGGTGTGCCCTGAGGAATCAAGCCACCCGTTTCGGGTGGAAAGTACCGGGCGCGGGTGTGGCCGAAGGTCCAATAGGCCTGAAAGCCTTTGAGATTGGTAGTGCTCAAGCGACCCGTGACGCCATCGAGCTTTGAGTTATGCCAGGCGATTGGGAACGCGATGGTGGTATTTAAGAGCGTGCTGAAGTCATAGGCATTGTGTGTGTACTTCCAAAAGTAATCAGCATCGATAATGAGGAATTTACCGATTCCCTGCTGGAGACCGGAATTGAATTGATTTCGGAAACCGGGCTCGATCGGTGAGGCGGTGGAGCCAAAGATATTTTGTGCGAGGCCGCCGACGCCTGTGGCGTTCGAGAGAAGAAGATTTTCGTTGAAAGGTGTTTCGAATGTTCGTGCATACGCGGCACGCAGGACGGTCCCGGTTTCTTTAATGCTGTAAGCGATACCGAGGCGCGGCTCGGGCCCGGTCTTATCAACGATACCGTCGTAACGATCGAGCCGCAGTCCAAGATTAAAGACGAACCGGCCCGCGGTGATGCTGTCCTGGATGTAGGCTGCGTATTGGTGAATCGATGCGGTGTCATGAAACGCAAAGAGGCGACCGGCGCGGCTGAGATCGAAGGGCAGGAGGCCCGCGGAGAACGGCGCGACGGTGATATTTGGATTCGTTGCTACGTTGGGCTCGAATCCGGCGGCTGCGCATTGAGTGGGGGATGTGAGGTTGAGATCGCCGGCAGAAGCGCCGCTGGCATTAATGCAGGGGTCGTTGAATGCCGGATCGGTGATCCCGAATTGAAAGTTCTCGAGCAGGCGAGTTTGCTTGAGATCGACGCCATATTTCAGGTTGTGACGGCCCGTCGTGGTGGCGATATCGGCTTTGACACCCCAGTTGAGAAGTTGCCGCTGCTGGCTTTGAGTAGCGGGCGTATCGGCAAAGAGATCACGGCTGGGATAGTAATTGACCTGATCCTTGCGGATATACGGGTTCACGGTCAGAAGGGTCTTGGCACTGAATATGTGCTGATATCCGGGTGCGACGCTCCAGGTAAGGACACGCTGATGCTGGTTCTGTCGGAGTTGATCGAAGTCGTTGGGAATTTGAAACCAATTGCGCGCAGCAAACAGATTCAGATGGAACACGTCTTTCGTTTCGGGCTGATAATCGAGGCGGTCGAAAAGGCTCTGATTGTTGCCGATGTCGTGGATGGGAGTGAACTCGGGGGTGTCGAGAAAACGGCCGCTTCGGACGCCATCGGCAGCGAAGAAGTTTCCGAACTTCTGGTTGCCAAAACCCAATCCGACCGTGCCGCCGGCATCACCGAAGGAACCGTAGCTCGCGCCTATGTTGCCGAAAGTGCGGGGTGCTCCGAGCCCGGATCGCGTGGTAATTTGCGCCACCAGGCTGCTTTTGTCTCCGAATTCTGCCGCAGGTGTCCCGGTGGTGGCTTCCATGCTTTGAATGGCGCTGGTGGGCAACTGGGTGGACATCAGCTTGTTCTGCTGGTCACTAATGGGCTGGCCGTCGATAACAAAGCTGACCTGAGCATGATCGCCGAGTGGATGGAAAAATCCGTTGGCGTCGGCGGCGACTCCACCGGTTGTAAACGTGATGGCCTGGCTCAAGCCGCCGGCAGGATCGGAGAAGGGGAGCTTCTGGATCAAGTTGCGATCGACATCGACGTGAGCCGAGGGGTCAACCTCGATGGCGCCGCTGGAAGCTTCCACCTGAACCGTTGTGTTTGCGCCAGCGAGTGAAAGGACGGCCTTCACGCTAATCGGAATTGCATTTCTGATCTCAACTTTTTGTGAATATTGGCTGAAACCAGAAGCCTGGATTTCGAGCTGATATGGATTGGGAGGCAAATTGGTGATGCGGAATGTGCCGTCCGCGCCGGAAACGACCGACTGCGAGTATCCGGTGACGGAATTCCGAAGCGTCACAACTGCCTGCGGGACGGCCGCCGCCGAGGGATCTGCAACCGTGCCTTCGACGGTTCCCGCATTTCCGAGTGACTGGGCATGCAAAGAAGGACTTGCAAGTAATAGTGCTAATAAAACGGGGACAGCTTGACGGAACGACATCGCCATCATCTCCTCTATGAATCTCGATTGAAAATAGAAAACGCCGAAACGCACGCAGAAGCGTTTCGGAAAGAAACTACAGCTTGTGGGAGAGAAGGCTAGACGGGAGGAGCGCGCGACGAATCAACCGTGAGCTTGCCATGCGAGAGGCGAAGTTCATCGGCGGTGAATTGTGCCCACGTAGCGTCCGTTGACCGCACGGCATGCACGAAAAACACCGTTTGAACAATGGGGAAGTGACCGCCATGACACGCGGCGCAACAATGGTCATTCGGACTGTGATGATCGGGATGATCCGCCTGCGCGGCCGCGGTCTGCACCAGGGTAAAAGCCGCGAGGACAACGAGGAGCAGCACAGCTCGAAGGCCGCGCCATTCTCGTCGGCAGCAGGAACGCCGCAGCCCACCACGCATCTCACCAGTTTGCCACGAAGCACGGGTCGGTGTCCCCAAAACGTTGGACTGGCCGGGTAACTACCAGCGCTAGAACACTTTACGGAATGTGAGATTGATGCGAGCGGCGTCGGTCAAAGGGTGATCACCTGGCTTTAGCGGGGCCACTCCGTGATAGACAAAACGCGCAGGACCGCCCCAGACAACAACGTCGCCGTGCTCGAGGTGAATGCGCCGAACCCGATCGGCCCGGCGCTTACCGCCCCACAGAAATACCGCGGGCAGGCCGAGGGAGACGGAAACGATGGGAGACCAGCGATCGTTCTCATCGCGATCCTGATGCAGGCCGAGTTTGGCACCAGCAACATAGCGATTGATCAGGCAGGCATCGGGATCGTATTTTGAAAATCCGGCCTTGGCGGCAGCACGCGCGGCAAGGTCGACAAACGTGGCGGGCATGGCGGGCCAGGGCCGTTGCGTCTGGGGGTCAATGGGATCGTAACGATAGCCGGTGCGATCGGAAACCCAGCCAACGCGGCCGCAGTTGGTCATAGCTACCGACATGGTGTACCCGCCCGGCGTTACCAGGTTGCGGAACGGAGCAGCCGCAGCAACGGTGGCGACATCCTGGAGAAGCCCCTCTGCTTTGGGAAGGGCAAAGCCACGCAGGAGAACGGCGCCCTCTTCCAGGGGTTCTTCCGCGAAAGTAAACGCTTCACTATCAAACAGGGGAAGCATCGACCGGTTCCATCTACCATTTTGAACTGTTTAACGACTCCCAGGCTTCGCGCCGGAGTTGCCCCCTTTGAGATATGATTCCCTCCGAGGTCTGGTGATGAAAAGAGCGGCTCTGATTGGATTGCTGATTTCAGTATTTTCCTACTGCGCTTTGCCGCAGGAGCAGGGGGCGAAGCGAAAGAAACTGCTGGCGGTCGGCCTGTCGGCCGGGTTCCAGCACGATTCGGTTTCGCACGGATTGGCGACGATCTGGAAGATCGGCCAAGAGTCGGGACTGTGGGATACGTACATTCGTACCGATACGCAACTACTCACCAAGAAAAAGCTGGAAGGCAACGGCAAGAATTTGAATTATTTCGATGCCGTTATGTTTTATACGACGGGCGAACTGCCGATGGACGACGAGCAGAAAGCATCGCTGATGTCATTCGTCAAAGAAGACGGTAAGGGTTTTTTGGGAACCCATTCTGCCACGGATACCTTTTATAAATGGCCGGAGTACGGCGAGTTGATCGGCGGGTATTTCAACGATCACCCCTGGCACAAAAAGGTGCGGGTCATCGTGGAGGACCGCGATTTCCCCGCAACCAGGCACTTTCCATCCTCATTCGAGATTACCGATGAAATCTACCAGTTCAAGGAGTATTCGCGGGATCGCGTTCGTGTGCTGATGAGCCTGGACCCAGCTTCGGTGGACTTGACGGGCCCGAGAGTACATCGCACCGATAAGGATTTCGCGCTGACCTGGGTGCGGAATTTCGGTAAAGGTCGCGTGTTTTATTCAGCCCTGGGGCATGAAGAGCAGGTCTGGGATCGACCTGACATCCAGAAAATGTGGCTTGAAGCCGTGAAATGGGCAATGGGGATGACACCGGGAGACGCCACGCCGAGACCGAAGCCCACGGACTAGTCTTCGCTCACCAGGGGTTCTTCGGTATGGCTTCAATCAGCCGGCGGGTGTACGCATGGCTGGGAGCGCGGAATATTTGCTCTGTCGGCGCGCATTCGACGACTGCGCCATCATGCAAAATCGCGACGCGGTGACATAAGGAGCTGACGGAAAGCAGGTCGTGCGAGATGTAAAGCATGGCCATGTTCAGGTCCCGGTTTAATCGCGCCAGCAGCTTCAGAATATCCGATTGGGTCACGACATCGAGGGCGCTGGTAGGCTCATCAGCGATCACCAGCGATGGTTGATGCAGAATCGACATCGCAATGAGGAGCCGCTGGGCCTGGCCCACGCTGAGTTCGCCGGGACGCCGGCGGAGCAGAGCATCTTCCGCCGGCAGGCTGACGCTATCAAGGAGGCTCAGGAAGCGATCGCGACGCTGGGACAGGGCTCCGTTTGCGTGCGCAGCCCAGGCTTCGTTAAAGTGCGTGCCGACGCGCAATGCCGGGTTGAGTGACGTAAGAGGGCTCTGTGGAATAAATCCGATCTCGCGGCCGCGAACGCGGCGGAGCTCACGTTCCGGCAAAGCCAAGAGGTCACGATCCTGGAACCGAACTTCACCACTTACGCTGCCGCCACGGTAGCCGATGAGGCGCAAGATGGCGAGCGCGAGTGTGCTCTTTCCGGATCCGCTTTCTCCCACCAGTCCCAAAATCTCGCCGGGACGGAGCTCGAAGGAAGCATCGCGCAAGATGTTGGGCCTGGCAGGGTAGCCTGCGGATAAACGAACCTGAAGCAGAGGATTCATCGGCCGTTCTTTGCGAGTTGTGATGGTTCCAGCACGAGATTTTCTGCATTCCAATACGTCTGGGGGCGAATCATCGCTGGCTGAACATTGTGTAGCTTGGGTGACACAGCGGATAACGAATTCTTTGTGACGAGATAAAGGAATGGGGCCTGTTCCGAGACGATCTCCTGGACCTTATCGAAATAGTTCTTTCGCTTGGCCAGATCCACTGAAGCAGCTTGCGCCTGCATCAAACGATCGATTTCGGCTTCCCATGGCGTCGCGGGTGACTTTTGGCTCGGATACCACTGGTGGTTGGCCGCGGAGCTGAGCCACACGTTCATCAGCGCGTTGGGATCGAGATCATAGTTCGTTAGGCCGAGAAGGCAGGCTTCGTATCGGAAACTCTGGCTGATGCGCTCAATGAGCGAACGAAAATCAAGCGTAACAATGTTGAGCTTAATTCCGATTGCTGCAAGGTCTTGTTGAATCATCGCCGCCATGTGCTCGCGGGCTTTGTTCCCTGAGTTGGTGATGAGCGAGAACTCAACGGCATGGCCGTCACGATCTTTCAGTGTCCCGTTTTCCATTCGAAAGCCGTCGCGGTGAAGCCTGGCGAGCGCATCCTTAAGGTCGAATGCGTGTGGCTGAAGTTTTAAGTTAAACCAGACGCGATTTGCCGGTGAGATGGGGCCCGCGGCGGGCTGCGCATGGCCGAGATAAACGACCCGGCAAATGTCATTGCGGTTAACGGCTCCGGATATAGCTCGGCGGAAATTCTGTGAGCGGAACCAGCCTTTCTCGTAATCCGGAAGAGCCGCGGACGGATTCTGATTGAACCACAGCATTTCGGATTCGAGCGACGGGCCGGCGTCATGAACCGTCGCCGGTTCTACCTTGACCAGGCGGTTGAACATCTCCGGATCTATAGAGTTGATTAAGTGCAGCTCTCCGCGCGTGAACCGCATGAGCTCGATATCGCGATTCTGCTGGATATCGAGGTGAATCGAGTCTAGATACGGCAAGTGGCGGCCGCTCGCGTCCTTCTTCCAATAATGCGGGTTGCGGTCCAATTGGATTTCGGTTCCGGGCGTATAGCGTCCCACGACGAAAGGCCCGAGTACGGCGGACTCTTTCTTGGCCGATTTTGAGGAAATAATAGCGACCTGATCAAACAGGCGATCGAGGCCGGCCACAGGGCCCGGAAACACCACCGTAACCCGATCCTGAGCCTGGATTCTGGTTTCAACCTCGCCAGGAGCCGAACGGAAAGCGTCGCCAGTCGGGGAGTGCAGTTTCGGATCCATCAAGGCCTGCACGGTGTAGGCCACATCGTCGGCCGTGAACGGTGTACCGTCGGAAAATACGACACCAGACCTCAGGTGAAACGTGATGGCGCGGCCATGCTGCGTAATCTTCCATGAAGTCGCGAGTTCCGGCTGGAGCTCCTGGCTGGCACGATTGACCCGGAGCAGCACGCCGCCGGTCAGATAACGTATTGTCTCCGAAGCCTCATCCTCCACCAGGAGCGGATTAAATGTTTTTGGGTCGGAGCGCAGGCAGAAGCGCACTTCGCCTCCCCATTGGCCCCAGAGGCTAGCGGCGGTAATGGCAAGCAAAATCAAAGGGCGTTTCATGGCGCGAACTCTCTTTCGGGGAGCAGGAGTTGAAAGCAACTCACGACAATTCCAATCACAGCCAACGGGACCAGCATCCACGGATTGCTGGTAACGGCTTGTGGGTTGGTCAATTCGCGGAGCAAGTTGCCCCAGGAGGGAAGCGGCTCGGCAACCCCCAAACCGATCAGGCCGAGGCTGGCCTCTCCCAGGATAAAAGTCGGGATCGCAATCCAGAACTGCGCGAAAATCACAGCCTTCAGGCTGGGCGCCAGATGCACCAGCACCAACCGCAGCCCGTGGCAGCCGCAAGCGCGCGCTTGGAGAACAAGGTCAGAGTTACGCAGGGACTGTGCCCCAACGCGAATGATGCGTGCTGCGGGCGCCCATCCGACCAGCCCCATAATCCCGAAGGTCACGATCACCGAGGCCAATAGCGAAGCGTTCAGGGGCAGAAGAGCGCGGACGATCAGAAACAGAAATAGCCAGGGCAGCGAGAGGAATAGGTCGATCACCCGGCAGATCACGCGGTCCCAAAGGCCGCCGGCGAAGCCCGCAACGCCGCCGACCATGACCGCCAGGAAGGTGGAAACGAGCGCAGCCGATGGCGCCAGAATCAGCGAAACTCGCGTGCCGTAGAGAAGTCGCGACCAGCGGTCGCGTCCCAGTTCGTCGGTCCCTAGCCAAAAACGGCTGCATGCAGGTGAGCTTACGAAATTGCGAAACTGAACCGAATACGACGCCGGTGCCAAGAAACCGGCGCAGAGCGATGCCGCAAACACGAGCACCAGAATAGCGAGCGCCATTTTGCGGATCGCTCTCATACTCTTTCCGGCGGCCAAGCGGCGGTCAGGACATCGGAGGCGGAGTTGATGATCTGAGTAACACCCGCTATAAGGATGGTCAGGCTGACAAGGACCGGAAGATCGCGGGCCAGAGCAGCCTTCCAGGCGAGCTGACCCAGGCCGGGGAGATCGCATAGCACCTCAACCGGAATGGCTGCACCGAAAGCGATGCCGAGCGAAACCCCGGCTAGCGCTAGCAATTGGGGCGCCGCCCAGGGAATTACATGCTGGACAAAAATACGAGTGCTGGCGAGGCCCCGTGTGCGAGCCGCAAGCACGTGCGGCTGAACATAGGCATCGGCGAACAGATTGCGGGCATACCGGTAAACTTTCGGGAAAATCAAAAGACCAATCGCGAAACGAACGGGGCCATCCCACAGGTAAAGGAACAGCGCGAGGACGGCTGTGGGCACGCAGAGAAGAATTCCGGAGAGGATGGAGGAAGCCAAGTCGAATATCGGCGCGCGCAGTAATGTCGCCGGCACTGCGAAGGCTAGCCCCAGAAGCCAGCCGCATAGTATGCCCAGGCCCATCAGCTCCAGCGTCACGGACGCACGCTCGGAAAGCAATTGGGAAACTGGGCGCGCCAGCGACCGGGAAACGCCCAGGTCGCCCGTCATTAACCGGCCGAGATATCGTACATAGAAGGTGGGCAGATTGCGCTCGGAAGCATGGGAATCACGCAGGGCCTGAAGGCTCTGATTACTCAGCCGCGAATCGAGCTGCTGTTCGTCGCTTTCGAAGCCTGGCCCGAACCGGACGATCGTCGCCCCAAGCAAGCCGGCGATTAAGGTGGTGCAAATGAGTGCCGTCAGGTGTCGCGCGATTCGCCGGAGCCACATGGTTCATTTTTCGCAGCGCGTTCCTTTCCCTCCCAGAATCATTGGACGCTGAGAGCTGGTGCGGCGGAACGCGGCATCACGGCCGAACTTGGTTGACGCGAGCGTTGCTTTTGCTTGCTCTTATACATCCTGCGATCGGCCGTGGCCAACAATTCTTCTGCGTTATCGCCGTCCATCGGGAAGAAGGCTTCGCCCACGCTCATGGACAGCAGCCGTTTCCCCTGCACCACTTCGCCTGCATCAGCGGCAATATGCACCAACTGTCCGATCCGCTCGTCTACCGAATCAGGCGTGATATGCGGCAGCAGAAGTACGAACTCGTCACCGCCCATCCGGGCCACGTAGTCGTATTCGCGGCAGTTCTCTTTCAGACCATTTGCGACGTTGCTCAATACCTTATTCCCGGTTAAGTGGCCGAAACAGTCGTTCACCTGCTTGAACCCGTCGAGGTCGCACACCAGCACCGCCAGGGGAATGTTCATCCGGCGGCAGCGTGCCAGCTCACTGTCGAGGCGCAGAAACAACGAGCGAGCGTTTGGCAGATTGGTGAGATAGTCAATCGTGGCGGAGTTCTCAACCAGACGGTACTTCAATGCGTTTTCGACAGCCAGTGAGACCTTGGAACTGATCGCCAGCAGAATGCGCAGATTATCGCGCGTGAAGGCATCCTTTTCCGCGCGATATAGTGCGAGCACTCCAACCGCTCCATTCAACCCTTCGAGCGGCACGGCGAGGGCGGAACGCAGGGTGCTGAATTTACCCGGGTCGCCCATATAGCCGGCTTCCACCGACGGATTTCCGTTCAGAATCGGCTTGCGGTTTTGCGCCACCCAGCCGGACAGGCCTTCTCCCACCGGGATCTCTAGCGAAGAAAACAGGCGGAAATTCTCCCCATTCACGTATTCCGGCACTAGTTTTTGATCGCGTACCACGTAGACGGCAATCGAATCGTACGGCACCAGGCGTTTCAGGCGAACCGAAACGACAGATAGAGTCTCATTCAGGCTGAGTGAGTTGCCGAGATCCTGGGTGAGTTCGAACAACATCTGCACTTCCTGGCGAGCCGCCGCGATGGAAGATAACGGATCGAACGGATCTCGAGCCCCGCTGGTCTGCGGGTTCGATTGTTCGAAACCCGCGGCCGGAGCCACCCCTTTTTCAATTTTCAGGTTCGTCGAGAGGCGTTTCTTATCCCAAGTCTGCGCCTGCGCCATCTGCTCGAGTTCGACGTAGCGGCGTTCCAGCACATCGACCACCTTGGGATCAAAACTCTTCCCTGAATCGGCGGCGATGATTTCCATGGCACGGTCGAGCGGAATAGCGCGCCGGTACTGGCGATTGGAAGCCAGAGCGTCCAGACAATCCACCACCGCCAGGATACGAGCGCCCATCGGAATCTCCTCGCCTTTCAGTCCGCAGGGATATCCGCTGCCATCCCACTTTTCGTGATGCGCGCGCACAATCGGAACCACCGGATAAGGAAACTGCACCCGTTCCAAAATCTCTGCGCCCACCACCGGGTGAATTTTGATCTTTTCGAACTCTTCCGGCGTCAGTTTTCCGGGCTTGGAAATAATTTGTTCCGGCACCGCCAGCTTTCCGATGTCATGCAGCAGTGCGGCTGCCCGCAACGCCTGCATATCGGCAACCGAGAGGCCCAGGTCCTTGGCGATTTCCATCGCATAAATGCGTACGCGGCGGAGATGATCGTGAGTCGTGTGATCCTTCGCTTCAATAGCTAATGCCAGGGCTTCGATGGTGCGTAAATGCAACGCCGCCATCTCCTCCACGTGCACTTTCTCGTCTTCCAGCCGCCCGAGGTAGGTGCGATACGACCGGTAAATGAAGTAGATGACCGGAATCAGCACAAGGGAGGCGTGCCAGTGAGTCTGCCGGCTCAGAACGCTTAAAATCCAGGCGATTGATGCGCCGCCCAAATAGTAAGGGAAGCACCAGAAGTAGCAGTCGTACCAAATCCGTGTCAGCGACTTACGTTCGGTCATTCCTATGGCCGCAGCCACTGGAATTGTATTCATCACGAAGAACATGCACGCCGTAACCCCAAGGCGCAGCGGGTTCGCGTCGCTAGGAAGCCCTGCAAGCTGCGAATGATAGACGTAATACGAGGCCGCCACCGAAACAGCCATCGCGCCGGTATTGAAGATTACTTGGAAGGGTTTTGGCTTGGTTTTTGATTTCCACAGGCATTGAATCAGGCTGCCCGTGCACCCGATGATCAAAGTGGACGGGAAATCCAGCTCAACAATGCCAATGAGAATGAAGAGGAAGTTCACCGACATAGTGCCGGTGATCGTGGGGAGGGTGACTTTGAGGGCCGACGCGATGGCGGATACGACGAGAAAACAAAGCGCTCGAGTGATATTGTTCGGACTCCACTGGCTAAGGGCAACTACGCTGACCATTGCCCCGATCGCGGAGATCGTGCCAACGTAAACCTTGGCATTTACCGGAAGATTTGAGAATTTCGGTTCCACCAGAGCGGGCGTAAGTGCAACCGGCGTACCAACCCGTCAAAATATCGAACCGTTGGTTGTAAGCCTGTTTGTCTGCAATAGTTGATGTTTTCTGGAGAAACACAGGGTGATCACCCGATTGTGTTCGTGAGACTGGATGGCACACGTCGCAGGTGACACACTGTCACCTCTGGCACGGTCCGGACCGCTGATTTTGCGATGCTCCAAGGTCTTCCGGCGTGGTGGTTAACGGTTATGGTTATTACTCGTCCGTCGTAACATCACGTAGCGCCCGAGTTAGTGTTCAGCTCTTACACGGTGAAAAGGTTAATGAAAAAGTTGATTAGTTCTGTAGTAACTTTGGATAAAACGTAGTAAGTCAATGTTCTGAAAACGGAACAAATGCCTTGCATATTAAAATAAAAGCGAATAACAATATTTAGGTACAGGCAAGTTTGTTACCGGGCGCTCGGTTCCAGACTCGGAACAAGGGCCGACTCTCGGAGGAGACCTACATGATTGCTGTTGGGGGTTCGGAGGCGAACAAGAAGATTCCCGGGGAAATCTGCGCTCGCCAAGACGAAAGCCAGGTAACCCGTCCGCAATCTTACTTGGGCCTCTCCGCGGTGATCGCCAGCCAGCCTATGCAGAGTCTCATGCAGCTGGTCATCAAGATTGCGCAGACCAATGCCACGGTTTTGATCACCGGCGAAAGCGGTAGCGGTAAAGAACTGGTGGCGCGCGCCGTTCACCACTATTCCCTCCGATGCACGAAGCCCTGGGTCGACCTCAATTGCGGCGCGCTTCCCGAGCACCTGATCGAGAGTGAATTGTTTGGCTACGAAAAAGGCGCTTTCAGCGGTGCCGACAGCATGAAGCCGGGCCTCTTTGAGGCCGCGAGTTCCGGTACCCTGTTCCTGGACGAAATCGGTGAGCTCGACATTAAGACTCAGGTAAAGCTGCTTCGCGTTCTGGATGGAGTTCCTTATTACCGGCTCGGCGGAACGAAAAAGGTCACCGTGGATGTCCGGGTTGTGGCTGCCACTAACGTTAATCTCGAGGAAGCGATTCAGGGCGGCCGGTTTCGGGCAGACCTTTTTCATCGCTTGAGCCCGATTCAGGTCCGCGTGCCGCCGCTGCGGGAACGGGTGGAGGACATCGGCCCGCTGGCGGGTTTCTTCCTGGAACAACACGATCCTCGCCGGCGTTTCAGCCAGGACGCCGTTGCCGTGCTGGCAAAATACTCCTGGCCCGGCAACGTGCGTGAATTGCGCAACGTCGTGACCCGCGCCGCCGTGTACAGCTCCGGCGAGGAGATCGGCCCTGCCGATTTGCCGCATGAGATCATCGGCAAGCAAATGCCCGCCATTGTGTCCGATCAGGTGAGCACATACTCGCTGGACGGCCTTGAACAGCACACGATCTTCAAAGTGCTCGCGCAGACCGGCGGACACCAGCAAAAAGCCGCCGACATCCTGGGCATTTCTCGCCGCACCCTGATTCGGAAGCTCAAGTTATACCGTAATGTTCCCTGCGAATCGGTAGCTTAGCGAGCCCGCACCAGCGCCAGCGCGTGACTTCCGGCATCGTCGCCCGTGCGACTGGTCACGGGAACCTGAGGCGCTTGCAGCAATTTCCCCAGAATGCCGTTGGAGGGAACCTCGGATTCCAGGTACTCTACGCCTGGGGCCGAGATCACATAATCGGAGTGATCGCCGGTTCGAATATATTCTTTCTCCCGGAGGAACCAGATGGCGAACTCCAGGTGCTCCCTCGGAAACGACATTACCGTCTCGAGTTCGAGTACGGATATGCCCGGCACTTCCGGATTCGTACGCCGGCGGTTATAAAGCAACGATAAAATGCCCAGCCGCCGGTTGACTTCGCCTTCAAGTCCTTCAGCAAACTCTTTGAGACCAAACACTGGTAGAGGTTGAACGCTGCGGTCACGATGACGCGCATCGTACGACGCTCGTTTGGTGGGATCCGAAAGTACCGAGTACGCCTTGGTCAGCAGTAGAAACTTATCATTGTTGCCGGTCTCTTTATTGTCCGGGTGATACCGGGCAGCCATAATGCGAAATACCCGGTGGATGGTGTCCGGCTCGGCGTTGGGACTGATCTGGAGCAGTTCGTAATAGTCCACGAATGCTTCCGTATCCTCCGAAGCTGCCTGCGGATCCGGATTGAACTCAAGGCCGATGACGTGTTTCGCGCCTCGTGTGGCACAGTGGCGTACGCACGTTGATCCCGTCAACCCGTAGCGCTCGGCCCGAATATAAACCTCGGTGCCGAGGGACACTGGCTCAGCAGACTCCACACGAAGGCCGGTATTAGAGAGGTCAATCGCCCGCACGGCTAAAATATGGCTGGCGCCCTGCGCGTCGTGCCAGGACATCTCCAGCGCGCAATCAAACAGTTGCCGTTGCTTTCGTCGCTTATCGCTCATGCTTGTCCAAACCCGGGAAGAGCAAAAGCACTTCAATTTCCAGCTACCCGAACCGCATAAAGCCCTGAATCCACATGCCTGACTCCGCACCGTTAACTTTGGATAGGACAAATTGTCGCGGACTGTTATCTTTTGCCTGACTTAGCGTGACAAACTGTCACTGCCTGAACATCGCGAATAAGTGATTGCAACGCACATAGTTCGCATGAGATGGGTGACATCCGCTGAGACACAGTGTCCTCGGAGCGAATCATAGCGCCCGTTTCTATCAAGCTTTTCATCACTTACTCGATGCTAGCTTTGGAACTGCCCGTGCTTATTACCGAGTGAATACCTGGCAGCGGGCTCGAATGAGCGGCAGCCGCCAAAGCTAAAAGATATCTAGGGAGGATTCATGTACGCATCAACAAGTAAGATTGCCAGCCGGTATCGGGAACTGCTGCAGGGCCTGGAACAACGCTCTCATGAACGTGTGAACCTGGCGTTGGAGTGCAGGGTGACCGCCGGCGGCAAACGCTCGGGTGGAACCATGAAGCTCGTCGAGAACATCAGCCGTACCGGTATTTTGATCCGCTGGCTGCCTTCCGACGGCGCGCAGGATGTCCCCCGCCCCGGCGATACGCTCAATATCGAGATGGCGCTGCCCGCGAATCATAATTTTGATCGCAAATGCTGGTTCTGCGGCGGCACGGTGGTGCGCGTTTCGAAGGCGGAAGACAACTCGCCTCTCGTTGCCGTTCGCATCAATACCACCAAGTTCCGCAAGTATACACCCCCGATGAGCCAGAAGCCGTCGGTTCATGTTCCGCATCTCGTCACGGTGACTCACTAACTGAGTGGATCGCTCGCGCCTGCTTCTTACAAGCGGGTGCAGGCGGACGAAAAGCGATGAGACTGCTGACTGCGGGTCTGGTGATGAAGCGCAAAGAGTTGCTGGCGGAGGCGGAAGAGTGCTGCCAGCAACTGGCCAGGCACCTCCTCATCGAAAAACACACGGGCAGCGATTGGCCCGCACTGGTCGCATTTGCCGCACAGACCCAGCCTCATGTCCTAATGCTGGATGTTGAGCATTTGGATACCGCTGTCGAAGAACGCGTCCGCCAGATCAAAGCCGCCTCTCCCGAATCGATGATCATAGCGGTTCACCATGCCGCTGATTCCGAAATGATCCTTGCCGGCATGCGCGCCGGAGTTGACGAATACTTTTATCCCCCGCTGGCCAAGAACCTGCGCGACGTGCTGGAACGCAGGATCGACCAGCATACGAAAAGCCAGTTCCTGACGGACTCGGACCGCCGGACCATTGCCTTTCTCTCGGCCAAGGGCGGTTGTGGTGCCACCACGGTCGCGTGCCATGTCGCCCGCGCGCTGGGCAGGCGTATGCACCAGTCGGGTAACCATCATGTGCTCCTCGCAGATCTGGATTTGACCGGCGGAAATGTGCGGTTCCTGATGCGCTCTAAGACATCAATGTCCATCCTGGACGCCATGGAAAGCACGTGCGTTCTGGATGTAACTGCCTGGAACCGGATGGTTTCGAACGGCAATCCCAGCCTCGAGGTCATCTCGGCGCCTTCCGAACGCCTTTCTCGGTTCCCTGAGCAGCGTGAAATCGAGCGTGTTCTGAATTTTGCTCGTAACCGCTATCAGTGGACCATCTTGGACCTTGGATGTGCCCTCGCGCCGTACAACCTATGTGCGCTCGAAAGCGTAAATGAACTTTACCTCGTCGCATCGCCGGACGTTTTGGCTCTGTTTCAAGTGAAGCAAATCCTAGCCGAGTTACAGGAGCATCATTTTCCCGCGGATCGCGTCAGGCTCATTCTCAACCGCAGCGTGGAGTATGAAGATAAAGTCGTCGCCGCGGAGGCCCAAAAAACTCTCGGGATCACTGCTTACTTTTCGCTGCCCAACGATTATTCCGGATTGACAGAAGCCTATGCCGGCGGGAGCCTGCTGTCGGAGCATAGTCCGCTGGCTCGCCAAATCTCCGTGTTGGCGTCCAAAATCAGCGGCGTCGAAGATTCAGTTGGAGAACAGCGGCATCCCTCGCCCTGGTACCGCAAGTTTAGGATGGCGCGAGGATGAACAGTCAATTCAGCACTACCCGATTACGAATGCAACATGGAGCTTCTCATGATCTATAGATACTCGCTGCGCCGTATCCTCCGGCAGCTTTATCAACGGAAAGCAGACGTCGAGAGTTTGATTTGCTTCTTCGAGAACGAAGTGCGGCGGTCGGCCCGCCGGCGCGTACGATCGGCAAAGCTTGCGAAGGTGACGTCGTAAATGGCGGTTCTCTTCAGACGAAAGTGAAAGGTATAAATATTATGATTCGAGTGCTTGTACTTACAGATCAACCTGTTCTTGCCCGGGGCTTCCAAGAGATTCTTTCCGGAGCCGGCATCGAGGTCACCTCGGCCAGTGACCCTGCCGGGGACATGTCTGGCATCGCCAACCAGGAGCTCGTGCTTCTCGATCTCACCGGCGAATTTACCTTTGAAACGTTGGCCGATGCTCATCGCCGGATGCACGGAGCGAACCTCGTGATTCGCGTCGGCCCCATGTCCCGTGAACTGATCTTTCAGGCCCTCGAATATGGCGTTCGCGGCATTCTGCCGGTCCAGCTCTCCCCAGAGATGCTCATCCACTCCTTGCAGCGAATTGCCCGGGGGGAAATGGTGATCGAAGTCACTGACTCCGGCTTCGATCCGGTGGGCGAAAAGCGTGTCAGCTTCAGCGAGCGCGAACGTCAGGTGGTCGAGCTGCTCGCTCAGGGCCTCAAGAATAAGGAAATCGCAGCCGCGATGAACCTCGCGGAAGGTACCGTGAAAGTTTACCTTTCGCGACTTTTCAAGAAGACGAAGGTGCGCGACCGCTTCGAGCTCATGATCTACCGCGCTCAAGATCGCAAGTTGCTCAGCAATGATGTCCCCAACCGGCCCGTAGAGAACTCGCAGCCGCCCCAGTTAACTCAGTACGTTCCCGTGCACGGAGTGCGTGGCGAAGGCGTTCTCGTCTCCTGATCACTGTCACCGCTGAACGCGGGCAGCTTCACGGGCTATCATAGGCCTTTGAAGCTGCTCATTTTTTCCGATATTCATGGCGATCACCGCGCACTCGAGCGTTTGACCGCCGTCGAAGCTGATTACTATTTTGCCGCCGGCGATTTGGTGACCTGGGCCCGGGGACTCGATCCGCTAGGCCGCATCCTGAAACCGCTTGCCGGGCGCCTTTACGTGCTTCCCGGTAATCACGAATCCGCATCTCAAATCACCGGCTTCTGCAATCAATTCGGCTTTCAGGATTTTCACGGTCAAAGCCTTCGTGTCGGCAGCCATCACATCGCCGGGCTCGGCTATTCGAGCCCTACCCCTTTCAACACTCCCGGAGAATACGGCGAGGCAGAAATCGCCGAACGCCTGAAGCCCTTCGCCGAACTCACGCCACTGATTTTGATTTGCCACGCGCCTCCTTACGGCAGTGCGCTCGACCGCGTGCGCGACGGGTTCCACGCCGGCAGCCGTTCCGTCCGCGAATTTGTTGATCGCCACCAGCCTGAGTATTTCTTCTGCGGCCACATTCACGAAGCTGAAGGCGTCCAGATTGAGATCGGCCGCACCAAGGCCGTCAATGTCGGCAAGCGCGGCTATTTGTTAGAATTGGATTGAACCCATGAACTTAGACGAACTCGAAAGAGCTTACTCCCCGCTCCGCGAACAGGCTTTGGCCGTGCGGAGCTATCTTTGACATCCCCAAAAAGAAAGATCAGATCGACAAATTAGAACAGGAAATATCCCGCCCGGACTTCTGGTCGCAGCCCGAGAAGAGCCAGAAGATCATGCAGGAACGCAAACGGCTTGAGCAGACTATCGCCGATGACGGCCGCATTGCCGGCTTGACCTCAGATCTCGACACCCTGTTCGAACTCGCGCGCGAAGGCGAAAACGTCAGCGGCGATATCGATCGCGAGCTGAAATCATTCTCCGCCGTCATCGAGAAGGTCGAGACCTCAATGCTGCTCTCGGGCGAGAACGATGCCCGCAGCGCCATCGTGACCATTCACCCCGGCGCCGGGGGAACCGAAAGCCAGGACTGGGCCGAGATGCTGTTGCGCATGTATCTGCGCTGGGCGGAGCGCGAAGCTCTCGGTACCGTCGTCACCGACCGCCTCGAAGGGGAGGGCGCCGGTATCAAGTCAGTCACCTTCGAAGTGAACGGGGAAAACGCCTACGGGCTCCTGCAGTCCGAAATCGGCGTTCACCGGCTCGTCCGCATCTCGCCGTTTGACGCCAACGCCCGCCGCCACACCTCATTTGCCTCCGTATTCGTCTATCCGCAGGTCGACGACGAAATAAAGATCGAGATCAAGCCCGACGATCTCCGCATCGACACTTTCCGGTCTTCTGGCGCCGGCGGACAGCATGTGAACATGACGGATTCCGCCGTGCGCATCACTCATTTCCCGACTGGAATCGTTGTCCAGTGCCAGAACGAGCGCTCACAGCACAAGAACCGCGATAGCGCCATGAAGCAGCTCCGCGCACGCCTTTATGAATTTGAGCTCGAAAAGAAGCGCGAGGAAACGCGGAAGACCGAGGCCACTAAGCTCGACATCAATTTTGGCAGCCAGATTCGCAGTTACGTTCTCGCTCCTTACCGCATGATCAAGGACCATCGCACCAAGCTCGCCATCGGTGACGTTGATCGTGTTCTCGATGGCGACCTGGAGCCGCTCATGCACGCTTACCTCGTTTTCCGCAAGACCGGCAAAACTGCCGGCGACGCAAAAGATGATCTCCCCGAGTAATCCCGAGGAGATCCGCCGTGCCGCGACACTCATCCGTCAGGGAAAGCTGGTCGTGTTTCCTACCGAGACGGTGTACGGTTTGGGCGCCAACGCGCTCGATGCCGCCGCCGTTGGCAGAATCTTTCGCGTCAAGGGCCGTCCGTCAACCAGCCCGCTGATTGTTCACGTTCAGTCCTCCGAGGCGGCGCGACAATGGACCACTTCTTGGCCGCCCGCCGCCGAAGCCCTCGCAAGCAAATTGTGGCCGGGGCCGCTAACTTTAGTTCTCCCCAAGCGTGATTCGATTCCCGATATCGTCACCGCCGGATTGCCAACCGTTGGTCTCCGCGTTCCATCAAATCCCTTGGCGCTCGCGCTCTTGCGCGAGGCGAAGGTGCCCGTCGCCGCGCCCAGCGCCAATCGCTTTACCGAACTCTCTCCCACGACTGCCGGACACGTACTCCAGTCTCTCGGTAACGACGTCGATCTGATTCTGGACGGCGGCCCTACTCAAGTGGGCATCGAGTCCACGGTAGTGTCTTTGGCCGGGCCCATCCCCCTGCTGCTTCGTCCGGGCATGATCTCCAAGACCCAGTTGGAAGAGGTGATTGGCGCTGTCGCCCTTGCCGTCACTCCCGCCAACGGTTCCCACCCCGCGCCCGGCATGCATCCCAAGCACTATAGCCCTCACACTGCCTTGTTCTTGTACGTGCCCCGGGAGGGTCGCGGCGCCTATCTCTGGCTCACCCGGCCGCTGGCAGCCGCCAGTTCCGTGCAGATGCCGGCCGATCCCAAACCTTACGCAGCGGCTCTCTACGAAACCCTGCACGCGCTGGATGATAAAGGTTTTGATTGGATCGCTGTCGAGCCGCCGCCTGACACTCCGGAATGGGCCGGCATCCTCGACCGGCTGAAACGAGCTTCCGCTACTTAAATAACGGGCTGCTGGCGTTCGCCGGCTCCTGCCCGAAATTCTGGCGGATCGTCATGGTCTGGTCGGAGTAAAACGTCCGGCTCCCGGAAGTACCGAATGCCAGGGGCACCGCACTTACCGTGTATCCTCCCGGCACCGGCGTCAACGTGAACTTGTACCCCTGCTTTTCCCCCGTCGCCAAATCTTCTTGAATCAGATCCGCAGCCGCCGGTCCCGGCGCGCCGCTCGTGGGCGGGCCGAGCGCCACCAGCGATTCGGCGAATTTGCCGAACGTTGAGTAATACTGCGTTTCGGCGCTGTGAATCGTCTTGATCGCCTGCACCGCCGCCACTTCCTGTGCCTGCATGCGGGCTTTGGTCAGCTTGGGCACCGCGAAGGTCAGAATGATGACGATAATCGCGATAACGATCAGCAGTTCGATCAGCGAGAACCCGAACTCGCGGCGGGTCTTTTTCACAGGAGTATCCTCCCCAACAATTGTATGACGGCTCACGCGCGCCAATCGTGCAGGCTACTTCATTAGCGTATCGATAGCCCGCAGTCGTTTCCAGAACGCTGCCAGTAAATCCAGGCGCAGTGCGTTCGCCCCGTCCGATAGCGCCCGTTCCGGCCGGTCGTGCACTTCCACAAATACACCGTCGATCCCTACTGCTACCGCCGCTCGCGCCAGTGGCTCGATAAACTGCGGCTGTCCGCCTGATGCGCCGCCCGCTCCACTCGGTAGCTGCACACTGTGCGTCGCGTCGAAGATCACGGGCCATCCCGATTCCCGCATAATCGTCAGCCCGCGCATGTCTACCACCAGGTTGTTGTAGCCGAATGTTGACCCGCGTTCCGTCAACAGCACCCGGTCGTTCCCCGTTGATGCCACTTTATCTGCCGCATGCCGTATGTCATGCGGAGCCACAAACTGGCCTTTCTTGATATTCACGATTCGTCCGGTGCGCCCCGCCTCTACCAGCAAATCTGTCTGCCGGCACAGAAACGCCGGAATCTGCAGAATGTCTGCCACCTGCGCAGCCCGCTCTGCCTGCGCAGGCTCATGAATATCCGTCAGTACGGCGTATCCCGCCGCCCTGATTCCAGCCAGGATACGCAGACCCTCTGCCAATCCCGGCCCGCGGAATCCCGCAAGACTTGTGCGATTCGCTTTGTCGAACGAGGCTTTAAAAACAAACGGCCCGGCAATATCCCCGATCGCCTTTGCCATGAACTGCACATGCTCGTCGCTTTCGATAACGCAGGGACCGGCCATCAACGCGATCGGAGCGCCGCCGCCAAAGCGGATCGTTTCTCCTCGAGGGGTCGTCAGGTCAACGGATTTGGGTGCGGCCACGCGGACTAATCGCCCCGCGAGTACTCGCGCACGCTCTCGAACTCCTCCGCGCGCCGCGCCGCCGGCCGTTTCCGCCGGTGCTCGTACGATGCACCGATAAACGCCCGGAACAGCGGATGAGGCTCCATCGGCTTCGATTTGAATTCAGGATGAAACTGGCAGCCCAGGTACCACGGGTGGTCTTCGATCTCGCAAATCTCCACGTAGGTCTGATCCGGCGTTTCGCCCGTCAGTTTCAGTCCCGCCGCCTTCAGCGTCTCTTCGTATTCGCGATTGAATTCGTAGCGGTGGCGGTGCCGCTCGCTGATTTCCCGTAATCCATAGGCGCGCTGCGCGAAGCTGCCCTCTGCCAGCACGCACGGCCACGCGCCCAACCGCATGGTGCCACCCAGTTCGTCCACGCCCTTCAACTCGCGCAACTTAAAAATTACCCGGTGCGGCGTGGCCGGATCGAACTCGGTCGAATCTGCCCGCTCCAGGCCGCATACGTTGCGCGCGTACTCGATCACCATGGTCTGCATCCCCAGGCAGATCCCAAAGTACGGAATCTTGTTCTCGCGCGCAAAACGGATCGATTCGATCATCCCCTCGATCCCCCGCTTGCCGAAGCCTCCAGGCACCAGGATGCCGTCATAGCCCTGTAGCGTTTGGGCGGCGTTCTCCGGCGTCACGCCCTCGGCTTCGATCCAGTGAATATTTACTTTCAGCCGGTGCGCCAGCGCGCCGTGCAGCAGAGCTTCTTTCAGGCTCTTGTAGGAATCCTCATACTCCACGTACTTGCCCACCAGCCCGATCGAAACTTCGTCAAGCGGGTTCTGCATGCGGTCGAGCATTTCGCTCCATTGCGTCAGCTCTCGCGGCCCGGCTTGCATCCTGAATCGTCGCAGAATGATCTCGTCCACCCCCTCGCCCGCCAGCACCAGCGGCACTTCGTAGACCGACTTTACGTCGCGCGCCGTGATCACTGCCTCCGCGTCCACATCGCAGAACAGCGCGATCTTCTCCTTCACATCCTTGGGCAGGAATCGCTCGGAACGGCACAGCAGCATGTCCGGTTGGATGCCGATCGCGCGTAGCTCTTTCACGCTGTGCTGCGTTGGCTTGGTCTTTAGCTCCTGCGCCGCCGCAATCCACGGCACCAGCGTCACATGTACGAAGATCGCATTCTCGCGCCCCAGTTCGTGGCGCATTTGTCGGATTGCCTCGAGGAACGGGAGTGACTCGATATCGCCCACCGTCCCGCCGATCTCTACGATCACCACGTCCACATCCGTGGAAATCCGCTTGATCGCCGCTTTGATTTCGTTGGTGACGTGCGGAATCACCTGCACCGTCTTGCCCAGATAATCGCCGCGCCGTTCGCGCTGGATAATCTGTTCGTAAATGCGGCCCGACGTGACGTTGTTCGATTGCGTGAGCCGCGAGTGCGTGAAGCGCTCGTAGTGGCCCAGATCAAGATCCGTCTCCGCGCCGTCGTCCGTTACAAAAACCTCCCCGTGCTGAAATGGACTCAGCGTGCCTGGATCCACGTTCAGGTACGGATCGAATTTCTGCAAGCTGACCCGCAACCCCCGGCTTTCCAGCAGACACCCGATCGATGACGCGGCAATCCCCTTGCCCAGCGACGAAACCACGCCGCCCGTCACGAAAATGTACTTAGCCATTCGGCATCACCCCCGCAAGTGAAGCATCAAATAGTTTGTTCACCTTCTCCAGATCCTCCGGCGTATCCACGCCGATCGATTCGTACTCGGTCTCTACCACCCGGATCTTATGCCCGTTTTCCAGCGCCCGTAATTGTTCCAGCCGTTCCGCTTTCTCCAGAGGCCCTACCGGCAGTTCCGAATATTTCAGTAAAAAGTCCCGGCGGTACACGTATAAGCCGATGTGCTTGAAATATACCGGCTCCTGTTTTCCGTTCCTTCTTTCACGCTCAAACGGAATCGCCGCCCGCGAAAAGTAGATCGCATTCTCAAAACGGTCGGTCACCACTTTCACGACATTCGCATCGTGCACTTCGTTCGGGTCTTCAATCCGCTTCTTGAGGGTTCCCATGGCAATCGACGGCTCGTCGAGCAGCGGCAAAATCGCGGTGTCGATGGCTCCGGGATCGATCAGGGGTTCGTCGCCCTGCACGTTCACTATCCATTCGGCGGTGTCGGATGAGGCGACCTCCGCCGCGCGGTCTGTTCCCGAGGCGTGGCCGGAATTTGTCATGCGTACCGGCGCTCCAAAACCTCGCGCCTCATCGAAGATCCGTTGGTCGTCGGTAGCAACAATTACGCTCGTGAGATACCGGGCCTTTGCCACCCGCTCGTAAACGTGCTGAAGCATCGTTTTGGAGCCGATTTTAGCGAGAGCTTTGCCTGGGAAACGGGAGGAAGCGTACCGCGCTGGAATAATACCCAGAATTTTACGAGGCACACAGGATCATACCACAAAAGTCCTGTGATAAACTTTTCTCAGAGGTCGGGAAATATGACCCGCCGGCTGCGTAACTTCAGGCTCGTTGTCCCCAGTTCCCTCCTTCTCCTCGCAGGTTGTCTCACGGCTGTTAGCGCTGCCGATAAGCCGCCCATAGAAGGCGATTCTAAAGTCGACATCGTCTCTCGGAGCAAACGAACTCCCGCTGGGCAGGAGATCCCTCGCGGCGATATCCGCGTGCAAAGTACCCTCGTGCTGATTCCCGTCACCGTCACAGATCCCCTGAACCGTTTCGTTACCGGGCTCGAGCGGGACAACTTCCGTCTTTTCGAGGATAAGAGCGAACAGAAGGTGACTCATTTCGCCAGCGAGGATGCGCCGCTATCCATCGGACTGGTCTTCGATATCAGCGGTAGCATGGGCAGCAAGCTCGAAAAATCCCGTCAGGCCGTCGCTCAGTTTTTTAAGACAGCCAACCCCGAGGACGAATTTTTTCTCGTCGAATTCAACGATCGGCCTGAACTCGTCGTCGACTTCACCACGCATCTTGAAGAGATCCAGAACCGTCTCACCTTCACTCAGTCCAAAGGCCGCACCGCGTTGCTCGACGCCGTTTATCTGGCCCTGAATACCATGAAAAGGGCCAAGAACGCCCGCAAAGCTTTGTTGATCGTTTCCGATGGCGGCGATAACAGCAGTCGTTATACGGAAAGTGAAGTCAAGGGGCGCGTGCGTGAAGCCGACGTGCAAATCTATGCCATCGGCATCTTTGAACCCATGGGGAACCGCGGGCGCACTCCCGAAGAAATGTCGGGTCCCGGTCTGTTAAGCGAAGTCGCCGAGCAGACCGGAGGCCGCCACTTTCCCGTGGACAACCTGAACGAACTGCCTGACGTCGCGGCAAAAATCGGTGTCGAGCTGCGTAATCAGTATATTTTGGGTTACACCCCGAGCAATATCGAACGCGACGGCAAATATCGAAAAGTACAGGTCAAACTGGTGCAGCCGCGCGGCCTGCCTCCACTGCGGGCGTCCTGGAGGCTTGGCTATTATGCTCCGACGCAGTAAATTCAAAGTGTTGACGATTTCGTCCACAGGCTTGGTCCTTTCCATCGCGTTGGCCGGTACGCTCGTAGCCCAAAAGGCTGAGAAACCCGACGACGAAGCGCGCTTCACCTCGGATATCCGCCTGGTGGTTCTCCCTGTCACCGTCGTGGACAAGGCCGGCCGCCTCGTCACCACCCTGCCCGAGAGCGCCTTTCAAGTCTTTGAAAACGGCGTCCCGCAGAAGGTCAAGCAGTTCAAGCGCGAGGACGTTCCAGTTTCCATGGGTCTTGTCATTGATAACAGCGGCAGCATGCGTGACAAACGCGCCAAGGTCGCCGCCGCAGCTGTGGCTCTCGTCAAGGACTCCAATAAAGATGATGAAGCATTCGTGGTCAATTTCAATGACGATGCCTATCTGGATACGCCCGACTTCACCAACGATATAAAGGTTCTAGACCAGGCCCTCAGCCGCATCGATTCTCGCGGCGGGACGGCTATGCGCGATGCCATCCGCATGTCCATTGACCACATGAAGAAAAAGGCCAAAAAGGATAAAAAGGTGATCCTGGTCGTGACGGATGGGAACGACAATGCGAGCTCCGTTAGCCTCGAAACCCTCGTCAAGCAGGCGCAGCAGAGCGAAGTCATCGTCTACTCCATTGGTTTACTCAGTGAAGAAGAGAAGCGCGAAGCCAAGCGCGCCAAGCGCGCCCTCGATCTCCTCACCGAGGCCACCGGCGGTCAGGCTTACTATCCAAAAGAACTGGCCGACGTCGAGCGCATCGCGCACCAGGTAGCCCACGACATTCGCAATCAGTACACCATCACTTACACACCGGCCAACCAGGCGCTCGATGGATCCTTTCGCCAGATTAAGGTCGTTGCCAGCGGACCCGGACATCCCGTGGCCCGCACGCGCACCGGCTACTACGCCACACCCGATGCAATCAATAAGGCCAACAGCTTCCGGTAGATGTTAGGCCTTATCTGGCGATTGGCGCAGGGCTACCGTCTCCGGCCGTGGCGCAGCCCCTATCTTCGCTGGCGCATCGAAACCTACTCCGGCTTGCATGCCGATGACCTGGACTTCTTTACCTTCTGGGGCTTCGTCTGGCGCCGCCGTGCCTCCCTCGTTCGCTACCTGCATTGGGCCAACCGTCGTGGTGATGGACACTGCCGGTAAATCGGCCAGATCGGCATTCGCAGTATAGTGAGTACATGCCGCGGCCCAGTCACAGCTTTCTTTCTTTGTTTCTTTTTAGCGTTGCCGTGGCTGGCCCGGCGCTCGCCGCATCCGAAGTCACCTTCTCTAAGGATGTTGCTCCGATCTTTTTTGACAAATGCGGTGCCTGTCATCGTCCCAACGATGTCGCGCCCATGTCGCTGCTTTCCTACCAGTCTGCGCGGCCTTGGGCAAAAGCCATCCGCGAGGCTGTGATGAGCCGGAAGATGCCGCCATGGCACGCTGATCCGAAATACGGCGAGTTCAAAGAAGATGCCCGTCTGTCCGACAGCCAAATCGAAACCATCCGCGCTTGGGTGGATCAGGGCGCCAGAGAAGGCGACGCTAAGGACCTGCCGCCTGCGCCCAAAACTGTGGATGGCTGGCGCATCGGCCAGCCTGACGTCGTGATTTCCATGCCCGAGGCCTACACCATTCCCGCCTCCGGCCCCGACGACTATGAGCGTTTCGGCCCCATTCCGACTAATTTCAAAGAAGACGTGTGGATCTCTGCCATCGAATTGCGTCCCGGCAATCGCAAGGTGGTCCACCACGCTCACATTTACATCTCGCCGCCGAAGGCCGCTTCCGAAACCGGTCGCGCGCAGTCGCTGCTCGAAAAATACACCTACAAAGATGGCACTGTGTTGCACATGCGCCCCGAGGCTCCCGTCGTGGATGATGCCTGCCGGGATATCGGCGAAGGCGGGCTCCCCGATCAGAAGTTTCACGAGGAGGCGGAAGAACTCGCCACCTACGTGCCCGGCCGCGCCCCCGAAGTCTACCCGGAAGGCTACGCGCGCCTGATTCCTGCCGGATCAACCGTCAGTTTCGAAATTCATTACTCCAAGACTACCGGCAAACAGGAAACCGACCGCTCGAGCGTCGGATTCATCATCGCCAGGCATCCGAAAAAAGTTCTCCGCCGCTTGGACATGGATGCTTACCTGTTCCGTATCCCGGCAGGCGACCCGAATCACGAAGTCACGTTTTGCCACGAGTTCACCGAGGACGTAAACCTGCTCTCGTTTACTCCCCATATGCACCTCCGCGGTAAGGACATGCGCTGGGAACTGGTGCGGCCTGACGCCGTCAAACAGACCCTCATGTTTATCCCGCACTACGACTTCAACTGGCAGATGCAATACGCACTTAAGGTCCCCGTCGCTGCTCCCAAAGGCAGCCGGTTGATCATCAGCGCTCATTTTGACAATTCCGCCAATAATCCCTACAATCCCGATCCAAAGAAGGCGATTCGCTGGGGCGAGCCGACCACCGACGAAATGGCCGCAACCTGGGTCATGTATGAACTGGCCGACGACCATGCTCCGGCCAACCCGACATCGGCGTCTCTAACGTCATCACATTAGTTTTTGGTACCAGCGCGAGTTTACAACTCGCCCTGACTCGGTTACCGTGTAGGATCCGGCGACACAGCGGATCCTATGGATATCCGGCAGGTCGCGAAGTTGGCGGGTGTTTCCACCGCCACGGTTTCGCGAACCATCAACAATCAGCGCGTCACACCTGCCACGGCCTACCGGGTACGGCAGGCCATCGAGGAGCTAAAGTATTTTCCGAATACCCAGGCCCGCTCGCTGGTTTCCGGGCGCAGCCGGATCGTCGGCCTGATCGTCTCCGACATCACAAACCCTTTCTTCCCTGAGTTAGTTAAGGGTTTTTACGACGCGGCGGCCCGCAGCGGTTACGAAATTCTGCTCGCTGACACAGAATACGATTCCAACAGGATGGCCACCGGCGTCCGCCGCATGCTGGAGCGAAAGGTTGACGCCGTGGCGATCATGACTTCGGAAATGGACCCCGTGTTAACCCAACAACTTACGCGGCGCTCCATTCCCACCGTCTTCCTGGATGTAGGAGAGGTCGCGCGCCACACGAGCAACATTCGCATCGACTACGAAAGCGGTATCTCACAGGCCGTGGCCCATTTGCTCGATTGGGGCCACCGCCGCGTGGCGTTCATCAGCGGCCCCGATGACTTGAAATCGAGTTGCATCCGCCGCCAGGCCTTCCTCAAGGCGATGAAAGAACGGGGGCTTGCCGAGTCCCGGGTGGAGACGGGTAATCACCGCATCGATGGCGGGTTCGCTGCCATGGGGCTTATTTTGAGTGGCGCCTCCCGGCCTACTGCGGTACTTTGCTCCAACGACTTGACGGCGATCGGCGCCCTCCGCGCCATTCGTCGCGCTGGCCTGCAAGTGCCTGATGACATGTCGGTTGTGGGTTTCGACGACATCGCCTTGGCGGAGTTTACCGAGCCTCCGCTGACCACAGTCCGACTGCCGCGTCAGGAACTGGCGGGTAAAGCTTTTGAAGCACTTATGGACACCTTGGCGGATAACACCCATGTCGGGGCCGAATATACCGTCAGCACGGAACTCGTGATCCGGGAGTCCACGGCCCGCATCCCCCTAGTTGAAAGCCATTAGTTTTTTTCTTTACACAGCCGTAAAGCTGGGTTATACTCCTGTGAAATCGTTTACATCCCAGGGGTGGGTGGTAGTTCATTACCTTTGTTAAATCAGCTCTTTGGGACCGGTTCATCCGGGTTTCGATATTTGTAGGAGGTTTAGATGCCACGTAGCTCCTTCTTGCGGCTCTGTGTTGCCGCTGTTCTTTGTACCGCCGCTGCCTTCGGGCAGAGCCAAAACGCGGTGCTCAACGGGCAGGTGACGGACCCGACCGGTTCGTTCATTCCCAACGCCACAGTGACCATCAAGGCTTCGGACCGGCAATTTACGTCAACGGTCAAGACCGACAGCGATGGCCGTTATAATTTTCCGAACCTTGATCCCGGTAACTATGACCTGACGGTCGAGGCCGCAGGATTCAAGAGCTACGTATCTACTAAGATTCAATTACTCGCCACCGAATCGCGCCGTATTGACCCGCAGCTACAGGTCGGCGACGCCAGCACGCGCATCGAGGTCCAGGCGGACGTGGCGCAATTGAACGTGGACAGCGGCGCGAAGTCGGAAGGCGTGGCGCCGACGGTCATCAACCAGCTCCCGTTGCTGGTCTCGGCCGGAACGCCGCGGAACGCGGTCCAGTTCATCACCTTCCTCCCCGGTGTCAACACCGGCACCAGCCCGCAGGCGTTCAACGCCCGCATCAACGGCGGCCTGAAGATGGGCGACGAAGCCGTGATGGACGGCGTCAGCATGCAGGAAGGCACGATGTCGCAGAGCGGCATGGTATCGTTCTTCGATTTCGCCTCCACGCCGGACATGGTCGATGAAGTCAAGGTGCTCACCTCGAGCTACCTTCCCGAGTACGGCACGACGACCGGCGGCGAGTTGATCGTCACTTCCCGCCACGGCTCTGACCAGTTTCACGGCGGCGCCTTCGAGTATCTGCGCAACAAAGATCTGAACGCGCTCCAGTTCACCAACAACCGCCCCGCCGGCGACGCGCGGCCGAAGGACAATGAGAACGAACCCGGCTTCAACATCGGCGGCCCGGTATTGATCAAATACGTTCCGTTCATTTGGGGATCGAAGCACAAGACCTACTTCTTCGCGAACCTCGACTGGCTGCGCTCGCTCGGCGGCGCAACCCGCCACGTCCTCTCGATTCCTTCCTTGCAGGAACGAACGGGCGATTTCTCGGATTTAGGTGTACCCATTTTTGATCCTAAAACGGAGACCATCACCAACGGAACCATTTCGCGGAATCCATATCCTGGAAATAAAATTCCGTCCAGCGAGCAAAGCACGATTGCGCTGCAATGGATGAGCTATTTGCCGCAGCCGACCGCCGCCGGTCCGTACAACAATTTCCTGGCACCGCCGGTTTCGGACGGCATTCTCTCCAACCAAAATCTTTACAGCTATCGCATCGACTACAACTGGAGTGATAGCGACCGGTTCTTCGTTTCCGTGTGGCGGCAGCACAACCCGCCCTTGGCGCAATGCGAACTACCGTTGCAGATTTGCAATTCGAACCCCGCAGATCCGGAAGATGCCTGGGTGAGCCGGTTCAACTGGGATCATATCTTCAGCCCGACGCTGTTGAACCACATGGCCTACGGTTACGTAAACCGCAACGAAGGCTATGGTTCCATTCCCGCGCAGAAGCCCATTCCGCAGATTCCGAACGCGGTTGCCTACACCGCTGCCCCGCAAGCCAGCTTTTCCGCCGCCGGATACAGCAACTTCAATACGTGGGGCCAATCGGCTGGTTTGGGCCAACTGAACAAGAGCACGCGGCCATCGCACATTGTCAATGACATGGTCACCTGGGTGCACGGAGCGCATGAAATCAAATTCGGCGGTGAATTCCGGCATTTGCAGGAGGTTTTCCGGGTCAACGGCAACCAGTCCGGGAGCACGGGTTTTAACGATCTGAACACCGGATTGCCTGGTACACCGAGCGGCGACCCCTACGCCAGCTTCATCATTGGAGCTGTGGACTATGGCAACCTGAACGTTTACAACATCAACAAGTATGGCCCGGAACAGCGAGCCTATACCTGGCACGTGGGCGATGTCTGGAAGGTAACGCCCAAGCTCACGGTCAACTATGGCCTCCGCTGGGACCGGTTCTCTCCCACGTGGGAAACCGGCAACCATTCGGCGTTCTTCTCGTTTGCTCCAAACCCGGCTGCAGGGGGTCTTCCCGGCAGCTTGATGTACGCCGGCAACAATTGGGGCGCGGCCAGCTTCGGCAAGCCTTACCCCGAGAAGGTGTTCAACGGCGGATACGGTCCTCGCCTCGGTGCCGCATACAAAGTCGACGACAAGACCGTTGTACGCGCCGGCTACGGGCTTTTCTACACGCAAGCCTTCTATCCAGGTTGGGGCGGTGGCATCAGCCTGGACGGCTTCAATCCGGCCATTAGCTTTGGCGATTCGCACAGCGGCTACGAGCCCTCGTTCTACCTGGACAACGGCTTCCCCGCTTACAGCAAAGCGCCTAACGTCAGCCAGGGCGCCGACAACGGACACAGCCCGACATACCGGCCGACCTACGGCAATCATCTTTCGTACACACAGCAATTCAATTTGACGGTCGAGCGAAAGATTACGAGCAGCTCTTTCGTGAGTCTCGCGTACGTTGGAAACAAGGGGACACATTTGCCTTCCGGAATGCAGCCGCTGAATTATCTGAATCCCGCTCTGCTTACTAGCATGGGAAGCGACAAGCTTAACGCGACTTTCGCACCCGGGCAGACGTCCCTTAATGGAGTGAACGCGCCTTACGCCGATTGGGCGGCGCAGCTACTCGCAACTGGCAATTGCGCGCCCACGGTAGCTCAAGCCCTCGTGCAGTATCCACAGTTCTGCGGCGGTCTCACCGGCATCAACGAGAACCAAGGCGTGTCGCTTTACAACTCGTTCCAGTTGAATTTCCAAAAAAACTTCTCGAACGGGGTTTACCTGCAAGCGAACTACACGTATGCAAGGCTGACTACCGATGCAGCATCGACTACGCAGTCGGCGGCGGCGGGTTACGGCCGCGTGGGCGGGGTGATCAATCCGTTCCAGGGCAGCCGCAACAAGTCCCTCTCGACCGACGATATCCCCAACACCTTCGCGCTGATGGGCACGTATGATTTGCCGTTCGGGAATGGCAAAAAGTGGCTGAGCCAGAAAGGCCCGCTGAATTACCTGGTGGGCGGCTGGGTGCTTGCCACCAGCATGAAGTTCACTTCCGGAGCGCCGTTGTACTTCCAGGATCAGGCGATCTGCGGTGTTCCCGGCCAGTTCCAGGCACAGTGCATTCCCGCTTTCACTGGCAACGTGCTGACGCAAAGCTGGGGTTCGGTGAACGTGAACCAGCCGGTGTACAATCCGGCGGCGTTTGAGTCGAGCTCCTTATTTAAGGGCGGTAACTACCTGGGGACCGGCCAGCGCGTGACCGGCGTGCGTGGATCGCCATATCGCGACACCAATCTCTCAATCGCCAAGAAGTTCGCCATCAAGGAGCGCATGAATTTCGAGTTCCGCGGCGAGATCTTCAATGTGCTGAACAATCACTATTTCACTTGTGACGGTCAGGCGTTCGGCGATTGCATTCCGTTTAACAACGACCCGAGCAGTTCCGGTTTCGGCACGTGGAACGGCACCGTATCGCAGCCGAGAAATATCCAGTTAGTCGGCCGGTTTACGTTCTAACAAGACTCAGTCCGTTGGTTCAAGAAGCGGGAAACTCACTTTCGAGTGGGCTTCCCGTTTTTTGTTTTTGGCCAATATAATCCCTATAGCACAGCCATGAAACAGTCCTTCATAGCCATCTCGATATTGGCGCTGTTCGCGCCGCCACTAATCCAGGCTCTGGACAACGGCCTGGCACCGACGCCTCCCATGGGCTGGAACAGTTGGAACAAGTTCCAGTGCAATGTAAGCGAGAGCCTGATTAACGAGACCGCCGATGCCATGGTCCGCAGCGGCATGAAAGATGCGGGCTATCAGTACGTCGTGATCGACGATTGCTGGCAGGTGAGCCGCGACACCACCGGCAACATCGTCGCCGATGCGCAGCGCTTTCCTTCCGGCATCAAGGCCGTGGCGGATCATGTGCATTCGCTGGGCCTGAAGTTCGGCATCTACTCTGATGCCGGGACGGGCACTTGCCAGAACCGCCCGGGCAGCCGCGGTTACGAGTTCCAGGACGCCCGGCAATATGCCGCCTGGGGCGTGGACTATCTCAAGTACGACTGGTGCAATCACAGCACGCAGGATGCCGCGGCGTCGTACTCGATCATGCGCGACGCGCTGGCCAAGTCTGGCCGTCCCATCGTGTTCAGCTTATGTGAGTGGGGTTCTACGAAGCCGTGGCTGTGGGCCAAGGACGTGGGCAATTTATGGCGCACCACTGGAGATATCAGTGACAAGTGGGACGGCAAGCGCGACGGCGCTCGGGCGGACGACGACCTCGGAGTGGTGCAAATCATCGACCTGGAAGACGGCCTGGAATCCTACGCCGGCCCGGGCCATTGGAACGATCCGGACATGCTGGAAGTGGGTAACGGCGGCATGACGCCGACGGAATATCGCACGCATTTCAGCTTGTGGTGCCTGCTGGCTGCGCCGCTGATGGCGGGAAATGATATCCGCAGTATGAGCAGTGATACGCGCGAGATTCTCATCAACAAAGAAGTGATTGCCGTTGACCAGGATCCGCTCGGCCGCCAGGGACGCCGTGTGAAGAAAGCGGGCGACACCGAGATCTGGGCAAAAGAGATGAGCGACGGCAGCCGGGCGGTGGGCCTGCTGAACCGCGGCAGCGCAGAGCAGAAGATTGCCGTTGAATGGACGGATATCGGCTACCCGGCTCAACTGCGCGCTTCCGTGCGCGACCTCTGGGCGCACAAAAACCTCGAAGCGGCCAAGGGCAGCATGTCGGCTGTGGTGCCGAGCCACGGCATCGCGGTGCTTTTGATTCGACCGGAGTGACGGCGCGGGCGCTACAATCGCAGCAAGGGCGCTGAGTCTGACGCGCAGCGCTTTTTCATTGGTGCCGGGATTTCGTCCATTGATCCGCCGGGTTTCTCGTCTGACCTTCGTCGCGCTGGGAATGATGAATCTCGGCGCTGCGCTGATGCGCGGCCAGCAGGCGCCCGAGCAGACGCTTCTATCGATCCAGGAAGGGATTGAGTCCGGCAAACTGGACGAGGCTCTCCGGCAGGTCTCCAAGGCCCTCGAACAATACCCAAAAGACGGCGGGCTATACAACCTGCGTGGCGTGATTCACGGGCAGCAAAACAATTTCAAAGACGCCCGGACGGATTTTGAGCATGCGGTGTCGCTGGCGCCCGGTTTGACTCCGGCGTGGCAGAACCTGGGCCGAGCCTGCCAAATGGGCGACAGCGATGCCGATACCCGCTGTGCCGCCAAAGCGTGGACGCGAGTACTGCAAGCGCGAGCCGGCGATCCCGAAGCTCGATTTTCGCTGGCTGCCGCCTACCAGCGGCAATCGAAATTCGCCGAATCGCTCCGCGAGCTCGATAAGCTGCCGGCGGATGAGGCCGGGCGGGCGCCCACGCTGGCGCTGCGCTGTGTTGATCTGGCGGGTCTCAACCGGATGCAAGAGGCGACGGATGCTGCTGGACGCCTCGTGGCGGCTCCGGACTTTTCGGAGAACGACGTCAAATCCATTCTTCCGATGTTGACTACGGAGCAGAGGGCTCCGCTGGTCATCACTCTGGTGGAAGCGTTGGACGCGCGCGGCGCGGCATCACCGGAAAGCCTCCGCGCGCTGGTCGTAGCGTATGAGCAGACGAACCGGCTGGATAGCGCCCGAAAAACTATGGAGCGGCTGGCTGCCGCCGATCCGAAAGATCCGCAGCATCTGTTCGAGCTGGCGCGCATCGCGTACAGGTCGCACGATCTTGAAGGCGCGCTCGCTTACCTGGGCCACGCACGCGATCTGTCTCCAACGAATGCGCGCGTGCATTTTCTCTTCGGCATGATCCTCGAGGAGATGCAGTTGCCCGTCGAAGCGAGACGCTCGCTGGAGAAGGCGGTTTCGCTCGACCCACACAACCCTGACTACAATTACGCTCTCGGCTCGGCGATTCTGGTGACGCGCGAGGCGGGTCCGGCAGTAGCTTGTTTTCGGAATTATGTGGCGGCAAAACCGCGCGATCCCAGAGGGCACTTCGCGCTGGGTGTGGCCTACTTTGCGAGCGGTGATTATGCCGCCTGCCGCGCAGAGATGCAAGGCATCAGCAAAGATCCGGCCACGCAGGCGGGCGCGGCGTACTTTCTGGGGCGAATTGCGCGTATTGAAGACAATCTGGACGAGGCGGCGGCGCTGTTCGAACAATCCATCCGCGTGTTGCCGTCTTACCCGGAGTCGCACACGGAGCTGGCGCGCGTGCGCCTTCGCCAGAACCGGCTGGAAGAGGCAAAGGCGGAGATCGATCGTGCTTTGGCGCTCGATCCCGAAAGTTTTCAAGCCAACAGCGCGCTTCTGGCGCTTTACCAGAAAACCCATGATGCCCGAGCGGCCGAGCAGAGCGCGCGTTTGCAGAAGATGGACGAGGATCGCAGCCAGCGGCAGCAATTGATGTTCCGCAGCATCGAGGTGAAACCTTACTAATGAGGCTTGCGTGGGCGCTGATGGCCTCAGCCGCTTTGATGGGCCAAACGACAGGAGCGCTTCTCGACCGGATCCGACACGCGCCACTCCCGGAAGATCAGCGGCAGACGCTGGACGCGGCGTTATCTGCAAAAGATTTTGCGCGCATCGAATCGGTTCTGGCAGGCGATGAGGGGGCGGAGCCGCAAGCGCTGCTCGGTGCTCTGGAATTCGTCGGCGGGCGGATGAGTCAGGCGGTGGAGGCATTCCGGCGCGCGGATTCCGTCAAAGCGCTCGATGATCACGACCGCTTCACGTTTGCAATGGCGCTCGTGAACCTGGGCGACATGAAGAACTCCCGGGAGCAGTTGACGCGGCTGAACCAGGCTCATCCCGACCAAACAATCTATCTCTACTGGCTGGCGCGGCTGGACTACGGGCAACGTCTCTACGACGAAGCCGTCGAAAAGTTGAACCGGGTGGTCCGCCTGGATCCCGATTCCGTGCGCGGCTATGACAATCTCGGCCTTTCCTTCGACATGATGGGGCTCACCGACGAAGCTCAAGGGGCATTCGCCAAGGCAGTCGTGTTAAACCGCAAGCTCGAAACGCCATCCGCATGGCCGCCACACAACTTCGGGTATCTACTGTTACGCCTGCAGAAATATTCCGAAGCGGAGGAGTATTTGCGGGAGGCGCTGCGTTACAATCCAGGCTTCGCGCTGGCTCATTACCACCTGGGGCGAGTCCTGGAAAGCGAAGGCAAGGACGACGCGGCTATCGACGAATACAAGTCAGCCTCGAAATTGGATACCACGCTGTCGGAGCCGCTCTACTCGCTGGGCCGGCTCTTGCAGCACCATCAGCGCAGTGCCGAAGCCGACAAGGCTTTCGCCGACTACAAGCGCCGGCGGGCGCAATTGGGCGATCACCCGTAGAACCGGTGAGAACGGCTCGAAAGTAGCCGCCCGCCAGGTGCAACGAGGGCTTCTACAACAGCTCTTCGATGCGAGCGAATTGTAGCTCATTGCGCGATTGTGCGGCCCGGTTTGTGATATTCTCGCTTCCCGTACACCAAGGTCCATGCAAGAGAGGAGAAACTCGAAATGACACCAATGGCGACATCCATCACAAGCGTTGCGCAGGCGTTCTTTGATGCATGCGAAACAGGGAAGGGATGGGCGGTTTGCGGGGCATACTGCGCCCCCGATGCGACGTTCTCGGCACAGGCCGAGCCGCTGCTCGGACTGACGACCCTGGCGGAGTACACCGACTGGATGAAGGGCATCATGACGGTTTTGCCTGATGCCCGTTACGAGATCAAATCCTTCGCAACGGATACCCTCCGCAATAACGTGGCGGCGTATGGTGTCTTTCATGGCACCCATACCGGCGAGGGAGGACCTGTTCCGCCGACCGGCCGGCGAGTCAGTACGGATTACGTCTACATAATGCGATTCGAAGACGGCAAGATTTCTCACATGACGAAGATCTGGAATGCCGGCCTGGCTTTGAAAGAGCTCGGCTGGGCTTAGGCGGGCCTCTGAAAAATTCTTTAGCCAGGAGGCACCCTCTCCCTGCGTTCTCAGGGTCGAGTAAACTGAGCCGAGCCGCGCTTTGTCACTCAGAGCCGGGAACGTGCTCCGCGTCAATCGTGTCCCGCGCCGGCGTCCTCAGCTTGCAAACACATTAACGTTCAGGAACTCGTTCCGAAACTTTCCCTTGGGATCATATTTCTTCGCCAGCTCCATGAAGTCTGGGAGTCGCTCGTAACGCGATCGGAGTGCGCCGGGTGAGAGAGTAAACAGCTTGCCCCAATGAGGCCGCGGCTGAAATGGATCCAGCTCCTTTTCGATCATTGGCAGCAAACGTCGTACGGCGGGCCAGTCCTGCTTCCACGTGAAATGGATGGCGACGCTGGGCCGCTGGTACGCCGTGCTCATCCAAAATTCATCGGCGGCAATCGTGCGGATCTCGGTGATCAGCAGGTGCGGACCGATCTGCTCGCGTAGCCGCTCTACGGCAAGAATGGCGTCAACCGCCTGGCTTCGAGGAACGAAATACTCAGACTGAAGCTCCTTGCCTGCACTGGGAGTGAAACCCATACGGAAATGGGGCAGACGGTCATACCACGGGCCCGACACTCCCATCTGCTCCGTGCAGTTCTCGGCGGAAAGCTCCGCGATCGGGTGCAGGTTCCGGCTCGCCAGTTTCGCGCCATAGAATTCTTTCGGCGCCGGGAAGGGCCGGCCTTGGCCGTCACGCGTCTTGATCCATACTTCATTGATCCGTTTCTTCTGCCAATCGGTAAATAAGCTAACGCTGTACCCGCTCGCCTGGATCTCGTCGAAATGGTCCTTCATCTCCGACAACGGCAGGTTCTCGTAGACGTACTGCCGCATGGAGTATCGGGGCTGAATGTCGAGAGTAATTCGCGTGATGACCCCAAGCGCTCCGAGCCCAACCACGGCGCCCTGGAATTCTCTATGCGATTGCCGCGACAACTTCACCAGATCCCCTCCGGCGGTGACGATTTCGAGCGCCGACGCCGCGGTAGCCAGGTTTCCGTTGTTCTCCCCCGAGCCGTGGGTCGCGGTGCTGCAAGCGCCGGCGACCGAGATGTGGGGTAGCGAGGCGAGATTGTGCAGGGCAAAGCCTTTGGAGTCGAGATACGGACACAGTTGGCCGTACGTGATGCCGGCCTCGACAGTCACGCTTCGTGCTCCGGCATCAAGAGCCACGACATCGTGCATGGGAATCACCGACAGCAGTTGATCGCGGCTGTCCGCGATGGAGTTGAAGCAGTGACGCGTACCGAGCACTTTCATCCGCGCCTCGGATCGCACCAGTGTGCGGACCTGATCGATCGATGCAGCTTCGTTAACACGGTCCGTTCCGTAGGTGAGATTGCCCGCCCAATTCGTCAGCCTCTGCTTCTCCGCCCAGGAGCACAAAGGCGCGATGACCGGGGCAGCCATGGCGGCTGAAAGCAAATGGAGAAAGTGTCTTTTGATCACGTTGCTCAGGGATCATACCAAATGGCGCGCCGGATTCCGCCATGGGCCGCAAACCCGAAGCGCGGTACAGCCGTTTTTCGAACGCCTTGCCCAGGGCCTGACATTTTCAAAGCGACCGCGGCATAATCTACGAATGAATCGCCGTCGCATTCTCACCAACGCCTTGCTAGCAGGCCCAGCGACCTTTTTCGCCAACGCCCATCCGCCTGATCGTCCGCGTTCGCAGCAGACGCCCGCGAAAATAACCAGTGTCGAAGTGTTGTATTTGGAAAAGCCTCTGAAAGAGCGATTCTGGATGGCCAACGCTCCCATCGGCGGTTTTCAGCCCAAAGCGTCGCGCGTGATTGTCCGGGTCCACACCGATGCCGGCATTACAGGCGAGGGCGAAGGCTCCGGCGGCGTCGAGCTGTTCCGCAAAGGCTTCACCGAGTTGATCATCGGTGAAGATCCATTCATGGTCGGAAAGATCTGGGAAAAGATGTTCGCCGCCACCTACGGTCGCGAGCCCTCCACGCGCGGCTGGTCGCGCGAAGGCATCATCAGCGCCATGGCTGCCATCGACGCAGCCCTCTACGACATCATGTCGAAATCTGTGGGACTGCCGCTATTTAAATTCCTCGGCGGTTACCGCGATTCCGTTCCCGTCTACGTGACCGGCGGCTACTATCGCGAAGGAAAAGGCATCCCGGAACTCGTGCAGGAGATTCGTGGCTACATCGACCAGGGGTTCAATGCGGTCAAGCTGAAAGTGGGTGGCATCAGCGGCGGATATTCGGTGGAGCAGGACTATCAGCGGGTAGCGGCGGTTCGTCAGGCGGTCGGGCCGGATGTGCGGATCATGCTCGACGCCAACAACGGATGGGATGTCGAAACGACGATCCGGGCTTCCAACAGGATGTATGATCTCGATATTACCTGGCTCGAGGAACCACTCCGCTGGTATGACGATTTCGATCCGTTCAGGCAGATAAAGCTCAACACCCGCATACCCATCGCGTCCGGCGAGAGCGAAATCACGCGCTGGGGAGCGCGCCGGCTGATGGAAACCGGGGCCATCGATTTCATGCAGTTCGATGCTAATGCGCACGGGGGAATCACGGAGTGGCGCAAGATCGCGGGCATGGCCAGCATGTGCCACGTCCGGATGGCTCCGCACCATGAGCCGGCGCTGCATGCGCATTTGCTGGCCTCGATTCCGAACGGATACATACTCGAATCGTTCGCCAACCCCGATCGCGATCCGTTCTGGTTCGAAATCTACGACAAAAAGCCGCGCATCGAGAAGAGCATCTTGTATCTGGACGGCACTCCCGGTTTGGGCGTCACGTTCAACGAAGCGGCTCTGCAGCGGTATGGGACAAAAGTGGCATAGAGGCGTGCATCTCCGATTGCGGCGCGGCCGCCCACGGTTATTCTGTGGCGGCGCACTCTCTTAGGAAGCCAGTGCAAATCGCTTGTCCGACTCGTTCCGGTTGCCGACAACCCCTAGCGCCAGGGGTATGGAGGTGGCGACTCCCAGGCCGAGGAGCGCCCATCCTGCTGCGCGCCGCTGATGCCGTCTGAACTTGTCTGCGACCAGAAAACCGACGCCAATTCCCAGGGCGACTCTTGTGCCGGCGATCAGGATTATTTCCGGAAGTGTAATTGTTCGTTGCTTCATGCAAGTTCAGGTGCAATGCGATGGCCCTGCCTGAAGGATTGTGCTTTTAGGCACAATTCCGCTGACGCAAAGCTCACGCACGACGCAGCGACAAAAGCTTTCGGGGCGGGGAAGGCCGCCGTCTCGGTGTAGCGAGTAACATAGCAGTTAGTATGGAGTCCGCGGGACTGAGCGTGTGGTGGAGGCAGAGACACGCTTGATGGCGTTTCGTCCCGCGGACGCGGCCACAATTACCCACGGACCAACCTGGACGGGGGAGGTGCGATTAAAGTACTTGGGCCGTGATGATTGTACTTGGCCTTGAACTTTCACAAAACTAGTGACTTCCCCTGAGAGAACACGGCAATGTGAAATAACTTACCTAAGTGGGTAATTGCAACAGCGGCGTACAGGCTCTCCGGGATAAAAATCAGGGCGCTTGACTTGATATCCAATTCTCGATCTTAGTCGCCAGTAAAGCCACCGGCCGCGATTCATCCTTCTTTGGTTAACTTTCGTAACGTCAGGCAGTTAACCGAACATAGCGCATGACCAAAAATAAGGTCTGGGTGGCCTGGAATCTTGCCCACCGGAAGCGCTTGGAGAACTGGCATTTTGATAAAATCTGTACTATTCATGCTGCACGCGCACTTAAGTCGGCACCGCGAACTTGGCTTACTTTTTCGCGATTCATACCTCTTGCATTTTCGTCAGGTCGGCAGGACCTACAGGGGAATCTGGGGGAGCTGTCTGATCCTCTTATTCTTGGCCCCTTACTTATGGGGTGCTTCGGATTGCAACAATACGACCTTTTCCAATACGAACATCACCTGCGTACAGTCTAATAACCAGCTACAGATCAACCAGACGGTTACCCTGAGTAATGCCCCCATCACTTTCGGCGACTCTATTGTGGTGCTGTGCCGCGGGTCGAACGCCGTCACGGCCTTCTCCATCACCGATGCCACAGACAACATCAATGAGAATAATACGTGGGCGCCTCTCACGCCGCTGACGGCGTGGTCGACCGCCGGATCTCCCACTTTGCACGAGCAGCTGTTTTGGGTTCAGTCTGCAAACTTCATCCCGAACTCCAGTCCGCCCGGAAATCAGCATTACCGGATCACGTGTAACCCCACCGGCGGGGCAGGAAGCGTTTCAGCAGCCGCCTGGCAGTTCCATAGTCCTACCGGCATCATCAGCGTGGACACGAAATCATCCTTTCAGGCGGCCGACAACGTCACGGGTCCGCAGTCGATCAGCCTCACCCCGACACAATCCCATGATCTTCTCTTTGCCATCGTGGATCATACAGGAACCATGACGCCTGGCTCGGGCTTCACAGCGACGGACACGGGGCCGGTCAGTGAAGCGGTCGGCAGTGCGTCGTCCGGTTCGAGCTCGGTCAGCTACTCGCTTGGTAGCAGCCAGTCCACGATCGGATTCGCTGTGGCATTCGCGCAAGGCTCTTACCCCACGACGCCGTTCATCTCCAGAACGCAAACCACCGACTGCCTCAATACCTTCCCTTGCAAGATCGCACCCACGGGCGCGGGTCACTTTTTGGTGGTTGGCATTGTCAACGGAATATCGGGCTCCTTCTCCGTTTCCGGTGGCTGTGCGACTTCCTGGGTGACCGACTCGGACGGTGGTTCAAGTACAGGGGTCAGTCTGTTCCATTGCTCGAATTCCCTTGGCGGTGCGACGAGTATCATGATGACCCCCAGTGCCATCATATTCGCCGCGGGCGTGACGGAATACTCGGTCACCCCCGGCTATACCCTCCAGCTCGACCCAGGTCCCAATGCGGTGGCCACCACCGTTTTCACTGGAAGCACCAACAATCCGCAGACGGCTAAGGCAACCACGACAGGAGCCAACGATGTGGTGGTGGCCTTGGTTCAAGCCGCAAACGATATACAAAAAGTGATGCCAACTCCGAACGGTTTTGCGAACCCGATTACCTGCGGGTGCGGAGGTGCGGCGATGACGGATGCTTTGAACGTCTCGGCAGGATTCAATAACCAGGCCACCTTGGTGATCGAGACCAATCAAGGCCCCGGGGGCTATGGCGCTGCGACCGTGGCCTACGAGGCAGTACCGAGCGGCGGCACATTGCCTTTAGCGCCGGCCTCCGTAAGCGTGGGTTCGGTCGGCGGAGGAATTCTGGCCTGTGATGTGAACAACAACGGATCTGTCAACGTGCAGGATGTTCAATTGGCGATCGATATGACTCTAAATATGTCGCCATGCACATTAAACCTCGATGGGCCCGGAATCTGCAATGTCATCACGATCCAACGCGTTATCAACGCCGCCTTGGGGCTATCGTGCATAACCGGACCGGGTGTCACCGCCCATAGTGTCAGTATGAATTGGACAGCAAGCACATCATCAAACATCGCCGGCTACAACGTGTATCGCGGTGCCGCGGCGGCCGGACCCTTTTCCAAGGTAGATGCTACGCCCATTGCGGGCACCAGTTACACGGACACCACCGTTCAACCCGGCCAGACTTATTATTACGTCGTCACGGCCGTCGACAGCAGCAACAATGAGAGCCTGCATTCCACTCCTGCGGCTCAGGCGGTTGTGCCGTCTTCATAGGAGTTATCGGGCCTCCTCCATGCAGAGGAGGACAGCTGGCCCATCCTTCAGCAGGACACGAGCAGGATTTAGTTCGGGGAAAAACCAGACTGGCGTGGCATTAATTAGCCAACCCTCGCCGCGTCAATTGGGCACAGGTCCGGACTGCGGCTTGTAAATCCTATAGAAAGCTGCGCACCTGCTTGCCAGGTAGGGGAACTCTTGGCAGGGACTGTCCGAACACTTCAGGCCCTTCAGCCTCGCCTGCCTGCTCCGCGGGCCCCAGCAGTTCATGACCGATGTGATTACCCTGGAAGATCCCGAGCCTCTTGACCGGCTGATCACTATTGCCGGCGAGCCTGCGCATTGTTCGCCAAAGCACAGAAAGAAGCGGGGGCGCACGTCACCTCGGTCGGCGACGCGTTCGCCGGCTCAAGCCTGGTTTCTCCCCCCTTTATCGGCGCTTCGCCCTTGATCCCGAAGCACGTTTGGTCGAGGAAGTGCAGGCCTCCGGCATTCCGATGTCCATCCATTTTCCGGCAACGCGAATTGGATCGTCTCCGACATGGGCAGGACGGGCGCGTGCATTTTGGAAGTGGACTGGGAGCTCGATATGGCCGGAGCCCGGCGGGCGCTACCACCGACGACGGTCTTAATGGGCAACGTGAACCCGAGCGATGCTCTGTACTCGGTACGCCGGACGATGTGGCTGCGGCGGTGTCCAGGGTGATTCAGGCTACCGGAGGCCGCGGTCTGATTCTGCCGCGACACCCCAGCACGAAACTGCGCGCGATAGTGGAAGACGCCAGGGTTGCCTCCCCAAGTTCCGGCGCGCAGCCGTAGTGTTAACGGGAGATGGCGAGCGTGTGGAGCAAGGTGCGCAGTCTTCAAAATCGCAGCTTTTGCCATATGGACCGATAATTCTTATCCCCAACTTCGACTTGGTTTGGCCAGACGGCGAATCGGCCCAACCGGGCCGGGTGGCGTGCTTCGGCGCCGCTGAAGCCCTACCCAGCGCCCTTCAGGGGGCGGAGAATTCTCTATGACACCCGAAGAGGAACCCGATCGCCGAACACTCCACCTTTCGCTTTTAATTCCGGAGACAATAGCATCATCAACGCCTGGCGCGAATATTCCAGGCGCGAGGCACACATGGGGCCAGGCCAATCGAGGAGACAGGATGAAGCGCCGCACACTGATTCAACGGACAGCTGGCATTGCACTGGGCGGGTTTCCGGTCAAAAAGCTTGCCGGGCAGGCGGTCGAAGCATCGGGAGCGGAGCTCCCATCGGCAACCCGGGTCGCATATCGAGGCCAGGTAAGCGACTGGCATCCGAAACTGAGCAGCTGGATTGCCGCAATGGAGAAAAGAGGAGGGGGGACACTGGAGTTAAGCGACGGCCTTTACGAAATCTCCCGGCCCATCCGTCTGCCGATCTGCGTCAGCCTGTCGATGACTCCAAACGCCGTCTTGAAGGCGAAGGCGGGCTTCTCGGGAAACGCTGTTCTGATCAAAGGCGGCGGAAACAAGTCGAAGTTCACTGAAACCAGCGGGTGGATCCGGGGCGGCGTGATTGACGGCGCCAAGCTTCCCATCACAGGCATACGGGTCGAAGATGTACAACGCCTCGAGATTGCCGACCTGGTGGTGGCAAACGCGCTGTACAAAGGCATCCACCTGCTTCCCGGCGGTTACGAGAAAAACATCACGCGCGTTCGTTGCGACGTGGATCTCGACACGCATTACGCTCCTGGAAGCATCGGCATTCATTATGAAAACGGCGATAGCAAGGTCATCCTGTCGCATGTGATCGGGTACGAAACCGGCGTGCGCAGCGACGGCGGGGCCAACTGGTTCTCGACCGTCCACGTATGGAATCATGAACCCGCCCAGGGGCCCATGATCTATTGCTTTTACTGCAACGGTGAGTTGAATACCTTCTCGCAGTGCTACGCGGATTCGCCGACGATTGCCGGGTTCTATATCAACAAGCCGAGCCAATCGCTGCTGCAATGCCGCGTGTATTATAGCCGCTGGGCCAAAGACAACAGCGGAATCGGCTTCATGATCACGCCGGAGGGCAAAGGTGGAAACTATTTTGGAAACGCTCTCTTTGCCGATTCGCAACACCGGCTGGCGAAGGCTTTTGACGGCGATCTGGCCGGCGCCTGCATTCTGGGCACAACCACGCCCTGGGGAGAGGTGGAGGGCGGCCTGCAAAATCGGATTCCCTCTGGAGAATCTGGATGCCCTCCACTCAAGTTGTCGGGGACGGGATTCTGCCTGACTCAACAAACAAAGCCACCGGAATCCAACGCGGGGGAATTGGGCGAGATCCGCTGGGTAGACGACGGGGTGAATGCAGCCCTTTGGCTCAAAACACCGACGGGTTGGAAGAAGTCGCAGTTGGAGTGAGAATGCAAAGAAATGCCAATCGGCTCCGCTGTTTGCAATGGGCGTTCGCCACTCTCCCATGTTCCGGTCATGAAGTGCCATTGGAGAAAGTGACCCGTCGACCATCGGCCGCAGAGGCCTGAAGACGGGCGGTTCGGTTGCTTGGGTTCCTGATTCCACGACGAGGGTGTTCAGGGGCGATGGCCACCGGCTTGGAAGCGATCGAGTTCCTTGTGCCCGCCCCGTCCGGGCCGACCCGCAATACAGCCGCAACAAAGAATACGGAGGGTTCAGAGGGTTTCGCGCAAGTGCTGGGGAATGTATGGCTGGGAGGCAGGGACTCGAACCCCGATACGCAGATCCAGAGTCTGCAGTCTTACCATTAGACGACCTCCCAAGGGAGCCTTCATTTTAGCACCGCGCGGCGACGCCGCCCGAGCTTGACCCGCCCCTGGGGAGGATCTATCCTTGACCCGCGCCCACGCTCAGCGTGAACTGCGCCATGCCGGACCGGCAAAGATACTCGAGCAGCAGGATCATCTTGTGCTCCAGATCCTGATCGCGCAGTGAACCCGTTGAACAGTGGCATCCCGATTCCCGGCGGCTGCTGTCAAACTGCTTGATGGCTTCCGCCAGCTGAGCCCGGTTGCTATAGCAGCGCCAGCCGCTTTCCAGAATGCACGAACCCAAAAATTCCGCAATGTATTGCAGTTCGTCGGTGGCCAGCCCCAGAAGAAAACGCTTGATGTCGCGTCGTTGAGCTTCGTCCACGCACAGACTCAAGGCGCGGACAAAAGTAGACTTCTTCGCTGCAGCAGCCGGCACTAGCAGGACTCCTGTTGAGCTGAAATCAACACAACCGTGTGTCTGTATTATTACGAAAACAGAGACCCAGCGCAAGGGGGACCCGTAAGCTAACTTACAGCTGCTTGCGAACCCCGGACCCGCGTATTTTCCAGATCAAATCGGTCACCAGCGCTTCCACCTGGTCGCGCACCTGGGTATAAACTTCCTCCGACTGGCCGATAGGGTCCGGCACAGCCCATTCGATCACCGGCGCCTGAACGCCATTGGGTAATCCTACGCCACTCATATTGACTACCAGGTCGCATTCGTTGGCCTCGTCGATGCGAAAGGCTTTTGAGTACTGCCCGGAGATATCGACGCTTTTTCCGGCCATGGCGCGAATGGTTTCGTCCACGACAATGCCGGCGGGAGCGAGGCCCGCGCTCTCCGCCCTGACAATGTCGGCGCCGTATTCATGTGCGAAACCCTCCGCCATCTGGCTCCGGCAGCAGTTGCCGATGCACACGAACAGGACCCGTTTTCGTCGGAAGCGTTTCACAGTTTGGACAGGAATAGATCGTGCACGCGCGTGTCTGCGCTGAGCTCTGGATGAAATGTGGCCACCAGATGGCGTCCCTGCTCGACCAGCACGGGATCACCCTCGTAAGTCGCCAGTACGGTGGCGTCCCGCCCAACGCGGCGGATGATCGGCGCACGAATGAACACGGTTTCGAGTTCGCCTGAACCGGCGCGTCGCTCGAATTCTTGAGACGGCGAAACATGAGCCACCCGGCTTTCGATTTGCCGCCCGTAACCATTGCGTTCCACCGTCAGGTCCATTAAACCCAGGCTTTGCTGCGCGGGGTGCGTAACTTCTGAGGCCAGCAGAATGGCCCCGGCGCAAGTGCCAAAGATCGGCTTCCTCCGGCCGAAGTCCGCTAACGGTTCAAACAGGTTTTCGAGGCCCATGAGCTTGAGCATGGTGGTGCTCTCCCCTCCGGGGATCACGAGTCCATCCAGATCATTCAGGTCGGCGGCTGTGCGCGCGAGCGCGGGCCCGGCGCCGGCCCGGGCCAGGGCCTGGCTGTGCGCTTCGAAATCACCCTGCAACGCCAGCACGCCGACCTTCTTCATCTACCAGCCCCGCGTTTGCAGCAGCTCCGATTCCTGCAGTTTCGAAACGTCGATCCCTGGCATGCCAATGCCGAGCTCTTCGCTCGCTTCCAGCAGCTTCTGTGGATCGTTGTAGTAGGTCGCGGCTTTCACTACCGCTTTGGCGCGGGCTTCCGGATCGTCCGATTTGAAAATGCCCGAGCCAACAAACACAGCTTCTGCGCCGAGCTGCATCACCAGCGCCGCGTCTGCCGGGGTTGCGATGCCGCCCGCCGAAAAGTTTGGCACCGGCAGCTTGCCGTTTGCGGCCACGTGCTCGACCAGTTCGAGGGGCGCCTGGAGTTTCTTCGCTTCGGCTACCAGTTCTTCCTTTCCCAGCACCGTAAGCTGCTTCATTTCTTTTTGGATCGTGCGCATGTGCCGGACGGCTTCAACAATATTGCCCGATCCGGCCTCGCCCTTGGTGCGAATCATCGCCGCGCCCTCCGCAATACGCCGCAATGCCTCGCCCAGGTTTCGAGCGCCGCAAACAAACGGCACTTTGAAGCCGCGTTTATCGATGTGGTGCTCTTCATCGGCCGGTGTCAGCACTTCACTCTCATCCACGTAGTCCACACCCAGCACCTCCAGAATGCGAGCTTCCATAAAATGTCCGATGCGTGCCTTGGCCATCACGGGAATGCTGACCGTTTGCATGATCTCGCGAATCTTGCTGATCGGGGCCATGCGCGCCACGCCGCCCTCTTTGCGGATATCCGCGGGAACGCGTTCCAGCGCCATCACCGCCGCCGCACCTGCTTTTTCTGCAATGAGTGCCTGGTCGGCGTTGGTGACGTCCATAATCACCCCGCCCTTCAGCATCTCCGCCAGCCCAACTTTTACACGAAATGTCTCGTCCAGATACATACGCTCTCCTGTTCGATTTCAAACCATGGCGGGCGCCGGTTCCTTGGTCCAGGCTCCGCGCACCCGTTCTAACTCGCTGGAGAAGATTTCCCCCAGGATCCTTACTCCCTTCTCAATCTCATCCGGTTCAACACCGGCGAAACTCAATCGCAGAGCCCCCGGTTGTGGCCGGTTCACGCCGAAATACTTGCCGGGCAGATACGTCACGCCTTCACGCTGCGCGCGTGCTAACAGCTCTCCCGCATCCAGCGGCTCGGGCAACTGTACCCAGAGATTCATTCCTCCCTGCGGCCGTGTGAACTCGGTGCCTTGCGGCAAGTAGTGCCGGCAGGCGGCGAGCGTCGCCGCTAACCGCTCCCCTCCTGCTCGCAGTGCGCGCTGGTGATGAGTTTCCAATCGGCCGGAAAGCGCGAAGCGCAGCAGCGCCGCCTGCGAGAGCTGGTCGCTATGCAAATCGGAGAGATGCTTCGCTTCGAGCATGCGGGCTATCAACGGGCGGGGTCCGATGGCCCACCCCACGCGCAGGCCCGGAAATGAGATTTTCGAAAAGCTTCGCAGCAAAATCGTGTCCCCGGTCTCGTCCATTTGTTTGATGGTTTCGATCGATTCCCCTTCGTAGCGCAATTGCCCGTAGATGTCATTTTCCAAAAGAGGAGCGCCTGCCGCGTGCGACAGCCTCATAACTGCAGCGCGTGCGGCTTTACTCAGCGTAGCTCCGGTAGGATTTTGGAAATTAGGCGTGACTACAATGGCTTTTATAGGCCCTTTAGCCAACACCCGCTCAAGCTGCTGAACGTCCAGACCATCCGTATGAACAGGAATGCCGACCAGCACCGACCCGGCTTCCGCGAACAGGTTCTTTAGCCCCGGAAATACCGGCTCTTCTACCGCTACGCGGTCTCCCGGACGAACCAGAACGCGGCGGAGCAGGTCGAGTGCCTGCTGGCAGCCACTGGTGATGATCAGGTCGTCCCCCGGTCTCATCACACCCTCGCGTTGAGAGCTCTCGATCAGGTGTTGCCGCAGCGGCTCATATCCGCCCGGTGACCCCAATTGCAGCACCGAGCCGAAATCCTCAGCTGCCATCACCTCGGCACAGCTTGCGCGAAAGTCGTTTATCGGAAACAGCTCTTCCGAGGGCCGGGAAACCGCGAAGCTGATTGCGCCGGCAACCAATGCCTGGGGAGCGGTAGCCGCAGGCTCGAGAATCGCATTCCAGTTCAGTCCCGCGGCAGCGGCTTTCTCTCCGCCTGTCACGTAACTTCCGCGGCCCACGTGACCTGCTATCAGACCGTCGGACTCCAGAAGCTCATATGCTGCGGAGATTGTCGTCCGGTTCAGTCCAAGCAGGCCAGCCAATTCGCGAGTGGGTGGAAGGCGCTCGCCTCGCTTGAGTGTGCCGGATCGGATCAGCTCCGTGAAATGCCGATATAGTTGCTGATACAGGGGCACTTCGGACTGAGGGTCGAGCCGTGGTTGTGGGAACACTGCATGCAGAGCATACCATTTTGGACTGGTACAGCGCAATCCAAATGGCATGTTAAGATGTTGCATTCATGCTGGATGAGCAGATTCGCGCGCTTCAGTTGGATGCGTGTGCACGGATGGAGGCCGCCGTCTCGCTGGAAGACTTGGATGCCATCCGTGTGGAAGTGCTCGGACGAAAAGGAGTATTAGCGCAGATTAGCAAGGAAATGGGCAAGCTGGCCCCCGAAGACCGAGCCCGCGCCGGCAAACTGCTGAATACCGCCAAGCAGTCGCTGGAGCAGGCTTTTGAGAGCCGGAAGGCGAAGTTCGACGCCGCCAAGCTAGCCGCCCGCCTGGACTCCGAGTGGCTGGACCTGACGATTCCGGCACCGGGGGTTCGGCCCGGGAGTTTGCATCCCATTACGCAGATTCAGGCGGAAATTGAGGATCTCTTTACCTCTCTGGGGTTTATGGTGCTGGACGGGCCCGAGGTCGAGACGGAATATCACAACTTCGATGCCCTCAACATCCCCCCGGAACACCCGGCAAGGGACGCGCAGGACACTTTTTGGTTGACCGACGGCAACCTATTGAGAACACATACTTCTCCCGTTCAAGTGAGAGGAATGGAGCGGTTTAGGCCGCCGCTGCGCATGGTGGCGCCGGGACGCGTGTTCCGAAACGAAAGCGTAGACGCGTCGCACGAGCACACGTTTTACCAGATTGAAGGGATGATGATCGACCGGAATGTGTCGGTGGCTCATCTGCTGTACTTCATGAAAACGCTGCTGCGAGAAATCTTTCATCGCGACGTGATCGTGCGGCTGCGGCCGGGTTTTTTTCCGTTCGTGGAGCCTGGTTTCGAGTTGGATATTCAGTGCTTTATTTGCGGAGGCTCGGGCTGCCCGGTGTGCAAGCACAGCGGTTGGGTGGAACTGCTGCCATGCGGCCTGGTGAATCCAAATGTCTTACGGATCAGTGGGATCGATCCGGAAGAATGGAATGGTTTCGCGTTTGGCCTGGGCCTGACGCGGCTGGTCATGATGCGGTACGGCATCGACGATATCCGGCTGCTGCAGGGCGGCGACTTACGATTTTTGCAGCAATTCTAGGGTCCGGCATTGAAATTCTCTTACAACTGGTTACGCGAGTACGTGGAGGAGCTCGAGATTCCGCCTGCGAAGCTGGAAGCGCTGATCACGATGAAGACGGCGGAGTGCGAAGGGATCGAGGAGGTTGGCGGTTTTCTGGCCGAGGCAAGTGCGGCGCGGGTAGACGCGGTTGAGCCGATCGCGGACTCGCATAACGTAAAGGCAGTAGTCCGGACGGAGCGATACGGCGAAAGGATCGTTGTTTGCGGCGCACCGAATTGCCGTGCGGGCATGACGACGGTATACATTCCGCTGGGCAAGAAGGTCATCCAGGGAATCGAGAGCGACGGGATGCTGGCGAGCGGGGCGGAACTCGGGATCAATCGCGACGGGGCGGGGATTCTCGAGGGGGCGGAGCTTACGGGCTGCGTACCCGATCACGTAATCGAAATCGATAATAAATCTCTAACGCACCGGCCGGATCTATGGGGGCATTTCGGAATGGCGCGGGAAGTGGCGGCCATCTCGCGGCGGAAGCTTCTCGAACCGGTAAAGCTCGATCTGCTGCCAGCGGGCGCGTCGCCGGTGAAAGTCGAAATCGCGGATTTCGAACTGTGCCCGCGATACAGCGCGCTGGTTTTCGAGAACGTGAAGGTCGGGCCGTCGCCTCTGTGGCTGCAATACCGGCTGACGGCCATCGGTCTGAATCCCATCAACAACATCGTGGATTTAACGAATTACGTGATGGCGGAGCTGGCGCAGCCCATGCACGCCTTCGACAGGGACCGGTTACGGGGCGAGACGATCTTTGTCCGTCGGGCAGAGAACGGCGAGCGCGTAGTGGCGCTGAACGAGGTGGAATACGCGCTCAAGCCGAGCAACCTGGTGATCGCGGACAGCGGTGGAGCGATCGCGATTGCCGGCGTAATTGGCGGGCTACATAGCGCCATTTCGGAAACTACGACGAACGTGGTATTCGAGAGCGCCAACTTTCAGGCAGCGAGCGTGCGGCGGACGTCGGTGGACATCAAGCTGCGGACGGATGCGCTCATGCGGTTTGAGAAGTCGCAGGACCCAGTCAATACGGTGCGCGGCCTGGCGCGGGTTGTAGAACTCATGCGGGAGGTTTCTCCGGGAGCGCGTCTGGTGGGTGGTTTAGCCGACGCCAAGCGGCCGTTGCCGGAGCCGCTGCGTGTGGAACTTCCAGTCGAATGGGTGACTCGAAAGCTGGGACGTGAGGTTGAGAGCGCCGAGATTCGCAACATTCTCCAAAGCCTCGGTTTTCAAATGGGCGACGCCCGTCCCGGCGTTTTCGCCGTGACGATACCCACATGGCGCGCCACCAAAGACATTTCGCTCAAAGACGATCTGGTCGAGGAAGTAGGCCGCATGGTCGGTTACGACACGATCACCCCAACGGCACCGGCGATTCTGGATTCGGTACCGCCGCAGGAAGAAGCGCGGCTATTTCACCGGACGGTGCGGGCGACCTTCACCGCGCAGGGATTCACGGAAGTCTACAATTATTCATTCGTCAGCGAGGAACTGGCGCGGAAGTTCGGATTTGAGCCCGGGGACCATGTGCTCGTGGCGAATCCGATCGCCTCGGACCAGAACCTATTAAGAAGGTCGTTGTTGCCGGAAATCTTCAGCAACATCGTGGAGAACCGCAAGCACTTCGAGAAGTTCCGGCTATTCGAGGTCGGTCGAGAAATCCACAAGCGAGCTTCGGGTTTGCCGCGGGAAGTGCCGCACCTGGTCGCGGCGATCTACAGCAAGGAGGACGGCTCGCCGGATCTTTTCGAACTGAAGCGGGCTGCGGAGTGCCTGTTTCCGGGCGTGGAGACTTGTCCCGCTCCGGCGCGGGCATACGAGCATCCGGCGCGAGCGGCGAACCTGCTGTGGCTCGGGCAAGTCGTAGGGCGGATCTTCGAGCTGCATCCGAATCTGGTAGAGGGCCGGGCGGCCGTACTCGATTTGGACCTGGAGATAGTGCTCAAGTTGCGGCCCAAGGAGAGGTCTTATACCCCCCTGCGGCGGTATCCCTCGAGCCAGTTTGATTTGTCGGTCATAGCCGGGGCCCGGGAACTGGTAGCGGAACTCGAAGCCAAGTTGAAGCCGTTCGCGGGCGATCTGCTGGAGTCGATTGAATATGTACGGCAGTATTCCGGACCGCCGCTCGCTGAAAATACGAAGAGCGTCTCGTTTCGCCTGACAGTTGGATCAGGCGAACGCACGCTTTCTTCCGATGAAGTGAGCGAGATTCGCGGGCGCATCATCGAAGGTATGCGCCAGCTCGGATACGAGCTCAGAGTCTGACTTTGACGCCAAGCACCCACAGAATCAGCAAAGGCGGTTGGGTGAATGCCAACTCGCTGGCGAAGGGCAAGAACGGCCGCGCGCTATGCCGCTGGTGCGCCATCGAGGTGCCGCCAGGACGGCGCACCTTCTGCTCGGCCGATTGCGTACATGAATGGAAGCTGCGCACCGACCCTGGTTACCTGCGCGAGCGGGTATTTGAGCGCGACCAAGGCGTTTGTGCGGCGTGTAACCTCTCGACGGAGCAACTACGCAAGGACTTTCGCAAGCTCGATTACAAGGCGCGCCGTCAATTTCTAAGAGAATGGAAATTGCAGGAAAACTGGCGCCGCAGTTTGTGGGATGCCGATCACATCGTCCCGGTAGCAGAGGGCGGCGGAGAATGTGACCTGGCGAATATGCGGACGCTCTGTCTCAAATGCCATCGCGCGGTGACGGCGGAATTGCGGAAAAGGCTGGCGGCAAGAGTATGATACGGCGTCCGGCGATCTGGAAACTCAAAGCGCGGGAGCTCACTCTGGGGGATCGCACCCTGATTATGGGCGTGCTCAATGTGACGCCGGATTCATTCTCCGACGGGGGCAAGTATCTCGACCCCGATCGCGCCTTTGCGCGCGCCATCGAGATGGAAGAGCAGGGCGCGGACATTATCGATATCGGGGCCGAATCCACGCGCCCGGGAGCAGCGCCCATTTCAGCGGCGGAGGAGATCAGGCGTCTCATTCCTGTAGTGAAGCGTCTCCGCGGGAAACTTGCGGTGCCGCTGTCGGTGGATACGTACAAGGCCGAAGTCGCCGAACTAGCCATCGCGCATGGCGCCGAAATCATCAACGATCCCAGCGGGCTGACGTTTGAGCCGCAGCTTGCCAAAGTGGTGGTGCAGCACGACGCAGGACTGATTTTGAACCACATGCGCGGCCGTCCGGAGACGTGGGCAAAGCTTCCGCCCATGCGGGACGTGATGGGAACGATTACGAGCGAGCTGGAGGCGGCGGTCAGCCGGGCGCGGCTGGCGGGCATGGACCGGTCAAGGATCGTCATTGATCCCGGAATAGGCTTCGGCAAACGCAAAGAGCAGAACTCGGACATCCTGGCGCATTTGGGGCAACTGGCAAGGCTGGAACTGCCGCTGCTGGTGGGGCCCTCGCGCAAATCGTTTTTAACGCAACAAACCGCCGAGCAAACCCGCTTCGCGACAGCCGCCGCTGTGACCGCGTCCATTCTGGGAGGGGCACACGTCGTTCGAGTGCACGATGTCGCCGAAATGAAGGTAGTGGCAGAGGTAGCGGACCAAGTACTGCGTCAATCCGCAGAGTAGCGCGCGCAGTTACTTGTGCAGGTGGAGACGGCTATGTCTCCAGTTGTACACGGCCCAAGCGATGCAAGCAACCAAGCCGGCGAAAATGAGAATTTCCGGAATGTCCAATGGCCTCATAACCGACTTCCCCATCCGAATTATACGCCTAGCAATAGGCAAATGAAACGGCTATTTCGGTGTGCAATTTAGGTTTTTTCCTCTACGGTACGGGAGCGCTCCTTTGAGCCAGCTGCGAATCGCACCATCAGTTTACGGCCCAGTAGCCGGTACGGGTTTTGGCGAATAACTCGGGACGGTTTTTTACGGTAACGCGGATGGCGTGAAATTCCCCGGCCTGGGCCAGTTTGGGTTCGAAAGTGAGGAGATATTGTCGATGGACTTCCTTACTCACGAGTTGAATGGCCTGCTCGAGGGCGTTCTTCTTGAGAAAGTTCATCGTGCGGCCGCCGGTTGTTTGTGTGAAAACGCTGGAAAGGTCGGGCTTGCGAAGGCGGAACAGCTCCCCAATGGCGTAAATGGAACCACCGGGGCCGAGGTCGGGCGGGACGGGCGTATCGTCCGGAGCGGGGCACAGGGAACATTGGCGCTGCTTGATGCGCTCGGCTTCGGGCTTCAGGTCTTCGGCCTTTTTGGCTTTGACGGTGAAGGGCTCGAGCAACGGCGAATAGGTAAGCCAGTAAACGGCAACATTCAGACGTTGGATCTGCTCCATCACGATGTCTAGCCGGGACTCGCTCGAGCGATCGCGCTTTTCGGCGATGATCAAGACGATGCGCCTGTGGCCTGCGGGGCGATGTTCGAGCATGAGAGTTGCCTGCCGCAGGGCATCCAGTGAGTGCGCGCTGTCGCCTTCGATGCGCAGCATGCGCAGCGCGTGAATGACAAGGTCAGGATCGCCGGTGAAATCCTGGTGGATCTTGACGTCGTCGCTGAAAGAGACGACAGCGGTTTCTCCGGCCTCGCCAGCTAACAATTGTGTAAAGAGAATACCGCTCCCGCCGAGCTTGTCGATTACGGCGCCGGAATTGGATCCGGTCTGCACGGCGACGACGAGATCGATGGGATACAGCATCCAGTCCATGTGTATCGTCTGCGGCACATTGTTGTCGTACAGAATCAGGTCATCGGTAGTTAAGCCGTCGACGTACTGGCCTTTGGCGTCGGTGACGGTGGTGGGCGCCAGGACGAGGGGAACGGTGCTTTTGAACTGCGCGTGGGCACCAGTAGCGAGGAGAAGGGCAGTCAGCGCGGTTCGCACCGGGGCTTTCATGGCAGCTATCGGGCCACTCGGGCGAGGCGGCGTCCCACCCTACAGGGTTTTGAGGCCTCCGGGGGTTCCGATGATGACCTGCGAGGTCATGCCAATAAACAGGCCATGTTCGACGACGCCTACGGTCCGATTCAGCTCTTTATCGAGTTCTGCGGAAGACGGAATGAGACCGAAGGAGCAATCGAGAATGTAGTTGCCGCCGTCGGTGAGGAACGCCTCTCCGCCAGGCCTCTTTCGCAATTCCGGTTTTGCGCCCAGGGCGCGGAGTTTGCCATCGGTGAGCTGCCAGCCGAACGGGGTGATCTCCACGGGCACGGGATTGCGGGCCCCGAGCTGTTTGACGAGTTTCGTTTCGTCGACGATGATGACGAAGCGGGCGGTGGCGCTGGCGACAATTTTTTCGCGGAGCAACGCACCGCCGAGACCCTTAATGAGATTCAGAGTCCCGAGCTCGACCTCGTCGGCGCCGTCGATGGTGACGTCAATCCTGGAATGCTCGCCGAGAGTGGAAAGAGGTATGGAAAGCTCACGCGCGAGTTGCGCGGTGTCTTCTGAGGTCGGAATCCCCGTAATGCGCAGACCGCGAGCCACGCGCAGACCGAGCGCTTTGACGGCCAGGGTTGCGGTGGAGCCGCTTCCCAAACCGACGATCATTCCGTCGGTAACCTGGGCCGCGGCGGCTTCGGCGGCAGCCTCTTTCAACTGTTTCAACTCGGCGGCACTGTGCATAGACGGGCTTCTGCTTATTGTGATACTTTTCCGGCGCCCGGGATGCGGATTGCGCATCTACAGGGTGAGGCAGCCGCGATACCCTGGAGTCTGGCCCCAATTCCAAGATTTGAGGATCGAGCATGAACCCTAACACCGCCGTCGCAACCAACCCCATTTTGCAATTGCAGGATTTCGGCCAGTCGGTCTGGCTGGATTACATCCGCCGCAACCTCATCACCAGCGGAGAGTTGAAGCGCCTGGTGAAGGAGGATGGGCTGCGCGGCGTGACGTCGAACCCGTCGATCTTCGAGAAGGCCATTGCGGGCAGCACCGATTACCAGGATTTGCTGAACGACCCATCGTCGGAGGATCTGGATGCAAAGGCGTTATACGAGAGGATTGCGATCCGGGACATCCGGGATGCGGCGGATATTCTGCGCCCGGTGTATGAAAGCTCACGGCGGCGCGACGGGTACGTGAGTCTGGAGGTATCTCCGGTGCTGGCGCATGACACCGAGGGAACGATAGAGGAAGCCCGACGATTGTGGAAGGCGGTGGGGCGAGAAAACCTGATGGTGAAGGTGCCGGGGACCGCGGAGGGCATACCGGCAATCGCACTGCTCATCAGCGAAGGAATTAACGTAAACGTAACTTTGCTTTTCGCGCTGGAGATGTACGAGAAGGCGGCGGAGGCGTACATTACGGGTCTGGAGGAGTGGGTGGCGGAAGGGGGCGAAGCAGGACGGCTGGCGAGCGTGGCCAGCTTTTTCGTGAGCCGGATCGATACAGCCATCGACGGTCTGCTTACGGCGAAGCTCAAGTCGTCTTCGAGCGCGGCGGAACAGGCGACGTTGCGCGGGTTGCTCGGAAAAGCGGCGATCGCGAACGCCAAGCTCGCGTACAAGACCTACGGAAGCATTTTCTCCGGCGAACGGTGGCAGAGGCTTGCGGCCAAGGGCGCGCAGACCCAGCGGCTGCTGTGGGCCAGCACGAGCACGAAAAATCCGACCTACCGCGACGTGATTTACGTGGAGGAGTTGATCGGGCAGGACACGGTGGACACGATTCCACCGGCCACGTTCGATGCGTTTCGCGACCATGGAAAGCCGCGAGCGAGCCTGACGGAGGACGTTGCCGGCGCGGAAGAGGTGATGCGGAATTTGGCTGCCGTGGGCGTCTCCATGAAAGAGGTTACCGAGAAGCTGGTGGTGGATGGCGTGCAACAGTTCGCCGACGCGTTCGGTTTGTTGCTCAAGGCGACCGGACAGCACGCCGGAAAGGCCGCGAAGATCGACCGGCAAACGTACACCCTGCCGAAGGATCTGGATACGGCGGTAAAGGCGGCGATCGACGACTGGCAGAAAGGCGACAAGGTGCGGCGCTTCTGGCGGCATGACGCATCGTTATGGACCAGCCAGGACGAAGCGAAGTGGATGGGCTGGCTGGATATTGTGGACGATCAGTTGTCGCATATCGAACATTTGAAGAACATCGCCCAGGAAGTGAAGACCGCCGGTTTCAAGCACGCCTTGCTGATGGGCATGGGCGGGTCAAGCCTCTGCCCCGAAGTGATGCGGATGACCTTCGGAACAATTGCCGGCTTTCCCGAGCTGCACGTTCTGGATTCGACCGATCCGGCGCAGATCCGGTCGATCGAGATGAAGATTGACCTGGCGAATACGATCTTCATCGTGTCGAGCAAATCGGGAAGCACGCTCGAGCCGAATATCTACAAGCAATACTTCTTTGAGCGCGTGAAGCAGACGCTGGGGAAGGAGAAGGCAGGCGAGCGGTTTATCGCGATTACGGACCCGGGTTCGAAGATGCAGCACGTGGCAGAGGGCGATGGATTCCGGCACATATTTTTCGGAGTTCCCAGCATTGGCGGACGCTACTCGGCGCTGTCGAACTTCGGTATGGTGCCGGCGGCGGTGATGGGCGTCGACATGCCGAAATTCCTGAATGCCACGCAGGAGATGGTGCAGGCGTGCGGCGCGACAGTACCGGCGGCGGATCATCCCGGCGTCGTGTTGGGCGCGATTTTGGGAACACTGGGGAACAAGGGGCGCGATAAGGTCACAATCGTTGCTTCGCCCGGAATTTACGATCTGGGCGCGTGGCTGGAGCAATTGATCGCCGAATCGACCGGCAAGAACGGCAAGGGGCTGATTCCGGTAGATCGCGAGGCGTTGGGCGCGCCGGAGGTATACGGGCAGGATCGCGTTTTTGCGTACTTGCGTTTGGAATCGGGAGCCGACGCGGCTCAGGATAAAGCCGTGGATGCTCTGGAGCGCACGGGCCAGCCGGTGGTGCGGATCGCGGTGGAAGAGGCATACAACCTAGGCGAGGAATTTTTCCGCTGGGAAGTGGCCACGGCGGTTGCGGGATCGATCCTGGGAATCAATCCTTTTGATCAGCCGGACGTAGAGGCCAGCAAAGTGGCTACGCGCGCCCTGACGTCAGAATACGAAAAGACTGGAAAACTGCCGGATGAGGCGCCGTTGTTCGAAGGGCCATCCTGCAAGCTGTTTGCGGATGCGAAGAACGCGGAAGCGCTGCGCAAGGCTGGCGGCAATTCGCTCGAAGGCTACCTGAAAGCACACCTGAGCAGGCTGGGCGCGGGCGATTACTTTGCGGTGCTGGCGTACATCGAAATGAATGATGCACACGAGAAGGCGTTGCAGAGCTTCCGTCACGCGGTGCGCGACACCAAGAAGGTGGCCACCTGCCTGGGCTTCGGGCCACGCTTCCTGCACTCCACGGGTCAGGCCTACAAGGGCGGCCCGAACAGCGGCGTTTTTCTGCAAATCACATGCGACGACGCGGCTGACCTTGCGGTACCGGATCAGAAGTACACGTTCGGGGTGGTGAAGGCGGCACAGGCGCGCGGCGATTTTCAGGTGCTGGCTGACCGAGGCCGGCGAGCGCTACGTGTTCATCTGACGGGGGACGTGGACGCTGGCTTGCAAAAACTCGGCGCGGCGGTTCAGCAGGCGTTGCGCTAGGGCTGTTTTTGTTCGTCACCCGCGGCGGGGTTAACGCGCTCGATCACGATCTTGAATTTCGCCGCCAGTGCGGAGAGGGCACCCACGGCTGCCAGGACCGGAGCAAAGATCGCCCCTACAGTGGCCACGGTCACCGGAATTTCCACGAACGTGTTGCCTTTTTCGTCCTTAATGATGATGCGGTTCACGTTGCCTTCATGGACCAGGGCTTTTACCTTGTCCACAAGATCGCGGCCGAGGACCTGGATCTCTTCCACAAATTGATCGATGCTCATGAGAGCCCTCCAGGGATATTATCTATCTGGAGGCGCCATGCCCGAATATCCAGGAGTCTATGTTGAGGAGCTGCCAGGGACATTTCGCTCCATTGGCGGGGTGTCGCCGGCGATTGGCGGCGCGTTCGGACTACTGAGCAGTGCGAACATCCTGCTGGGCCAGGCGTCCAGCCGGTTCTCCGGCGCCCGAGGGAAACCGGTAGGGTCCTCGGACTGGCAGTATGTCAATATTCGACGGGAACTGATTTTCATTGAGCAGTCACTTAGCCAGGGGTTGCAGTGGGCGGTGTTTGAAAACAATAATCCGGCGCTGTGGGGGAAGGTGAGCCAGTCGATCGAGAATTTTTCTTACGCGGCTGTGGCTATCGGGCGCGCTGCAGGGCGAGAAAAAGGACGAAGCGTTTTTCGTCGCGTGCAATCAGAGCACGATGACACAAAACGACCTCGACAACGGGCGGCTGATCGCGCTTGTCGGAGTGGCGCTGATTCAGCCGGCGGAATTCGTCATTTTCCAGATTGGCGTTATGATCGCGCAGGCGCAGACATAGTGTAAACGGGCCCCTGTGCTACTGTGAGTCTTAAGATGTCGCGGCTGTTCGCTCTCTGGCCAAATGACCAGTAGTGCTCATAGTTAGCTCCCAGACAAACGAAACTTCTTCGCGGTTCGGTTAATCGAAAGACTTTCTGTGAAAGCGATTGTCACTCTTGCACTGATTTGCTCTGCCCTCGTGGCCCAGGATATGCCCCAGGGCCACGAGCACATGGCCGGCATGCAAATGGATATGGGCAGCGGCGCAAAGATACCGGAGGATCATGCCTCCTCCGGCACCAGCATCGATCCGCGATCCGCTCCGATGGGAATGATTCACAAACGGATCGGCGATTGGAATCTGATGTTCCACGGAGTGGCTTTTGTCGCGGACGTGCAGCAGTCCGGTCCGCGCGGAGGAGACAAATTTTTTTCGCCGAACTGGTTCATGGGAACCGCGGAGCACGCAGCAGCCGGTGGGAGCCTTCAATTCGACACGATGCTGAGCCTGGATCCGGCAACCATCACGAATCGCAGGTATCCGCTGCTATTTCAGACCGGCGAGACGGCATATGGCCGGTCGCTGGTTGACGCGCAGCATCCGCACGATTTTGTTATGGAGCTGAGTATGCGCTACACGCATGCGGTTGGGGAATCCACCCAGGTTGAGCTCTATGTGGCTCCGGTAGGCGATCCCGCTCTCGGGCCCGTTGCATTCCCGCACCGCGTTTCCGCGATGGAATTGCCGCAAGCGACCCTTTCGCATCATCTGCAGGACTCAGAGCACATTGCTTATGACGTGGTCACTCTGGCGCTCATCCGCCGCTACTTTCGCGTGGAAGCGAGCGGATTTCACGGCGCCGAACCTGGCGAGAACCGCTGGACTATCGGCTATGGAGCGATCGACTCGTGGGCCACGAGGCTGAGCTGGACGCCCAACGACAACTGGGTGGCGCAGGCGTCCCTGGGCCGGTTGAACCATCCCGAAGCCGCCGAGCCAGGAGATGTCATTCGCTCGACGGCTTCTGTAACATATAACCGTCCGCTAGCTCAAGGAAATTGGGCCAGCAGTCTGATTTGGGGCCGCAATCACAAGACCGCCGCGCAACGCGATCTGAACTCGTACGTGGCGGAGTCGGTCTACCAGTTTCATCGAAAAAACTACATCACCGGCCGGTTCGAGCTGGTCGACAAAGACGAACTGTTTGACAACCAGCCGGCGCTGCGCGATCGCCTGGACGAAACTGCGGGCTCGACATTTCGCATCGCGGCGTACACCCTCGGTTACACACGCGACATCCGCATGGTTACCTGGCTCGATACGGGCTTGGGCGCGAACTTCAATTTCTATGGAGTGCCGCCGGCCATTCAGCCTTATTACGGGGCACATCCTGTCGGAGCCCTGTTTTTTCTTCGGGCAAGACTCAAAGGATCTGCTCCCATGATGCACATGCATCACGGCGGTTAAGGCAAGGACTTAGAGTATCTCGGCGATTGAAATCGAGCGCTTCTCCGCCAGGCTTCGATAGGCAGCTTCGACCGCGGCGAACGTTTTCAAGTACGCGCGGCCGCCGGACTCGAACGGGGATCCATCTCTCAAGCACGCGACGAAATGAGCGAGGGTGGCGCGTACGCTGTCGCCGCGATAGCCCACGACCACGTCGTTTTTCCAGGCCAAGGCGCCATTGAGATAAATATCGCCGGTTGCAGGGATCGAGAGGATGCCGCGCTCGCCCTCGAAGAATGCATCACCCATGGCCGGGCCGTCGGGGCAGGGGTCGAGGAATCGATGTCCGTCAATCCATCCCTGAACACACGTGTCGTGAGTAAGAATCAAGATCGCGTGGTCTTCCCCGATCACGTTCGGATTTCTGCGTCGGGCCTGGGCATACACGGAATCGATATCGCCGAACAGAAAGCGCGCTGTGTCGATGTGATGGACCAGCGCCTCATCGATGAGCAGGCGCCGCAAGTGTCGGAAGTACGGCTGCTTGGGATAGGGCTCATCTCCCACGCCGTCTCGCGTACGGGTCCGGAAGCCATAGCCGATGGGCGCGCCGATGTCTCCGCGTGCGATCATCTGCTGCGCCACGCGAAACCAGGCCTGCCATCGCCAGTTCTCGTGAATCATGAAGTGCACGCCAGCTGCCTCGGCCAGCTGAACCATTTCCAGAGCCGTCGGCCAGTCGGGTGCAATGGGCTTCTGGCAGACGACTGGAATTTTCCGTTCCACGGCCAGCCGCAAAAGGGGAAGATGCGTGTCGACGCGCGTTGCGATATCCACGAAATCGAGCGCTTCGCCGTCGAGCATTTCCCCGGCGGAGCAGTAAGCGTGCCCGGCAAATGCACGGGCGCGTTCCAATTGCGGATCGGCGGCCGCGACAATCGCGACCTCCGGAATCCTGCGCCAGCCTTCGATGTGGCGCTGCGCGAAGAACCCGCACCCGATGATTCCGCCTTTCAGGACTCGGGACATGACGTTTCGGACTGTGCCAGCAGGCGGTCGGGATTCCCTTGCATCATGGTGCGAATCTGGTCGACGGAAAAACCCGTGCTGCGCAGCCTTTCGGCGTAAAGCCGCAGACCCTCGGCCGGTGGAGGTGTTTCCGGCTGGCCAAGATCAGTCGACAGAACCGTGCGTTCCACACCCGTTTCGATGATGGCGCGTTCAATGGTTTCAAAAGGGACCGACCCGCAGAGATGCGTCGTCGAGACAAAGCAGCGCTCGAAGAATACACCGCGGGCGGCCAGCTCCTTCTGTTCACTCACGGAATGAAATGTCGGGCCCCACTCGGGATGCGTTACGAGAATTTTGCCGACGTTTGCCGCACGCGCGGCGTCGATCAAGATAGACGTCTCCTGCGGGCTGAGGTGCCCGGTTCCCAGGATGCAGCCGGTTTTGGCGATCGCGGCAAGGATCTCTTCGACTTCCGGCAACAGCTTGCCGTCATTATCGAGAATAGTGATTCCTCCGGCCTGTCCGTGGTAGAGCCGGTGATTGCGCGCCGAGCGCGTTGGCATCCAGATCTGCCTCGCACCCAGCGCAAGGGCGAGGCGCACCGCGGCGGGATTCAGCCCGCCCACGGTTTCATTCAGCACGAGTCCCCCGTATACGCGAACTCCAGGCACGCACTGCGAAACCAGCCACGCACGCTCGACGGTGGAATTCTGGTGCGACTTGATGACCAAAGCTCCTACGCCGGCTTTCTGCGCCTCGCGAGCAAGATCCAGATCGTTGAAGCGCCGGCGGTCGATGTCCGGAGAGCTGTGGACATGCAGATCGATGGCTCCCTCGAGGTAATCCGGCAAGCGGCTCATTTGACGTCACCCCTGGAGCTTCAGAACCTCTTCCACTTCGCCTTTTCGAATGCCGTAAATCCGCTCGTGCAGATTGACGGTGGCATCGCTGTAATGCACCCAGATCTCGATGGTATCGCCCACCTGGGGCGCTTGCGCCGGCTCCAGAATATCGATGATGCCGTGTTCGGCATTCAGTTTTCGCAGGTGAAGGCCGCCGGGACTCTTGACAACAGGCAGACCGTGCTCGCCGCTGATCGACTTCAGCCCCGCGTCGACAACCACCCGCTCGTCGCCGGTTCTGCTGATCACCGTGCCCAGCACCGTAAGGGCGCGTTCGAAATCGTTACAGGTGTTTGTGTACTCGGTGTCCATGAACACGTAGGATCCGGCTTGAAACTCGGTAATGGCGGGGAATCGCGGGGTCAGGTGATGCGTGCCCGTTCCTCCGGTGCTGATCATGTCCACCGGAACACCGTTTTGCTTCAGAAGATGAACACACGACATCAGGGAGTTCATCGCCTCATCGTAGGCGGCTTCCTTCGCTGCGCCCTCCACCTGGTGCGCGACGTGGCCTTCGTAACCCATCAGCCCGCGAAATTCCAGTTCCTCATCGAGAACTTTTCGCGCCAGCAACAGGACCTGATTTCCCGGCACGGCGCCAGTACGGCCCTGGCCGACATTGACATTAACCAGCACTCCCGGCCGGCAATTTTTAGCTCGGCACGCGGCCCCCAGCGCCGCGATCCCCCGCGGGTTATCGACGACGGTTTTGACATCAGCCTGTCGTGCCAGATCGATAAAGCGGCCTATTTTCCGCTCGCCGGCGAGTTCACTCGAAATGAGAATATCGGTCACTCCGTTGGCGATGAGAGCTTCCGCTTCGGAAAGAGTGGCGCAGGTCATTCCGATAGCGCCGGCATCGATTTGACGATGCGCCAGCGCGGGGCACTTGTGATTTTTATAATGCGGACGAAGCCTGGTTGTCCCGGCGCTGAAGAATTGCGCCATCTTCGCCAGATTGCGCTCCATGGCATCGAGGTCCACGAGCAGAGCCGGCGTATCGATATCGACGTATTTCATGCGGGGAGCACGCAGATCAAGGCCCCGCTTTCGTCAGCGTTGGTCCGGCGTCCTCCAGGTAGAGTATCGCATCGCCGCTGAACGGCGCGGTGAATGCCTGAGCCGGCGATCCGCCTGGTACGGGCCAAGCCCGGAATACTCCGCCGGTTGCCGGGTTGAACCACTCCGCCCGCAGTTTCCCCGTGGGTGGCAGGGCGGAAAGATTCACCGTGAATGAACCGCCGTTGGAAGCGTATATCAAATATTTAGCGCGCCCTTGTCCAAGGTTGGCCAGGCAGAAGCCGGTCGAACTGAGGCTGCCATTTGGAGCCGCGTTGACCAGGTCCAGCTTGCGGGAGTATCTCAAAATGTAGCCTAGATTGTCCCGAAAGGTGTCCCATCGCGAGTCGGGCTCACGACAGATAGACCGACTCGGGGACACGCAAAGGTTCCGGCTTTCTCTCGGATAGTGCACCAGGTACGGGTCCATGAACAGCACCTGATTGCCGTTCAGAAAGTTTTCCCAAGCGTAATTGCGATTCTGCTGGGGCGTTTGCTTCCAGATTTCCCAATAAGAGTGGTCGCTGTCGTTCACATTCACTTTGCAGGCCGGCGTGCCATTCCCACAGGTCGTGACAGGGGAAACGCGAGCCGCCGGGGCCACCCAGTCGGCATCCGAGTTGTAAATGATCAGGTCCGAAGCCGAAATGGGAGCCGCGTAGCCGATCGGATGCCGGTGGGGTTTTGAGGATTCGTAGGCGCGGATGTGGGCGATCTGATGGTCGTTCCACCAAATGGAATCGGGCGGCGCTTCTTCAGAAACGATCCACAGCACGTTGGGCAAATCGTTGAGCGTATCGATCACTTTCTCCACGTAAGCGTCCTGGTATTTTGTCAGGACGTTGGGCTCATTCATCGTGACCGCGTTCGTCCCCTTCTTGCCGCCGGTGTAGCCGTCATCTACGCCGTTGATGTTATTGGCTCCGGTCAACGGGTAACCGTCACTCGGACATCGAAATATGTTCAGAAACTCGCCTGTAAACAGGTAGACGCCGGCGTAGATTCCTGCCTCGTCCAGCGTTCGCACTCGCGACCGTAAACGGTCGAAGAATGCGGGATTGAATTTAGTCAGGTCGAATTTCAATGCGCCGTCTGTCGCCGTGCCGGGGCCGGTGCGCTGCCAGGGCATAGGCGACACGACAAAATCGGGTGACGGGACGGCATTCGGCAAGCCGCAGAATTTCGGCATCTCCACGGTCCACAGCAAAGTGAAATTGTGTCCGTGACGTGTCAGAAACCCGACGAACGCATCGAAATCCAATGCTTCGATCTGTCCTCCGGTGCCCCAGTCCTGAAAGGTGTTCCAACTCTGGGAACCATTCAGGATGAGCGCCTTGCCGTGGGAATCCATGAAGTAATGGGGATTGTGGGATACGCGGAGGTCGCCCGCGATGGGTTCCGTCCCGGGTATCGTCTTGCCGAGGGCTAAGGCGATCGCAACAAATCGGAGAACCGCCGCCCGCCGGCTTACCGACGGCCGAAATAGAGTGCGTGTCATGAGCACCACCTCCACCGAGACTAAACCGCCTGGGAGCCCGTGGCTGGCTGAACTACTAAAGACTCTTGCAAGATTACGATACCTCGTAAATCATGGATTGGGGATAGTTTCAGCGAGGTTATGATCTGCTGTCCATGCCCCGGCACCATAGTTTTACGAGAAACAATCGTGGAAATCCTCTAGACGCATGCCGGTGCTGGGTTTACATTTGCTTAAACAAAACCCGGGAAGGATATCCCTGCCGGGAGGGAGTTCGCCGAGATGGAGGAGATGTCCAGAGCCCTGGGTGTCTTCTTCGGAGGGAGGCAAAACTGTGACTCAGAAATCGGATCTTTTCAATGTGCGTTCTCGTATTTCACGAGCGCCGGCTTTGCGAATGTTGCTTGCCGTCTTAACGATCCTGCTCGTTTTCAGCGGTTTGCTTAGCGCCCAGGCCACCACGGGCATTAATGGAACGGTCACCGACAAGAGCGGCGCCGTGATTCCCAATGCACGCGTGACCGCCACCAACACGGGAACCAGTGTCGCGTCCGCGGCCGTCACCTCCACGGAGGGCACGTTTACCATCGTCGGCTTGATTCCAGGCCAGTACTCCGTCGCGGTGGATTCGCCAAGTTTTAAAAAGGCTCAGATGGATGTGGTTGTCGAGGTCGCCAGGATGACCACTCTGTCCGTCCAAATGGAAGTAGGCGCGACCAGCGAGACCGTGGAGGTCCAGGCATCCACCATCTCCCTGGATACGTCGACGCCCATCATCGGTACCACCCTCGAGCCGGAATTGGTGAAGAATGCCCCCATTGAAATCAATAGCCTGGCCCGCCAGATTGACTCCTTCATGTACCTGGCGCCGGGCGTTGAGGGTAATTCGGGCTCTCACTGGGTTAACGGCGGCGTTACTTACGAAAACGAAGTGATGTTCAACGGGGTCCCGGTGGCGTTTGTCCAATTTCAAGGCAACCAGACGTATATCAATCCCCCCTACGAAGCGGTAAGCGAGTTTCGCGTGAATACATCCACCTTCGACGCACAGTACGGGATTGGGCAGGGGACCGTGGCCTTTCAGATGGCGTCCGGAACCAACCAGTACCACGGTGACGGCTTCGAGATTCTGCGCAATCAGTACTTAGATTCTCCGTATTTCGCGCCCTTTGCCACAACGTTCGGTAATAACGGAAAGCCTATCCCTCCTGTAGACCAGCAGAATAACTATGGGTTCAGCCTGGGTGGTCCGGTACTTATTCCCAAAATCTATAACGGAAAAAACCGCACGTTCTTCTACTTGTCGCAAGATTGGTTCAAGCAGAACCAGGCGCAGAACCAGATCGGCACCGTGCCCACTGCGGCTATGAAAAACGGCGATTTTAGCGCGTTTGTCAATGCCAGTGGCGCTTTGATTCCCATCTATGATCCCTCGACGGGCGCACCCTTCCCGGGAAATAAAATTCCCCAATCGCGCTTCAGCCCTCTTGCCCAGTCCCTTCTGCCCGTTATTCCCGATCCCAACACTTCGGGCATCGTTTCGGGGCTGCAGAGCAACGAGCTTCCCGCTATTCATTCCGTTGCCATCGATCAGCATATTTGGAGCTACACGCTGGATCACAACATCAGCTCCACCCAAAGCATTCACTTCAGCCACTGGCGCGATACGGTAACCCAGCCCTCCTTCACGTCAGCGCCGATTGTGCCCTTCACCAGTCCGCTGCAAAGCGGCATCAATAACACCAACCTGGGGACAGGCTTCCTGCTCAACTACGTAAAGACCATCAATCCTCGTCTGGTGATGACGGCAGGTGCGGATTGGATTGGTTACATCACGAACCAGAACAATGCCAATCACAACGTCAACTTTGCGGGCACGCCGGGCACCAACACCTTCCCTTTGATCGGCTTTGATGGACAGAATGCTCCGTCATCCTGGGGCGTGGCCGGAGGCGCCTACCTGGCGTGTTGTGAAGGTGGGCTTACTACGATTAATAACCGAATGCTCGGTGTCGTGGCAGTCAATAACTGGCTCTGGACCACAGGACGCCATACCTTCAACTTTGGCGGCCAGTTCCGGCGTGAGTGGCAGGACGTCATCTCGTGCCAGTTTTGTGCCGGTACTTACAACTTCAGTCAGCGGACGACTTCCATTCCCAATTCAAACGATCCAAACTTCGGGAGCTACGGCAGCTCTTTTGCCAGCTTCCTCCTGGGTTTGGCCGATTCTGACATACGCCAGCTTTCTCCCCTGGATCACTTGCGGAACAAAGAATTCGCCAGCTATGTCCAGGACGATATTAAAGTCAACAGCCGCCTGACGGTGAATCTCGGCCTGCGCTGGGACATCATGGTTCCGTTCACCGAGCAACACAATCAGATCATCTACGTGGATGCAAAGTTGCCCGATCCGGGGGCCGGCGGCATTCCCGGAGGCGCCACGAAATTCGGCAATTGTGCCGGGTGCTCCGGAATCAACAGGGCCGACATTCACTGGAAGTATTTCCAGCCTCGAGGTGGAGTCGCCTATCGGTTGAATTCCAAGACGGTGGTCCGGGCGGGTGGTTACATAACCACACTGGATGGCGGCGCGTACGAATTCGGAACGTCTTTCGCCGCGTCTTTTATGTCGTCCCTGCTGGCCGGCACGTATCTTCGTAACTCCAGCGGCGGCAACGTTCCGGGTGTAGGCAGTTGGGATTCAAATCCGTTGCCGTTTCCCCAGGCAACTCCGTTCAATGCTTCGATTGGAAACGGAGGCGTCATTTTTGCCTTTGATCCCAAGAAGGTCGGCAGAGCCCCGTACCTCTCTGCCTGGAACGCCGGTATTCAACGGGAGCTGCCCTGGAAGATGTTCCTGACCGCCAGCTATGTGGGCAACCGGGCGATTCACCTCCCGAGTACTCTCTCTTTGACGAACCAGCCAAACCCCTCAGTGCTTCAATGGGGAGCACTCCTCGGTGAACCGATCAACTCCCCGGGGGTAGTCGCGGCCGGCTTTAAACCGCCCTATCCGCAATTCGTTCAGCAGCTGGGGGCCTCGGCCACGCTCATCCAGTCCTTGACGCCTTTTCCTCAATACCAGGGTTTCTTCCCGGTATACGAGAATGCAGGAACCACTTTTTACAACGCGGCGCAGATTCAGGCAGAAAAGCGCTTTACCGGAGGGCTGAGCTTCCTGGTTAACTTGACCACGGGAAGGCTCATGGGGAACACCGCTATCGGATCGGCACCGTACTCGCCCAACGGGCTGAATGCCTTTGACAATCGATCGGAATATGTGCCCTCGTTTCTCGATCAGAAGTACTCTCAGAAGACCGTTCTCACATATGAACTGCCATTCGGATACGGGAAGAAGTACATGAATTCAAAGGGTCTGGTGGCGCAGGTGGTCGGTGGCTGGCAGGTTAGCGGAATCATGACGTATTCGAGTGGCTTCCCGTTCGGGGCTTACAACGGCTACAATCCGCTGCTGGTGAATAGCTTTGACCGGCCGGATATCAATTCCAGTGTCCCGCTAACCACATATAGCTACAGCCGCTCATTTAACTGGTTCAAGAATCCCAGCGGAGGTCAGCCCGTGCAGTTTCCGACCAACGCTTTTGTGAACACGGGACCGTGGCAAATCGGCAACTCCCTGCGCGCGTATTCCGCCTTGCGCACGCCTCCGTTGCGCGCCGAGAATTTCGCCGCAATGAAGTATTTTCACGTTGGCGAGCACGTCAAGGCCACTCTACGAATCGATTATTTCAATCTGTTCAACCGTACCAGGTTGCAATCTCCCGACAATAACTCTCTCGATTCCACATTCGGACAGATCACCAACCTGAGTTCACAGCTCAACAACCGCCAGGGTCAGGCGACGTTTCGTCTGGAATTCTAGCGCGAGGCTATTTTGCAGGGAACCGCGGAAAGCCATGATGCCGTCCAGGTCATGGCTCGCCGCGCGCTCTCGGAGATCGGTGCGGTTCTTGACCGCATCGCAGCGGACACGTCCAGCCGCATGGGCGACGAGATCCTGGCCGCCCGGCGCATAGCCTGCTACGGGGTCGGCCGCGAAGGCCTCATGATGAAGGCCCTTTGCATGCGTTTGATGCATCTGGGCCTCGACGCCCACGTTGCCGGCGATATGACCACGCGTCCTGTGGGCAGCGGCGACCTCTTGATTGCGAGCGCCGGCCCCGGAACGTTTTCGACTGTTGTAGCTTTACTCGGTGTGGCGCGCCAGGCGGGAGCGCGCACCATGGTCGTGACCGCCCAACCCGCCGGACCTGCTCCAGCTATGGCCGACGTGGTCATCGAACTTCCCGCCCAAACGATGGCCGACGACCAGGGCGGCTCTTCCAGTTTGCTCCCGATGGGCAGCCTTTACGAAGCTGTGCAGCTTGTGTTCTTTGATCTGATCTCTATCCTTTTGCGCGACAGGACTGGACAATCTCCCGGTCTGATGCGCGCGCGCCACACCAACCTCGAATAGTCCCAGGAGGCTTCTCATGAATTTCGGCGTGAATCTTAGCTTTACCGTAAAGCGTTGGCCGGAACCCGCCGTTTGGGCCGGCATGGTCCGCGAGACTCTCGGCCTGAGTCTGGTTCAGTTTACTTATGATTTGCTCGATCCCTGGTGGCCCGATGACGTGCGGCACTCGATGGCTGCCGACGTTCGCAAAGCCGCGGCAGAATGGGGCATCCAGATCGAGAGCGCCTTCAGCGGGCTCGCCAATTATTGCTTCGACGGTCTGCTTCACCCGGATGCGAATGGGCGCCGCGCCTCGCTCGAATGGTGGAAACGCGCGTTCGCCGTGGCCGCGGAAGTCGGAGCCAAAGTTTCCGGCGGTCCGCTCGGCGGGATGAGTGTCGCCGACGCCTCCGATCCCAGGAGAACGGACGAGCGCTATCGCGGCCTCTTAGATGCCGTCGAGGAACTGACCCACGTTGCGGCGCGCGAGGGACTGGAACGCTTGCAGGTGGAATGCACACCGCTGGCCCGTGAGATTCCCTACACCGTCGCGCAGGGACAAAGATTTATTCGGGATCTCGAGGGGCGCACCAAGATTCCGGTAAAACTTCTCGTCGACATCGGTCATGCGTTGTATCAGCCTCTATATGGGCCGAATGCCAACATGCCGGAGTGGCTCCATGGGCTCGGCCATTCCATCGGTGCCTTTCACCTCCAGAACACGGACTTTCAGAGCGACTCGCATTGGGGTTGGCCGGATAAGCGAGGCCTGTTCGACGTAGCTGCTTTTGCGCGCGAGGTCCGCGAGGCCGGGCTGTCCGAAATTCCCGCGTTTCTCGAAATCATTTACCCGTTCGAGCTTGCCGACGACGCCGTGCTTGCGAGTATCACGAGTTCCGTCAGGCACTGCGTCCAGCATTATGCCGGCCAAACTCTCGAGAAAAGGCAGATCGCATGAGGCCTGCCACTGTTGCGCTATTAGCCTTACTGGTGCCGATCGGCCTCGGCGCGGAGCCGATTAAGCTGCATCCCGCGAATCCGCATTATTATCTGTATCACGGCCAGCCCACTATCCTGATCACCTCCGCCGAGCATTATGGCGGCGTGGTCAACAAAGACTTTGACTACATCGCTTACTTCGATGCCTTGAAAGCATTCGGCCTCAATTACACACGCATTTACCCTGGATTCCTATTCGAGCCCATGGGGAAGTTCATGAAGGGCAATACCCTTGGTGCCAAACCCATCAGCCTGACATTGCCTTGGGCCCGCAGCGGCAAACCTGGTTACGCGCTCGGCGGCAATTTATATGATCTCGACAAATGGGACTCCGCATTCTTCACGCGCCTGAAGGATTTTGTCCGCCAGGCAGGCGAGCGCGGCATCATCGTCGAGATCTGCTTCTATAACGCGCAGTACGGTGACACCTGGCCCATGTCGCCGCTCTATTACGAGAACAACATTCAGGGCGAGGGCCGCTGCGACTACGAAGATGCCCAAACCCTGAAGCACGCCGACCTGGTCCGCCGCGAAGATGATTACGTACGGAAGATCACCGAAGAGGTCAACGAATTCGACAATGTCATTCTTGAAATTTGTGACGAACCTTATCTAACCGGCACTCCGATCGAACTGGCTGGTCCATGGGTGGAACATAACGTCGAGGTAATAAAGAGCGCCGAGAGTAAGTTGCCGCAAAAGCACCTCATCGCACAGCAGATGGAAGGCCCCATCGGCGGTCCGATTGACTTTACCTCGAATTCCGATGTGTCTGTAATCGTCACGCAATACGCCTGGGAAGGCAGCCATGAACAAATGGGCGGCCTGAAAGCACTCGACTACGAGTACGACAAGAATAAGCCCATCGATTTTAACGAGACCGATTATTACCCAACCTGGTATCAGGGCGATCGCGTTGCCGATTCGCGTGTGGAAGCCTGGGAGTTTATCGTAGGCGGAGGCGGCAGCTTCAATCAGCTGAACGGCCTCTACACGGTCCGCGACCCCGGCGGTAAGACTGAGGAGAATGCTCAGTTAGGTCTGGCACTAAAGAGTCTTCACGACTTCATGTATAGCTTCGACTTTTTGAAGATGCACCCCGATGTTACCTTCGTCCGGGGCGGCGTTCCGCTTGGCGTCTATGCCCGCGGTTTAAGTGAGCCGGGAAAGCAGTACGCTTACTATCATCATCACAGCTCCTTTGGCCGAAATACGGCTTCCTATAAAGTCACGCCAGGCAATTACCAGGAAACCTTACTGCTCCACTTACCAGCAGGGGCCTACCGCGTGGATTGGGTAAATGCGGCCAGCGGTTCTGTGATCTCTTCCGAAAAAATCGAGCACCAGGGGGGCAGCAGAACCGTAAGTACGCCTGAACACACAGTGGACGTCGCATTACGTATCAAACGCCAGTAAGTCGAGTCAATGCGTCAACTCTGAATCTCTGGAGAGTAACTCCATCTGTCCGTTGAGCACTTTCGCTTGTAATTCGCGCGCTTTTGCGATTTCCGCCTTACCTTCCGGCGCCTTTCCCTGCTGTAAGTAAGCCCGGCCCAGCTGATAGTGATAGTTGCCATTGCCCGGCTCTAACGCGATTGCCCGGCGCAAAAGGCGAATAGCTGGATCATACGCGGAATTCTGCATATACGCCTTGGCCAGCGCGGACAGCAGGGTGGCCGAATCAGGGATCCGCTGGATCGCTGGTTCCAGTGCCGCAATCGCTCCGTCTATGTCGCCCTGATCCAGCTTGATTCTCGCCAGGTCCTCATAGGCCCAGTGATCGTTCGGGCTGATGCTTGTCTCCAGGGCAAATTGTGCGGCAGCGGCATCAAACTTACCCAATTTCTCGTATAGGACGCCCAGATAGTAGTGTGCGTAGGGGAGCGGCGACGCACTGGAAACAGCTTTTTCCAACTCGGTCTCCGCGTGTGTATAGTCCTCCAGCGCCACGTACGCCTTCCCCAACAGAAGATGCAAATGAGGAGTGTCCCCGCCGGCCGTCATCAGATCCGCAAATGTTTTCTGCGCATCCTCGGACCGCTTCATCTTGCCGTACGAGATCCCTAGCATGTACAAATATTCCAAGTCGCTCCGCTCTTGTTCTCGAATGAGCGCGAACTCGACGGCCGCCGCCTCGAACTGATCCATCATGAAATGGCACATGCCCTTCAAATAGTGCGCCTGGGTGTTCGCCGGGTCTGCAGTAAGCACAGTGGCAAAGAACGGCACCGCCTTTTGGAACTCCCGCTGCCTGTAGTAAGCCAGCCCCAGGTTCAAATCGATCCCCGTCATCCCCGGCGCCAGCTCTTTGGCCTTCCGCAGGGCCGCAACTGCTTGGTCGAGTCTCCCTGTGCGCAGATAGATCACACCCAGGTTCGTGTAGACCGGCGCCGTATTCACGCCTAGATTTAAAAGCTCTGTGAAGTCCCGTTCGGCTCCGGCGTAATTCGCGGCGCCCAACTCATGCTGCCCTTGTTCGAACAACTCCTTGGGATCCTGGGCCGGCCTTCCGATCAACATCGAGCCGGAGAGCATCACAAACCCTGTTACGACACCCGTTCTATATCTTCCGCCCCTCATTCAAAAAACCCATCGTACCCGCTTTTTTCAACAAACCGCAGGCGGATCGCAATAGACTCCCCGCTAGAACCTCGATAACATGGCGAATCGAAAAATCATGGCGTCACACAGGATCGGCTTGATTGGCTGTGGATGGATTGCGCCTTTCCATGTCGAAGCCTTACGTCAATTGGGCCGCGTCGGCGAGATCGTCTGGGTGGCGGATCCGAATCTGTCGCAAGCCCAGGCGCTGGCAACAGGGACGAACGCCCGCGCGATCCCCGGCTACAAAACGGCCCTTGCCGAAATCGATTGTGCTTTTGTTCTGGTCCCTCATCACTTGCACCACTCCGTGACCCTCGATTGCCTGAATGCCGGCTGCCACGTGCTGCTCGAAAAGCCCATCGCCAACACGCTCGCCGAGGCCGATAACATGATCTTCGCCGCCGAACACGCCCAAAAAACGTTCATGGTGGCCTATCCCCATCGCTACAAGCACAGCTTCCTTTTGCTCAAAGAAATCGTCGAAACCGGACGCTATGGCAAGCTCATCATGCTCGACAGCCTCATTGATGATTCGGTCGAGGGCTATCTCGCACCGTGGATGACCCAAAAAGCTACCCTCGGCGGCGGCTGCCTGTTCTCGGCAGCTGGCCACCAGCTCGACATCATGCTCTGGCTGTGCGGCCGCGTTCGAACTGCCTACATGGTCGGCATGCGCAGCCGCGTCCCCATGGAGGGCGAGGATTCCGCTGCATGCATCATGAAATTCGAAAACGGTTCGATAGGCATTGTGCGCCATACCTGGGCTTCGCCGCATGTCCGTATCTGGTACACCATGGATGTCATGTGCGAAAAGGCTCACATCACTCTGACTTGTACGCCGCTCGGCGATCAGAATACCGAAGGCGTACGCTGCCGCTGGCAAACGAGGATCGTCGCCCGCACCGCCAGTGAAGAGGTGCTTCTCGAAAATGATGAGGGCCTCGACCTCGCGCCGGAGATTGCGCATTTTTTCGGCTGCGTCGATACCGGCCGCACCCCCGATACCGATGGCTGCGTGGCGCGCGAGATTACCGCCGTTATGCTCGCAGCGTACGCGCGCGCCGCCGTCGATGGAGCTAATGTATGAACGCCCAGCCGGCAGGACCGGCGAATTACAGCCTCGTGTTGCGCCAGGGCCATGTCATCGACCCTTCCCAAAACCTCAACCGCATCCTGGATGTTGCCGTTCAGGACGGCCGCATTGCCGCGCTTGGCGATTCGCTCGGCCCCGGTTCGATTGAAAAGAACCTCCGCGGTCTCTACGTCTGTCCCGGCCTTGTGGACCTGCACGGCCACTGGTGGGAGGGCAGTTCCTGGGGAATCGATCCCGATATTTGCCTGAACCATGGCGTCACTACTGCCATCGACGCCGGGACCACCGGCTTCATCAATTTCTCCACTTTCCGCAAAACGCAGGTACGCGCGGCCGCCATGCGCGTGCTGGCGTTCGTGAATATCAGCGGCGTCGGCATCCCCACCACGCTGGTAGGCGAGCTCGAAGACATCCGCTTCGCTCGCCCCATCGAGACCAGCCGTGTCATTGAAGCCAATCGCGATCTGTGCCTCGGCGTGAAGCTTCGCGAAGGCAGCATGACCGGCATTCACGGCGCCGCAGCCCTGGACAAGGCGCTTCAGGCGGCCAACTCCTCTGGTACCCGCCTGATGGTCCACATTTCCAAAGGCGCCGACACCCGCCGGATTCTCCCCAAACTCCGGCCCGGCGATATCGTGACGCACTGCTTCCAGGGCCGGGGTGATGGCATCCTCGACGGCGCCGACCGTCACCTGCTGGCCGAAGTAACGGCCGCTCGCCGCGATGGCATCGTTTTCGACGTTGGCCACGGCGCCGGGGCTTTCAATTGGGATGTGGCTCGCCGCGCCTTCGAATACCACTTCTATCCCGATACCATCAGCACCGATCTGCATCGCTTTTCCATTGCCCGATTCGCCTTCGATATGCCTTCTGTGATGTCCAAGCTCCTGCATTTGGGTATGTCGCTCGAGGAGGTGATCCTGAAATCCACCTTGGCCCCCGCGCGTGCCATCGGCCGCGAAAATGACTTCGGCACCTTAAAGCCCGGCGCTCCAGCCGACGTCCTCGCGTTCGCCCTCGAGGAAGGCAGTTTTCCTCTGGAGGACACCCATCTACGCTCCGAAATCGCCGCGCGCCGTATCCAGCCCGTCCTGACGATAAAGGACGGTCGCCTGATAGAGCCCGGCAGCATCCCCGTCCGCTTGCGCGACTTCGAAGAGTCTGACCACGAGCTGTTCCGCTTCATCGAACAGTCCGCCGGCCCCTCCTGAGCCGCCCCGTCGTGCTTTTGTAACAAAGAAACAACAGATTTCGATAGACCGAAAACAGCCTCCGGGCTACCCTCGCCAAAAGGTCTTCGTCGCCCCGGCCGTAGTGGTGTGTGCCGGAGGGCGGCGGGAAGAGGTAAGGCAATGAGAGCTCTGCTTTCCGCTGCAGCCGTTTTGTTCGTCCTGGCGCCCCTCGGGGTCCAAGCCCAGGATCTGGCCAATATCGTGGGTGCTGTAACCGACGCCTCGGGCGCTGTCATTCCCGACGCTCAGGTCGTCGTCACCAACCCGGATCGCGGACTTACCCGACGCGTGGTCTCTGACGCCGCCGGCGAATATACCGTCGCGCGCGTGCCCATCGGCAACTACGTCGTTACCGTGGAGAAAACCGGCTTTCAGAAGCTCATTCGCAGTGGTATTACCCTACAGGTCGGCCAGACACTCCGCGTCGATGTCCAGCTGCAGATCGGTTCGGCCAGCCAGGAAGTCGTGGTCAACGCCAATGTCGCCCACGTGGAGACCGAGTCCGGCGCCATATCCGATGTCGTCACCGGTACCCAGGTCAGCCAGCTCAACCTCAACGCCCGGAATTTTGCCAACCTCGCCACCTTGGTCCCTGGCGCCGCCACCCTGGGAACCGGCTTCGATCCTTCCCATGTCGGGGTGCTCGCCAATGCCGCCATTTCCTTTAATGGCCTCCCCGTCAATATCCAGAATTGGGAGGTCGACAGTACCAACAATATCGATCAGGGTTCCGGCAGCGGTTCCATCATGACCTACCCCAGTATCGACTCCATCGCCGAATTCCGCGTCAGTACCTCCAATTACAGCGCCGAATACGGCAAATCCGGCGGCGCCAATATCGAAGTCGTTACCAAGTCGGGTACCAGGGATTTTCATGGCACGGCCTTCGAATTTGTTCGGAACGATCGCTTCGACGCCAATGACTGGTTTATCAATCGCACCATCGAGCCCGCCGGCGTTTCCGCCCCGCAAACCCCGTTAAAACGCAACAATTTCGGCTTTACCATTGGCGGCCGGGTTTTCATTCCCGGTCATTACAACAACGACCGCAACAAGACCTTCTTTTTCGTGTCCGAAGAATGGCGCAAAAACCGGGAAGGCACCGTCATTAATTCCAACGTCCCCACCGTGCGCATGCGCCAGGGCGATTTCAGCGAGTGCGATTCGAACTCCGGTAGCTATAACCCCATCGTCGCGTCGGGATGCGTTGTGCCCGTCAACCCCGCCACCAACCTGCCGTACCAACGCGATATTGTTCCCATCGATCCCACGGCCAAGACCCTGCTCGATGCCCTGGTTCCCCTGCCCAACAACGGCGTCAATTTCTACACTGCGGCCCCCAGCCTTCCCACTAATTTCCGGGAAGACATGTTCAAGATCGACCACAACATCACCGACAATATCCGCGCCTTCTTCCGCTACACCCAGGACGCCTTCGACGCCGACTACATCCCCACTCTCTGGTCTTCCGCCAACTTCGGAACCGTCAAGTCGTTGTGGCAAAGCCCAGCCAAATCGGCCGTGTTCCATCTGACGGAAACCATTCGCCCCGATCTGCTCAACGAATTCATTGCCAGTTTTTCCGCCGATGTGAACAAGGTGAATAACTTCACCGGCTTCGATTCGCCCGCCGGTTCCATCAACAAACCAGCCGGCTTCGTGGCCAACACCATTTTCCCGGCCAATCAGACCCAGCCCAAGCTTCCCGGAATCGCCGTCGCCGGCGGCGTTCCGTTCAACTTCGCCGAATCCACCGGCTTCGAATTCTTCTTCTGGGATCCGCAGCCCGCTATCAAAGATAATCTCGTCTGGACGCATGGCAAGCATACGTTCAAAACCGGTGCCTTTCTGCTGTATAACCACATCAACACCACCACCAACATCGGCTACAACACCCAGGGTTTCCTGTCGTTCGGCACCGACTACGGTTCCAGCATCAGTAGCGGAAATGCGCTCGCCGACATGTTTCTCGGTCGAATTGCTAATTACCAGGAGTACGGCCGCGTCGTCAATGGCAGCCTGCTCGGTGGCGCCGCCCTTGGACACTGGCGGCAGTGGGACTTCGAACCCTACGTCCAGGATGATTGGCGCATCACTTCGCACCTTACCCTGAATCTCGGCATGCGCTACTCCTGGCTCACGTCCTTCCACGACACCGTCAACCCGACGAACGATTCTCTCTTCATCCCGTCCCAATACAATCCCGCCAAACAGGCCCAGCTCGATAGCAGCGGCTATCTCATTCCCGGTACAGGCGCCAATTACCTCAACTACGGGAATGGCCTGGTTCAATGCGGCACCGGCGGCGTGCCTGAGGGCTGTTACCACCCGTTCCGCGGCACGTTCTCCCCGCGCTTCGGTTTCTCCTGGGATCCCTTCGGAAAAGGCACCACCGTCCTTCGCGGCGGCTACGCCCTCACTTGGGATAGCGGCAACCCGTTGCACAACGGCGCAGGCTTCAACGGTAACCCGCCCACCGCCACCAACCTGTTCGGCTACAACATCATCGGTTACGACAACGTGGCTCCCGGTCCGCTCGGTCCTGCCGGCTTTTCCAACGTCAGCTTGAATAAGTGGCAGGAAATTCAACAGTTCAACGTGGGCATCCAGCACCAGTTCGCGGGGAATAACATTCTCAGTGTCAGCTATGTCGGCACTTTGGGCCATCACCTCCAGCAAAACATCAATATCGACCAGGTCCCCGTCGGCGTGGGTACCGAGAATGTTCCCGCCTTGGCTGGTACGCAAGGCTGTGATGCCCAGGGCAACTGCAATGTGCAGAACATCCTCATGAACAACCTGCAGTCCACCGAGTTCTTCGTCCCCTATCGCGGCTACGCCAATATCGCCCAGCGCCAAATGACCGGGAATTCCAACTACAATTCCCTCCAGGTGAATTTCCGCCATACCTTCGGCCATGGACTGACCTTCCAGACCGCTTACACCTGGTCGCATGAACTCGACAACATGTTTCAGGGCGGCAGTGCCAATTCCGGAGGCACCAACGGTATCGACGACCAGAACCTGCGTCGCTGGTATGGCACCGGCGGATTAAATCAGGGACAGATTCTCATCCTCAATTACGTCTACGAGCTGCCGTTCCTCAAGCAGGCCTCCAACAAGTTCGCCCGTTATGCCTTCAGCGGCTGGCAGATCAGCGGCATCTCCAGCTTCATGAGCGGCACGCCTTTGGGCGTTCAGTGCGGTATTGATGGTTTGTCCACCGGCATCGGCGGACCCACCGGCTGCAACTCCCTGGGTGCTCTGGGCGTCAGCAAGGGCGTCTTTAATGATCCGCAGTTCGGCCCCACCCCCACTTGGTTCAATCCAGGTCTTCTGGGCCAGGTTGCCGTCAGCCAGTTGGCCGCCAATAACCAGCCCGGCATGTTCGGCTATATGGGCAAAAATGCCCTCACCGGGCCCGGCCGCAACAATTGGGATATCGCCATCTTCCGCAACATTGACGTGCCCTGGTTCAAAGGCGAGCACAGCTCCTTGCAGTTTCGCGCGGAAAGCTATAACACCTTCAACCATCCCCAATGGAGCGGAATCAACCTGTTTTGTAGCGGAACGACCGCTCCCGGGGCCCCGTGCAACGGCGATCAGAATATCGGCAACGGCGAGGTTGCCAGCGCCGCCCGCCCGCGCATTCTGCAATTGGGACTGAAGTTCGTCTTCTAGCCTCTTCCAGGCTCTGGCGCAATGCCTGTAATCGGCGTATGATTGCCAGATACGGACGGCGCTACGCCGATGCCTACGGTTTCTGATCTGACCTGGGAGCGGGTTGACTCGCTGGTCGACCGCCAGATTAACGCGGAACAGTTCCACGTGTGGCCGTTCTCCAGTCCCTATCCCATCGACGTCCGCTTCCTGCTCATGGACCGTCGCCATGAAGTCCCCAAGCACCGGCCCGATCATCTCGAAGTTGTCGTCTTCGAATGGGGCGAATTAGGCTACGAGGTAGGCGATCGCCGCTGCATGGTTCGCAGGAATGACGTTATCGTCGTAGGTGACCGCATGCACCATCGCTGTCTGCCCCTCCCCGCATCTCAGCAGGCCGCCCGTGCTATGGTGCTCTCGTTCCTTCCGGAGCTTGTGCATTCCGGTCCGTTAGGCGACGACATGCAGTACCTGATGCCTTTCATGCTGCAGGATTCTTCCTGCTCGAACGTCATCCCTGCTAAGGCGGGGCGATCGCGCGAAATTGCCGATTTCATTCAGCGGATACGCACCGAACTCCCCGGCGGCACGGAACGGTCGCGTCTGGCCATCAAAACCTACCTCAAAATGATTCTCCTCAACCTGGTGAATCACTATGCCGAGTTTGGCGAAGCCCGCGATGCTCTCCGCCGCCAGCAGCGTAGTGCCGACCGGCTGACTCCCGCGCTCGAGTTCCTGGAAGCTCACTACAACCAGCCCATCCGCGTGGATGATGCCGCCCGCCTCTGCGCCATGAGCGCCTGTTGCTTCATGCACCTGTTCAAGGAAGTCACCGGCAACTCGTTCGTTTCTTATCTCAACCGTTATCGCGTCGGCCGCGCCCAGCAGCTTTTGCTTTCCACCGATCGCTCCATAGCCGATATCAGCCTCGAGACCGGCTTCTGCAATCAGAGCTATTTCGGCGTGATCTTCCGCCGCATCGCCGGAATGAGTCCGCTTTCCTACCGGGTTAATCATGCCGCCAACCAGGCACTCACGAGCGCTTCCTCTGCCGCTAAGATCACTACGCACTAGGAGCCGGACATGCCCGGCCTTCCATTTGTGCTAGTTTGAGTACTTCACGATGCGAATTGTCCTCTCTCTGCTACTCGTTGCCGTAGCTCTCGTTTTGATCCCTACCCCTTGCCGTGCGCAGGACTTCAAGCCCTATCCTGGCGCAAAGCTGGATGAACAGGCAAGCCGCGATGCCTCGGCCGCCGCTGCCGACAAAGAGTCGCAGGTCTTCACGACCGACGATGCCTATGACAGGGTTTACGCCTTCTATAAGGCCCTCTATAAGGAGGGCGAAATGCGTTACCCTGCGCGGGGCCCGGCGGGAATACCTGTCAAAATGTCGTTTTTCCTCATCGACGGCGGAAAGGACTTGAGGTCCTCCAAATACTGGATGAAGGTCCAACGCCCGTTCATCTACAAGCCCGATGGCAAGGATGTTCGTGACGTAACGGTCATCCAAACCGTGCGAAGCAAGTAGAGTTTAGACCTCACGCCCGGCGCGATTCCATTCCACTCCGTGACCGGCTCAGCCCTGCGAGGACGGCGGCACGATGCCCAGCATCCGCCCGTACACCGCCAGTTGCCCGTAATGTTCCGAGGTATGCTCCAGCCGTAAGCGATAATCTTACTTGGGTCTTACTATGGAAATTACCCGCCTCTCCACAAAAGGCCAAATTGTTCTGCCGCGAAGCATCCGCGTGTCACGCGCTTGGACGCCGGGCACTGAATTTACTGTCGAAGAGACTGACGATGGCGTTTTGTTGCGTCCCAGCCGCCCGTTCTCCCAAACCAATCTCGATCAGGTTGCGGGTTGCCTGAGTGTGAAACGGAAGAAAAAAGTACCCGAACGGATGCATACGGCGATCAACCGGGAAGTGGCGCGACGACATGACCGCGGTCGATACTAACGTGCTGGTCCGCCTGCTAACGGGTGATGATCCGAAGCAAGGGGCCGCGGCACGAGCTTTGTTTGCCAACGAAGCCATCTGGATTGCCAGGACTGTGCTGCTCGAAACCGTTTGGGTCCTGCGTAGCCTGTATACGTTCGATGAAGGTGAGATCCGCGAATCCTTGAGGAAATTGCTCGGTTTAGCCAATGTTCATGTAGAGGACGAGGCGGCAATCGCCGCTGCTCTGGCGTTGACCGAGCACCAGATCGAGTTCGCTGATGCCCTCCATTTGAGCAGCAGGCCGGCTGGTGTGCCGTTCGTTTCTTTTGATCGAGCGTTCGTGCAGCGGACCACGCGAGCGGGTGTTCCACGCATTTCTCGATTGCCGTCTTAAAGAACGCGCAGCTTTCTCCTTTTCACGGACTTACAACAGAAATTCGTGCTTTTCTGATAGATAGGGCGGTCCTCTCTGCGATACAAAGGACGGTCGGAAAATCGGTATGGACTACGAAGCCTTATCCAATGAGCACGTGCTGCATGGCGCCCGCCGGGAAAAGAAAGTTATTTTCCAGCGCGCCCTAGGGTCCCGCCTCTGGGACATTCACGGCAAACCGTACCTCGACACGATGTCGGGTTCGGCCGGACCGGCCATGGTCGGCCACGCCCACCCCGCCGTTGCTCAGGCTGTCGCCCGGCAAATGGCGACCTTGCCCTCCACCAACGTCCTGCACGAAAGTGACACGGTGATCGAATATTGTGCTCGCCTGGCGGAAATCGCTCCTCCCGGCCTAAGCCGTACATTTATCTGCGTTGGCGGGGGTGAGTCCATCGAGGCTGCGATCAAATTTGCCATGCGCGTTACCGGCCGCACCGAAGTTCTCTCCCTAACCGGCTCTTATCACGGCATGTCGCTCGCCACCATGGGCCTTTCGGGAATGCCCAACGCGCGGAAATGGATGCCTGGCGGCTTGCGCTGGCCCAATTTCCGGCAGATTCCCTCTGGCGACGCCTACCGCCCTCCGCTCGGCGAGGGCGGTTGCATGGCAGCAGTCCATGCGCTCGAAGCCGATCTGGACGGCGCCAGCTCCGGTCAGGTGGCGGCCCTGGTTATGGAGGTCGTCCAGGGGCCTAATGGGCATGTAGTATTCCCACTGGAATACTACCGGGGCATTCAGAAAGTATGTCGCGATCGTGGAGTTCTTCTGATCATTGATGAAATTCAAACTGGCTTGTGCCGCTGTGGCTCGACCTGGGCCTCCGATCTGTTTGATATGCGGCCTGACATCCTGGTTGCCGGTAAAGCCCTTGGCGGCGGTATGCCCATCGGCGTCTTCATTACCCGTAACGATCTGGTTCCCAAAAACCTGGAATACGACGGCTGGCACATGCTCACGTTTATGAATCAGCCGCTCTCTGCCGCGGCCGGTATCGCCGTCCTGGACATTGTGGAGAAGGAAAACCTGGCCGAGCGCGCCCGCACGCTTGGAGCCCAGGCAACCGAGTATTTCCAACAGCTTGCACGGCGCTTCGAAGTGATCGGCGACGTGCGCGGCCCGGGTCTTTTCATCGGTGTTGATTTCGTTGAAGATCGCCGAACCAAAGCGCCCGCAACGGCCGCGTGTCGCAAAGCCTGGGATTTTGCCCTGGATCGCGGGTTGATCACGCAGTTCGGTGGGGTTGGAAGCAACGTATTGAAATTCAAACCCCCTCTGACGACGCCCCCCGATGATTTCGCGCAAATGCTGCAAATCTGCGAGGAGACCGTCCAGTTCATTCAAAACGAAGTGGACCGGCAGCGTACGCCAGAACCGGCGGGCATCGCCAGCTAAGAGGCGATGAAAGCTTCCACCGAAACCGCGCCCGCGTCCGTGGCCCAGGGGTCATTCCGGCCTGTTTTGTCGCTTTGGGCTTTGGTTTTGTTCGGGTTAGCATTTGTCGGCCCTACCGCCCCCTATACCTTTTTCGGCGTCGGTTCGGTCAAGTCCCAGGGCCACTTTACGTTGGTGTACCTGATTGCGATGTTCGCCATCAGTTTCACGGCTGTGAGTTACGGCCGGATGGCGGCTGCTTTCCCAGAAGCTGGCTCGACATATGCCTATGCTTCGCGAGCCATACATCCGGTCGCGGGTTACCTGGCCGGATGGGTAATGATTCTCGATTATTTACTGATGCCGATGCTCTGCGTCATTATCGCCGCGGTGACTTCCCATAAGCTTGTTCCGGCGGTACCGTATCTGGTTTGGGTTCTCGCGACTGCCGGCACGATCACCTGGATCAACCTGTGCGGGATCGAGATGACCTCGCGGGCAACTATGATCTTCAATGCGATATTAGCCGTTTCGATTGTGTGGTTTGTCGCCGCGGCGGTGCGGGCGCTTCTGGGCGGGACAGGCGAAGGCACGCTCTTTTCGATCAGGCCGTTTTACGATCCGCAACGGTTTTCGCTCGCGGCGGTGATGTCGGCAACACCGATCGCCGTATTGTCGTTTCTGGGGTTTGACGGGATCTCGACACTGGCGGAAGATGCCAAGGATCCGCAAAAAAACGTCGCACGCGCCACGGTGCTGGTGTGTTTTGTGGCGGGCGGTGTCTTCATTTTGCAGACTTATCTGGGGCAACTCATTTGGCCGGACTATTCCAAATTCTCCCCCATAGAGACCGCGTTTTCGGACGTAGGAAAGCTAATCGGCGGCCCCGGCTTGTTTTATTTGATTGCGTTCCTTGTGATCGCGCAGGCGTGGGCCAGTGGCATCACGAGCCAGGCGAGCGCCTCCCGGTTGCTTTTCGGCATGGCGCGCGACGGCCGGCTGCCGCAGCGGCTTTTCGGCTATGTGCATCCGGTATACCGGACGCCGATATACAGTGTGCTTCTGATGGGCGCAATTGCGGCGATCGGAGCGGCGCTGCTCGATTTAGATGAAGCGGCGGAAGTCGTCAATTTCGGTGCCTGCCTGGGATTTATGGCGGTGAATGTCTGCGTGCTGAATCACTACCTGATCCGGAAGCGGGAGCGCGGCATCACACGGCTTTGGGCGAACCTGGTTTGCCCGGTGGCGGGATTTGTGATCTGCTTCTATATCTGGCTGAGCATTTCGCCGCTGGCGATGCGGCTGGGCGCGGTTTGGACGGTAGTGGGAATCCTTTACCTAGCATTTCAGACGGGCGGGTTCCGGAGGAAACTAGATGCCTGATCCGGCGAAGCAGAAGATGCAGGACATCGACACGCCGGCGCTGCTGGTCGATCTCGACGTCATGGAACGGAATATGGAGACCATGGCGCGGTTTTTCTGCAACCGTCCGGCCAAGCTGCGGCCCCACTTCAAGAATCACCGGGTGCTGGAACTGGCAGCGCGGCAGATGGAGCATGGCGCGATCGGCATCACGTGTGCGCGCCTATGGCAGGCGGAGCGGCTGGTGAACTACGGGATTCGCGACGTCCTGATCGCGAACGAAATTGCGGGCGACGAGCCGCTGTCGCGATTCGCGGAGCTGTCGCGGGAAGCGCCGGTCATCGTAGCGGTCGACCATCCAAAGATCGTTGGAGACCTGGCGCGGTGCGCACGGAACAAGAAGGCCGAGGTCAACGTGGTGGTGGATGTCGACCTCGGATTGAAGCGGTGCGGAGCCCAACCGGGCGAGCCCGCGGCGGAGCTGGCGCGGCAAGTCGTGGAGTCCGGTCTGAAGTTCCGGGGAGTGATGGGATACGAGGGACATTTGCAGCCGCGGCCGCCGGGCGATGAGAAGGTGCAGGCGGTCACCGAGGCCATGGGCTGGCTGACCGGCACCAAGAAGCTCATCGAGTCGCATGGAATTCCGGTAGAAATCGTGAGCTGCGGCGGAACGGGAGATTATTCGATAGCGGGCGCGTTTCCTGGAGTGACGGAAAACCAGGCGGGATCGTACCTGCTGATGGACATCTGGTACGCGCCGGTGGTGAAGGACTTTCAGGTTTCGCTCAGCGTGCTGGCAACGGTGATCAGCAAGGCGGCGAACGACCGGCTGGTGTTGGATGCGGGCTGCAAGGTGATCAGCGGAGAGCGCGGGCTGCCTCGCGTGAAAGGCATACCGGGGCTGACGGTGAAAGCGCTGCACGCGGAGCACGCGCCGGTGGCGATCGAGGATGCTTCGGTGAATGTGGAGGTCGGCGACAAAATCGAAATCGCGGTGCAGTATCATGACGGCACGGTGAACCTGCACCGGCGGATGTACGGCGTCCGCGGCGGTGAAGTGGAGCGTGTCTTCACAATCGAACAATGAGGGGAGCATGCGGTTAAAGAACAAGGTCGCCATTGTCACGGGTGCGGGGGCGGGGATCGGCCGGGGAATCGCAGAGCGATTCGGCCGCGAGGGCGCGTCGGTGGTAGTGGCTGAAGTCAACGCGAAGGACGGAAGAGACGCGGAGCGCGCGATCCGCGACGCAGGAGGCGAAGCGCTGTTCGTCGAGACGGACGTCTCGAACGAGAGCCAGGTGAAGGCCATGGCGCAGAAAGCGCTCGACCGCTACGGCAGGATCGACATTCTCTGCAACAACGCGGGAATCCTGCTGATTCACGAAGAGGCGCCGGCGCATGAGCTGACCAACGAAGCCTGGGACCGCACGATGGCCGTGAATCTGCGAGGCTACTGGCTTTGCTCGAAGTACGTGATTCCGGCGATGCTGAAGCAGCGCGCGGGCTCGGTGATTCACGTGGCATCGCCCACGGGCATTTTCGGTTTCACGCGGCTGACGGCGTACAGCACGAGCAAGGGTGGAGTGGTAGGGCTGATGCGGGCGATGGCGGCAGACTATGCACCGCACAATATTCGCGTGAACGCGATTGTGCCGGGGACGATTGACACGCCGATGAACGCGGTGGAACTGGCGGACCCGAAGATGCGGCAGCATTTCGCGGAGATTGCGCCTGCGCGGCGACTGGGAACGCCGGCAGACCTGGCGGGAATTGCAGTGTTCCTGGCGTCCGAGGATTCAAGCTACTGCGTCGGCGGGATATTCACCGTGGACGGCGGGCTGACGGCGGTGTGAGGCGATTAACCCAATTTTACCCGGATGATATTGACGCAGCGATTATTACCCGGGTAAAATTAATATGTGGAAAGCGAAAGAACCTACGCTGCATTTGTAGGAACGAGCCTGCTGGCGTCGGGCGAACTCAAGAAAGTCCTGGGTGCGTTGAAGTCGCGATTCGATCAGGATAGAGGCACGCTATTCCTGATCTTTGAGGACCAAACCGGGAAGCAGGTGGATTTCGATCTGCGCGGCACGCCAGAGGAGGTTCTGGCGCGCTACGATTCGGTTCCCGCGCGGGTTGGTCCGGGCCGCCCGAAACTGGGCGTGGTCGCGCGTGAGGTTTCCTTGCTGCCCCGGCATTGGGACTGGCTGGAGCAGCAATCGTCCGGCGCCTCGGCGGCAATCCGCAGACTAGTTGACGAGGCCAGAAAGCGAAATCCAGATGAGCAACAAAACCGGCGGACGATCGAGGCGGCAGGCCGATTCCTATTGGCGATGGCCGGAAACTTTCCAGGATTTGAAGAGGCGAGCCGCGCCCTGTACGCCCGCGATCGGAACCGGTTTGAGGGGCTCATTCGGAAATGGCCTCGCGATGTCCGGCTTCACATACAGCACCTGATTCGTAGGGCTTTTTGAGTGGATCAGGATTTGAGCTAGTGCGCGGACGGGATTTTCACCCGTGGACGGCGCGCTTTCGGCTGTTGGAGCGTTTCACACCAGCACCTGGTCCAACAGGTACCGGCAGCTCACGATCTTCTCGAGGAGATCCGCCGGGCGGTAGAAGTAGTGATTCGACGCTTCGAAGGCGATGACGGAATACCGGCGGGCGAGTTCGTAAAGCCGGCGTGACAAGTCAATCTCCTGCCCGGCTACTGCACGCATGCGTGCCAGCGTGTCAGGAGTGCGCCGACCGTCGCGCAACAGATAAAACTCGACCTGATTGGCGACGCTGCGGAAATGGATACCGCACACGGAGGCGATAGCCAAATCTTCGAGAGCCGCGGGGCGAAGTGCGGCCGGCACAAGTTCGATCGCCTGGCGGAAAACAGGCAGTGCCTGCTCCCATAGAGCCGCCACCTTGATGAATTGATCACGCACGATGATGGGCGAGTATTCTCCGGACCAGTGCTTGTAGTCATCCTGGGGGAACAGGATCATCGAACTGCTGACGCCGGTGGGAGACGCGCGCAACAAATTGGCGGGGCCGTGCTGGGTGGGGATCGTGTAGATGTCCACGCTATAGGGGAACTGCTCAAAAGCCTCGCTGAATTTTCTCCAGGCTTCGAGCACCAGGGGCCGGGCCCGGTCGCCGTAGCGGCGCGATGCGACGCGGCCAAGGACATCCGCCTCACTGTCTGCCGGGCTGGAGGAGAATTCTTTCGCAATCTCCAAATTCGGCGACGGATAACCGCCGAGTGTCCATGACATCATCAACCCGCTGACCCCCGAGCGCCGCAGATTTATACAATGACGGGCGATCAGATTGGCGACAGGAATATAGGGAACGGCGGAGATCTCCCAGGTATTGTTGAATTGCACTTTGGCCATGGTGGACAGGCCGGCGGCGCGCGCGAGGCTCCAATTGGCCCTGGCGCGCGGGCCGGGGCCGACGGCAGAAATGGAGTATTCGCCGACGTTGGTTTTAACGCCACCGCGTTCTAAGGGCATCGCCCACTCACTAACACTAAGGAAGCGCGTGTCAGACGGAAGCCTGGGAATGAGATGGCGCGACAGATCGTCATTCCATCCCCAATCCCAGACGATCACATCGGCCTCGCGGCTGGAGCGGCGCACACCGGCGTGAATGGCGTCGAGAACCTCGCCGACAGCCTGCCAAGCCGGACGTTTCGAACAGCGCGGGCACGAATCCGGATGCTCTTGAGAGAAGCAGTTCGTCAAGTTCTCGGACATGGTGATGGAGAAGAGGCCGCCGAGTTCAGGCACTTTTTCGAAGACATGGGCGACACTGTCCGAAATCCAACGGCGAACCGCCGGGACGGAGGTGCACATGGCGTAGTAGCCACCTGACTCGGCTCCCCGGATTCCGGGATGCTTCTCGTAGAATTGAGGCAGCATAGCCCGAGGCTCGTTGAGGTACAAATAAACGGCTATGTTATGACTTCTGGCGCGTTGGGCCATCTTGCGTAGATTGGCGAGCCGGACATCGGATTGCCGGCCAAACTCCGGGAAGACCGGCGACGGGGCCATTTGATTCAGCACGCACTGCAGCCAGACACCGTTCACGCCGACGGCGGCGAGCTTTTCCAGGTAGCCGTCCGGGAAGGGATCAAGGTCAGATTCTATGAGCGGATCACCGTACAGCGCGAAGTACGAATAGAGGTAGCGGAGACTGTGTTGATTAGGGGAAGGGGCCGTTCGCGTTTGGGGCGATGGCTCGCGGCGGATGAGCGATTGGATGAAATGGAAAGCAGGCTCGCCGGTGAGGTTGAGATCATCTCCGACGGCTTTTTCCAGTGTGGCACGGATTTCCGCTGCCCGGCGGCGTTCGGCAGGCGCTGGCTGAGCAAAGACGATAGGACGGCAATCGGGCTTGGGTCCCAGCTTGATGTTGAGGAAGTCGTCTTCTTTGAGCGTGAATTCGAATTTCTCGGCGGTCCAGCCGAGTAATTGAATGATCTGCGGAACCGGAAGTAAATGCCAATTTTGGCGAATCGTGAGGATGTAGATTCGTCTGAGTTGATCAGTGGTGAGCTGGGGTTTGGCGGGAAGTCCCATTTCGCGGCCGAGTGCGAGTAAATCGTTCGGACCGGCATGGACAACCTCCGCCATTCTGGCGATATCGACGAGTTCCCAATTACGCCAAACAAACTGATAGAGGCGATTAGGAAAGTGAGGCTCGGATAGGGGAGATGGCGGGGACGAGGGCTGAGAAAGCACGCGAGGGTTGCACAACGCGCCGGCGGTCCAAAGGCTGGAAGAGAGGAATTGGCGCCGTCTCAGCATCGCGTGCAAACCAGACTACCGCGAAATGCTTGAGGCAGGATTACGTTGTCGTGGCCGCAGTGTCCAGATGGCATACGCTATTTTCCAGTCGGGAGCACATTGTAATTCGGACGTGTTGTAGACTCAAGTCATGACGAAGCCCGTCCGGCGGCTGACGGCAATCATCGAACGCGAAGACGATGGTTTCGTCTCGCTGTGCCCCGAATTGGATATCGCGAGCCAGGGCGCTTCGATCGAAGAAGCCCGGTCAAATCTGGTTGAGGCGCTTACTCTGTTCTTCGAAACGGCGGATCCTTCGGAGATTTCCCGGCGATTCCACAGCGAGATCTTTGTGACACAGGTCGAGGTTCCGGCTGGGTAGGCTTCGCGTCCTTTCGGGTACCGAGGTTTGCCGCATTCTCGAACGCAACGGCTTCGTCGAGATCCGCCAGCGCGGCAGCCATCGAATCCTGCAGAAGAAGATCGAAGGAACGACGATCACGGTGCCGGTTCCTCTTCATGATCCGGTCCGGACCGGAACGCTCATGAGCATTATCAGGCAGTCAGAGTTGCCGAGGATATTGTTCGAAACCAAGAAATAAATACACTGACGCTTTTTGCAGTGTGTGGGCTTACGCCGGTCTTACCAGCATCTTCACGTGCTTGTCTTTCTCATTTAGTAACCCGTGGTAGCCTTTGCCGATCAGGTCGTCCAGGCCGATGCGGTCCGTAATGAGTAAGTCGCCGCGGAAGCGAGGGTCGGTCATGATGCGGATGGTTTCGTCATAGAGACCGTAGCCGCTCATGCTGCCGGAAATGGTTTTCTCGCGGAAGACGACGTCGGTGAGGTCGATGGCAGCGGGCACGTTGACTTCAAGAACCTTAGGGCTAAGCTTGGAGGCGCCTTGGACCGGATCGTTCGGCTGGTGAGCATTGGTTCGCATCGGACGCAACAGCCCATTGAAGAACTAAGGATGCCGGGTAGCGGAGTGGTTTCGCCGAACGGGATTGCGGCCGTTCTTGCAGGCGCTGGCCACGCATGCGGAGCGCGCGCAATTCGAGGGGACGCTCCTGGAGCGGTACGCGTCGAGGTATCCGCAGGGGGCTGACGGGACGGTGCTGTTTCCGTTCCGGCGGTTGTTCTTGTGGGGTACAAGCAGGATAGATGGGCCGGAACGCCTGTGCTACCACCGCCCCAGCGTTTCGGATTGTGCGCTGACTTGCGGACCGCCCTAAACTCAGCGGACGGGGCGAACGCTTTCGGAATGAGCGCGAATGTATCTCATGCGCCTGCGGCGAAGGCTAGATACCGAAGTGAATACTCGGCGAGCGATCACGTCGCACTCGATGACGATGGCGTTGCGTAACTGTGCCCAGAGCCTCGCGCGAACGCTATAACGACTTGAACCTGCGGCGAAGAAACGCCACTCCGCCGAGAAGGCAGGTGCCCAAGAGCACTGCGCTGGCGGGCTCTGGAACGGTGCTGGGGCCCGCCTGAACGTCCAATATAAGCTGTTGGCCTGCGGTGACGGAATCACCCGCGAGGTTGAACAGAACGTTGTCCGCGTTGAAGGAAATTCCAGAAGAGCTAGCAGCGGGGTGACCGCTGGGGAACGGCACCGGGAGAATCGTGCTGGCGGGGTCAACCGTGACGTCGGTTATGGCGGGGGCACCGGTGAAGAATAGGGCAAACCCGTTGAAGGCGCTGGCACCTGGTGAGGAAGCGCCTGTCCCGTACGTCGCCGTCAGGGTGGCGGTCCAGATGATCTGCGAACCTGAGACGGCGAGCGAACCGTCGAATGCCAGAAAACCAGCCGTCGTGCCTGCCGGAAACTCTGGGGGAGTTCCGGAGGTGACGGGTACGGGCCCAATCGGACCGCTGCAAAGACCGGGCATGTTGCAGAAAGTTGTCTCGTTAGGAAAAAACAAGACGGCGGTCACCTCGGATCCCAGCAGGTCAGCACGGGCTATGGTGGGCAAGATGAGTCCGAACGCAAGCGTAACAGCAATTCCCAGCAGCGGAGACTTCAGACGCATTTTGTTCCCTACCTATCAGGGGGATTTGAACAACCTATTCCATGGATCGAGCTCAAAAATTATACATCGGGGCCCTCCCGCTTGGCCGACTTATTTAGCTTTCATCGCCGGAAAAAGTACTAGCCGTAACAGGCAACTGGGTGTGCCAACCCTTTGATGAGAGACCAACGCTCAAACTACCCGGTTTTGAGCGGCTTCTCCGTTTCTGAACCTCCTGAGCCTTTGATACGGGAGGCCGTTTCAATGAACACAGCTTAAGGAAATCATAAAGAAATCGTCCAGGTCACTCCGGTCTTACCAGCATCTTCACGTGCTTGTCTTTCTCATTTAGTAACCCGTGGTAGCCTTTGCCGATCAGGTCATCCAGGCCGATGCGGTCGGTGATGAGCAAGTCGCCACGGAAGCGGGGGTCGGTCATGATGCGGATGGTTTCGTCATAGAGACCGTAGCCGCTCATGCTGCCGGAAATGGTTTTCTCGCGGAAGACGACGTCGGTGAGGTCGATGGCGGCGGGTTTTTCGAAGACGCCCATGATGACGAGGCGGCCGCGCGTGCGCGCGAGTTTGGCGGCCATCAGAACGCTGGCGGTCTGACCGGCGCATTCCATCACCATGTCGAACCCCTGACCTTCGGTGAGCTCGCGTGCACGCTTTTCGGCATCTTCGCGCAAAGGGTTGATCACTTCATCGGCGCCGCATAGTTTCGCCGCTTCGATGCGCCGCTCGGCCATTTCGATAGCAACCACCTGCTTGACGCCGCGAAGGCGCGCTGCCATGAGCGACATGAGGCCAATGGGGCCAGCGCCGACGATGGCGACGCGATCCTCAGGACCAGGCTCTCCCTGTGCGACGGCGCGAACGGTGGAGGAGAAGGGCTCGACCAGTGCGCCAATCTCGTCGGAGATATCCGGCGTCAGGTGATAACACTGGTAGGCGTTGAGATTGAGGTGCTCGGCGAGAGCGCCGCCGGTCCAGGACGTGCCGAGGAAGGCGACCTGATCGCACTGGGCCATGGAACCCGATCGGCACCAGCGGCAGTGGCCACAGCCGATGATGGGGCAGGCGGCCACACGATCACCGGCTTTGAAATTCTCGACGCCGTCGCCTACGGCGGTGACGGTGCCGGACATTTCATGGCCGATGATGACGGGGGCCTGTACGTGCGTGACGGGATGAGGATGATGGAGCGGGATATAGAGCGGGCCGCCCATGTACTCGTGAAGGTCGGTGCCGCAGATGCCGCACCATGCGACTTTGACTTGCACCTGGCCGGGCGGGGGGGCGGACGGCTCGGCGACCGTTTCGATGCGGACGTCCTGGCGACCGTGCCAAACCGCGGCTTTCATGCGCTTTCTTTCTTCAAGTAAAGGACGGACGGGCCGGGGAACGGCGTAGCGAACGTAGTCTTCTTGCCAGCGGTGATGACGCCTCCGGGCGTGACCGTGCCTTCTTCGGGCTGCACCCACTCGGCGCGGAATTGTCCCTGTGCGTGCGAGAGATCGATATCGGCGCGATCGCCTTCGGGGAGGTAGACGAGAAACTCGCGCTCGGGATTGGCAAGGCAGTAGGCGGTGGATGACAAGTCGTCCTGCGGCGTCATGGAGGCGAGATCCATGCGCAGAGAATAGGCGCGGGTGTGACCGATAGCTTTGCGGACGGGTTCCCAGGTCCAATCGTTGCGGCGGTTGAGGTCGCGCAGGGGGTAGCCGGGACGCGGTCCCCAATTCACTTCGGGACAAGGACCGCCGGCGATGGGATCCCAACTGTCCATGAGCAAAGTATTGTGGCCGCGGACGAAGCTTTTCCAGGCCCAGGCGACGGTGCCGCCGTGGCCCCAGAGATGGTCGGTGTCGTTGACGCTGACTTTCTTGCCTTCCCAGGCGGGCGGGTCCTGCTGGAATTTGTGGCCGAAGGGCGAGACCCATTCCGCGGGGCTGGCCATGATTTCTTCCATGCGCTCGACGCCGGCGCCGGTGATTCCTACGGGATGGCGGCGGCCTTTTTCGGTTTCGAGCTTGTGCATGGTGTCGACCACCCACCAATCCCAGTCTTTACTGCCGCCTTCGTTGACGACTTCGTAGAGGACGTTGTCGAGATCGTTGACCGTGTCGATGATCTTCTTCATGTAAATGGTCTGCTGTTCGCGGACCTGCGGGTCTTCGAGATCGGGCTGGCCGTCGCGGTTGCGGTCGCCGTCCACGTTGTTGACGTTGTTCTGCGCGTTATACGGGTGGCCCGACCAGGTCTGCTGGCCGCAATGGCCGGGGCGGTTGTAGCTGAAGCCCTGGAAAAGCTGGACGGCGCAGTAGATGCCGCGATCACGGCACTCGGTGACACGGGCGCGCATGCGGTCGAAATAAGCGGGGTTGAATTTGCGGAGATCGAACTTGAGACCGCCGTCGAGCGCGTTGCCGGGGCCGGTGCGAACGAAGAGGGTCGGCTCGAAGAGAATTTTGTCGGGCGTCCAGGGCGCCCAGGCGGATTGCTGCCAGCCCCAGAGGCGCATGAAATTGTGGTTGTGGCCGGCCATCATGGCGAGGTAGGCCTGCCAATCGAAGATGGGGACGGGGGCGACGCCGGTGTCCTGGAGATTGGCCCACGTATGGGCGCCGGTGAGGAAAATAGCTTTGCCCGAGCCGTCAGTGAAGTAGCGCGGGTTTTGCGGATGAACGCGCAGGGGACCCGTGGCGGGGCGAACGATCTGCGCATTAGAGGGCTTGCGGAGTGCTGCGGCAGCGCCACAGGCGGCAGCGGTTTTCAGGAAATCGCGACGATTCATGGTGGATCTTCTCCTAGGCCAGTTGGCCGCCGTCTACGAATAATAAAACGCCGTTGACATAGGCGGCGTCTTCGGAGGCAAGAAAAAGTGCGGGGCCAGCGACATCTTCGGGAGTACCCAGCCGGCCGAGAGGAATGAGACCGCGTTCGGGGCTATATTTTTTCATGCCTTCCGGGTTGTTCAAAAGGGGCTGCGTCAGGCGGGTCTGAATAAAACCGGGGCCGACGGCATTGGAGTTAATGCCGGAGGGGCCGAGCTCGCGGGCAAGCGTTTTGGCGAGGAGAAAGACGCCGGACTTGGAAACGTTGTAGTGAGCGAGGTTGGCCTCCGCGTCCCAGCAGTTGGTGGACGCCATGAAAACCAGCTTGCCGCGCTTGCGGGCGACCATATGGGCCGCGACGGCTTTAGAAACGAGAAAAGCTCCGCGCAGGTTGGTATCGATGGTATCGTCCCAGGTTTCGCTGGTCAGTTCGAGGAACGGAACACCGGGGGCAATGCCGGAGACATACATGAGGATGTCGATACGGCCCCGCCATGCCAGGGCGCGGGCGACCATTGTGTCGACGGATGCCGAGTCGCGGACGTCGCAGGGCAGGGAACGGGCGGCGGCCCCCGTGGCGGCTATTTTGTTGACGGTCGCGTCGGCGGAGGGACAATCGATGTCAGCCACGATGACTTCGGCACCTTCCCGGCCCAGGCGTTCTGCAATAGCTTTTCCAATACCGTGAGCGCCGCCAACCACGAGCGCTACCTGTCCCGCGAAGCGGGCCGCACCGTTCGATTGCTGGTCTCCCATCCTTCTGTGCCCTCTAGGTTAAGGTATGCAGGCCAGGGAGGCTAGTCTGTAATGATTGCCCAAATTTTTGTTGCTCCAGTATGTTCACGGCGGGAGGGGAAACCGTCGTGGGATTGCAAGAGTCTTTCAGAGTATTCTTATATCCATCCCGGGCGGGCCCATAGGACGCTTGATGGGGTCCAGCGACAGGTGTGTGATGTCACGGGTTGTGGAGGTTTGAGGGTTGCGGCTTAAGGGCAAAGTCGCTCTGGTAACGGGCGGCGCATCGGGTATTGGCAAGGCGACGGCGGAGTTGTTCGCCCGCGAAGGCGCGCGCGTGGCAGTTGCCGATTACAGTACCGAGGGAGCCGAAACGGCTCGTTCGATTCTGGCTGCGGGCGGGGAAGCGATCTTCGTCAAGACGGATGTATCGGACTCGGGCCAGGTGGCGCGAATGGTGGACGAAGCGCTAAAGGCATACGGGCGGATTGACGTGCTGTTCAACGGCGCGGGCGTGCTGTTCTACGGGACCGTGCTGGAGACCGACGAACAGGCCTGGCATCGCGTGCTGGGGATCAATCTGACGGGCACGTATTTATGCTGCCGGGCGGTTCTGCCGCACATGATCCGGCAGGGCGGGGGATCGATTATCAATGTGGCGTCAACGGTTGGCGCGCACGATGCGTGTGCCAACGCGGTGGCGTATGTGACGTCGAAGGGCGGAGTGACGTTGTTTACCAAGGCGATGGCCATCGATCACGCGAAGCAAGGTGTGCGGGTGAATGCGCTGGTTCCCGGCGCAACCGACACGCCTATGATTCGCAAAGCGCTATCGCCGGAAGCGCTGGACTCGCTGGCGGCGTCGCATCCTATTGGAAGGCTGGGCCGGCCGGAAGAGCTGGCGAAGGCGGTGTTGTTCCTGGCGTCGGATGATGCGTCGTTCGTTACGGGAACTGCGATGTACGTGGACGGAGGTCAGACGGCGAAGATCTGACCGTAGTTTTACGAGAGGAACTTTATGGTTTTTGCGACAGGATTAAGCGCGCCGGAAGGGCCGGTAGCCCTGCCGGACGGCACATGGCTGATTGTGGAAGGCGGAGCGGAACGGGGCTGCGTGACGCACATCAGCGCCGACGGCCAGACAAAGAAAGTGGTCAAGAAAACCGGGCGTCCGAACGGGCTGGCGGTGGATGCGAACGGCGTGATCTGGGTGGCGGAATCCAAGACGCCATCGCTATTGCGTCTCACGTTGGATGGAAGATCGGAAGTGGTTGCCACGGGATGCGACGGCGAGCCGTTTTTGTTCCCAAACGATCTTTGCCTGGGACCGGACGGAGATGTTTATCTAACGGACTCGGGCGTGGAAATCGGCAAATTCGCGCCGAACAATCAGATCCGGCCGGATTACATGGATGTCCATTACGATGGACGCGTGTATCGTGTGAACCCCACGTCGGGAAAGGTCACGAAGCTGGATAGCGGGATCAAGTTCACGAACGGTATCGCATTCGGTCCCGACAGGCTGCTGTACGCGAACGAGACGCTAACGGGGAACATTTACCGATACGACCGGGTGAATGGAGAGATCGGCGGGCCGCGTATCTTGTTCGGCAACGTCATCCGGCCGGATGCTCCTCCGGGATGGAAGGGGCCGGATGGCATGGCGTTCACAACGGACGGACGGCTGTTTGTCGCGGTGTTCGGGCAGAAGGACGTGACTGTTCTTGGCAAGAAGGGCGAGGTGGTCGAACGCATCGCGACGGCGGGAAAGCTGCCGACGAATGTGGCCTTCGCGCTGCCCGGAAAGAACCGGATGCATGTGACCGAGTATGAATTCGGACAACTGGAAGCGTTCGACGTGATCGCTGAGGGTTTGCCGCTGTGGAGCGGCCGCGAAACCACGAGCGTCGCTATCGCCTGATGAGTGCTGCCGCGGGACAGCGAGGGGGTGTCGAGAGCGTCGGGAAGCTGCGGCGCGTTCTATCGGTATGGGACCTGATTCTGTACGGAATCATGGCGGTGACGCCCAGCGCGCCGGCGACGGTTTTCGGGCTGGCGCAGTTGCGCTCGCACGGCCACGCCGTAGTGACAATCCTGGCCTCGATGGTGGCGATGGTGCTGACAGCTATCAGTTATGGGCGTATGGCGGCGCTTTACCCATCGGCGGGGTCAGCGTACACTTACGTGGGGCGCGGGCTGCACCCATACCTGGGATTCATTTCGGGTTGGGCGATGCTGCTGGATTACGTAGTCAGCCCGCTGTTCTGCGTCATTTACGGGAGCCTGAATTTGCACCTGGCATTTCCGCTGTTGCCCTACCCGGTTTGTGCGGCCTTGTTCGCGGGAGGGATCACGTTTCTGAACCTTCGCGGGATCCATTCGACAACTCGGGCGAACCAGGTGCTGCTGGTATTCATGTTCGGCGTGTTGCTGAGCTTTATCGGGCTCGCCGTACGGTACATGATGGTGCACTTCGGACTGCCCAGCCTGTTCTCCATGAAGCCGTTTTACAATCCCGAGACGTTCAGCGTGCGCGATATCGCCGGTGCAACGTCCTTTGCAGCCTTAACTTATTTGGGCTTCGATGCGGTGACCACGCTGGCCGAGGATGTGAAGAATCCGCGGCGTAATGTGATGCTCGCCGCCGTCTCGGTGTGCGCGTTCACGGGGATCTTCGGAGGGCTGCTGGTGTATCTGGCCCAATTAGTCTGGCCGGACTACAATTCGTACCCGAATATCGAGACAGCATTCGTCGATGTGACGGGACGAGTGGGCGGCGTGTGGCTCTTCAAGGCGATGGCGGCTTTGCTGGTGGTGGCCAACATCGGCGCAGGGCTGACGATGCAGGTGGGGGCGGCACGGCTGTTGTTCGGCATGGGGCGCGACGATGTGATTCCGCGCCGGATCTTCGCCTACTTGCACCCGGTTCGAAACACGCCGAACCGGAACATTTGGCTGCTTGGGGTGCTGGCGTTTGTGGGATCTCTGGTGATGAGCTACGAGCTGACCGCCGAGATTCTGAATTTCGGCGCGTTTCTGGGATTCATGGGAGTCAACCTGGCCGTGTTTTGGCAGTTCTGGGTGAGACGTGCGGAGGGACGGCAGCGCAAGGTTTTTGCGGACATCGTCCTGCCTGTGCTCGGTTTCTTGATCTGCTCGGTGATCTGGTTGGGTCTGCAGACGCCGGCGAAGATCGCGGGCGGCATCTGGTTTGTGGTTGGAGTGGTGGTGTTGATTTCGCATACGCGCGGATTCCGGCAGCCGATCGTGCTGCCCGATCCGGCCAGCTATGAATAAACGGAGGGAGATGCGCGGATGAAGATGAAAAAGTTCATCAATAAGCCGGAGAACATCGTGGCGGAGCTGCTGGAGGGCCTGGCGCTCTCGCATCCCGCACAGATCCGGCTGGCGGGCAACCACCTGGTGGCGCGCGCGGTGCCGAAGGCCAAGGGCAAAGTCGGCGTCGTGACGCTGGGAGGCAGCGGGCATGAGCCCGGGTTAAGCGGGTTCGTGGGCGAAGGGATGCTGGACGTCAGCGTGCCAGGCGAGATCTTCGCTGCTCCAGGGGCTCCGCGGTGCCTGGAGGCGATTCGACTCGCGAATTACGGGGCCGGGGTCCTGTTTATTGTCCTCAACCATGCCGGAGACGTGCTCTCGGCAAATTTGACCATGGAAATGGCCAAGCGCGAAGGCCTCAACGTCAAGATGACTCTTACGCACGAGGACATTTCCGGCGGCACGGACCCGGAGGACCGGCGGGGGTTGGTTGGATTTCTGCCGGTATATAAAGTTACCGGGGCGGCCGCAGAGGAAGGCCAGCCGCTGGACGCCTGTTTCGAGATCGCCGAGCGCATGGGCCGCAATATGCGGACGCTAGCGGTGGCGGTACAAACGGCGACGCATCCCTCCACCGGCCAACCGATTTTTGAACTGGGCGACGATGAGATGGAGATCGGCATGGGACAGCATGGTGAAGCCGGCACGGGCCGCATGAAGCTGAAGACCGCCGATGAGACGGCCGAGATCATGCTGGATTCGCTGCTCAAGGATTTGGACGTGAAGTCCGGCGAGGAACTGCTGGTAATCGTAAACGGAGCGGGTGCGACGACCCTCATGGAATTGTTCATCCTGTTCCGGCGCGTGGATCAGATTTTGAAAGGGAAGGGAATCAAGCTGGCGCGGGGCAAAGTGGGTGAGTTCATCACGACGCAGGAGCAGGCGGGATTCCAACTGATGATCGCGCGCATGGATCGGGAGCTGCTTCGCCTCTGGGATGCGCCGAGCAACGCGCCGTATTTTGTCGTGCGATGAGCAATAGCATCACAAAGGATGATTTCGCCCGCATGATTGCGGGCGCGGCATCGGCCATCAGGGAGCAGCACGCCATGCTGAGCGAGCTCGATTGCGCCGCGGGCGACGGCGATCATGGCTCAACCATGTTGCGCACCATGGATCGTCTGGAGGCGGCCTTTGCTCCCGGCTCACCCGAGGATCTCAAAACTTGTTTGAAAGACGCGGGATGGAGCGTGCTGGGGGTGGACGGAGGAGCGTCGAGTTCACTGCTCGGAGTTTTCTTCGGAGGAATGGCAGACGCGGCTGACGATGAATTGATTGTGTTATTCGAAGCCGGACTTTCAGCTTTGCGCAAGCAAACCAAAGCGCAGCCCGGTGATAAAACCATGATGGACGCGCTTGTGCCTGCGGTGCTCGCGATACGTGCGGCGGCGGATCAGGAAAAGTCAACAAGCGAGGCGCTTCACGACGCGGCATTAGCGGCTCACGCCGGCGCGGATGCGACGCGCAATATGACGGCGCGGCACGGGCGGGCAAAGTTTCTTGGAGAGAAGACGCGGGGTCATGCGGATCCGGGCGCAACGTCGGTGAGTTTACTGTTTGAAGGCTTTGACAAAAGTTGGAGCAATTGGAAAGGGGAAGCTGGCAATGCCTGATGTTGATGACGTGCAGGACGGAAAAGACTACCATATTGGCGTTCCGATGCCATCCAACGCGTTTTTTCTCAAAGGGAGCAACTCGCTCGACTGGGGAATGAAGAACCGGCTGGCGCGGATTTTCAATCCAGCCACCGGCAAGACCGTCATGCTGGCGGTAGACCACGGCTACTTTCAAGGGCCGACGACGGGGCTGGAACGCATTGACATTGCGATCGTTCCGCTGGTGCCTTATGCGGATGCCCTCATGATCACGCGCGGCGCGCTGCGCACATCGATTCCCGCGGAGATGTCGAAACCGGTAGTGCTGCGATCGAGCGGCGGTCAGAGCATCCTGAAGGAGCTCTCTAACGAGCTGGTGGCGGTGGATGTAGACGACGCGGTGCGGCTGAATGCCTCCGCTATGGCGGTGCAGGTTTATGTGGGCGGCGTGCACGAGCATCAGTCGATCGGCAATTTGGTTAAGGTCGTCGACGCGGGCACGCGAAACGGAATTCCCACGCTGGCGGTGACGGGCGTCGGGAAAGAACTGGCGCGCGATGCCAAATATCTCGGTCTTGCCACGCGTATTTGCGCCGAGATGGGTGCGCATGTGGTGAAGACCTATTACTGCGAGAAGGGCTTCGCGCGTGTGGCGGCGGCATGCCCGGTTCCACTGGTGATCGCGGGGGGCAAAAAGCTTCCGGAGCTGGATGCTCTGAAGATGGCCTACGAAGCGATTGACCAGGGTGCGGCGGGCGTCGATATGGGCCGCAACATTTTCCAATGCGACGCGCCCATCGCGATGATCCAGGCGGTTCGCGCGGTGGTGCACGACCAGGAAAAGCCCGACAAGGCCTACGAGTTATATCAATCATTGAAACGGGACGCCCACGCGGTTCCCGACAGGAGCTGAAGCATGCCGAAAATCGAGAAAACTGAAGTAGTCTGCGTCGCGGAGTTCCACGCCAAGGAAGGGAAGACGGACGAGTTGATTGCCGCCATGCACCCGCTGATGCAGCCCACGCACAAAGAGCCGGGGTGCATCCGCTACGAGCTCAACCAGCGCACCGACGATCCCCGGTGGATCACGTACATCGAGAAATGGAAAGACAAGAAGGTATTCGACGAGCATTGCGCCATGCCCTACATCACACGCTTCTTTAACGATGTGCAGCCGGGCCTGGTGGAAAAGTTCGAGGTCAAGCTGTACCAGGAGATTCTTCCTTAGGCAGGAGCCGGGTGAATTGACCAGAAAAGCAGCGGGTGGAATAATTCCGGGAGTGCGCATTCCGCAGAATTTGTGCGAGGACCAGCTCCGACTCGTCGAGCCGCAAATCAATGCAGAAGGGATCCACCTGTGGCCGTTCGACCCCGCTTTTCCGATCGATGTGCGGTTCATGAAGATCGGGCTTGGACACAACGTCCGCAAGAACCGGCACGATTATTTTGAGCTGGCATATTTATGCCGCGGAACGGCGAGCCTGGAGATTCAAGACCGCTCCCTGCCTCTTCAAGAAGGCGACCTGGCAGTAGTCGGTAGCACCCTATATCACCGTTTTGAGTGTTCTTCGAATCCGCCGCTGACTCTCGCGGTCTTATTCTTCCAGCCCGACCTGATTCGCGCCGACGGCGGACCCGACAATGCCGAGTACCTCAATCCCTTCCTCTTGCAAGACCAGCATTTTCCCCACGTGGTTTCTGGCGGCACGTCCATTCCCGGCCAGGTGTTCGACTTGATGCAGCGCATCCGCTCGGAACTCCCGGCCAGCACGCCGCGCGCGCGCCTTGCAGTGAAGACATACCTCAAAATGATTTTGATTCTGCTGGTGAATCAGTACGACACTTACTCGGGCACGGTGGAAACATTTCGCCGCCAGCAGCGCGCGCTGGAGCGATTGCGCCCGCTATTCGATCACCTGGAAAAGCATTTCGATGAGCCCACGCAAGTGCAGGAAGCTGCTCGCATTTGCGGGATGAGCGAATCGCATTTCATGAGTTTCTTTAAGCGCGCCACGGGGCAGTCCTTTATGGCGTACTTGAATCACTGCCGCATCGAACGTGCCCAGGCTCTGCTGGTGATGACCGACAAGTCCGTATCGGACATCAGCCAGGAGATGGGATTCTGCGATCAGAGTTACTTCGGCACCGTTTTTCGTAAACTCGTGGGAATGACTCCGGCAGGCTATCGCGCCAAGTCACGCGCCGATGGCGCGACGCGCCAGGGCGATCATGCGCCAGCGATTGTGCTGGCTCGAACGGCTGCGGCCGCTTCTCTGAATGGTCGTCAATAGCGCACGATGGCTCCGATTCGTTGCTGCACAACGACGCAGTAAGCGCGGCGACGTGATGGTGCGATAGTTAGTTTTGAAGTTTACCTTGCTTCAGCTTCGTGATCATTTGCAGCGACTTAGTTACGTCCGGGTCGTCCGGCTTCAAACTCTGGGCCAGGCGCAGTTCCCGTTCACCTTTCTCCAGATTGCCGGAGCGGCAATAGATCAAGCCGAGATCTTTGTGCAAATCGCCCTTGGACCGGCATTCGCCGCAAACCTGGAGGGCTTCTTCAAGCTGTGCCACAGCTTGATTCCAGTCGTGAGCGCTGGCTGCCGCCAAGGCGAAGTTTCCTAATGTATCTGCGCGTTCGGTAATACGTCGCTTCTGTTGCAAGGCCACGAACCGCGCCTGGTACCTGTTGGCTGCTTCAGCATCCGTCTGTTTCAGGTGGCGGGCCAGATTGTATAACGCCTCTGCATGTTCCGGATCGAGCTCCACCGTTTTTTTCCACTGCTCGATCGCCTCCGCAGCGTTCCCGAGCTTCATCAAATCCTGGCCCAGCAGGTAGTGGGCGTCGGAATTGCCGGGGTCGATAGCTACCGAGCGCCGAAGAAGCTCGGCGGAGCGCGCGGTATGCCCTAGTTGTTTTTCTGCGACGGCCAAAAAGTAGAATGCGGATGCATTCTGTGGATCAAGACGCACCGCGGTTTCGAGTTCCACCTTAGCCTCATCATTGCGCCGCAGATCGAAAAGAGCCCGGCCTTTGTTGTAGTGCGCCGGAGCCGAATCGGGTGCCAGGCGGACGGCTTCGGAAAATTCTGCCACCGCGCCGCTCAGGTCCAGGTGATCAGCCAGCGCGATCCCGAGATTCAAGTGATTTCCCGCGGTGGCTGACAGTCCGATCACTTTGCGGAAATTGCGGATGGCTTCATCCATATTGCCGAGCTTGGCCTCCACCATTCCCAGCGCCGTCAGTGCTGCCGTGTTGTCGGGCGAGAGATTGACCGCACTGCGGATTTCCCTTTCCGCCTCGGCGAAGCGGCCTTCCCCGGCAAGAATCAGGCCGAGGTTGACGAAAGCCTGGCCGTATTTGGGATTGTCTTCCACTGCGCCCCTGAACAACTTTTCTGCTTCGTGACCCTCGCCCCGCTGCCCGTACAACACGCCCAGGTTATTTTTTGCTTCCGCGTATTGCGGGTCGAGTGAGAGCGCGGCTTTCAAATGTGTTTCTGCCGTCGCCAGCTTGCCGTCCTGAAGATCCAGCAGTCCGAGCTGATTCTGCGGCAGCGCCAGCTTCGCATCCAGTTGAATCGAATGTTCCAGCGCTTCCCGTTCGATCGCGCGGTCACCCATCTTGTCGAGCGCCAGCGCCAGGTTGTAATAGATCTTGGCGTTATCGGGTTCGAATTGCAGAGCTTGCCGGTAGGCCTCCACCGCTCCCCTGGCATCCCCTTCTTCAAGCAGGCGGTTCGCATCAGCAGCTTTCACCGCGGCCTGGTTCTCCTGCACGCCGCGTTGTTTTGCCGTCTCGAATTCTGTCAGCTCCGCGCGCGCGGCTTCCGACTGCTTCAAGGCGCGCAGCACATTGGCAAGCTGGAAACGGGCTTCCGAGGAATCGGGGCGCAGTTCCAGGGCCTTTTGCAAATGCGGCAGTGCTTGTTCGGGTTTTCTTTCCTTGGCGAGCACGAAACCCAGGTTATAGCGCACGTCATAATGATTTGGATTCATCTGGACGGCGCGCTGCAACTCCTGCTCCGCAGTTTCATATTGGCCCAGGCCGCGGCACACAGCACCATATAAGTAGTGGCCTTCGAAATCGTCCGGCCGCCGGCGCGTGTAATCCTGAATGAGAGGCAAGCCTTCGTCGAATTCGCCAAGGTCCACCAGCGCCTTGACCAGTGAAAGGCGCGCGACGTCGCTGGCGGGATCGAGCCGCAGCGCTTCACGGTATTCATCGGCGGCCTGGCGAAAGTTTTTTTCGCGTGCATACACCGTTGCCAGGTTGAAATGAACCAGCGCTGAACCCGGTTCGTCCTTCGCCAGCTTCACCAGTGTCTCGACGGCCTCATTGGCGTTGCCGTTTTCCGAGTAATTGAGAGCCAGCGCGATGCGCAAGTTGGGGTCTTTGGCATCCAGCGAGATGGCCTGCTTCAAATAGCGAATGGCTGCTGTGTAGCGTTTTTGGGATGTCAGCAGCTGCGCCAGCCGGTCCAGTGCCCGCACGGATTTGGGATCAAGCTCCAGCGCTTTCTTGAGCTCGTTTTCCGCGGCGGCGGGCTGTCCCGTCTCTTGCAGGGAAATGCCCAGCGCCGTATGCACGGGCGCGTGGCCGGGGCTCAATCTATCCACCTGTCGCAGCTCTGCCAAGGCCTCCTTGAAATGCTGCTCGTTCATTAAGGCCAGAGCCAGGTTGAAGTGGCCTTCCCAGGCGTTGGGTTGGAGGCGGACGGCGGATCGAAAGGCCGGGACCGCGCACTTGGCTTGATCGTGCTGCGCGAACCACGCGCCTAATGCATTGAACGCGTCCGCTGTGGGCTGTTTCGCCAGCGCGCGTTCAATTTCAACCGGCCCCTTACAATCTGCGGGCGCCTGGGCAAGAACCGGGCCGGGCCACAGCGGCACGAGCAGGTAAATAGCCGCCAATCGGGCCCCACGCATAGATCACAGTGTAACCGCTATCGGCCGGACGCGTGCAAACCGCGCGCGATCCGTTGGCAACCCGGATTTAGTAGGTCAGTTTCAATCCAAGCTGCAGAATGCGCGATCCGTACCCGTTCGCGCCTCCGTACGTGCCGGTAATCACGCCGAAATTAGGCGCGCTGATATCGCTGCCCGGCTGGCCGAGAATCACTGTATTCGGTAAGTTGAAGGCTTCGGCGCGAAACTCGAACGCCCTGCCCTCCATGAACGGGAAGCGCCGGAACAGCGAGGCGTCCATATTCCAGAAACCCGGGCCGCGCAGGATATTGCGGCCGGAATTTCCCCACGTGTAGGTTGCTGGTATGGCGAATGCGGCCGTGTTAAACCATGCGGTGGCTGTGCGGTTCGACAGATTGGGATTTCCTACGAGATTGGCGCGCTCATATCCGGTATCGCCGGTATTTGCGATATCGCCATCCGCCGTGATGCTGTAGGGCAGCCCGGAGTGTGCTTGGATAATCGTGTTCACCTGCCAGCCGCCGATGATGTAGTCCATCACTTTGTTGCTGGTGTTAAATCGCCTGCCGGTTCCGATGGGCACGTCATAGACCAGGTTCATGCTGAAGGTGTGGGTGAGGTCGTAACCGGCAATACTGCGGTCGTTGTTGTATTTGTACGGATTCTGCACGGACCAGCCCTCGACGCCGTACCAGCCATCTGAACCGGTGTCGATCACCTTTGACCATGTGTACGAGACCTGGTAGGCGAGACCGCTGGAAAACCGCTTATCGTACATGAACTGCATGGCGTTGTAATTGGCACGCCCAACGCTCCGGTCGTAAAAGGTCGGAGCGATGTACGGGTAGAGCGACCGATCCTGCGGATTACCCGGTCCGGCTGTGAGAGCCGTGTTGTAATACCCGCCCACGTCGGTTCGTCGCGTCCCCGAACCTACATAGTCCACAGACACCGTCGTGCTGTGGTTCAACTGTTTGGCAACGCCGAAGTTGTATTGCATGGAGTAGGGATTCTTGGCATAAGGATCCATCATCCACTGCACCTGGTTGAACGGAGTCGGCGCGGGGAAGAAGCCTGACGTCGCAAACGGGTTTTCGCCCTTGATCGTCGGCACTGCTTTGCCCGGTACCGGGACGTTCAGGTTGTTCGCCAGTTGCTGTCCGATGTCCGGCCAATCGCCCTCGTAATTTTGCGCTGTTTGGGTAATGGCCGCCCAATTGTCGAAGAAAATTCCGAAGCCGGCGCGCACCGCCATTGTGTCAGTGACACGATAGGCGACTCCAAGACGCGGCCCGAAATTCGTGGTTGTGTCGTGATAAATCTTTCCATTCGGCGAAACCACCACGTGAGCCGGCAGTGTTCCGTCGCCCGGAATGCAGGGGGCAAAGCCGCGCGAGTTGCACGCCGGAGGCAGTTTCTGGATTACGTAGTTACCGGAGTTGAAATCGTCTTCGCCCGTCTCGATACCGCCGTTTTGGCCGATCGTGGCGTTGGTGCCATACGGGGGTTGGAAGGTGCGGTCGTAGCGAAGCCCCGCGTTGACGGTGAGCCGGGAGGTCGCCTTCCAGGAATCCTGGACGTAGAGGCCCAGAACGCCGCCCCACCGTGTGGTTTCGTGGACATTGCGGCGGCCGGCATTGTCCGGCACGTCGATGAGGAAGCTCGCCATCGAGTTGCCGGGCTGCGAGGAGTTCTCCGGATTGCCGGTCTGCTGGTAGGCAAAGCCGACGTTCGAATTGGCGTAGATCGATTCAAACGTGTTGCTGTTTATCTCGCCCCCAAAGCGCAGAGTGTGTTTGCCTATGATTTTTGAAACGTTGGCCTTGTATTGCCATACGTTCGTAAAGTTCGGATCGAGAGTATCGCTGGTGCCGGGGATCGGATTGCTGAAGCCGCTGATTCCCAACGAAGGCAACAAGAGCTTAGTGGCAATGAAGTTCCCGCCGAAGCTGGGAGCAAAACTCAGGCCGCTGATCGTCGAGTCCGAGATACCCGTCGCGACCGTCTGGCCGTTGTTTTCCTGATGCGAGCGGCCGAACTGGGCCTGCAAAACCAGGCTGGGGCTAAACGTATGCACCCAGCTCGCGCCGTAGTTTTGCGCAGGATAGTTAGAAGCACTGACGAAACCGGGAAGTCCGCCGCTGCCGGTAGTGTTGTAGTACTGGGCGCCATAACGGAACCAGAGAAAGTCTTTGGTCCCCAACGTTTGATCGATGCGAGCGGAAAATTCGTTCTGCGTCTGCACGAACGGCGTAGTGTCGAGTGCGTTGTAGTTCGCGACGCCCGTGTTGTAGAGCGTAGGCCGTATCTGCTTCACGAAGTTGACCAGCGTCGTATCAATCAGGCTGGCTGGAATCTGGTTGCCGGCAAACGGCTGGCGGGTAAAGCTCCCAGGTTTTGCTGGATCGGGAGCCGTGGTGAAGGGATTAAACGCCAGTGGCTCATTTGGGCCTGAGAGGTCGCCGCTCAGCTCGGCGTCCGTCGGCAAATGCAGATAGTTATTCGCGGCTTGCGAAAACCGGGTGCCTTGGTAGGCCCCATAAAAGAACGTCTTGTTCTTGCCGTTGTAGAGTCTGGGAATCCAGACCGGGCCACCTGCGGCGACACCGAATTGATTCTGCCTGTACGGGGTGACGGACTGGAAAAACGCGTTGCGCGCGTCTAAATCGTTGTTGCGCAAGTACTCCCACGCGCTGCCGTGCAATTGATTAGTGCCGGACTTGGTGACGACGTTGATGACGCCGCCTAAGACACCGCCGAATTCTGCCTGATCGTCGTGCGAGTTCACTTTGAACTCGGCAATCTGGTCGACGATCGGTGCGACTGTGTAAGTGCTTTGGAATGATCCCTGGTTATTTATACCGTCCGTCAGGAAGAAGTTGCTGCGGTTGGTCTGCCCGTTGATCGCCGGAAACTCGAAAGCGCTGCCGCTCAACACGTTACCGAACCCGCCCGAGTTCTGCGAGACGCTGACCGGCGCCACGCCGGGCGTCAGCGACAGCAATTGCGTGAAGTTGCGGCCGTTCAAGGGCAGATCGACAACTTGCTTTTCTGCAACAACGGCGCCCAACTCCGAAGTCGCTGACTGAACGAGTTCGCCCGCGGTTTCGACCGTCAGGCTCTGTTGCACGGTGCCGACCTGCATCGTTAAGTCGAACGTCGCCGTCTGATTGACCGCCAGTGTGAACGTGGCCGTCTTCGAGATCTCGAAGCCCTGCGCTTCGGCCTGGAGAGTGTACTGGCCGGGAGTAATGCTGAGAAACACGTAGTTTCCGGCGCTATTGGACTGTGCGATGTGCTCGATCGTGGTATCTACGTTGCGGAGGGTGATCTTCACCTGCGGAATGATGCTTCCCGTTGTGTCGTGAACCACGCCTGTGACCGACGCGGTCGAAAGCTGTGCGGAGGCTGGCGAAGACAGAAGAGCAAGAGTTAGAGACAGCAACAAGATGAAGCGAATCAATTGCCCAGGAAGAGTGCCGGTCTGGGCACTCGTGTGATCAGCCGAAGACCGAATAGCGAACATGGCTCCCTCCTTCAGAGGTCGAGACGTTCCGTTGTTCTGGAGAATATGTCACCGTTTTCGGTTGGTGTCAACGAAAAAGTAATAGATTTCTGTTATTTCGGGGAAGTCTCTGTGAGCCCCGCTTTACCGGTTACGTAAACGTTTAAGCAAAAGCAATTACGGAGCGGCGCCCTAAGTGCTTGTTTTCTATGAGTGAGTTAAAGGTTGGAGCCGTTCCGCAAGCTGGAGTCGCGGACGATGAGTTGAGGCGGCAGTAAAATGCTCTGGATTCCACGAGTCCGCTTTTCGATGAGTCGCAGTAACAGATCGGCAGCGCTCCGGCCGACGCGGGCACTGCTCTGGTCGACGGTGCTGAGCGGCACGCGCAACTGGTCGGAATAATGGACGTTACCGACTCCAATCAGGGCTATGTCTTCTGGAATACGCCGTTCTATTTCCAGAATGGCTTTCACAGCGCCAGCCGCGACGGGGTCGTTGAAACAGAAGACGCCGTCGGGCGGCTGTTTCATCGCGAGCAGCCGGCGCATGGCACGATACCCGCTGTCATCCTCGGAGCCTCCGTCCACCACGAGGTTTGCGGATGAGAGCAGTCCGTGCCGTTTGAGCACCTTGCGATACCCGGCAAGGCGGCCGAGGGCCGTGCCGATCTTTGGGCCGCGAATGTGCGCAATAGTACGGCAGCCAGAGGCGATCAAGTGTTCGGTGGCCATTTCCCCGACCTTTTCATCATCCACGCCGACATAATTCGCATTCAGTCCAAAGATCTTGCGATCGATGAGCACGTAGGGAATTTTTCGCTCATCGAGGGTTCGGAACAGTCCTGGCGCGGTGGGAGGCTGGGCCGTGGCTAGCACGAGTCCATCCACGCGGCGGGCGAGAAGCAGATCGATTTCTTCGCGTTCGAGTTTCGGATCCTCCTCGGAGATGGAAATGACCACCTGATAGCGGAGGGGGCGAAGTTTCTCGGAAAGTCCCTTGGCGACCTCGGCGAAAAAGGAGTACATCAGGTCGGGAACAACCAGCCCAATGATGTGCGTGCGGCCGCTAACGAGGCTACGCGCGATCCAATTGGGCTGATAGTTTAGCTCTCGCGCGCGCTTCAAGATGCGCTTCTTGGTGGCGATGCTGATGTCGCTTTGATCGCGTAGAGCTTTAGAAACGGTCACTACGGAGACGTTGAGGTCACGCGCGACGTCTTTCATCCGTACGGGCATAAATCCGCTGAATGAACGGTAACACAAGCCCGTTACGGTTTCCAGAATATGCAACGAACTCCCGGCCGGCTCACGGAGCGGCGGGAGCATTTGAGTGCTGGACTTTGAGAAGCAACCCGCGCATGAAATCGTCCTCGGGAAAAAGCTCTACATAACGATCCAGGGTGTTCTTTGCATCCGCAAATCGCTTGAGGTGAATATAGCGCAGCGTCAAGAATTTGTAGAGCGCCGGCGTATACGGTGACAGGTCGATGCCGCGCTGCAAGACCGCGGCAGCATCCGGCTCACGACCGGACTGGTTGAGTGCTTCTGCCAGATTCTGAAAGACGGCGGGAGAGGTAAAGCCCAGGTCGATGGCACGCGTCAGTTGATCGATCGCGGAGTCAAAGGATTTCTCGATAAAAGCCTTTTGGCCGAGAGCGGCACGGACTAGGGGTTGATCGGTCGCAGACTTATTCAGGTTATCGAGCACAGCGAAGTAGCGCGGGGCGTAAGCGGGATATCTAACCATGAGCTCACCGTACGCTTGCAGCAGCATGATGAGCGGAAGAGGACCGTGACCCGGGTCATGTGGACGATTGAGCCATACCAGATCGGGGAGATCCACCGTGGTCTGATGAAAAGCCTCATCAGGCAGCGATTCGCCGGGCCGGGCGACGATGCGATGATTCGTCAGCGCCGAGTGGGAGATGAGCTCCACGCTTCTCTTGGGCATGTGGCACCCAGTGCAATCGTCTCCGCGCTCGAGGCGTTTGGGCTTAGGCAGGCGGCACGACGCGTCAGAGTGGCAACGGAGGCACCGGGAGCGATAATAGGCTGCGGCTTCGCCGGCCTGCGGTACCGAATGAATCTGATGGCAGGTGAGGCAACTGAGGCGGCCGTTACTTGCGCGAAAACACTTGCTGAGCTGCATGGAAAAATGATGTTCGAGGAGATCCGTTTCGCGCGGATCGTCCGGCTTGGGCGGCACACGCAGAATGCCCAGCGTCTCGCGCAGAGGCGTGCCGGGGCGAAAATCGGAATAGAACTTTCCGGGAACGAGAACTCGAGTGTCGCCGCCCTGGTGGCAGTTCATGCAGATGTCTTCGGCGAGCCGGGCCGGCAGCTTTGCAGGATTGACGATAGCGTGCGCGTTCTCCGACGTGTGCCCGCTCGTATTTTCCGCAATGTGCACTGCTCCGGGTCCGTGACAGTTCTCGCAGCCAATGGCCAATTCGCGAAAAGGGGGATTGAGGAACAGGCCGTCGCGATCGCGAACCGGCTGCGGTTGCCCGCTATGGCAGACGATGCAGGCGGCGGCAATGGGGCGGCTAAAGCCATGGTCCGCGGACTCGTAACCGGGCGATAGATCCCAGGCTTTCTTACGCGCGTAATAAGACAGGGGCGCCTCGAACAAGTAATCATTACGGCGCACAACGTAAGTGAACCCATTGACTCCAGACCCGATCACATACTCGAGTTTTTGCGTCGTTCTGAAGACTTCGTGTCCGGACGCATCGAGCTCGTAGTCGGCCTGAAAAAGATCGGAGCCCTGACGGTAAACATCGTAATGACGGTTGAGTTTTTCCGAGAAGACGGTGGCTTTGAAGGCAGCGCTCTCGCGTTCCAGAGAACTCGATGCGAACTGCATCGAGCGGCCCATTGCGGTTTTACTGTAGTCCTGATAAATCTTGGCGTGGCAGGCGGCACACGCGCGGGATCCGACATAGGCGACGCCGGGTCGGGTATTGGGATAGCCCTGGGCTGCGAGCCGCGGCGCGAGGCTCAACGGCAAGAGCGCAATTACCAGGCCTGCAACTGTGCTCTTACCCATGAGGTGCTTTTTTCCGCGTGACACAGGAGACATGCATTAGGGCTTTCTGCCCGACCGAAGCGCTCCGTGTTCCCGGCATTGGGGATATCGTCGATCTGATGTGTGCGCGCTTGAAACAGCAAACTGTTCATGATGCGCGGCATATGACAAGCCACGCAGCGGCTTCCCTCGGAGGATGCCGCGTGGTGGGTGTGCGCGCCGGGGTTGGGAATGAACTTGCTGTGGCATTGCAGGCACATGTGGTCGGGATCGTTTGCATATTTAAGCGATGTCGGATTGGACTCGGCGCCGGGTGCATGCGGCTGGTGACAGTGACCGCAGTGCGCCTGCCCGCGTGCATAACACCCCGAGCGCCGAAATGCCTCCACGATAAAGGTGGTCTCGCGAAACCGGCCATCCTTGTAGAAGGCACGGCGGGAAACTTCGGTGTACACGCGGCTAAGGTAAACCGGCGGAAAGGAGTTGCCCTCCGCGGGGTAATTCATCTCTCCGTTCGGGCCGGGTTGACGAAGGGCCGATTGAGCGTGGCATTGGGCGCAAATCGCGACAAAGGCGCCGGCTGACAGAGTTTTGAAAACGACGATCGTCTCGCCTGCGCGCACAGGTGCCGTACCGGAGGCCATGGCCCGTACATGAGCTTCTCCCGGTCCGTGGCACATCTCGCAATTGACTCCGCCCTCGGCGAACTCAAGATCATGTGCTTCCACGGAGCCCGGACTCTTGAGACGAAGGTGGCTCGTATGGCAGGGGGCACAGTTCGTTTGATAGCTCGTCGCAGCGCTCAGATTGCCGAAAGCTGCGATTCCGGTGCGCGGCGAACCCGGCGGGTCGATCATTTTCCAATAGTTGATCCACTTGCCTGTGAGTAGATTGTATTGCACCGGAAAAACATGAATGTCGCCATTGGGAAGCTTTGTGGCATACGCCTGCTGCCACTTGGAGCCGATGGTATAGTCGACCGGATAAGTGACCCAATTGCCGCGCGAATCACGAATCGTAAAGTATCTCTTATCGCGGCTAACGGTCATGCGCGCGGCCGGCGTGCCGTCAGGCTCGGTGAACTGATTGTTGACGCGAAAATCGCCGATCACGTTTTCCGGCCGGTACGGGCGCAGCATGCGGGCCATCCCTGTTTGACGCCAGGAAGTGAATATACCGGCGTGACACGGACGGCATGACTCGCTGCCCGCGTAGGCGTGCGTGTGTTTTTCTTCCGCGGAGGCAGTGGTTGGAAATTCGTCTATGCTGCGCTGTTGGCTCGCTTTCAGGAACGCGTCGAAAGAGATGTTGGGCCGGGAATCTGCGGAATAGATGCGCCGCAAATGATCCAGAGCTTTTGTTTGCCAGGGTCCGGGCGTGCGGGAAAGGATTGCGAAATGGTATGCGGCAGGCTCGGGCTTTCCTAATGAGAGCTCGGTGAGTGCGAGCAGATAAGTGACCTCGGCACTCTGCCGGTTGAGCGCGCGAGCTTCAAGCAAGTTCTCCTCCGCTGCGTGCAGTTGTCCGACTTTTTCGGGCGTCTCCGCATTCAACGCCTTAGTAATTTCGATGCGGGCCAAAATATAATGCGCGGTGGCTTTCAATTCCGACCGTATTTCCAGCCACTTGACGGCAGTCACAGACGCTGGGCGATCAAACTCATTCAGATATTGCAGCGCCGCGTGCGCATTGGACTGCGCACCGGCCAAATGCCCTTTCTCCAGCTGAATGCTAGCGATGGGCACCAGAAGCAGCGGGTTTTCGGGCAATATCCGAAGGGATTGCTCCCCGAACTGAATCGCCTCCTCGCCGGCGCCCAAATCGATGCATGCTTTGGATGCGATCTCATAGGCTTGCGACAACATCCAGGATTGCGGATAAGCGGCCAGGAACTCTTTAGCTAGCCGACGGCGCGCTTCCGGATCGCGGGCTTCGTAGAGCTTAAGAAACGCGCGCCTTTCCTTGGGGTCATCGATCTGATCGAGGATGGTGGTCTGGCCGCCCACAACCTTGTCGCGGAGTAAAACCGTGTCGAGTTCCTGAGCGCGGGAGTATGCGAAGAACGCGGCCGCGAGCCCGAGAGTACGCACCCCGAAGCCTTTCATCTATATCGACGCATTATGCCACTTTGCGCCGGGCGTGCTGATTTGAGGTAGCATCGAAATCATCCGCGCTTCCGGCGGGATGAGCAGGCGATGCTTTTCAGATTTGTGATTGCTTTCACGTTGTGGGCCGCCACGCCGGCAATGGCGGCGGATCAGACGGTGGAATTCAATCGCGACATCCGGCCGATTCTCTCCGACAAGTGTTACACATGTCACGGACCGGACGCCGCGAACCGGAAAACCAAGCTGCGCTTCGATATCGAGAGCGGTGCGAAGATTGAACTCGCGAAGGGGCGCCTGGCGATTGTAGCCGGTGATCCCGAAAGAAGCGAAGTGTACCGGCGCGTTTCGTCCTCCGATACGGCGCTTCGCATGCCACCGGCTTACACTGGACGAGAAAAGCTGACGGATCGCGAAATTGATCTGCTGCGACGCTGGATCGAGCAGGGCGCGCGCTGGCAGCAGCATTGGGCCTTCATTCCGCCGAAACGGCCGTCCCTTCCGTCGGTGCAGGAAAAGGAGTGGGTGCGGAATGGCATCGATGCGTTCGTGCTGGAGCGGCTGGAACGTGAAGGATTGCCGCATGCGCCGGAAGCCGATCGACGGACGTTGATCCGGCGCGTTTCTCTGGATCTGACGGGTCTCCCACCTGCGCCGGCGGAAGTGGAGGCGTTCGTTGACGACAAGTCACCCCGTGCTTACGAGAAAGTCGTGGACCGGCTGCTGGCATCGCCGCGGTATGCCGAGCGCATGGCGTTCCGGTGGATGGAAGCCGCGCGCTACGGCGACACGAACGGGTATCAAACCGATGGAGTAAGGGAAATGTGGCGGTGGCGTGACTGGGTGATCGATGCGTTCAACCGCAACATGCCGTTCGATGAATTTACGGTCAAGCAGCTTGCCGGGGATTTGCTGCCCAATCCCACACTGGACGACCGCATTGCCACAGCTTTTCACCGGAACCACAGAACCACGGCCGAAGGCGGAATTGTTCCGGAAGAATTCCGCGTGGAATACGTGGCGGATCGCGCGGAGACTACCTCGACGGTCTGGCTGGGGCTGACCGTGGGCTGCGCGCGGTGTCACGATCACAAATATGATCCGATCAAGCAGAAAGAGTTTTACCAGCTTTTTGCGTACTTCAACAATGTTCCGGAAAAGGGGTTGGTGTACAACTTCGGCAATGAAGAGCCGTATATTAAAGCGCCGACTCCCGAGCAGTCCCGGCGCCTGGCAGACCTTGACGACAAAGTAGGGGAGGCCGAAAGGCAGTGGCAGGCGCTGCAGCCGAAAGTGGAAGAGGCGCAGAAGAAGTGGGAACGCAAGTTGGCTCACTCGCACTCGCCCGATTGGACATTGACCGAGGGTCTGAGCTTCCATTCGCCGCTAGCGGGGAAGAAATCATTGTTCGAGGCAGCGGGTTGCGCAAATGGCGATGAGGAGTGCAATCTACCGGTGGTGAAAGGCCCTGCCGGGGATGCGCGGCAGTTTGATGGCACGCGCTTTCTCAAAGCGGACGGCGACGCGGTGAATTTCGACTATCTGCACCCGTTCACGTTCGCCGCGTGGATCAAGCCTGAGGCGGAAAAGGGCGCGATTCTCTCTCATAACGAAGACTACTTCGAAGGTCAGGGGCACGGGCTTTATTTGATTGACGGCAAGATCCGGCTGCACGTAATTTTCCGCTGGACGGACATCGGGCTGCGCGTAGAAACCGCGAATCGGGTGAAGTTGCACGAGTGGCAACACGTGCTGGTCAGTTACGACGGCAAGCGCAAGGCCTCGGGCGTCCACATCTACGTTAACGGCGAAGAGCAGCAGTTGAACGTGCTCTTCGATGAGCTGACATGGCCGATGGATTTCAAGCTGCCGCTGCGCATCGGCGCGGGAGGCGGTCTGCGGTTTCAGGGCGCGATCGCCGATGTGCGCGTATACGGAACGGCCCTGACACCGGAGCAGGCAGCGACGGTGGCGCTGCGGCAGCCGGTTCATGAAATCGCGGCGATGGCCCCGGAAGCGCGCAGCAAAGCTCAGGCGGATAAGCTCAGATTTGCATTTTTAAATCGAGCGGCTCCGAAGGACGTGCGGAGGGCGCAAACGCGTCTATCGGCGGCGCGTGATCAGAGGCAGCGTTTCTTCGATTCCATTCCCACCGTAATGGTCATGGTGGAAAGCGCCACGCCGCGGGACGCCTTCGTGCTCAAACGCGGGGCATACGACAATCACGGGGAGCGTGTCACGCCGGGAGTACCGGCGGTTCTGCCGCCGATGCGCCCGGAATGGCCGAACAGCCGCCTGGGTCTGGCGCGCTGGTTGGTGGACCGTTCGAACCCATTGACGGCGAGGGTCACTGTGAACCGTTTCTGGCAAATGTACTTCGGCACGGGGCTCGTCAAAACCGTGCAGGACTTCGGATCGCAGGGCGAGTGGCCGACGCATCTCGAGCTGCTGGACTGGCTGGCGACGGAGTTCATGGATAGCGGTTGGGACGTGAAAGCGCTCCAGAAGACGATCGTCATGAGCGCGACTTACCGGCAGTCGTCACGAGTGGCTCCGGAGATGTGGCAGAAAGATCCCGAAAACCGGTTGCTGGCGCGCGGACCGAGGTTCCGGCTGGGGCCGGAAATGATTCGCGATCAGGCATTGGCGGTTTCGGGACTACTGGTGGAGAAAGTCGGTGGGCCGTCAGTCAAGCCCTATCAGCCACCGGGGCTATGGCAGGAACTTGGCGGAGGAGACGGCTACGTCCGTGACAAAGGTGACGGACTTTATCGGCGCAGCCTGTACACGTACTGGAAGCGCACGGTGGCGCCGCCTTTTATGGTGAATTTCGATTCGCCGAATCGCGAGACGTGTACCGTCCGCGAAACGCGCACCAACACGCCGTTGCAAGCGCTAGACCTGATGAATGACGTGACGTTCATCGAGGCATCGCGAAAACTGGCGGAGCGGATGATCACGGAAGCAGGCAAAGAGCCGGCTGCACGTGTGCAGTTCGCGTATCAACTGGTGCTCGGCCGCGACGCGCGGCCCCAGGAACTGACCGTCGTATTGGATACGCTCGCGGGATTCGAGTCTCGATACCGGAACGACCGGGAGGCCGCGAAGGAACTGGTGAGCGACGGAGATTCGCCCATTGGGAAGAAACTCGACTTGCGGGAGCTGGCGGCGTACACGAGTGTCGCGAGCTTGATCTTGAACCTGGATGAAACGGTGACAAAGCAATGAAGAGCAGGGATATGCATTTGTCCTGCAATTGCGGCCTGTCGCTTACGCGGCGGCACTTCTTCAGCCGGAGTGCCACCGGAATCGGAGTTGCGGCTCTGGCTGGTTTATTCGGCGGGGACCTGCGAGCCGCCAGCGACGCCGGGAAGGTTCACGGCGGTTTGCCCGGCCTGCCGCATTTTCCGCCCAAAGCGAAGCGCGTCATTTATCTGTTTCAGTCGGGCGGCCCGTCGCAAATGGAGTTATTCGACTACAAGCCGCGTTTGCAGGAATTCCAGGGCCAGGATCTGCCTGACTCGGTGCGGCAGGGGCAGCGGCTTACCGGAATGTCGGCCACGCAATCGAGTTTTCCGCTCGTGCCTTCGAAGTTTGCTTTTTCGCAGCACGGCAATTCAGGGGCTTGGGTCAGCGAGCTTCTGCCGTATACCGCGAAGATTGCCGATCAGCTCACGTTCATCAAGAGCATGCATACGGAGGCGATCAATCACGATCCGGCGGTGACGTTCATTCAAACCGGATCGCAGATCGCGGGACGCCCCAGCATCGGGGCGTGGCTGGCCTATGGGATCGGCTCGGAGACCGAGGATCTGCCGGCATTCGTCGTGATGATTTCGCCCGGTAAGGGAACCGGCGGCCAGCCTCTGTATGACCGGCTGTGGGGCAGCGGTTTTTTACCCAGCCGCTACCAGGGCGTGAAGTTCCGCTCGGTCGGGGATCCAGTGCTGTACCTATCGAATCCGAACGGGTTCAATGCAGGCGATCGGCGCCGGTTTCTGAACGCGCTGGACAAGCTGGATCAGATGAATCTCGAGAGCTTCGGTGATCCCGAAATCGCCACGCGAATCGCGCAGTACGAGATGGCGTTTCGCATGCAATCGTCCGTGCCGGAATTGACGGATCTTTCGAAAGAATCGCCGCACACATTCGAGCTGTACGGCGAAGATGCCAAGACCCCCGGAACGTTCGCGGCCAATTGCCTGCTTGCCCGGCGTCTGGCCGAGCGTGGCGTACGCTTCATCCAACTGTTTCATCGAGATTGGGACCATCACGGCAATCTGCCGAAGGATCTGCCGAAGCGCTGCAAGGAGGTGGACCAGGCGTCGGCCGGATTGGTGCAGGATTTGAAAGAGCGCGGCATGCTGGACGATACGCTGGTGATCTGGGGCGGCGAATTTGGACGCACCGTGTATTGCCAGGGAAGGCTGACTCCCACCGATTATGGCCGTGATCACCATCCGCGCTGTTTCACTATGTGGCTTGCCGGCGGTGGAATCAAACCCGGGATCACGATTGGCCAGACCGACGACTATTGCTACAACGTCACTAAAGATCCGGTCCATATCTTCGACTTGCAGGCCACGATTCTGCAATGCCTGGGTATCGACCACACGCGCCTCACGTACAAGTTCCAGGGCCGGCATTTTCGCCTGACGGATGTGGGCGGCAATGTGGTGAAATCCGTGCTGGCGTGAGGGTCAAGCGGTGAGTTCCAGCAGGTCACACGAACTACCCGGCGCTTGAGGCGTGCGATACACTCCGTCTTCGACGATTGCGGGGTGCACGAACCGATCGCGTACATGCGGAATGTATTCCAGAAACAGAGCTTCGTGTCCCAGCGCGATGTGATTGAACAGCACGAGGTGCTGATGGATTTGGCCCATGTCTCCGACATGCGGAACAACCGGAAGTCCATACTTGCGCGCCAGCAGACTGACGGTCAGGAATTCCGAGACTCCCGCGAGGCGCGTACAGTCTGCCTGCACGAAATGAAACGCGCATGCCTCCATGAAGTTTTTGAACAAGACCCTGTTCGGAACATGTTCGCCCAGAGCAATTCGCATCGGTGCGATTTCGCGGGCGAGGAGTCGATGGCCATGTATATCGTCCGGATGGGTAGGCTCTTCGATCCAGAACGGCGATATAGGCTGCAGCTTTGCGCACATACTCACCGCCTGAGGAAAGGTCCACTGCTGGTTGACGTCGAGCATAACGATCGACTGCGGCCCGACCAGTTCGCGGAGCATGCCGGCACGGCGCAGATCGCGGTCAGGATCTTTCGAGCCGACCTTGAGCTTAAACGCACGAAAACCGCGATCCAGCGCGCGGCGCGCGAGTTCCTTGACCTTGGCGTCTTCATAGCCAAACCAGCCGACGGATGTATCATAGCCGGGGTACCCAGCACGCAGAACCGGCTCTCGCGCCATGCGTCCGGCTAGTTCCTTCTCCAGCATCGAAATCACGTCCCGCTCAGTCAGAACGTCTTCCAGATAGCTGAGGTCCAGGAGTTGAACAATCTGTGCGGGTGTCAGATCTAGCATTAATCGCCACAAGGGAACACCGCGCGATTTCGCCCAAAGATCGAAGCAGGCATTGGTGATGGAAGCCAGCGCGAGATGGACGACTCCTTTGTGGGGTCCGAGCCAGCGCAATTGAGGATGGTCGGCGAGCCGGCGGGAAAGGGCGCCGAACTCCGACATCAGCGACTCAATCTCCTTCCCCGCGAGCGTTGCCGCCAGCAGTTCGATAGCGCGGCAAACCATCTCGGTTCCGGCGCCCATGGTGAGAACCAATCCCACGCCGGGAAGATGGTGGCTCTTGAGTATCGTGATAGCGAAACCGTACTCGGATTCCGAGTGCACGGCATCGCTGCCGGCACCGACGGGAAGGGGAATGCGGAGGTCACGGGTTGTACAGGACTCAATGAGATGCGCCGGCATCTTTTGCTCCGATCTTGTGGCGAACCACAGCTTAGCCGTAGAATCGCTTCTTTGTAAACATCCTTTCCAGGGAGATCACCTTGCAGAGATACGGATTAGTCATCCACGTGAAACCGGAAGCCATCGAACGGTACAAACACTACCACGCGAACGTGTGGCCGGAAGTGCTCGAAACGATTCATCGATGCAACATCCGCAACTATTCGATTTTTTTGAAGGATGACCTGCTGTTTGGCTATTACGAGTACCACGGAAGCGATTTTCGGGCTGATATGGCGAAAATGGCCGAAGATCCGAAAACTCGCGAGTGGTGGACCATCACCGATCCCATGCAGCAGCCGCTCGAAACGCGCCGCGCAGGCGAATGGTGGGCTGTGATGGAGGAGGTCTTTCATACCGACTGAGGCATCATGGCAGGCGGACTTCTGGCGGGTAAGGTTGTTCTGATCACTGGCGGCGCGGACGGCATCGGGCGCGAATGCTCCCTGGCATATGCACGCGAGGGTGCCCGCGTGGCGATCGCGGACGTAAGAGCGGAGAAAGCGCGGCAAACGGCCGGAGAACTGAATGGCGCGGGACTGGCGGTTGCGTGCGACGTGACGGATCGGGCATCGGTCGAAGCGGCCGTCAAATCCACGATTGGCCATTTTGGAGCGTTAGACGCTGTGCACAACAACGCCGGCATCAGCAGTCCCTCCAAGCCGCTCCACGAAACTTCGGAGGAGGAATGGGACAAGCTGCAGCAGGTGAATTTAAAGAGCGTTTACTGGACTACGCGGTTTGCTTTTGAGTTTCTCGCTGCACGGCGGGGGTGTATTCTGAACACCGCCAGCATGGTTGGACTGATTGGACAGTCGAACCACGCTGCCTACGTTGGGACGAAAGGCGCGATGATTTCGCTCACCAAAGCCATGGCGCTTGATTATGCCTCGCAAGGAGTTCGAGTCAATGCAATCTGCCCGGCGGCGGTTTGGACGCCGATGCTGCGCGAGTGGGTTCGGGAACAGCCGGATGCGCGCGCTATGGAAGAAAGCCTCGACAGCATGCATGCGCTGGGCTATTGTCCAAACCCCGACGTGGTGGCCGATGCCGCGGTGTTCCTGCTTTCCGAGAAAGCGCGTTTCCTTACGGGATGCATACTCCCGGTGAGTGGAGGCGCCGAGTTGGGCTATCGCCGTTAGGTCAGGAGGGGGAATGCAGATTGCCTGTGCTGCCGTCATTGCCGCGGCGGTTTCGCTTTGTCCGCCGGCTTTTTGCGCTGACAACCCTGGTGACCGGACCAGGTGGTACCGCGATGCCAAGTTCGGCATGTTTATCCATTGGGGTCCCTATTCGGAGGCAAGCGTGGAAGCCTCCTGGCCGATCATGGTTCCCGAACCGCATTGGAATATCTCCGAAGCTGCATACCGCAGGCTGCCCGAGCAATTCAATCCCGTGAAGTTCGACCCGAAATCGTGGGTGCGGCTGGCGAAGGCCGCGGGCCAGCGCTACATGGTGTTCACTACCAAGCACCACGATGGCTTTTGCATGTTCGATTCCGCATTCACCAATTACAAGATCACCAATACGCCTTTCAAGCGGGACGTCGTGAGCGAACTGGCCGAGGCGGCGAACGCCGAGGGAATGCCTTTAGGATTCTACTATTCGCCGCCGGATATGAATCATCCGGCGTATCGGGATAGTTCGAAGCCCGCCAGCACGAATTGGCGCGGCGAGCCTGCACGGCTCAACTGGCCGCTGTATCTGGATTACATGGAACTGCAGCTCACCGAACTGCTGACGCGATATGGAGATGTGGCCCTGATCTGGTTCGACGGCCTCGATCACCAGGCGAAATACAATGGCCGCCGCTTTCAAGACCTCATTCATCGCCTCCAGCCGGCCACGCTGATCAATAATCGCATCGGCATTCCGGGTGACTACGATACCCCGGAACAATTCACTCCCAAGTTCATTCCGACCAAGAAAACAGCACGTATGGGCGGCACCGATTTGCAAGACAAGAGCACGCCGGCGGGTGTGCCGGCTGCCGAGGAGTTCCGGCTGTGGGAAACCTGCATGACCATCAACGACACCTGGGCCTACAACAAGAACGATCGGAAATTCAAATCAACCCGGGAGTTGATTCGTACGCTTGTGGATGTGGCGAGCAAGGGCGGGAATTTTCTGTTGAACGTCGGTCCGGGGCCGGATGGGACCATCCAGCCGGAGTTTGAGCAGCGCCTGCGAGCCATTGGCGCATGGCTGGCTATAAATGGCGAGGCCATATACGGGACCACGTACGGCCCCATTCAGGGAATTTCCAACATCCGAACCACAGAGAAAGATGGCGTCGTTTACCTGGAGATCTTCGATTGGCCAGGAGAGCATCTCCGTCTGGACGGTTTCGAGCCCCGTGTTCATTCGGCGTCGCTGCTGGCCGCAGGAACCCAACTTTCGTTCCAGCAAAACGGCAAGCATCTCGACATTGAGCTGCCGCGTAACGCGCCCGACGAGAACGCGACGGTTATCGCTCTAAAATAGTCGAGCCGGGAAGAAACTACTCCACCATCTGCGGTCCCGACGGGATGAGCTCGAGCAGTTGGAAGTACATCAGATTGCGCCCGGAAACCTCCTGAGGGTGGATCCGTACCGTATAAGGTCCGGCTTTTGAGAACTTGAGCGTGCCGAGATCAAAAGTCTGATAGTGGTAACCTTCACCGGTCGGCACTACGGAGCTGTTGATGGATTCACCGCCTGCGGAAATTGTGAACTTCGCGTCCTTTGATTCCGGACGCGCCGAATAGCGAATGCGCACGTGGTAGTCTCCCGTCTGGCTCACGAGGACGTGCCAGGAAATGGAATCCTGCGGGCTTGTCCATTTCGCGATGTGAAATTTCCCCTCGCGATTGAAACGCTTGATGGCTTTGCCCGTTGTGACGGCCGAAATGTAATCGAGTGCAAACGGCGCGTCGCTTCCTTGTGTAATGGTGGGAGGATCGACTTGTGGCGCACCGTCGAGTTCGAGAACGATCACCGTGTCGAGATCATCCAGCGGCCGCGCCGGCAGCGCGACAACACTCGTCCCATTCTCCCGGTGGATAGCCAGTTTGCTCGACGGCGCCTTTAGCGCGTAGGCGGCCTTCACTTCGTTTTTCAATCCCGGCACCGGAAGATTGTTGTCGCCGGGCCAAGTGAAGACGTGCAGGTAAACTTTGTCGCCCTTCACCGTGCTGCGCCCCCATGGCTGCTCCGGTAAAGGGCTGGCCGTAGTGCCATAGATGCTTTCGCTGTTGATCCGCATCCATGCGGCCACGCCGCGAAGTGTGGCGACGCTGGGCGCGGGGATGGTGCCATCGGCCATGGGACCGATGTTCAGGAGATAGTTTCCACCTTTACTGACGATCTCCACCATGCGGCGAATTACATCGCCCGGTGTTTTCCATTGTTGATCAAATTGGCTGTAGCCCCACGTCGTGTTCAGCGTTTGCGGCGTTTCCCAATATTCCTGGAGGCCGCCGGTGGGCATCCCGTTGTCATTCATGTCCTGGTAGTCGCCCATTAAGTCGTCGCCATAACTGCCGACGCGCCCGTTGATCAGGCAGGAAGGCTGCAACGTTCGTACCAGCTGAATGAACTCGCGCGCATGTTCCGGTGTGTCCATGCCGCGGTCGAACCAGACAAGTCCTAGCGGGCCGTAATTGGAGAGCAGTTCTTGCAACTGTGGCTTGGATTTCGTTTCGAGATAATGAGAAAAATTCTTCTTCGAACGGTCGAAGTCCCAGTTATTGCCGTAGCCGTCCGGATCATCCCAATCCTCACGGTGCGAGTAGTAGACGCAAAAACGGATGCCCGCTTTGCCGCAGGCTTCCGACAATTCTTTCACTGGATCCCGCTTGAACGGCGTCCAGTCCGCAATGTTGTAGTTCGAAACCTTCGAATGGTACATGGCAAAGCCATCGTGGTGCTTGGCCGTAATTACCAGGTACCTCATGCCCGCAGCCTTTGCCAGCGCCACCCACTTTTCGGCGTTAAAGTGAACGGGATTCAGGTGATGGGCCATCTCGCGGTATTCGGCCGCCGGGATATTGAACCGCTGCATGATCCATTCGGCCTCCGTGCCCACCGGAATGTGCCGGCCGTTCCATTCGCCCGCCAGATAGGAGTAAGGCCCCCAGTGGATGAACATGCCGAACTTGTCGTGCAGGAACCACTGGATTCGCTCGGCATCACTGACGGTCGCCGGTGCCGCTAACGCGTGGGTGGACAGCAGCAGGCACGCACCCAGCAGGCGGTCGATTCTCATCGTTTCACCTCGTCGCTACATTACTCTATTCCGGCGAGGCGCGGCTTGCTGAGGGGAATTCGGTCAACGTCCCACGCTTAAGCGGTGGGCGAGGATATCGGGCAGTTCGGCGTTATGGATCTTCTCTTGCGCGGTAACGATGTCATAACAAATGCGGCGATACACCAGGAATTTATCTTCGGGATTATACAGAACATAGGCCGTGCGCGGATCGCCGTCGCGCGGCTGTCCTACCGACCCCGGGTTGATGAAATAGGCGCTATCAGGATCGAGATCGAGGGCCGACTCGCGTTCGCCCGGTGCCGGACGGCCAATTACACGCACGCGGCTGCGCGCCCATTCGAATCCGCCTTGCAGATGGGTGTGGCCGAAGAAGGCCAGCGAGGTCTCAAGATACGGGAACGCCTGTCCCGCGTCGGCGGGCTGCACCATGTACTCGTCTTCGTCCAGCAGCGAGCCATGCATCACCTGAAATCCGTTCACCGCGATAGGCCCTTTCGGTAGCTGGGCAATGTAGGCGCGGTTTTCCGGGCTGAGCTGCGTGTGCGTCCATTCTGCGGCCGCCCGCGCCACCGGGTTGAACCAGGCCAGGTCTTCCAATCCGGCGCAGGCTCGATCGTGATTGCCGCGCACCACGACCGTGGCGTTGGAACGTACCCAGTCCGTCACCGCGTTGGGGTCTGCGCCATACCCAACCAGGTCACCCAGGCACAGGATTTGATCGTAATCTCCAATGGCTGACTCGAGCACTGCTGTCAGGGCTTCCAGATTGCCGTGCAAATCGCTCAGTATGAGATAGCGCAAAGAAGCGTCAGGCCTTTCGCAGGCGTATCAGGGTGATTTCCGGCGGAGCGCCGATGCGGGCCGGCATTCCGATCGTGCCGATTCCCCGCGTCACGTAGATGGCGGACCGGCCGGAGCGGTACAGGCCCCGTACGTACGGGGTGTAGAAGCGCGCAACGTTCAGGTCTTGATGCAAAATTTCGAAATTCACCTGGCCACCGTGTGTGTGCCCGGCCAGGGTAAGATCCCAGTTCTGCCGGGCCGCTGTCGGGAAGACATCGGGATTGTGCTGCAGCAGAACGTTGAAGCCGCCCGGCGCGATCAGGCGTTCGGCGCCTTCGAGATAATGATCGTGCCAGCTCATGCGCTGATAATCGAGACCCGCTACGTTGATCCGCGCGTTACCGAATTGCAGCTGGCGGGCTTGGCCGCGCAAAAACGGAATGCCCAGGCTGGAGGCTTTCTCTGCAGCCTCATCCTCCACACCGGCGTGAATTTCGTGATTGCCCAGGCACCCCAGCACGCCGGCATCGGCGCGCAGCCGGGCGATCTGGCGCAGGCAGGCATCCAGAGGATCGTTGCGGACGGAAATCAAATCGCCCGTGACGAACGCCACATGCGGCCGCAGTTCGTTGGCGGCGTCCACCGCCCGGGCGAACTCCTCTTCGCTGAGGAAGGGGCTCAAGTGGATATCGCTAAGCTGGGCCAGGCGCAGACCTGCAAGATCGGGATGCAGCCCTGGAACCGCTAGGTCAATCTCCGTGACCTGGAAATTCGTTCGCTCCACTATAGCCCCGAAGGCCACTACGGCGAACGGGGCAGCCGCTGCGGCGCCGGTCATCGCTTGCAGCAGCGCTCGGCGGGTCGTATCCGCGGTCTCGGCACCGGGCTCTTCTCGCGGCCGGAATAGGCGGACGACTAGCCAGGCCGGCGCCGAAGCAAACGCCCAAATCAACGCCGCTCCTCGAACCCAGCCGAAGAGTACCGAGGGTAAAGGGAGGTGGGTTGCGTCCGGCAGATGAAGGAAAAGCGCGCTGATGATAACGATCGCGCTGGCCGTCAAGACCACCCGGGCAATACGCCGTAGCACGCCCGTTAAATGCTTGTCTACGAGCGATATACAGCCGCGCGCGATGTGCCATTGAATTGCAGCCAGCACACCGATCAAACCAATTTCCGCAGCCGTCCCCAGGTAGTGACCCATGGCCTTTCTTCATTGTAATCGGCGGGTGGTGCCACTTTCAGGAGGGAAAGTACCGGAGCGGACATAAGATCGCCAGGGCCGCGATGGCGGCGGTTTCCGCGCGCAGAATATTTGGTCCTAGAGATACTGGTTTCCATCCGCCAGCCAGCGCCCCGGCGCGTTCGCGATCCGTCCAGCCGCCTTCAGGCCCCGTCAGGATAGCGGCCGCACCATGAGGATTCTCCGGCAGCGCTTTCAGCAGCCAGGGAGGTCCAGGTTCCTCATCCAAAAAGTAGCGGTTCGGCCATTGATTGGAGATGGCGGATGCAAACGTCGCGACCGCGGCAATCTCAGGCACACGCAGCCGGCGCGATTGCTGGCTGCTTTCATGGGCGATCTTGCGCCATCGTTCAATCCTCTTATCCGCCGCCGCCGCGAGTCCTTTCTCGCTGCGCTCGGCGTTCACCGGGACGATGCGCGATACTCCCAGCTCCGTTGCTTTCTCAATCAGCCACTCGAAGCGATCGAACTTTATGAGCGAGGCGTAAAGTGTGACGTCGGGCTGCGGCGGCGCGGGAAGTGGCTCGAGAATGCGGAACTCGATGTGGTGGCGCGTGATCTCTGCAACCTCGGCCAGGTATGCCCGCTGATTGTCGGAAATTTCGTACCGCTGGCCGGGCTCCGCGCGAAGCACACGGGCGAGATGGCGCGCATCGTCACCGGTGAGCGAGGCGCGGTTGTCGTGGATGCGTTCGACGAAGAAGCGGCGGCGGGCCAAATCACAATGGTAGGCTGCGTAGCCTCCGTGAATCAACGCGAGTAGGATACGATACGGGAACCGATGATCGCCGTTTTGCGCGGAGTGTTGCTCGAGAAGCACCCCAACCAGGCCGTCGTGGATGCAGGCGGCGTGGGCTACGAGCTGCACATTCCTATCACGACGTACACGCATCTGCCCGAGGCTGGAAAGGAAGTTCGGCTGCGCGTCTACACCCATGTTCGCGAAGACACGCTGGCCCTCTACGGGTTTCTCTCGCAGGACGAGAAGAACCTGTTCGAAAAGCTGATCGGCGTCAGCGGTATCGGGCCGTCGCTGGCCATCAAGGTGCTCTCAGGCCTCGATGCCGGCGAACTGATCTCGGCCATTCGCAAAGGCGAGGTGGAGCGGCTTGTCCGTATTCCCGGCGTCGGCAAGAAAACAGCAGAGCGCATGGTGCTGGAGCTTCGCGACAAGCTGCCTGCTCCGGTAGCCGAGGGCGCGCCCGCGCACGCTGTGCCGTCATTGAGCGAGATCGAGCAGGACGTACTATCGGCGCTGTTGAACCTCGGCTGCTCGCGTCCGGCGGCGGAGCAGGCCGTGCGAAAAGCCAAGACTGCTGGAACCGGTGCCGAGTTTGAGCCACTGTTCCGGAAAGCGCTGGAATTGGTGCGTTAAAACCCCCCTACCGCCAACGATGATCAACTGGCCAAACCCCGGCACTAACCCGAACGTCATAATTAACCATGCGATTCTGGTTCCTTTATCTGGCCCTCTGCTCGGCGGTGATCGCACAAGAATCCGCCTATCAACCCCAGCCCGGCAAGTCCGGTATCGATCTCGGCGCCATGGACACCAACGTCAGCCCCTGCACGAATTTTTATCAGTACGCGTGTGGGACGTGGCGTGCCAGGAACCCGATCCCGCCTGATCAGGCGCGTTGGGGCCGCTTCAATGAGCTGGCGGAACGGAACCTCAAAATCGAGCGTGAGATTCTGGAGAAGGCAGCACAACCGTCTGACTCAAGGCCCGCATTAGATCAGAAGATCGGCGACTTTTATGCTGCGTGCATGGACGAATCCGACGTGGACCGTAAAGGCATCGAGCCGCTCCGGGCCGAGCTCGACCGTATCCAGGCGCTTCACGCAAAAGACGAGCTCGCCGCTGAACTGGCTGCACTGCAACGGATCGGTGTCAACGTCGTCTTTGCTTTTTTCGCTGCGCCGGACTTCAACGATGCGAGTGTCAACATCGCCAATATCGATCAGGGCGGCCTGAGCCTGCCGGATCGCGACTACTACCTGAAAACCGACACGCGATCGGTGGAGCTCCGCAACAAATTCGAGCAGCATGTGGGCCGCATGTTCGACTTGCTTGCCGCCTCTCTCCGCACTTCCTGGGACTCAAAGGCCAAAGCGCAGGCGGTAATCAAATTCGAGACAGCTCTGGCCGAAGCTTCCATGGACCGTGTTCTTCGCCGCGATCCTGCCTCGCGGAACCACCCCATGACCATCGGGGATCTGCCAGCCCTTACGCCGGATTTTTCTTGGGCCGCTTTTGTCACGGATGAGCATGCCCCCGCGTTCACGAAGATCAACGTCGGCAATCCGGAGTTTTTCCGAAAACTGGCGGCGATCCTCCAGGAAACCAGCCTCGATCACGTGAAGACCTATCTCGCCTGGCGTCTGCTGTCGAGTTACGCAAACGCGCTGCCGCAACCCTTCATCGAGGAGACTTTCCAGTTTTTTGGCAAGACCCTCAACGGGCAAAAGGAGATCGCGCCGCGCTGGAAACGCTGCGTGCGCGCAACAGACCGGGCTCTCGGTGAAGCCTTGGGACAGAAATTCGTGCAAGTCGCGTTTGCGGGCCCTGCCAAGGCTAAGGCCCTCGAGCTTGTCGGCGAAATCGAGCAGTCCATGAAGCAGGATATTGCCACCGCTACCTGGATGAGCGAGGAAACCAAGAAGCAGGCGTACGCCAAGCTTGCCGCCGTCACTAACAAGATCGGCTACCCCGAAAAGTGGCGCGACTATTCGAGTGTGGTCGTCAAGCGCGACGACTACCTCGGAAATCAGGAACGGGCTGCCGCGTTCGAGGTTCGCCGTAATCTCGACAAAATTGGCCGCCCGGTCGACAAGAGCGAATGGAACATGACACCGCCCACGGTCAATGCCTACTACAGTCCGCCGCAAAACAACATTAACTTTCCAGCCGGAATTCTGCAGTCGCCGTTTTACAATCCTGCAGCGAATGAAGCCGTGAACCTGGGTGCCATCGGCGTCGTGGTAGGGCACGAGCTGACGCATGGGTTCGACGATCAAGGGCGGAAGTACGATGGCGAAGGCAACCTGCGTGACTGGTGGACCCCCGAAGATCGCAGTCATTTCGAACAGCGAGCGCAATGCGTGATCGAAGAGTACGACCACTTCAGCCCTGTCGACGGCGTGAATCTGAAGGGTAAACTGACGCTCGGCGAGAACGCTGCGGATAACGGCGGCATCCATCTCGCCTACATGGCGCTCATGCGCGATCTGGCCGAGAAAACATTACCTGCGACGAAATCGGACGACCTGACTCCCCAGCAGCAGTTCTTCCTCGGGTACGCGCAAGTCTGGTGCGAGAACACGACCGATGCCAATGCCCGCGTTCGCGCGCTCACCGATCCGCACTCGCCCGGCCAGTTCCGCGTCAACGGCGTCGTGCAGAACCTGAAGGAGTTCGAGCAGGCGTTTGGCTGCAAGCAGGGCGACCCAATGGTGGCGGAGAAGCAGTGCCGCGTCTGGTGACTCGATCCCAACGCCACTGCGCTGAAACAGGTAACCTAAAGAGCAATGCTCGATCGCCGCATCGTATCTGCTGCGCCGCTGGATGACGAAGCGCAGTTTGAGGCCGGGCTGCGGCCGCGAAAGCTCAGTGATTTTACCGGGCAGCCCAAGCTCAAGGAGAACCTCGCCATTGCGATCGAAGCAGCCCGCAAACGCGGCGAGGCCATGGACCATGTTCTGCTTTACGGTCCCCCAGGCCTGGGCAAGACTACGCTCGCTGCCATCATTGCCGAGGAGCTTGGCGTCGAGTTCCAGCAGACCTCAGGGCCCATTCTGCAGAAGAAACTCGATCTCACCGGCATTCTCACCAGTATCCAGCCCCGCCAGGTCTTCTTCATCGATGAGATTCACCGGCTGCTTCCCGACGTCGAAGAAATCCTGTATTCGGCGATCGAAGATTTCCGCGTCGATATCCTGATCGGCGCCGGCCCCGGGGCGCGTACGCATTCCATCGAGATTCCGAAGTTCACGGCGATCGGCGCAACCACACGGCAGGGCCTGGTGAGCGGCCCTCTGCGAGGGCGCTTCGGACTCGTGCTGCGGCTCAACCATTACGATGTCCGCGAGCTGTGGCAGATCGTGAACCGCTCCGCGCGTTTGCTGAATGTCGAAATTGACGATGCCGGCGCCGAAGAGATCTCGCGCCGCAGCCGGGGCACCCCGCGCATCGCGAATCGTCTATTGAGGCGTGTCCGCGATTATGCTGAGGTTCGCGCCGATGGACGAATTTCCCGTCCCGTTGCCGAGACCGCGCTCGATCTGCTCGAAGTTGATCGCTTCGGGCTTGACGAAATCGATCAGAAAATTATGCTGACCGTATTGCGCAACTATGGCGGCGGTCCGGTCGGGGTGAACACGATCGGCGCATCCATCGGCGAGGAACCCGAAACCATCGAAGAAGTGTATGAGCCTTACTTGATTCAACTGGGCTTCCTCCATCGCACCTCGCGCGGGCGCGTCGCCACGGAGACTGCGTTCGAATATTTCAAAGTCCCAAAAAAATTCCGCGGCGCCGAACAGGCCGGGCTGTTCTAGGTGCGTCCGTGCCGGAAAAAATCGTCTACCTTGGGCTGGGTTCTAACGTGGGCGAGCGCGAGCACAATCTGCAAACCGCAATCGATCACCTGCACTCGGCCGAGCTCCGCATCACGCGCCTTTCGTCGGTCTATGAGACCGAGCCGCAGGGGCTTCGCAATCAGCGATGGTTTCTCAATCTCGTCGCGGAAGCGGAAACCGACCTGTTTCCTCGCCAGTTGCTCAACCGCATCCTGAAAACCGAACGCGACCTGGGCCGCCGCCGCACGGTGAAAAACGGGCCGCGCACCATCGACATCGATATTCTTTTCTTCGCTAACGCTATCATCCGGACGGCCGAGCTGACGGTTCCTCATCCGCGCTTTGCTGAGCGGCGATTTGTCCTGGCTCCTATGGCCGAACTCGCTCCCGACCTGCGCGATCCCGTTTCAAGCCGCACTATGCGCGATCTGTTGGACCAGACCGCAGGCCAAGCCGTGAAACCGGTGGAGTTTCGCCTTGTCGTTCCCATTCGCGACTCTGCACAGGCCTAGTACACTGGCATCCGCGCGATAATTTGCAGTATGTTCGGGTCTTGAAAGGAGATTCGTTAATGTTGAAGGCTGCGGCCCTTTTAGCGCTCCTCTTTCCTTGCTCTGTCCGCGCTCAATCTGTTCCGCCTTATCTCGATTCCCATCAACCCGTCGAGGTGCGCGTTCGCGATCTGTTGGCCCGCATGACCCTCGAGGAAAAAATCGGCCAGATGAACATGCCCTGCGTCTATCTGGACGAAATGGGTGCGACCATCGCCGAAAAAACCGAGGCCTGCCGCCGCCTGACCGAAGGCACTCGCGAAAAAGGCATCGGGCCGTACGGCGGTTTCTTTACCTTGACCGATAACATCGCCCCCGAAGGCACGCGCCGCGAAGCCGAACTGCTCAATGAAATGCAGCATATTGCGACCGAGAAGACGCGGCTGAAGATCCCCGTCCTCGAAAGCGAAGAGGGCACACATGGACTCATGTGCTCCGGCGCGACGATCTTCCCCGAGGGCCTGACCATCGGCAGCACCTGGAACATGGAGCTGGTGCGCCGCATCTACACTGTGGTGGCCCGCGAGGCCCGCGCCATCGGCATCCATCAAACCTATACGCTCGTCATTGAGCCCAACCGCGATCCGCGACTCGGCCGCAACCAGGAAGGCTTCAGCGAAGATCCCTACATGTGCTCGCGCATCGCGGAATCCATCGTCGGCGCAGAGCAAGGCGATGACGTTTCCGCGCCCGACAAAGTCGTTTCCGGTCTTTGCCACTATCCCGGTCAGAGCCAGCCTGCCAGCGGTTTCGAACGGGGCGCCATGGAGATCTCCGAGCGCATGCTGCGCGATTCCTTCCTCCCCCCGTGGATGGCCGGTATTAAGAAGATGGGCGCCCTCGGCGTGATGGCCACCTATCCCGCCATCGACGGCGTCCCCACGCACGCCTCCGATTGGATCCTCGCCAAAATCCTCCGCGAAGAGATGGGCTTTCAAGGTCTGGTTCTGGGCGAAGGGAGTGGTATTTCCACTCTGATCTACGAACACATCGCCCCCGACCAGAAAAAGGCCGGCGAACTCGCTATCAAGGCCGGTCTCGACGTCGGCATTTCCTATGAGCAGGCCTACATGCAACCCATGATTGAGAACGTGCGGGAAGGCCGCGTCTCCATGGCATATATCGATCGCGCCGTCAGCCGCATCCTGCGCCAGAAATTCCGCCTGGGCCTGTTCGATCACCCCTTCGTCGACCCTGATCGCGCTGTCGCCGTCACACACACCAAGGAGAGCCAGGCGCTCTCGCTCGACGTCGCCCGCGAAGGCATCGTTCTCCTCAAGAACGAGAAGAATCTTCTGCCTCTGAAGAAGACCGTAAAATCCATTGCCCTGATCGGACCCAATGCCGACGATGGACCCAACCTCCTCGGCGATTACGTCGCCCGCAAAGTCCTACAGCACATCGTTACGATTCGCGAAGGCGTCCAGAACAAAGTCGGCCCCGGCGTCCGCATCGATTACGTCAAAGGCTGCGACGTCGTTGGCACGAAGCTCAATGAGATTGACAAAGCTCGCGCTGCTGCCAAGAACGCCGATGTAGCCGTCGTCGTTGTCGGCGAAAACGCTCGTGAAGCCCAGGACGCCACTGATGGCGAAGGCTACGACGTCGCCAGTCTCGATTTGACCGGGATGCAGGAAGAGCTCGTCGAAGCCGTGGCCGCAACCGGAACCCCCACGGTCGTCGTTCTAGTCAATGGCCGTCCTCTGTCCACCCGCTGGATTGCCGAGAACATTCTCGCTGTCGTCGAAGCCTGGCTGCCTGGCGAGCAAGGCGGTAACGCTGTCGCTGATATTCTTTTCGGCGACGTGAACCCTAGCGGCCGTCTCGCCATCACCGTGCCGCGTCACTCCGGCCAGCTGCCTGCCTTTTACAACTACAAGCCGTCGAAAGAATATTGGACCAGCAAAGGCTGGGGCCGCCGCTATGCCGACATGACCTGGCGCCCGCTTTGGGAATTCGGATTCGGCTTGAGCTACACGAAATTCGACTTCAGCAATCTGCGCATCGACCAGCCGAAAGTCCACTCCGGTGCCGACGTCCACATCGCCCTCGACATTCGCAATTCCGGTGACCGCGCCGGCGCCGAAGTCGCCCAGCTCTACATACGCGACATGATCACGTCGGTAACCACCCCCGTCAAGCAACTGAAGGGCTTCTCGAAAGTTACACTCGATCCCGGCGAGACGAAAACCGTCTACTTCACACTCACGCCCGACGATCTTTCACTGCTCAATCGCCAACTGGTCCGCGTGATCGAACCCGGCGAATTCCAGGTGATGATCGGCCACTCCTCCGATGACATCCGGCTAAAGGGTAGCTTTGAGGTCATCGAGTAGCGCTCAATTTTCCCAGTTAAGAATCACCTTGCCCGAGCGGCCCTGGCGCATCACCTCGAATGCCTGCTCGAACTCGGTGTACGGGAACCGGTGCGTGATCACCGGCTTGATGTCGAGCCCCGATTGGAGCATGACCGTCATCTTGTACCACGTCTCATACATCTCGCGGCCGTAGATGCCCTTGATCGTCAGCATGCTGAAAATCACCGTGCGCCAGTCGATGGACATCGGCTCCGCCGGAATGCCCAGCATCGCGATCTTCCCGCCATGGCTCATGTTCGCGATCATGTCGCGCAGCGCCGCCGGATTGCCTGACATTTCCAGCCCGACGTCAAAGCCCTCCTTCATGCCGAGCTCGCGCTGTACATCGGCCAGCTTCGTCGACCGCACATCCACCGCCCGTGTCACGCCCAGTTTCTCCGCCAGTTGCAGCCGGTAAGGATTCACATCGCTGATCACCACATATCGCGCGCCTGCGTGCCGCGCCACCGCCGCCGCCATCAGCCCAATGGGCCCCGCCCCGGTAATCAGCACGTCCTCGCCCAGCACGGGAAAGGAAAGCGCCGTGTGCACCGCGTTGCCGAACGGATCGAAAATGCTCGCAATATCAAGATCCACACCGGGCGCATGCACCCACACGTTACTCATGGGTACGGCGATGTACTCCGCGAACGCGCCCGGCCGGTTCACGCCTACGCCGCTCGTGTGCGCACACAAATGCCGCCGCCCCGCGAGACAGTTCCTGCAATGTCCGCAAACCACGTGGCCTTCGCCGCTGACAATCTGCCCGGGAAAGAAATCGGAGACATTCGAGCCAACCTGGGCAATCTCTCCCACAAACTCATGCCCGATCGCCATAGGGACGGGAATCGTCTGCTTCGCCCACTCATCCCAACTATAGATATGGACGTCGGTACCGCACACCGACGCCCGTTTCACACGAATCAGAATGTCGTTGATCCCGATCTTCGGCTCGGGTATGTCTTCGAGCCACAGCCCGGGCTCGGCCAGTTTCTTCACAAGCGCTTTCATGGATGCTTCTAGCTTCGCAGAAACCGGCCGCGCCGCGCTCTCGTCTCTGGGCTTACTTGATCAACCCGTGCTCCCGCAGAACCGCATCCACATCTGGCCTCCCCGTCGGAATGTCGACCGCCGGGATCTTGGCGCCCGCCGCAATCAGCACCCGCGCCACTTCCGCGTAATCACCGCCTGGGTCGCCGCAATTTTGCGAACCGTGCCCGAACCAGCCCGGTGGCGTGCCGTGAAAGCTCGTGTCTTCCGCGGTCAATGATGCGCCGTGATCCAGCAGAATCTTCGCCAGGTCCCCGTAGCCCTTCCAACAGGCCCAGTGCAGCGCCGTCGCGCCGTGTTCTCCGCGAGTATTTACGTTTACGCCGGCGGCCAGCAGCCCGCGAACGGCCGCCGTGCAGTGGCTCTGCACCAGTTCCGTCATCAGGTGCCCACCCAGGGCCGGTAGCTCGATCCGCGGCGCCCGCGCCAGCAACTGCTCCAATTCCTGCGGCCCCGCGCGTTCGCAATCGCCGATGAATTGATCGAGCGCGGAGAGGTCCCTACTCGCTCCCCTCGCCGCCAATAGTGCAGCCACTTCTTGCCGCCCTTGCAGCGCCAGTGCATAGGCGGTCCGCCCGTCGTTGCGCTTCGCATCCAGCGTTGCACCGGCATCCAGAAGCGTCTCTATGATTCCCACGCTTCGCCCGCGCCACACCGCCCAGTGCAGCGCTGTCTCCCCGCGCTCGTTGATTTCGTTGGGATCGGCTCCGGCTGCCAGCAGCAGCTTCACGCCTTCCAGTTCCTCGCGGTCCAGCATGTGCTTCAGCGCGTTCGTACGCTCGGTCGACGCGCCCCGTTCCAGCAGCAGCCGGAAACACGCCAGGTCGGCATGCTCGGTCGAGTGATACAGCGACTCGCCATCGTTCGAATTCGCGCCTGCATCCAGCAACGCCAGCGTCAGCGCTCGGTTATTATTGAGTCCGGCCGCGCCGTACAAACACGAAAGTGGATTGTCGGGCCATTCCTCCGGAGTGTACGACGCATTTGGATCGGCCCCCGCGCTGAGCAGCAGCCTCGCCGCTCCGCCGAAACGATCCGCTTGTGGCGTCCCACCGTACGCAAACCGCGAGAAGCAGACGTAGAGCAGCGGCTCCCGTTCGAGTGGGCCTCCTTTAGTGCGCACGAACTCCGCGTCTTCTCGCAACGCCTGCTCCACAGGCTCCACATCACCCAGCACCAGGGCAGGATAGACTCCAGCCTTCGCCAGTTCCGGGTGTTTCTCCAGCATCTCCGTCGCCCGCCGGCTGTCGGACACGGCTGCTTCGACGAACGTCTTTACCAAGCCTTGAAAATCCAGCCTGGATTGTTCAAGAAACGTTTTGAATCGCGGCCAGCTCGCAAATCCCTGCTCCCGCGCAACCGCAAGCTGCGCATCGTGCAGCGCGACTCCGGTGAAATCGCCTGCACCGAGACGTGGCACAAAATGCTGCATCCACTCCTCGGCCTGGCGGTCCCCGGCTTTGACAGCCTTCAAAAGGCTCTTGGCCTGTTTCCTGTAATATTCGAGATTGAGGCGCGTGGCCTCTGAATGGGTCGGCATACGACCTCCTTTCCAATGCGCCCATCGTCCGCAAAACGGGCCGAAAGAAGGTTCGTCAAACCAAAATCAGATTGGAGGTGGGAAAATCCCTGCCCGCGGACCGGTAGCGCCCTTTTGCGCTTCCGGCATTATAGCGAAGGTGAACCAGCTTTGGCCGTGAACTAAAGATCGCTGCGAAAGTAGAGTGTAGCGCGGGGCTCGCAGAGACCCGCGGCCCTTCCTCACCTTCCCGTCCCCTGCGGGCTCGCCCTAACCGCACGCTCGAATGCCCAACTGCGGATATGCCCGATCTGCTCTTTCATCGTCCGCGAGAGCGGCACAATCTTCACCGCAATACTGATCAGGTCCTGCTCGCTGATCTCGCGGTCCGCCAGCTTCGCCTGCGTCAGCGCTGAAACGACGCACTGCTCGATCTCCGCGCCCGTCCACCCCACCGTGAACTGCGTCAGTTGCGCCAGGTTGAACTGCGCTGGGTCCACGCCGCGCCGCGTCAGGTGGATCTTGAAGATCTCGATCCGCTCCTCATCCAGCGGAATGTCGACGAAGAATACCTCGTCGAAACGCCCTTTGCGGATCATTTCCGCCGGTAGCAGATCGATGCGGTTCGCCGTCGCCGCCACAAAAAGCCCCCGCGTCTTTTCCTGCATCCAGGTCAGAAAGAACGCGAAAATGCGCCCCTGTTCGCCGCTCGATTCGGTCGACGTGATCCCCATCTCGATCTCGTCAAACCACAGCACCGCCGGCGCCATGTCCTCCATCATCTTGCACGCCGCCACGAACGCGCCTTCGGGCTTGCCGTGCCGCCCCGAGAAGATTTCGATCATGTCCACGCGATAAAGCGGCAGCTCGAATGACGACGCGATGGCTTTCACGCACAGGCTCTTCCCGCAACCTGGAATGCCCATCATGAGCAGCCCCTTGGGCACGATCTCGCTGCTCAGCGTGTCACGCATCTGGAACAGCTTGCGCCGCTCCAGCAGCCACTTCTTCAGCGTCTGTAAACCGCCGACTTCGCCGAGGCTTGTACCATCCGAAATGAACTCGATCACGCCGCTGCGATTGATCAGCAGGCGTTTCTCTTCGAGCAGCGCCGGCAGCGCTTCCGAACCCAGCGTCGGATGCTGCATCAGCGCCCGCCGCAGCGCGTAACGCGATTCATCCAGCGTCAGCCCTTGCAGCGCGCGCGCCGTCTGGTGCAGAGTGGCCTGGTCGAGAGCCTCGCTACCCCTGCCTCGCTCCGATTCCTCGCGCACGAACTCGATCAGTTCGACAAGATCCGGCGGCCTCAACTCCAGATACACCATGCTGCGGTCGAGCTCCTCCGGAATGAACTTAACCGGCGACGTCACCACTACGTAACGCGGCTGCTCGCAGCAGCTGTCGTAAACATCGCGCAGACGCCGCCGGATCTCCGGTGAGTCGCGCAGAGGCTCGTGAAAGTCCTTCAAATGAAAAATGGCGGGATCCGGATAAGAAACGATGTAATCGAGCGCCGCCCGTGGGTTGCGCGTCGCCTCTTCCAGCGGCCTGCCATTGCGCTGCAGCCCTTCCGTCAGGCTCCATTGAATCACCGGCACAGCGGCGCCCGCCGTCAAGCCGCGTCCGACCTCCTGCAGCACTTTCCCCACCCTTTGCTCTTCCGATGACCGGATATACGTCAGCGGGCGGCCCGATTCGAAGATCTCGCGAATCGTCTTTGCAGCCCGGCTTTCGGTGGATACGGCGGTAGTCAGCTTGTGCTCCTCAGAACTCTAAGACGGTAGGCGGAACGAAATAGACGATTTGTCAAACCGCCGCTTCTGTTATAAAATCAAAAATTACGCCACTAAGCCCAGCACCTGCAAGTGTGTTCGGGCGCCAGTAAAGGATTTCCCAATGCATGCCATTCTTCAAGCGGGTGGAAAACAGTTTCGGGTTGCTCCGGGCGATTTGATCCGCGTTCCCAAGCTGAACGTCGAGGTCGGCGCCAATGTCGAGTTTTCCGGCGTTTTGGCGGTCTTTGGCGACACGGGCGAGGTGCTCGCCGGTCCCGAAACTGCAGGTTACAAGGTAAAGGGCACGATCACCGCCAATAGCCGTGATAAGAAGGTCCTCGTGTTCAAATTTAAGCGCAAAAAGCAGTACAAGCGCACGATCGGCCATCGCCAGGACTACACTGAAGTCCGCGTGGGCGAGATCGTTGCATAGGATTTAGTCATGGCACACAAAAAAGGTCTGGGGAGTTCCAAAAACGGGCGCGATTCCAATGCGCAGCGCCTGGGTGTGAAAGTCTTTGGCGGTCAATTGGTTCCCGGCGGCTCGATCATCGTCCGCCAGCGCGGCACCCGCATCAAGCCGGGTGAAAACGTCGGCTGGGCGAAGGACGACTCGCTTTTTGCTAAAGTCACCGGCGTGGTCGAATTCCACGATCGCGGCCGCATGGGCAAGTTCGTCAGCGTGCGATCCACCGTCTAACCAGTTCTAGAATCAACAACCCAGCCGCCGGAACTCCATCCCGGCGGCTTTTCTATGTTTATCGACGAAGCCAAAATCTGGGTTAAGGCAGGCGATGGCGGCAACGGCTGCATGGCCTTCCGGCGGGAAAAGTACGTGCCTCGAGGCGGGCCGAGCGGTGGTGATGGCGGCCGTGGCGGTGACGTGTATATGGTTGCGAATGAGCAGCTGAACACCTTGCTCCACTTTCGCTTCAACCCGGAACATAAGGCCGAGCGCGGGCGGCACGGCGAGGGAAGCAACTGCACCGGCCAGGACGGCGCCCCGACTGTTCTCGAAGTCCCCGTCGGCACAGTGGTTTACGACGCTGACACGGGAGAGAAAATCCACGACTTCGAGCATCCCGGCGACAAAGTACTGATCGCGCGCGGCGGCCGCGGCGGGAAAGGAAACGCGCGCTTCGCTACGGCAACCCATCAGGCCCCGACCGAACATCAGCCAGGGCGCCCAGGCCAGGAACGACGCCTGCGCCTGGAGCTTAAAATTCTCGCAGATGCAGGGCTTGTCGGATTTCCGAACGCCGGCAAGTCGACCCTCATCTCGCGCATTTCCGCGGCCCGGCCTAAAATCGCCGATTACCCCTTCACCACCCTCGAGCCCAACCTGGGTGTTGTACAACTGCCTGATTTTCAAAGTTTTGTGGTGGCCGACATTCCCGGGCTAATCGAGGGCGCCCACCTGGGGCACGGTCTTGGCACCCAGTTTCTACGGCACATAGAGCGGACCAAGCTGCTGGTCCATCTCGTTGATGTATCGGAGTCCAGCGGACGCGACCCGGTTGAAGATTTTGAGACCGTAATGCGAGAACTGGCCAGTTTCAGCGAAGATCTGGCAAAAAAGCCCATGCTCGTGGTGGCCAGCAAGATGGATGCGGCGCAAGATCCCGCAAGGATTAAGTCATTGAAAGATTTAGCCGAAGCGCGCGGCTTGCCCTATTTCGAAATTTCCAGCGCCACCGGACTGGGACTGGAAGCGTTGCAGTACGCGATCGCCGGGCGAGTGCTTAGCGGGCGGGCAACATCGGCGCCACCAGGGTAGCCGGCGTCATCGCCATGTGGTTGGGGGCAAAGTAGTTCTGCGCGACGAGGTGGCGATAAACATCGCCCGCGACACCCGCAGCCATCGGTCCGATGGACGGCTTGCCACCGGTAAGCAGGACGATCACAGCGACTTTGTTCGGTCCAGAGTTGTTGAACGATCCGAACCAGCCAAGGTGTGTCCGGCCTTCGCTGCAGGTTCCGGTCTTGCCCATGATGACTTCTTCCTGGTGGGCGCGACGGGCCGTGCCGAAGTCGACAGCGCCTTCCATCCCGGGCTTAATCTCCGGAATCAGGTCTTTGATTTCCAGTTCGCGTTTCACCCTGGGAATAAAGCCATCGATCTCCGCCTGGCTACGGGGATACTGCAGGTAATACAGGGTACCGCCGTTGGCTACGGCGGAAATCAGCGCAGCCAGTTCCAGTGGTGTTTGCGAAATCTCTTCTCCGAAACTGGTGAGCATGCCCATACCGCCGTTCCTCGGTGGAGCGGGCGGGAAGTACCCGGGTTTTTCGCCGGGAATATTCAACCCGGCGGTTTCGCCGTATCCGAACAGCCGCGCGTAATAGTTCACGCGTTCGTATCCGAGCTGAACGCCGAGATTGGCGAAGTAGTAATTGTTGGACCGCGCCAAGGCTTCGGTGAGCGTCATCGTCGTGCGTCCGTAGAGCCGAACCTTGGTGGTGCGTTCAATGAGTTTTTCCTGAAGCGCCGCCAGAGCCACCGAGACCTTAATTGTGGAACACGGAGTAAAGCCGCCGCCCAGAGCCAGTTTCTGGTTCACCATGGTCAAGATTCTGCCCGTGGTGGGATCGACCACGACAACCGCCCCATTAAACGGCCCGAGAGCCTCCACGGCCGCGCGGCGCACCACCAGATCTTCGCCATCCACATTGTCGCCCACCGTGGAATCGGCATAAGTGGGTTCGCTCCAGGGGCTGTACACGTGCCGCCGCGCGCGCTTCATGGTTGAGACCTTCGTCGCACTGACGGCCTGTACCGTGGCCGCATGCTGCTTCTTCCTTTTCTTCTTTGAAGTAGCCGTGACGGCGGAAAGATCGACGGCAAGGGACGCGCATAAAAATGCGCAGGCAAGAACTCGAGCCAGGATGTGAAAACTTCTGTTCGCGTTACACATTGTCAAGGAGCGGCTCCGCCGGGGGTTGACTGGCGCATCGTTGGGCTACGGAAGCCTCCGGCGTTGCCAATTGGCCATACCTATTGTGAGGCAGTGCCACGGATCCCGTCAAACAGTTTTGCATGCCAGGCCCAAAGATTTCTGCATTTTAATCAACAAACGTCTAGGCCGCCGTCCAACCACCATCGATGGTTATCACCGATCCGTTAACAAAATCGGATTCTTTGGCACTTAAGAATAGGGCCAGACTGGCGATTTCCTCAGGGCGGCCCATGCGGCCGATGGGCTGCCGCTGATGTAGTTCCGCGCGCACCTTTTCTTTCTCATGCTTGTGGTACTTCTCCAGGTAAGCCTCGACAAACGGGGTATCCACGGTTCCGGGGCATATACAATTGACGCGCAGACCCGTGGGATAGTCGACCGCGATCTGGCGCGTCATGGCCACTACGGCGCCTTTTGTGGCGCAATAGGCAAACCGCCGCTTCACGCCCACGAGCCCCGCCACCGATCCGATATTCACGATGCAGCCATGAGACGCGAGCAGGAGCGGCATGGCGTGCTTGGTCACCAGGTAGAGTCCTTCGACATTCACCCGCATGAGCCGCTGGAAATCCTCCTGGGCCGTCTCCTCGATATTGCCCACCAGACCGATGCCTGCGTTGTTGATCAGGATGTCGAGTGAGGGGAGCGACGCGAATGCAGCCCGCACGCCGTCTTCCTGGGTAATATCAAAGATCAAGGTGGAGGCGGAAGGAAGCTCGCCGGCCAGCGCTTCGGCGGCTGCGCGATCGATGTCCCCAATGATCACGGCGGCGCCCGCCGCGGCCAATGCACGGCTGGTTGCGGCGCCGATGCCGCTGGCGCCGCCCGTAACTAATGCCTTGCGCCCGTCGAGCCGAAAGGGAGAACTCATCCAGTGAATTCTAGCAGCCGAGAACTCACGGTGTTGCAGGACGAGGTGATCGCCTGCCGGAAATGCCCGCGCCTTGTCGAGTACATCGCCGAAATCGGGCGCGTAAAGCGGCGGGCGTATCGCGATTGGAAATACTGGGCGAAGCCTGTGCCCTCGTTCGGCGACCCTAATGCGCGCGTGTTGATCCTGGGCCTTGCCCCGGGAGCGCACGGGTCGAACCGCACGGGCCGGCCGTTCACTGGAGATGCCTCGGGCACCATCCTTTATCGCGTCCTCTACCAGGTGGGCTTTGCGTCGCAGGCGGAAAGCACATCGCGCGAGGACGCGCTGCGCCTGACGGACATCCGCATCACGTCGGTGGGCCGCTGCGCGCCGCCGGGCAACAAACCAACGCCCGAGGAGTTGCGCAACTGCCGGCCGTTTCTGGAGCGCGAACTGGATCTGCTCAAGAACTTGAAAGTTGTCGTAGCACTGGGAAAGATTGCGTTTGACGGATATTTATCGATTCTGCGCGACCGCGGCGTGATTCAGAGCCGCTCGGCTTTCACCTTCGGGCACGGCGTGGTGCATAGGATTGCGGAGGACACGCCGATCTTGTTGAGTTCGTATCATCCCAGCCAACAGAACACGTCGACGGGGAAACTGAATGAGAAGATGCTGCTGGACGTGTTTCGGAAGGCAAAGAAGCTGAGTCAGGTGTCAGGTTCCAGGGGCTAGGTGTTAGCAACCTGGGCCTGCAGCGCCTACGCAGTCCGTCACGCGCTAGTTCCAGGACGCTGGCTGGTTTCAAGTGTTAAATCGCCCCAGCGCCGCCGACTGGCGGTGACATTTTCGCGCAGCCTCCGTATCGATTTCAACGGCTAAGTTGGAGGCGCGATGAAAAGACGCGATTGGCTCAAGGCGGCGGCGTTGCCGGTGATCGGGATGGCCGCTCGGGCTGGACAGGAGAGCAAGGCCGCGGCGGTGGCAAATCCGCTCAAGGCTCCCGCCCAAGGCGGTATTCCCGTAGCGTTCGTGCTTTCTGAAGGCGCGGTGGTCATCGATTTTGCCGGGCCGTGGGAGGTCTTCGAAAACGTCAACATCCCTGGCGTAAGCGAGCCCTTTCACCTGTATACGGTCGCCGAAAGCACGAAAACAATTCCCGTCAGCGGGGGAATGAAGATCGTTCCCGAATTTACGTTCGAGAATGCGCCAGCTCCAAAGGTGATCGTGATTCCCGCGCAAAACGGCGATAGTGAGGCGGTACTGAACTGGATCCGCAAATCCGCAAAGAACGCAGATCTGACCATGTCCGTATGCACAGGTGCGTTCCTGCTGGCCGGCACAGGTTTGCTTTCAGGAAAGGCGGCTACGACCCATCATGGCAGTTACGTGGATTTGGCGCTGCGGTTTCCGGACATCCAGGTCAAGCGCGGAGCCAGGTTCGTGGAGGCGGGAAACGTTGCCAGTTCGGGCGGCCTTTCGTCCGGCATCGATCTCGCGTTGCGCGTGGTGGAGCGCTACTACGGGCATGACGTCGCGGCACAAACGGCGTTCCAGTTGGAATATCAAGGGGAAGGCTGGATGAACGCGGATTCCAATAGCGTTTACGCGCAGCCATTTGTGCAGACGGCGAATCATCCGGTGTGCCCGGTGTGCGGAATGGACCCCGACCGGTCGCTCAAGTCCGAATTTCAGGACAAGACCTACTATTTCTGCTCTCCGCCGCACCAAAAACTTTTCGACCGCAAGCCGGAAGCTTTTCTGAAATAGAATGGACAGGCGGTCGGTCACAAGCCCTCGCGCGCGAAGAGGCGGGAGGTGGTTGCGGGCAAGATCGAGGAGAGAACTTTCGCAGGCCGGACGCGGTTTGTGGCAGGCCACGCTGGCCGATAGTGTTCGTAGCGTGGGTTGGCCCGGTTTCCGCGCGAAGGGTGCGGTCGCAGTGATTGAAGGGGTTTGGATTTTCGGGCCCCGGGAGAGGCGCTGACAACTTTAAGCGCGATTACGGCCATTCTGCCCCTGGGTTCCCCCGAAGATGTAACTCACCGTCTGAGCTCGTCTTATCTCTCATCGGCACTTTACCCTTACCGAGCAGTCGCGCCTCGTTGGCAACGTCCATTCGAATACGCAAGGGACACAATCCGAGGTCGTATACAGAATGACTTTCGCGCAACCGGTCTAGTGGCGCCCAACCAGGATCGACCTCAGTGCTGCAGTACACGACATATTGACGGCCGACTCGGAAGCGATATCCGTCACCCTCTGGAGGGTGCACGAAACCAAAAAGTTTTATAACTGAGGTAACATGGCCTTTCCAAACGTAATCCACACTGAATGTCGTTAGTTTTGGCTCGGTGGAATCAGGTGATGGCTGCAAGGGAATTTTTCCTCCGGCCATAGGTCCAGGCGGAGGCAGGTCGACATCATCGACGGATACAACCTTACCCCGGAAGACCAGAATAGCTGACTGGAATGCCTTTTCTTGTGAGAACTCCGGCCCGCACTCCATCGCAGCCAGCGTGCTCACCATCGAGAAGACAACGAGGAGAAGCCGAGAGGAACTCATAATTAGTTAGTTCTTTACCCCCGAAAGAATCTTCCGCGAGCAAACTATAGTGCCCGAACCGGGGTAGGGAACCCAGGGATGGGAACACAGGGAAACTTGGGTTTCCACCACGCTATTCGCGAGTCCCCTGGTGGGGTAGAGCGAAATATGATTGACAATAGGTGATGCGGAATGGTGCCAGATGAATCGAATGCTGGTCGGTTTGCTACTTAGTTGCTGGGCGCAAGCGGCTGACGTCCCCATTACGAGCCTCGATCTTAGTAAGTTCGGATACCAAACCGCTGAAGCAACATCTGTGCTTGCCGACTCTTCCGACTTGAGCTTTCTCTCGAATGATCTTCTTCTCGTGTCAATTAATCAACGAAGCCTTGGACCTGTTGAGCCCATATTTGCTGATACTCCGGAATCCACTATCATCGTTTTTGATGTTGGGCGAGCCAAGGTAACGACGGTTAGGAAGATGGTCGTAGAGAAGGGGCTGGATTCCGTACAGGCTATCAGTGCGGAGCGCTTGGCTGTGTTGAACGAGAAAGGGCTCCAATTCTGCGATCAGAAACTCCGTTGCCAGCCAATTGCGCCAGCGACCGGGCCCATGTTCATTTCCCCCCGAGGTAAGCGTGTGGCGGTTGGCGGTAACAGATTGACTGCACAAGTTATACTTGACACCGAGTCCTGGAAGCAGATCGCGGTATTCGAGCGGTCGCAAAACGTTTTTGCGACAGTGGCGATTCCCGGCGACGAAGCAGTACTCCTCAACCTGGATAACCGTATTTTCATTCGAAAACCGGGAGTTAATGATGTACCGCTGAAAGTCGACGACAAGGGGACCTTTCGCGAATTCCGCTTCTTGAATGGAATACTCCTGGCTTGTCTGGATCATGATGCAGACGAGGCGGTAATCGCTGGCCTGGACGGTAGGCTAAATCGTCGTTATAAGGTGGCCAAGGCCTGGCGCACCGGTTTTCTTCCAACAACCTCGGGAACGCGGTTTGCGATATACGAACACGGTTACACGACATTGAATTCGATCGTGAACTTTTTGGATATTGACTCTGGGCGGCCACAGAATTTTCAACGTGTCAGAATAATCGATCTGGCCTCGGGCAATGAAGTTTACCGGCTCGATTGGGATCCGCGCCCTGGTCTGATAAAGCCGGCTCTTTCGCCGGATGGCAATCGCATCGCCCGTGTGAGGGCTGGTATTGTTGAAGTATTTCAGGTGAATTGAGGAAGCGCGGGTTTCTCGCGATATCATGCCATGCTTCCGTCGATTTCTTTCGCATCGAGTTCTGCGCGACTCGTTCGATGCGCGTTATGCACCAACCGGTCGAGGATACCGTCAGGAGGTGCGGGTTCGCCGGAAAGAACCGAACGACCATCGCCCAGCGAGCCGCACCCGGCCATCTACACCTGATCGGCAGTCTGCATAACTGGAATTAATACGAAGTCAAAAATATAAAGGTTGTTAGGGTGGAGCCGTTTTTCCCGTTGCCACATCCTACCCCTGAAACCTGACACCTGGAACCTGACACCTGCTTTTCGATATCATGTCGCCGAAAGGTGACCATGACGCGACTTCTCTCCACTGTTTCCCTTGTATCGGCGCTTCTGCTTCCGGCTTTCGCCGCTCCGCCGCAAACGCGGCTCGAGGATCTGCACGGCAAAAAAATTCTGCTGTTCACGCCGCATCCGGATGACGACACGTTCTGCTGCGCGGGGACAATGGCGCTGCTGGCGAAGAACGGCAACGATGTCCGTATCGTGATCTACACCAACGACGACAAGGGCTCGTACGATCCCGACATGACGAGCGAGCACCTGGCGAGCATCCGCATGCACGAAGAAGAAGAGGCCTGCCGCATCCTGGGCATCCCGAAGGACCACATCAAGTGGCTGGAATACCACGACGGCATGCTGGAATACGCCAACACGCGCGACCTGGTAGAGGAGGTAACGGGAATCATCCGGCGTGTCCGTCCGGATGTGGTGCTGGCTCCCGACCCGGGCACCGAGTACGTGCGCTGGCACAAGACGGACCATCGCATGGCGGCGAACAACACCCTCGACGCGATTCGCGCGGCGGAATGGCACCTATATTTCCCCAACCAGAGGCTGCATGAGGGTCTGGAGCCGTGGCTGGTGCCGCAGGAATACTACTACTATGTGACGGAGAAGGACGCGAACTACTGGGTGAACATTGACAGCGTGGTGGAGAAAAAGCTCGACGCTTCGATGGCGCACGTCAGCCAGTGGGAGCCATCCATCCACCGTTACCGGCCGGACTGGAGCGCGTCCGACCTCGAGAAGACCAAGAAAGAGGAATTGACCCACATTCCCAAGCGGGAAGGCCACTATGTAGAGGCCTTCCGCTACGGGACGGGATTTAACCAGCAGTAGGCTGGCTTAGTAAATGAATTTCAACGCGAACTGGATCTGGCGTCCGGGCTGGGCGGAGGTGTACGATCCGGCGCCGGCAGAAGTGAAATTATTGATCAGGCTGTTGTTGCGGAAATTCGTATGGTTGGTCATGTTGAAGAACTCTGCGCGGAATTGTAATTTCATGCGCTCTTTTACCGCGAAATCCTTGAACAGCGAAGTGTCGAGTTGCAGTTGGGGCGCGGTCCAGATGATGTTCCGGCCGGAGTTGCCATAGGTGCCGAATGGCTGGAGGATAAACGCCGCCGGGTTGTACGCACTACTCACCGCCGGGCCCGAGGGATACAACTGAACACCCTTCACCCTGTTCGGGTGTTCTTCCGTATCGCCGAGATTGTTGTTTTGATCGACCCCTTCCGTGATTGTGTACGGCAGCCCGCTCGACCAGGATTGAATGCCCTGCAACTCCCAACCGCCGATCAGAGTATTCCCAATGCCGTGCAGCCCGCCCAAGACCGCCCTACCCTGGCCAACCGGCAGCGTGTAGGAGAAGCTGTTGACGAACCGGTACTTTTGGTCGTAATCAGAAGGCCCCTTTTCCCATTGCGGATTATTGTTGTCGCGGAACCCACCGCCCGAGTGGAAACCCAGCGATGCCTGCGACTGCTCGTCGATCGACTTCCCGTAGGTGAACGCGGTCAGGAAACTCAGGCCGTTGGAGAGCCGCTTTTCCAGCTTGACTTGCAATGCGCTGTAGGTGGAGCTGTCGCAGGAACACCAGAAGGGCAGATCGTTGCCCAGATAGGGGCGGAGACGTTCTGCGTTGTAATTGGCACTGGGGTTGGATGATGCCGGAATCTGGTTGAAGTTGCGGAACTCGTACAGATGCGTTCCCTTGGAGCCGGCATAAGCGACTTCGAGCACGGCATTCCAGCCCAGTTCTTGCTGTACACTGGCCTGCCAGTGTTGGACGTTGGGATTGGTGAACCTGGGGTCGAGAGCAAACAACGACGGAGTCGAGGGATTGGCTAAAGCGTTCAGCGGAAATCCCTGCGAAAGGCTGCTGACGATGGGATTCAGAAGCAGCGGGCTCGGCACGTTGTAGTTGGATTGCTCGAAGAAGGGCGGGTTGTTGCCCGGGTTCGGGATGCTCAGAGGCCCGGCTTCATAGGACGAATAAAATACACCGTAGCCGGCGCGGAGCACCGTCTTCTGGAACAGGTTGTAGGCGATGCCGATGCGCGGCGCAAAATCGTGTTTTTGGTTTGGCACCAGGCTGGACGGCGCACCGCGAGTTACCGGAACTTCGGGGAAGAAGTTGGGCGGCAGAGCGTCCTGCCGGTTGCCCGCAATCTGGAGCGTATTGGTGGCGACGTTGAAGTTCGCCTCTGCGTTGTATCGCTCTTTCGCGTGGATAACGAACTCATAACGGAGTCCCAGATTCAGGGTCAGCTTGCGGTTTACCTTGATATCATCCTGGACATAGTAAAACTGACCGGGCTGTTGAAACTCGTCGTTGATGAACGATGAGATTTGCGCGCCTCCCGAGACCGCTCCGAGCAGGAAATCAGCCACGCCCAGACCGCTAATGGCTGAACTTTCCAAATTCTGTTCCGTGTAGGTTCCGCTGAAGCCGAAATATCCGCGGGGAACCGGCGGCTGCAAAATTGTGAAGTTGACCCGGGGCTTGAGCTCGGCGCCAACCTTGATGGTGTTACGGCCATGAATAATGGTCAGGCTTTCGATGAGCTGTTCCAGTGCCTGTTTTTCGACAGTCGGCTGATACTCCGCGCTGCCGAAGCTGCTGAGCCCCGAAACACCGAATTGAGGGAGACCGCCGTTGTTGGTGCTGAAGGGAACGCCGGGAATGCCAATTTGCGCGGACTCGTTCACATTGGCATTGAACTGCAAGCGGTCCGACTCGTTCTGCGTATAACCCAGGCGCAGTTCGTTGACGATGCGCGGAGTGAAAATGTGGGTCTCGCTGACCACAACATTCCGCGGCTTTTGCAGGAAGATGCCCGACGCGAAGTTTGCGGCATCGAGCGGGGGAGGAATCGCGCCCGGGGGGACGTCCCTTTGGTTGGACCAGCTGAACCGGCCGAAGATCGAATCTGAATCGGAAATCTTGTGATCGATGCGCAGATCGAGTTGATTGGTGTCGTTGGGCTCGACGGGATTGGTCAGGTAATTATTGGCGGGCCCGAAATTATTCACTTGACCGGCCACGTTCGGCGTGGGAAACATGCTCAGTAGCTTCTGGGCGATAGGATTCCAGCGCGATTGAGGAATGATGTTGCCGGCGAACGGCGTGCGGCCGACGGCGTCGCCGGCGGCGTTGATGCTGCCGGTGGTGGGATCGTAAATGGTGTTGAAGACAACGCCGTTCTGGCCGGAGAAATCGCCCTGCCGCATAGCCTCCGTAGGAACCGTGGCCAACAGAGTTTGACCCGTGCGGATGCGCGTGCCCTGGTAGTCGAAGAAAAAGAACGTCCGGTTCTTGCCGTTGTAGATCTTGGGGATAAGAATCGGCGCTCCGGTGCTGAAACCGAACTGATTTTGCTTGAATGGAGCGATGGGCGCGCCGTTGGCATTGTTGAAGAAGTTGTTGGCGTCCAAGTCGCTGTTGCGCAAGAACTCGTAGGCTGTCCCGTGGAGGTCGTTGGTGCCGGACTTGATCGTGACGTTCAGCACCGCCCCGCCCGAACGTCCGAACTCGGCGCTCATGGAGTTGGTCTGTACCTTGAACTCCTGGATGGCGTCCGGCGGCGGCCCGACAACGAAGCTCGCCTGGCTGCTCAGATCCTCGGAGAGGCTGTTGTTGTCCACGCCGTCGAGGATGAAATTGTTCTGATACGGCCGCACGCCATTGGCGCTGAAACCACCGGTGTTTTCATCGCGCGCGCCTGCGGGCGTCGGCGCCGTCCCGGCGGTGAGTACGGCCAGGCGGGTAAAGAACCGGCCGTTGAGAGGAAGATCAACAATGCGCTGGGCTTCCACGACTTCCCCGAGGTACGACGTGTCAGTCTCTAGAATCGGGGCAGCGGCTGCCACTTCCACGGTGTCGGAAACCTGCCCGACCTCCAGTTTGGTGTCCACACGCACGCGGTCCTGGACGTTGACCGGAACGTCGGTGCGTACCGATCTCTTGAAACCCGTGGCCTCAACGGTGACTGAATATCTTCCGACCTCAAGCGGGGTGACGACATACTCGCCCGCGCTGTCTGTGGTTGTTTTTACGGCAATGTTGGTGCCAATATTCGTGACGGTGATGGCGGCGCCAGCAATGACCGCGCCGCTGGGGTCTGTGACGGTTCCAACTATCGATCCTGCAGTAGTTTGCGCGCCAAGCGGCAACACCACAGCGATCAGGGACAACGCCAGACGTAGAGTGCAAAGCCGATGCATGAACTTCCTCCCGTTGGGGGGATTATACCCTGAACTTGTGAAAAATACTACGAAACAATTAGAAGCGAAGCGTAAGTGGGGGATTAGGCGAGCATTTCCTTGATGACATTGCCGCCGAAGTCGGTGAGCTTCTCATTGCGGCCGTTGTGCAAAAACCAGAGGCGGTTCTGATCAAGGCCGAGCAACTGAAGAATGGTGGCGTGGAAATCGCGCATATGGTGGCGATCGCCGAGGGCGCGGAGGCCCATTTCATCGGTCTCGCCCACGATGGTGCCCGGTTTTACGCCGCCGCCCGCAAACCACATGGTGAAGCCGTGCGGGTTGTGATCGCGCCCGTTGCCGCCCTGGGACATAGGCAGACGGCCGAATTCGGCGCCCCAGATCACTAGGGTTTCATCCAGTAGCCCGCGCTGCTTCAGGTCCTGGAGCAGACCGGCGATGGGCAGGTCGGTCATGGAGCACATCTTTTCGTGGTTTTCGACCAGGTTGCTGTGGGCGTCCCACTGCATGGAGACGGGGCCGCCGCCGGAGTAGATCTGGACGAAGCGAACGCCGCGCTCGACCAGACGGCGAGCCAGGAGGCAGCGAGTGCCGAATTCCGATGTGTGTTTCTGGTCCAAGCCGTATAGCTTTCGAGTAGCTTCGTTTTCTTTTGAGATATCTACGGCTTCCGGCGCATGGCTTTGCATGCGGAAAGCCAGCTCGTAAGAGCTGATGCGGGCCGCCATCTCGGTGTCGGAATCGAGCGTGTCCATCTCGTTCATGGACTGGAGGAAATCGAGAGTACGGCGCTGGCGCTCGGGGGTAATGCCGGCGGGAGGCGTCAGATTGATGATGGGGTTGGGGCCGGGCCGAAATACCGTTCCTTGATATACCGCAGGAAGGAAACCGGCTCCCCAGCATGGAGTGCCGCCTTCGGGAGTGCCCTCGGGCTGCGGCATGACTACGTAGGCGGGAAGGTTTTCGCTTTCGCTGCCCAAGCCGTAAGTGATCCAGGATCCCATGCTGGGATAGCCCATCAGGATTCGGCCGGTGTTGACCTGATACATGGCCGGTGCATGGACGGTACTTTCGGTGTAGAAAGAGCGGACGAAGCACATGTCATCGACGTGCTGGGAAATGTGAGGGAACAGGGTGGATACATCGCGGCCGCACTGGCCGTATTTCTTGAACTTCCAGGGACTCTTGAGAAGCGGCGTATCGCCCTTGGTGAACTCGCTGACCACGGTGCCGTAGCTCGCAGGAAGGAGCTGGCCGTCGTATTTATCGAGTGCGGGCTTGGGATCGAAGGTATCGATGGAACTCGGCGCGCCGACCATGAAGAGAAAAATGACGGATTTGGCTTTGGGCTGGAAGTGTGGCGGCTTGGCGGCGAGGGCATTGACGCGCTCGGCGGCACCGGCTCGCGAAGGCAGCAGAGAGGCGAGAGCGATGGAACCGAAGCCATGCGCTGCGCGGACCAACACATCGCGGCGGGTGACCGCGGGACGGACGTGGCACTTCGAATCAGGGCACATAGACGAACTCGTTTCGATTGAGCAGGGCGAGACACATGTCGACGAGATTGCCGCCCTTGGCAAAGAATTTTTGCGCGAGCGTTTGCTCGGCTTTAGAGGGTTCCCGGCCGAGGGCGAGACGCCAGGCCGATTTTACTTCACACGCACGATTGTCCTTGCTGCATTGCGTCTGAAGTTCGGCGGCGAAAGCTTGCGATTGCTCCTGCATGAAATCGCTGTTCATGAGTGACAGGGCCTGCAGGGCGTGGGTGCTCACGGGACGGACGGGGCATGAAGTGATGTCGTCGGGCTGATCGAACGCAGTCAACAGGGGGAGGCGCACGCTCCGCTTGTTGTAGAGATAAAGGCTGCGCCGGTTCTGTACGGACTTGTCGGGATTGACGGGCCACAAGCCGTCGCGCTCATGCTCAGTGAAGATCAGGTTATAGACCTCGGGCTCGATGGGGATGCGCACCGGGCGCCCGCCGAGCGCCGGATTGAGACTTCCGGTGACGGCGAGAATTTCGTCGCGCAGAGTCTCGCCTTCCATACGTTTGCGATTCATACGCCAATAAAGGCGATTCTCGGGATCGATCGCTTCGCGATCTTTATCGGGCGTTGTTGCCTGTTGATAGACGCTCGACATCACGATCATGCGGTCGATGGTCTTGACACTCCAGCCTTTGGTTACAAACTCGGAAGCCAGCCAATCGAGTAGCAGCTTATTGGAGGGGCGGTCGCCCATTACACCGAAATCGTTGGGTGTTTTGACGATCCCGGTGCCCATGCGGAATTGCCAGATACGATTGGCCATCACACGAGCGGTGAGGGGGTTCTCGCCGGAAGCCAGCCAGTTGGCAAGAGCGCTGCGGCGCCCCGTAGGCGCCGTGGTGATCTCGAACGAGGCTTTCAGGACTTTGGGAACCGCGGGACCGACCGGGTCGAGCGGATTGTGCGGATCGCCCATACGCAACACGAAAGCTTGGGGCGCAGGTTCGCCGGTGTTCACGTACGCGTAGGCAGTGGGAAGCGGATCAGGCTCGGTCGCTTCGACCTCGTGCAACTGCACACGCAGCCTGGCGCGCTTCTCGCGATCGTCAGGCGTCATGGCGGCGACGACGACGTCCCAAGTTGGCTCGACCTGGCTCTTGGCATTTTCGGCAAGGACCTTCTGGTCCGCCGTGCGCTTGTCCTCGGGAGTCTTCCAGGCCTCCTGCAACTTTGGCTCGAGCTTGGTGATCCCTTCGGCGACGATGCGCTCTTCATAAGGCTTGGCGAGATTCTTGAGAGCGTCCTCAATAGGCTTAAGACGAGCTTTGTAGGCCTTGTCGGCGGCTTCCCAGGAGGTTTTCTCTTCGGGAGTTGCGATCTCGACGTCTTTGCCTTTGGCCCCGCCGAAGATCGCTTGCAGGCGGTAGTAGTCGGCCTGCAGGATGGGATCGAACTTATGATTGTGGCAGCGGGCGCAATTGACCGTGAGGCCGAGGAAGGTCTGGCCAACGTTGGTGGCGATTTCGGTCAGAACTTCTTCGCGGCTGACTTCCGGATCGATATTGCCGGACACGAGGTGCTCTTGTCCCGCGCGCAGATAGCCGGTGGCGATCAGGGCTTCTTTGTTGCCGGGGAACATTTCATCTCCGGCAAGCTGCTCTTTGATGAACCGATCGAAGGGTTTGTCCTGATTGAAAGAGTTCACGACGTAGTCGCGATAGCGCCAGGCATGGGTGCGGTCGCCATCTATTTCGAAACCGTTGGTATCGGAATAGCGGACGACGTCAAGCCATTTGAGAGCCCAGTGCTCGCCATAATGCGGCGATGCCAGGAGACGGTCCACGACCTTTTCATAGGCATTCGGCGCACGATCGCGCACGAATGCGTCGATCTCGGCGGGGGTGGGTGGCAGACCGATGAGGTCAAAAGTTACCCGGCGGATGAGGCGAGTGCGGTCGAGCGGCGCGCTAGGAGCCAGCTTTTTGGCGTGCAGCGCATCGAGGATGAAAGCATCAATGGGTGTGCGCACCCACGGGTCAGGGACCGCCGGGACCTCGGGGTGAGTAATCGGCTGGAATGCCCAGTACTTGCCTCGGGCGCCGATGAACTTCGTTTCTTTATCGCTGGTATCACTGTCACCGGCGAGGCAAGTTATTGCAACGATAGCAGAAATAAGGGGGACTAGGACTCGGTTTCGCACGCGTTTCGCTGACCGCTTTAGTATATAGCGATTACGTGGAATGGGTCAAAAAAGCTTCACCCGGGGCGTGCGGCTTCGTATTGTGGCGACGGACTAGTATGCGCTCCGGGCTAACAGCAGTAGACAGATTACGGTCACGAACAGGAACAAGCCGACCAGTCCGGAATTCAAAAGGAGGCGGTACAGCATGCCGCGCGTGACGTCTTCGCCGTGTTTCATGTGATCGTGAAGAACCCCGGCCATACGTTTCTCTCCGTGAGTATTCTACTGCGGTGCGAAGAACAAAGGAAGGGGTGCCTTCTCAAGATACGACTGGGTATGTTCCCAGGCTCGGCAGTTGAGGGATTGAGCGTATAATCGAATCGCTTTACTGGTATGAGCCGACACAAAGGTGTACCTGGCCTCACGGCGGCGGGCAGCCTGCATGAGCTATGGCCACGCCTCTTGCGCAACGGTGATTTGGCTTCGTTACTGCACGAAACCCTGGACGCTGCCATCGAAATCACGTGCGCCGATATGGGAAATATTCAGCTCGTCGGTGCCGATGGAGCTTTGTGCATTGAAGCACAGCGCGGCTTTTGTAAGGCATTTTTGGATTTCTTTAACACCGTTGAGGAGCATGAGGCTGCGTGCGGAACCGCGCTGGCACGCGGGCGGCGAATCATTATCGATGACGTCGAGCGGAGTCCGATTTTTGTGGGTACGGTTGCTCTCGGTATCATGCTGGAAGCCGGAGCCCGGGCCGTGCAGTCGACACCGCTGAGAGGTCCGTCGGGAAAAATCATCGGAATGCTATCGACGCATTACGGGAAAACACGGCGGCCCCGTAAGCGTGACTTACAGGCGATTGATTGGCTCGCACAGCAGGCTGCACATCTGATCGAGAGGCGCGCGGAACATTGGATCGACCCGGTGAGCGATCATTCACACTCAGAAAACGGGAAGCCGCATCTATCTTGCAACGAAAGCACCGGTCTCCTGACCTCGCTCGCCAGGGCAGCGCGGCGACATTCTGAACGCGCAAGGCAATTGGGAAAAGTGGCCGGTTCCGGTTGTCAAGCCGCGTTTCTGACAGCGTTCGCTGAAGCGGACACTGCCCTGGTGGAGTGCTCGCGTTTACGCCGTGAACTGGATGCGCACCGGTTTGAACATGGGTGCGAATTCCGTGCGACCATCCATCCTCTAAGACGCTTTCGCGATCCCTGGTAAGAGGTTGGGTCCTCCTCTTCTGACATTCCCGGGGCGGGCTTGTGCCCGGAGCACACGGTTTATACACTTGGCTTTTCCGAGAGATGTAAAGGCACAGTGTAGTCAAGCGTGTGCCAGTTTTGGAGCCAATCCTATGTCTGCACGGATATTGCGGCGAACTACAGCGGCTGTTTTCATGATGGTGGGCATAACGGTAGCCCAGAATATTGTGGTGGACGCGTCGCATGCGGTGAATTCGTTCAGTCCGCCGCGGGCGCTGGGGGGAGCGATCGACCGGCTGGGCATCAACGGCGGGATGACGAAGGAACAGAACGAGAAGAACACCGAGCGGCTTTTGAGTGGCCCGATTCTGAAGGAGATGCTGGGGGCAGGCTGGGGGACGGTAACGTACCGGCAGAATACGGAGCTGATGATCGAAGCGTGGCATTGGAATCCACGCGGGACCTGGAGCAACGCGGAAAAGCAAGAAGGCTACTTCACAGGCAGCGCAGAACCGACGGATGAGAAAATTCTGCACTCGTGGGCGTACCCGCTGCCGCATCGCGGGGCGACGGAGGGAGACGGCAACGGGTGGTCACGGATCACAGACGGGGATTTGAAATCGTACTGGAAGAGCAATCCGTATTTGACCAAGGCATACACGGGCGAGGACGATTCACTGCATCCGCAGTGGGTGATGATCGATCTGGGCGCGAAGGTGGATGTGAACGCCATCAAGATCGCGTGGGCCGACCCGTACGCCAAACGCTATTACGTGCAGTTCTGGACGGGGGAGCAGGAGCCGTTCTATGAGGGCATCAACAAGGGCGCGTGGCAGACGTTCCCGATGGGCACGATTACCGACGGCAAGGGCGGCACGCCGACGCTGAAGCTGGTGACTTGGAAAATTCCCGTGCAGTACCTGCGGATCTGGATGACGGAATCCTCGAATACGTGCGACACGCATGGGCCGGAAGATCCGCGGAACTGCGTGGGGTACGCGATCAACGAGCTGTACATCGGGACGGTATCCGAGAACGGCGAATTTCACGACATTGTGAAGCACCTGCCGAGCCGCAAGCAGACGATCACATGGCCGTCGTCTGTAGACCCGTGGCATTCGGCGAAGGATCTGGACTACGGGAGAGGCGACCAAACGGGGTTCGATTTCTTTTTCAACTGCGGAGTGACGCGCGGGCTGCCGGCGATGATCCCCATCGCGATCCTGTACGCCATTCCCGAAGATGCTGCGAACGAGATCGCGTATTTGTACAAGCGGAAATATCCGATTTCGTGGATTGAAATGGGCGAGGAAGCGGACGGACAGCGCGTGCTGCCGGAAGACTACGCGACACTCTACATCCAGTTCGCGAAGGCGATTCACAAGCTCGTGCCGGAGGCGCCGCTGGGAGGACCGGCGTTTGAAGGGACGCCGGGCGACGTGGACTCGTGGGCAGATGCGAACGGAAGGGTGTCGTTTCTGGGGAGGTTCCTGGATTATCTGAAGGCGCGCGGGCATCTGCAGGACTTTACGTTCTTCTCGTTCGAGCATTATCCGTGCATGGGCGGGAAGAAATGCGCGGAGTGGAGCTCACTTTATTGGGAACCGGAGTTCGTGAATCACGTGATCCAGGCGTGGAAAGACAACGGATTACCACCGGGGACTCCGTTCTTCATGACGGAAGGGAACGATCTGGATGAAGGCGGGCAGGGAACGGTCAAAAGCGGGCTATGGCTGGCGGATTACGTCGGTGCGCTGATGACGGCGGGTGCGAGCGGGACATATTACTTCCATTACATTGCGTACCCGGGACGCGAGAATTCGTTCGGGGGATTTCTGCCGCTGGATCAGAACGGGCACGTCAAGAGCTATACGCCACAGTATTTGACGGCCCAGGTGATCACGAAGGAATGGGTGCAGCCGGTGGACGCGGCGCACAAGCTATATAAGGTCGCGAGCGACGTAAAGGATAAAGAGGGGCACGTCCTGGTGACGGCATATGCGGTGGAGCGGCCGGACGGCGAGTGGTCGATCCTATTCATTAATAAGGACCACGACAACGACCATGCGGTGAAGGTGAAGTTCGCGGATGGGAGCCGGGAGCGGCATTTCACGGGAACGGTGGATCGGGTGGTATTTGGGCCGGCGGAATATCAATGGCATCAGGACCCGGCTCCGCCGGGGACACCGCCTGCGGGGAATGGAGGCGGGCGCCGGCGGAGCTTGGGGCCGGGGCATGCGGATCCGGACGGGCCGGCCTCGAAATCGACGGTTACGGCGGGGGGATCCGACACGGAGTACGCGCTGCCGAAATCGTCGGTGGTGGTGTTGCGGGGGAAGGTAGGCATTTAGGGGCAACTGCGCCCTTTGGTCGCGGCTCAGTTGCGTGCGTGATAGACTGTCGGACGGCAGGCCCACATCAGCAAGAAATGGTACAACCTATTTGTAACGGTTGGCCCGGAGACTGCCGAGGCCACGCCGGCGGGGGAGACTTCCCAACCGCCGCGAAGTCCCGCGCAAACGGTTGCTGAGATCGCGCAATCGATTGCACCAGAGCCAACGTTTACCAAGCCCGTAAGCCCGGCGGGCGGATTCGACGAGATTTATCACGCTGCCGAGATTCAGTCTCCGGAGCACGGGTACACCATTCTGAAGGTCGGTGAAATGCTGCAGAGCGAGCGTATCCGCGCGCTGCCAGCGGAGGTGAAGAAGAATTCGATTCTGCTGGCGCTGGATGCGGCGGGAGTGAAGATCGAACAGGTGATCGAAGACGCGGTGAAGCGAGACCGGGCCCTAGATGGATTCGAACGTGTGCAGCAGAAGGCGCTGGACGAGCTGGCGGCGCGAAAGGAAGGCGAAAATCAGCAGATCCAAGCCGAGGTGGACCGGCTGGTTCAGGAGCACAACGCGCGCATCCAAGCCAATAAGGATGAAGTAGCTAGAGAGAAAGAGCGGTTTTATGGATGGCGCCTCAAGAAGCAGCAAGAGGAACAAAAAATCGCCGATTCCGTATCCTATTTCGTAACGGAGAACCCAATCACAACCGGCGGCGTGGCGGCTGCGCCGCGCGGATCCCAAGCACAAGAGAAGACATCGGCGCCTAAAGAATAGGCACCGGCAGCCGCAACAGAGGATGGCCTATGTTCAGACGGCTTTCACGAGCGTTTCGCTCTTTCGTCGGGTTTTTCATCTCGGTAGCGGAGAATCCCGAATTGATTCTCGAGCAAAACATCCGCGACATGAATGACCAGGTGCCGCGGATGAACGAAAGCATCGCCATGGTGAAGGCGAATGTCACGTTGCTGGAGAAGGAAGAGGCGAAGTATAAAAATGACGTCAACGACCTGACGTCGAAGGTGAAGGCGGCGATTCAGGCGGGCCGCGACGACCTGGCGGGCAGCTTTGCCACGCAACTGGAGCAGGTACGCAGCGCCATGGCGCGCACGCAGGGACAGCTCACCACGGCGCAGGCGGCCTTCGATAAAGCCAGCGCGGTAAAGAAAGCGTTTCTGCTGGAGAAAGAGCGGAAGACGCGCGAGGCGCTCAACGCTATTGCGGATCACCGGCGCTCGCAGTGGCAGAAAAAGGTTGCGGACGTGATGGAGCAGTTCGAAGTGCAGGGTATCAGCGCCACGCACGACGAGATGGTGCGGAAGATCGAGGAAGAGACGGCGCTCAACGAAGCCCGGATGGAAATGGCGCTGGGTAATGTAGACCAGCAGAAGATCAAGATTGAGGAAGAAGCGGAGAAGCTGCGCGCAAACGAACTGGTGAAGCAGTTCAAGGTGGAGATGGGCCTGATTTCGCCCGAGGCCTCCACGGAAGCCGCGCAGAAGACCATTGGCACGCGCGAAGCGCAGAAGAATGTTTGAGGAGGAGCGATCGAAGTCAGCTATGACGAGAGGTCGCTCATAAAAAGATGGCGGTCAAAATCGAGAGAGGCGGTTGGATTCTCATTTTCCTGATCGGGCTGGCGCTGGTGGGGTACAGCCTGGACAAGTATGGGATTGTGAACCTGCGCGGGCGCGCGGGGGAAGCATCGGGCGGGTCGAACGAACGAGTCGATACGTCAAAACCGCTGGTGCTGCCAGCGGCAGCGGCGGATTCAAGCTGCGGCAATGTGCGCGTGCGCGTGAATATCTGGGTGGGCTGCGCGGCGGGCCTGGTGGCGAACGGCGGGCTGGATACGGCGGCGGGGTCGATCTTCGACAAGGCGGGGTTGAAGGTCAGCTTCAAGATTATCGACGACTGGACGGAAGGCGCGGCCGCACTGGCTACTAATAATGTTGACGTGATGCTCACGACGGCCGACGTATGGGCGAAGGATTACGCGCAGTTCCAGGAGAAAGGCTTCGGCGCGCATGCGTTTTACATGGTGGACTGGTCGCGCGGAGCGGATGGCGTGATCGGCAAGCAGGGCATCAACAGCATCGAGGACCTGGCCGGAAAGACGGTGGCGTTTGCGCCGTATACGCCGTCGCATTTTCTGCTGTGGAACGGGCTGAAGAGCTCAGGGCTGAGCACCGAGCAGCGCAACGAGATTTTCTCAAAGGCCGTGCATACAAAAGACGGCATCGAGCCAGCCACGCTATTCGCGCAGCAGAAAGTGGATGCGGCGGTGGCATGGGATCCGGACATGAGCGATGCGGTCACCAAGCGCGCGGGATCGAAGAAGATCTATGACACGCGCGTGGCCAACCGGCTCATCGCGGACATCCTGGTGGTGAGCGACAGTTTCGCCAAGAAATGCCCGCAGACGGTGGTGAAGCTGGCGCAGGGATGGCTGGAAGGCGTGGAATACATCAAGACACAACCGAACCGGGCCAATACGTTGATTGGAACCATCAAGGACTTCAACATTCCGGAAGATCTGGCCAAGACCATGCTGGGCGGCGTGAAACTGGCGGATTATGCGGACAACAAGTCGTTCTTCGGCGCACGTGGCGCTGAGTCGGACTACGACAATATCTTCAAAATGGCCCAGGAGATGTACCGCGAGGCGCGTATTATCAAGCGCACTTCCAACGCGGAGGACAGCGTGGACCGGCGCTTCCTGGAACCGCTGAGCAACAAGTTCTCGGCGGAATCGAGCGAGCCGCCGATCGAATACAAAGAGCCGGCTAAGGGAGCGACGCCGATTGCCACGCAGCGGCGCTCGATTTACTTCGAATCGGATTCGGCCAAAATGGGGCTGGACTCACGCGCGGTGGTGGACGAGATCGGCACGTTCATGCGGGCTTATGAGAACACGGTTGTGGATATCGACGGCAATACGGACTCGACGGGTTCGCGTCCGCACAATGTCAGCCTTTCCAAAGAGCGGGCGGAAGCGGTGAAGCAGTACTTGATCGACAAGTACGGATTCCCGGCGACGAGGATGCGCACGGTGGGTAACGGACCGGACAGGCCGATCGCGGATAACGGGTCGATTGAGGGACGGGAAAAGAACCGGCGTACCGACATCAAGGTTTATCCGAATCCAGCCGCCTAGCCGTGGGGCTCGAGCATGCACGAGCTTTTTATTATTCGCAGAGATCTTTCGCGCCGCGCGCGGCTGATTTTGGCTTTGGCGGCATGGGCGGCGGTGGTCCTGGTGTGGTTCGGGTTGACGAACTGGGATATTCTGCCGCCCTTCTCGCTGCCAAAGCCGATCGGGGTAGTACGTGCTTTTCTCCGGCTCTGGACGGAGTACGACCTGCTCGGCAATGTGATGCAGAGCTGGTGGCGTATCGCGCAGGCATTCTTCTGGTGCGCGGTGGTGGCGATTCCGCTCGGGCTGCTGATGGGCAGTTTTCGCTGGGTACACCACCTGGTGAATCCGGTGGCAGCACCCATGCGCTCCATGCCCATTACGGCTTTCCTGCCGGCTTTTATTGCGCTCTTCGGAATGGAGGAGTCGATGAAGGTGGCGTTCCTATGGTTCGGGATGTTTTTCTACCTGCTGGCCGTGGTGGTGGAAGAAGTGAACAAGGTTGACGACAGCCTGTTGGAGACCGCCTGGACGCTAGGCGCGAAGCACCGTCACATTCTGTGGCTGTTGTTTCGCGCGTCGTTTCCTTCGATTTTCGGGTCGTTCCGGATTCTCTACGACATCGGCTGGACATACGTGATCCTGGCGGAAATGGTGAATGCGCGCAAGGGTGTTGGCTACATGGTGGAGGCGGCACGAAAGGTTTTGGATTTCGAACGCGTTTATGCCGGAATCATCGCCATCGGCCTGGCGGCGTTTCTGTTTCGATTCCTGCTGACGTTTTTAGAATCGCGTCTGTTCCCGTGGCGGAGAGTAGTGCATCCTGCGTCGGAGCCAGTAGCCGCGGTGGCGACGGGCGCTCCTATGAAGGTTCAACCTCGTGCCGAACCAAGTTAAGATCAGCGTTCGGGATCTGTCGCGCAGCTTTGTCGATGCCGGCGGCACGCGAGTGGAAGCGTTGCGCAACGTCAACTTCGAGGTGGAGGATGCCTTTTCAGCCGCAGGCCGCGATATCGGCGAATTCCGTGTGATCCTTGGGCCTTCGGGCTGCGGGAAATCGACGTTGCTCCGGATGATCGCGGGCCTCGACCGTCCGGATGGCGGCCATGTGCTTGTGAACGGCAAGCCCGTCGCGGGACCGGGGCGCGATCGCGGCATGGTCTTTCAGAAATACACGTCCTTTCCCTGGCTTACAGTCGAAGACAACATTGCGTACGGTCCGAAGATCAACGGGGTGCCGGAGGCGGAGCGTGAACAGACGGTGCATCACCTCATCGAAGCGGTGGGTCTCGGGGGATTCGAGAAATCGTATCCGGACACACTGTCGGGCGGCATGCAGCAACGGCTGGCCATCGCGCGGACTCTGGCCAACCGGCCGCAGGTGATTCTGATGGACGAGCCGTTCGGCGCGCTCGACGCCCAAACCCGCAGCGACATGCAGCAGCTTTTGCTCAAAATGTGGGACGAGACGGCAAGCACGATCTTATTTGTGACACACGATGTGGACGAAGCGATTTATCTTGCCGACCGCATTTTCATTCTGTCCGCCCGACCCGGTACCATTGTGGAAGATATCCCGGTACCGTTTGGGCGACCGCGCGATCCCGCGATCCGAGAGACGACGGAGTTTCATGACATGCAGCATCACGTACTCTCTTGCCTGCGACGCGCCCCCGGAAAGGGCCAGGTGAGAGTGAGCGTTTGATGCCGCAGGACGAAGGCGCTGGTTCGGAAATCAACTACGTCAAAGAGGCCGCCAAGCTGCAATACAACTGGATTGCGATGGCCGGCCTTGCGGGGTTTGCTGTCATCTCCGGCACGGCGCTGCCGCTGCTGTTGGGAGCCGGGCTCGAGTTGATGTATCTGGCCGTGGTGCCGCAGAACGGGCGATTTCAACGACTGGTGCGCTCGTGGAAGTACGCCGAGGAGAAGCGGCTGCACGAAGCAAAGCTCGACAGGATGTTTCAGGAGATTCCTACGGAGATGCGCGTGCGCTATGCGGATCTTGATCAGGTCTGCCGGGCGATTCGCGAAAACTACAGCCGGCTTTCGTCGACATCACAGATCTTCGCCCAGCAGATGGAGGATCGGCTGCACGGCCTGATGCAGGCCTACGTGCGGCTGCTGCATGCGGCGTGGCAGCATCGCGATTACCTGCGGACAACCGATTTGCGCATCGTGGAGCGGGAGCTCGCGCAGCTTCAAAAAGAGCAAGAGACGGACCCGCCGAAGGTGCAGGAGATCAACAAGAAGCGCATTGAGATTCTGCAAAAGCGCGTGGAGAAGTTCAAAAAGATTCGCGAAAACTGCGAAGTGATTGACGCTCAATGCGCGGCCGTTGAAGATGTTCTCGGGCTGATTCGCGATCAATCCGTCACCATGCGCGATCCGCAGCAGATGAGCGATCACCTGGAAAGCCTCGTTCACGACGTGGAGCAGACAGAAGAGACGGTGCGGGAAGTGGAGAGCATTTTTGAGAATGTGCCCGACATGAGCGGGCTGACTCCGGGCGGCATCGCGCCGCTGCCGTCTGACGCGGCAGAGACGAAGAACAGCGGCGGCACGCGCAATCAGGTGCGGAACTAGCGGCCATGGCCACGACGAGCACACCCGCGCAGTTGCCGGAATGGGCACAAACGCTGTCGGAGAAATACTACTCGCGCACGCTCTCCATGTTTGTCCTCAACGGCAATGTGCGTGACCTGGTACCGCTCGAACGAAATGGCACGGTGGAGCACGTTTCGCTCCTCCCTTTTCTCAACAGCGCGTTGTTCGGGCGGCGCGATCTGATTCTCACCTACGACCGTGGCGGCGGGCTGAGCTTCGCGAATCCGGATATGCAGGCGGACTTTCGCACCGCGCTCTCCGGCTACGACAGTTATCATCAGACCAGCTACGCGCAGGCGCTGCCACGGAATCCCGATGGCGTCCTGAACCTGCTGGACAATTACCTGCGATTGCGTATCGCCGACGGCAAGAAGATCGCGCTGATCATCGACTTTGCGGAAACTATCGCGCCTGCGGGCGACATTTCCGGTATGTCGCCGGACGACCGCAATGCCCTGGTGATTCTGAAGCGCTGGGCGCAGAGCACATCGTTCCTGCGCGCCGACGTGACGATTTGCCTGATTGCCGAGAATGAGATCGAGTTGAACCAGGGAATCGTGCAAAGCCCGGGAGTGGCATCCATTCAGGTTCCGCTTCCCGGTGAAGGCGAGCGGCTGGCTTTTATTCGAGCGCAACTGAGTGCATCATCTTTGCCCGAAGGCTCGGACGTGTCGGACACGGCTCTCGCGAAGCTGGCCGCCGGTTTGAAGCGCATCCAGATACAGAGCCTGATCTCGCATGCCGTGCAGAACAAGCGGCCGCTGACCACGAAGTTCCTGACCCAACGCAAGAAGGAGCTCATCGAAGCCGAATCAGGCGGTCTGCTGGAATTCATCCAGACGCGCTTCGATCTTTCCATGGTGGCCGGCCAGGAGCACGCGAAACAGAAGCTGCAGAATGCGGCAACGGCGATCCGCTCGGGCAACACGGAAGTGCTGCCCATGGGCTACGTCATCTGCGGCCCGGTGGGCACGGGCAAGACGTTTCTGACCACGTGCTTTGCCGGCGAGGTCGGCATTCCGGTTGTGATGCTCAAGAACTTCCGCAGCATGTGGCAGGGCGTAACTGAGGGAAACCTGGAGCGGGTGCTGAATCTGCTCAAAGCTATGTGCCCTATCGCGGTGATGGTGGATGAGGCGGATGCGCAGCTGGGCAACCGGTCGATGTCCGGAGACAGCGGCGTGGGGAATCGCGTCTTCGCGCAGATCGCCCAGTTCATGGGGAATACGGAGCTGCGCGGCAAGGTCATCTGGTTTCTGTTAACCAGCCGGCCGGACCTTTTGCCGGTTGATCTGAAACGCCAGGGCAGGGCAGAGGAGCACATCGCGCTTTTTTATCCTGAAACCGCCGACGAGCGCATGGCCATGTTGCGCGCGATGCTGAAAAAAACCGGTACAAATCTAGTTTCCTCCGATGTCGAAAAATTCTTTATTGAACACTCGAATGGGTTGTCGGGTGCGGATATTGAAGCTGTGCTGATTCGGGCGCGAATGAAATCCGTGCTGGAGAAAGACACGGCGATTGATATCGAAGATCTGAAATCGGCTCTCGACGATTTCATTCCACCGTCGTACCCCACCGAGATTGAGATACAGAACCTCGCGGCGGTGTTGGAGTGCACGAGCCGCAGTCTGCTGCCGGAGAAATACCGGTCAATGGACCGCGCAGAAATCGCGCGCCGGGCAAAGGGTCTGTCGCTGCTGAACCGGGATTAGCTGGGACCTTGGCGGCAGCCCGGAATTGGAGATATGCTGAATGAAGCCTATGCTGTTACGGGCGTTGAGCGGGAGTAATTCAGTGGTAGAATGCCAGCTTCCCTATCCCTTCCTTCCAAATCAGTAGGTTAGAAGCCTTACTGTCGGCTATACTGTCGAAGAACAGGAGGCCGCATGCCACGCGTCAACATTCTCAAACAGGTCAAGGTTGAAGATCGCTGGAAGCTTGTCTCCATTCCTCGCGACGAGGATGGGCGCCTCGACTGGAAGAGCCTGCCGGATGGCCGCTACTTCGTGGAATGGTGGGAAGCGGGCAAGCGCAAACGCGAAGCCGGTGGCGCGACCGTTGCGGATGCCCAAGAAGTGGCACGGCGGCGCAAGCATAAGCTCGAAGCGCGCGCGCTCGGGCTGGCACAAGATCCCGCACAAGAGGTCGCTCGGACGCCACTCCATGTGGCCGTCAAGCGCTACCTGGACGTGGTCGAGGGGCTAAAGAAGCCCAACACGCTGCGGAAGTACAGGGCGGTGCTGAACCGGTTTCTGGATTTCTTTTCGGATCGGGCGACGATCAAGAGCATCACGCCGGATGACCTGAACGCCTACATGGTGCATCTGAAGCGCAAGCACAACCTGGGCAGCAATTCGGTGATCCACAACATGATCATCGTCGCGCAATTCCTGAAGAGACAGGGCCGCGGTGGAACGACGCGCGCGATCGACCTCCCGCAGAGCGTGACGACGTTGCCGATCGAGTACACAGATGACGAGTTGAAGAAGTTTTTTGATGCGTGCACGGGTGAGGAACGCGCCATCTTCACGACCTTTTTGCTAACCGGAATGCGCGACAAGGAGGTTGTTCACTTGGCCTGGATCGATATCAATTTTGCGCTCACGACGATCAAGGTTACCTCGAAGCCGGACCTTGGGTTTTATCCCAAACGCTGGGAGGAACGGGAAATCCCGGTGGCGCGGCCGCTCCTTCAACTGTTGGAAAAGCATCCGCGGCGAAGCGGATGTCGGTTCGTGTTTCCCTCGCCGGCCGGCAATCGCGAGTACCACCTCCTCGACAGGTGCAAGGCCGTGGCGAAGCGGGCAAAATTGAACGAGGAGAAATTCAACCTCAAGACGTTTCGATCCACGTACGCTACGCGGATGCTCCGTGCAGGCTTCGATGTACGGACGGTTCAGCACTGGATGGGGCACAAGTCGCTGGAGACGACCATGCGGTATTTGGCGCCAGCCCGCGATATTCAGGAAAAGCTCAATAGAATACAAATCGCGGGCATTCTGCCGATCCTTGAGCTATAGGCAATTCGGCGTGCGGGGAGGGGGGTGGCATTTCTGCAAGGATCAATTAAGGTCGACTTTTGCTCCTCTCGATCTAAGAGCTCCGACAATCTGATCCACCAAAGCTTTAAGTGAAAATGCTGGTTCAACTATTGCGATGCCTTGCGATATAGCTATTATCGAACCATCGTTCGGTCCGACTTTTACTGGGGCAGTCATGAGAGCTTTAACCACTCCAACCAGATACGGCGGCAACACACGGAATTGAAATGGAAGCTTGAATTCAAACCCATACGTCACTACGGGCGCACCACTTAGTCCTGGTGTGTTTTGCAGTTCGATTATGTAACCTTTCTCATTTATATGGCTCAGTGGACCAGCGAACCAGGATTCATCCGTTAACACCGAAATATGTCCAAACTTCGTGACTGGGTAGTTTACCTGCTCTCCACTGTAGCCGTATAAGTATCCAACACTGAAAACTTGGGTTCCTACGCCGACTTCATATGAACGCATTTTTTCCTCGTCGAGCAACATTGACGGGGTAAACACTTGCGGAGTTGTATTAGGGATTTCAGGCGCGGAAATAGAGACGAGATCCACACCCGACGGCGCGAATAACCTGTTTGCATCGGTCAACGTCAAGGGAAAGCAGGTAAAACTTGAACCGTCGGCAGTATTCATCCGGAGTATGATCCGTGTCCGATCTTGGACCACATGTTTGGCAGTGATGATGAAATCCCATAAAGCATCCCGCTCTTCGGGCGAATCTTTCTGTTTCTGGAGTCCAATAAAAAATGCGGTGCCGAGCGGCAGAGCACTCTTATCCACGGCGTGCGCACATGGCGTTGCAGCCCCATCGTAAATAAATATTGTGTTTTGCGCCAACTTTTTTAGATAGTCAGACGGCGATGGAGGAGGCGTGCTAGTGAGAGCAGGCTGGGCGAATGTCAACCCAAGCGACGAAAAAAGGAGCACGAGGAATCCGAACCGAAGTCTTTCCATACAACTATCGTCGACTGGTGCCAAGAGCAGCCGCAATGCGATTTACGGCTGCATCGTACTCAGAGGCCTCGATTTCAGAAAGCTGAACTGGCAAGCTCTGACGGTGTCTATTCAAAAGTAATAGGAATAAATCAAAAGTCTCACTATTAAGAATCGATTCTGGGCGATTGATGTTTTGGCGCCTTATCCACACACGGAGAGCTAAAAATGCTAACAGCATAAAGTACAACACAACCGAGGTTATCAAAGCGAGGGCAAAGGCCTCCCGCTGAGCCATTAGAAAGACGAAAACAACCATCATTCCGATCGGAAACACAAACCCTTTAAGAAACTCCTCACCGATCTCAAAGGCGCTTGTGTCCAATAGCGAATCGACGCTGGACGGTAGCGTCGGGTTCGCAGAAGTTTGCTCAACAGTGTTAACGTTCATACTGGCCTCACTGACAAAGGGTTCCTTCCATTCGGTCCATTAATGCTAACAATTCCGCAGGTGTGCTGGGCTTTGGTGTCTCCACGATAATTTGCAATGCTTCGCGGATTCGTTTGGTACGCAGCACTTCATTCGGGATCGAATCTTGCTGCACGAGCATTAAATGCCAAGGCTTTTTGAATACGAGAACTGCCACAATCACCAGGGCGGCAATAATCACGACCGCCATTAGGACGCACAGGAAGATCGTCGTTTCATCGGAGTGTTTTCCCGTGACCAGGGCACAACCGATGGTTGCTTCGTAAACTGACAAAGCGCCACCGAAAAATACCAATGGATGAGTCAATCTCGCCAGCCACGGCAGATCGTTTGTTTTCGACCGGCTTTTATGCTTGGCAGAGCCCCGTCGGCCACATGAAGTTTATGCATTAGGGAGCGTATGGGCCACTTGGTTTTCCAATACTAGTTGGGACAGGGCAAGTGGAATCCATAGCAAATGCCCACGGACGGAAGACCACATTTGCTTGATCGTTGGATTTGAGAGTGCTTGAGCCGTAACCAGTTACCGCTTGAGGTGCAAGCTGTTGTGGGTTTCCGCCCTCGCCGCACGCACTGTTTAAGGTATTTGACCAAATTTCTCCTATCATCGCAGGGCTTGCAGTTAGGCCCCGATAGACAAGATAGTTCCAGACGTCAGTAAACATATCCTGCGCCGTGGTTGTAGCATCGGAACTGGTGCAGCTCCCGCCCGCTCCAGTTACGATACATGGATAGAGGTGCACATCGGTGAAAGCTGGCGTTGACTGGGTCGGAATTGAAATCATGTTTTTCGTAACACAAGTCGCCCATTGCTGTCCACTCAATCCCTTGCAGCCGTTCGGAGGCGGGTTCTGCATAGATGTGTCACAAGGAAGCCCACCGGTAGCAGACGGATTTATGTACAACGGAAGGCCAATTTGTGCTGCTCCCGTCGAACCTAACAGTTCCGATGAGGGCAGAAGGTGAGCAGAATCACCGTAGAGAGAGTTGCAATCATACGCGGCCGACGTCGGTTGGATTGTTTGCACACCGTACGTTGCAGCGGCGCCATTATAGCCGTGATTCGTTAATTTCTGTGCCACCGTCTGACGCACTGCTGTCGGGTTACTCGGGTTATTGTCGTAAACTAAACGTCCCAGTAGTGTGAAATTCTCAATGTCGGGTTCGCTCTCAATCTCGAACTCTTCTATAGTAATGCCTATTGCTTGGGCTTGAGCTGCGATCTGGTCTACCAAATTGAAAAACGGCGTCCAACCCCAGAAATTCGGATTTTTAGGCGAGCAAAAATAAGCCTGGTTCGCCTGCTGCTGCGTAAGCCAGTTACCAGAAGGGTCTTTACGTCCATCTGGGAACATAAACTGTGGGTAATTCGGTGCGTGATCGTTTGCATCTAGGCCGAACGGCAGCCATGGAAAGAAGTAAAGAGTCTTTGTCCATGTAGGACATCCACCACCTGGATACGTAACCTGTGTGGGCTGGAGCGTCCCCGACCAATAATAGTACAAGGTGGCTGTTGGTGTGACTTTAGTGATACCGTTGGTCTTCAGATCCGAAAAAAAGGAACTGAGATTTGATAGCCATGTTGAACTTATGTTCCCGTGGCTATCGAAAGGGGTACTATACGAAGGGTGGCTGCTTCCATTAATTATCAGTGAGCCCCCTTGCAGCGCAAATTGAAATCGAATACCAGTGACGCCCTGAAGAGCATATCCTGCAATAATCGACGCACCACAGGATCTAACGCTCCCCAAGCATCCAGTGGTATGTGCATCCGGAAAGACATTATACTGACTTTCGGAGTATGCGGTGCTGTAGACGTCAAATGGCATGGGACCCAGATTGGCTTCCAGTCGCGCGGGTGAGATGGCAGCCTCACTCAGGCTGTAGGAACTGATAGCGGCCACGATGAAAGTAGATCTTAGGAACAGCGGTAACTTCATAACACCTCCTTAGGCGGGTTGAAGGCTAACATTAAGACCCCGCATCAATAGAGGACACAAGAGTCTTTCACTTGTTGGAGGATTAGAATCCTATTGTCGCCACGTGTCCGATCAATCGGGGCGACATATTCACTTTTGTAACGGTCTACATATATCGCCCTGCGACCTGATATGTCAATAGCACGTTTGTATTTAATGACGGAGTTTCGCAAAAAAGCTGTCGAAAAAGAGCGGATTAAGGTTCAACAACCGTAGATTCTATTAAGGCCCGGTACTGAGCCACATGCTTAACAAAAAGGCCATCCACCCTCTCAAGGCAATGCAGCAGCGCTGCCTGCTATGAAGTGTGACAACGCGGGTAGTTATATTAAGGTCGGTCGCAGAGTGAGTTCGTACGTATTTAATGCAAGGCGAATTGCGCCGGGGATTCGACTGTCGCAAACGCGAATGGCGAATCGGACGCAGATCGGGGAAAATAGGAACGGTGAAGGAGGGATTGGCTCGTGTTTGAGATGGATTCGGCGTCGGGAACGCCATCATACGGACGGAGGTGGTTCCCGCAGCGTTTTGCAAAGTATTGTTTAGAAGGCGGGTTTATGCTGACCTTTATCGCATTTGTTTCCATACAGTTGTTCATCCCGCCCTACATCGGAATGGCTGACAACGGAGATTTTGCAAAAGTTGCCCGACGACTTTCTTTGGTCCCTGCAAATACTGGTTATGGATATGAGTATTTCACTGCGGACTACATCTTCCTGCGGACCTCACACTGGGAGAGTGATTTCCGCACCTCTGAGCAGTGGCCAGCTACGATTGCGTTTCTTCTGAGTGGGGTTAAAACGGAAGGGGATGTGTTCAACATCCGATGGCTTGGGGCGATTCATGCTCTAATCCTGATCTTAGTGTTTGGCCTAGTTTTACTGATAACAAGGGTGACTGGAGTCTGGGTTTCCGTGGGTGTGAGGTTCGCAGTGTTGTGGATTTTTAGCGATGTGCTCTACGTGTCATATCTAAACTCCTTCTACTCCGACACAACAGCAGTTCTGGGACTACTCGGTAGCGTTACTTTGGCAGCTCTGATTATTGTGAGGGGGCCTCAAACTGTCTGGGTGCTCGGTTTCATGTTGTTTGCAGTGTTGTTGATAACGTCTAAGGCGCAGCACGCCCTGTGGGGCGTACTACCGGCGCTCTTCTTATTTTTCACAGTACGGCGGAACGGGCGTGTCGCTACCCGCGTACTCCGCGCGGGTGGAGCAGTAGTCTTGTTGGCTGCGATGGTTGTTGTGCTATGGATAACGCCCACACATTACAAGGGTGAAGCGAGGTTCAATCTAATTTTCCGGAAAATATTGAAGTCGTCACTTATGCCGGCGCAGGACCTCCTGGAGTTGGGTCTTCCCGCAACCGATGTTCGCTTCATCGGGTTCACTGCGTATGCACCGGACAGCCCCGCGGCCGATGAAAAGTGGTTTGCCGAATTTTGTCATCGGACGAGCTACAAGAAAGTGGCGGCGTTCTATGCCCATCACCCGATTAGGGCATTCGACATCATGAAAAGAGACCTCGAAACCTGGGCCCGCTATATCCGATTCGATTTTGGTAACTTTCGGCGCCAAGACGCTGTCAGGCCTGGTCAACGCGCCGAGACCTTTGCTTTGTGGAGTGACTTTCGAATCTGGCTCTTCTTTTTGTGGCCGGCTCATATTGTGGCATGGTACAGTATTTTAACAGTTGGGGCGATAGTGGTTCTTGCAACTCGTCCCAGCATGATAGCAGTGCAATTCGCCTGGCTCACCATAGCCTTAATAGGAGCGGCCGGAACGGAATACATAATTTCTTCTCTTGCCGACTCTGAGGAAACCTTCAGACACCTGTTTCTATTCCATGCGATAACCGATGTCACGGTGTGCACGGCACTTGTAGGTCTGCTTACGGGCACTGTGAAGCAATCTATTGAAATCCTGTCAAAGCGCGTTCTTAGACATTCTTCGGTTAGTCTGAACGTCTTTGTTTAGCGAAAACAATATATTGTAGGGTCGGAAGGAAACGTGTGGAGTTTTAAATGACGCAGACCGTTCATTTGGTGATTGTCAAATGGACACGCTCAAATCACCTCGGGCGACGAGAGCTCCAAGATCACTCGGCCCCCTCATGCTACTTAGCCAATAAGTTATCATTGCCGCCATTTACCGTCAGTTTTCGCTCACGCCTGTATTCACCTGGGGCCTTGCCAATTATCCGCTGAAAGGCACGAGTGAAGTTAACGGGGTGACGATAACCAAGGGTCCATGCTACTACCTTAATCGGCTTCTCAGTCGTGCGCAGCAACTTGGCAGCTGCGTCCATTAGGATTTCTAACCGTACGTCTCTGACTCGTCTGCCAGTGTGCGCCTTAAAAAGGTGTGCCAGTCTGGACGGAGTTATGCCTGCCTCCTTAGCCACCTCTGTGACAGATCTCGTTGGGGACCGTTGCAGAATGCAAAGAACAGTATGTACGACCGGATCCAAAGATGTAAGGAACGAGTTAGGTTCCGATTTCGTCCCACCACTAAGAGATGCAGGCAAACGGATTCCTACCTATATCTGATTGCTATATTGGGGTAGACCGCGCTGTTCACGAATTAGGTTGATAGGAAAAAAAGGGATCAACGAACCGCTTTCGCAAAGCCATTCAAGCGCCATTATCGAAAGCCGGAAAGGCCGCTCTAGCCGCCTCGGGCTCGTTGATCCCAGTTGAGCGTTACTGTTGAGGTTTATATTTCTTGAGTGCGGCCTTTACCGCCGTATCCCAATTTTCAACGGGTACCATCTCCAGCTGTTTGCCCGCCAACTTGGCTGTGACATCGGTTAGCTGACTCTCAGGCTCGCTCAAGGTCAACGAAACCGGCTCACGGATGGTCGAGCCTCTCACGTTCTCCTGATTTGTGAAATTTGTCACGCTTTTCAACTCGAGGCACCCCAATGCAGGGGTCATTGACAGCCAAGATACGGTATCGAACTTTCCATCTTCCGTGTCCTCTACTACAGCCGTCGGAAACTGTCGGCCGCCGATCGTAACGGACTCGTAGCGAAGAAACTTTAATTGCGGCTCGGGAGCTGTGCAGTTGTTCGCCGGCATTGTGTGTGGCCGAACGAACTTCATATTCTGACCGAAAGGAACCATGACCGGGACCCCGGCGTCCTCCTGTTCTTTGGAACGCCAGAAGCCGCCAACTATCTTCCCGGTAGACGTCTCGATCAAGCCGGCGCTATCACTGGCAGCCCTAGTATCTGTGCCCGGGTTGAAAACGTGCGTTTCCCAGTACGTGCGACCCTTCGAATCAGCCGCATCAATATTTTCTATGCGGATCGTGTGATTCAAACTGGCATCAGACACGGTGTAGCGAGAAGCAAAAACGAACGCGGACCGAGGGGCCTGGGTGAAGTATTTGCTCCGATCGTATGGCGTTCTGTTCGTCGATTCCGCCAGTACGTAGCGGTGTTGGTGGATGTCCCATATTGCCGTACCTAGTAGGAGTACCACTAGGCTCCACTTCAGTATTTGGCTTTTCATATTGATCTCCTCTCAGTATTACGGACACGGACAGTGAGACATCTGTGTACAGGCGGTCGTACACGTGGCACAGAAACAGCCCGCATTACAGCCCCCGGAACAAATGAATCCCGGAGGACAGTTTTGGTCCGTTGAGTCGCAATCCCACCTATATCCAATCCCACCGCAAGCTGCGCATGAGAATGGGGTCGGGCCGCTTACCGTATGAAAGCCATACGCGGCTGAGTCGCATGAACAATTCGCCGCCAAGGCATGACCTATGAACGTCAGGTTGAGGATCACCAACGCAATTACTATTATCCTTGTCTTCACTAGATACTCCTTTCTCTTTTTCCGGCCGCAACCTTCAGTTGCGGGCTACAGTCCTGACAGACCGGCGATCACTCGTAAACAGATTTACCTTGATCCCAGTCAATTCCTCGCAGTAAATACTGCGAGACCGCAGCCATGTGTTCGCCGAACGGGCGTAACACCTGCAACGCAATGCTCCACAAGACAGTCACTCTGAGTTAGGCGAAAAGGACTCACGCTGCCAACGGAGCAATTTCTGCTAGTGAGGACGATATCATGGAATATAGTAGCGAAATAGATCTTTCTTTTAAACGCTGAATCAATCGGTTGCGCTTATCATTATTTGATATGCGCAACTGTAAAAGCTCCACTTGCGCGGATAAATAACTGAAATAGTTCGGGTTCAAGCATATTACTCACAGATATGCCACTCAGTGGCAACGTTGGTACGAAATCAACCAAATCCGCAACTAAAATGATCAACTCTAATGTCAGTTAGGCTGCGTGGTTGGCACGTTAGCGGCGACGTAGTCCAAGGCACGATGAGACTCAAGAGACGGAACGGGAAGAAAACACTTGCGTGGAGCTCACAAAAACCCCAGATCAAGTTCCAAAAAGGGGGTGTCGTCTCCCCTGTTTATGGGGGGGCGAAGCTGGCGCATTGACTTGGCTCATTCGAGAAGAAGTTAAAATATAGTCTCATGGTTGGTTCTGACGGGGAACAGATTTCTCAGCTCGGTCCAAGGTGTCCTGGAGCTCGGTCAACTTATTTTGCTCTCCTTGAAGTGCAGTTTTTGCTTCATTTTCGATGTCACGCAATTGCTGCTCCTCGGCCGTGCGCTGCTCGAGGTCTTGCTTCAATTGGTGAAGAGTTAACTCGTGGTTATCACGCTCTCGTTGATCTTGTGCATGCCTGAGTTGATTCTCCTGATCTTCGGCTCTCCCGGCCAAGTTCTTCCGCCACCGCTCTGCCTCGGCCACTTTGGCACGCGCCTCATCTAGTCGCTGAGTGGCCCGCGACACTGCGAGTGCTTGGATCTGCAGGTGATAAAGGTTGAGTTGAATTGTCTGAGTAGTGGCAACTGTCGTTAGGAAGGTTTGGCGCAGCTGCCGAACTTCCATCAACAGTAGCCGCAGCGTTTCTGCTTCAGTTGGTGTGGTTTGACCGAGGACAATTCCGGTGAATATGGTGGCAAGGGTGAGAAAAGGTAACCATCGTCGATACATTGTGAGCCTCCTAATGAATCTCTGCGCTTCTGGCAACTAATCATATGACGGGCAGTAACGCGAAAACAAGCAAACGTATTTGATCGAAGTCACGGCGTACTTCGCTTTCTTTTTGCCATGGTCCGCTCAGAGACGGGTTTTCAGAGGTCGGAGAAGTGGCCCACCGCCGAAAGCATAAGCTCGAAGACCGGGCGCTTGGGCTCGCACAAGATCCTGCCCAAGAGATTGCCAAAACGCCTCTCCACGTCGCGGTGAAGCGCTATCTCGATGTCGTCGAGGGTTTGAAGAAACCGAACACGCTCCGGAAATATAAAGCGGTTTTGAACCGGTTTCTGGATTTCTTTGCGGATCGGGCGACGGTAAAGAGCATCACGGCCGACGATCTGAACGACTACATGGTACATCTGAAGCGCAAGAAGAATCCCGGGAGCAATTCGGTCATTCACAACATGATCATCGTCGCCCAGTTCCTTAAAAAGCAGGGCCGTGGCGGAACAACGCGCACGATCGATCTTCCGCAGGCGGTGACCAGTCTGCCGATCGAGTATACGGATGAAGAGCTGAAGGAACTCTTTGATGCTTGCACAGTGGAAGAGCGCGCGATCTTCACGAGGTTTCTTCTGACAGGAATGCGTGACAAGGAGGTCGTGCACCTCGCGTGGAGCGACATCAATTTCGCGCTCAATACGATAAAAGTGACAGCAAAACCGGAACTCGGTTTTTATCCGAAGCGGTGGGAGGAACGGGAAATCCCTGTACCGCGCCCGCTTCTCCAACTGCTCGAAAAACATCCGCGGCGGAACGGGTGCCGGTTGGTGTTTCCATCGCCGGCCGGCAACCGGGAATATCATCTGCTCGACAAATGCAAAGCCGTGGCCAGGCGGGGAGAATTGAACGAGGATAAATTCAATCTCAAAACGTTCCGCTCCACGTATGCCACGCGGATGCTTCGCGCGGGATTCGACGTGCGCACGGTACAGCACTGGATGGGGCACAAATCGCTGGAGACGACAATGCGATATCTAGTGCCGGCGAAGGATGTACATGAGAGGTTAGACAACATTCAGATCGCCGGAATCTTGAGTTCTGTTGCGTTAAATGCATAATACGTGTTCCGCTTGTCGCCTAAACTCCAATGATACTTGACGGCATCTATTCACCGCGTATCATTCCTTAAATGCCTGCGAGGCAGCCACGCGCGTGGGAGAGAATCGAATAGCATCAACATCTAGGTCCTGCATAGTTCCTTCCGTCAGCACTAATTTCGCTGGTGCTGTGACGCACAGTTTGCTGCACGTGCGCCTCCAAACCAAACGCCACACCGGGAGAGACAGCGTGCAGATCCTAGGGAATTGATTGCGTTCAATACACAAGAATACAGAAGCGCATTTTGCCCCAACGGTGCGAACGGGCGAGCACCGTGCGATTGTCCTTGGGGAGGCCTTCGAACAAAGAGAAACGATTGAAAACAAGGACTTTGTTGATTCCAGAGAGGGCAAGAAACGCTCAAGCTTCTGCTTCCCAACTTCTGGCCCTTCGGGAAACGAACGCGATGTCGAGAACTTCACTTTACGTTAAGTGCAGTATAGTATCATAGGCAGAAGCGCCACATGGAAAGCGAGTCAGAGAGAGTTCCAATTGTTCGGCTGAAGTACTTCTTAGCCCGCCAGATCGACAAGCACGGAGAAAACGTGACCACTCAGCAAGCGACGGTTCTTGCCGCGATCATGTGGATGGAGCAGTATGGCGGTCGCCTCCTGAATCAAAAGGAGCTCGGCGACCTTCTCTACATGGGCGAAACGCGGATGACGGCGGTCGTGAAAGCCCTCAAAAGGCGGGGGCTGATTGATGAAGTGGAGATCACTGGTTCCAAACGCGGCAAGCGGCATAAGATAACGGACGACGGGCGAGAGAGCGTCCTTAAGTTCGCGGACGAAGTGCTGGGCATTCCCCAGGAAATTGAAGACAAACTTAAAGAGCGCAGCGATTACGCGAGTACCGTTGAAGCGAGCGCTGAACGCGTGGACGAATTCCTGCGCAAGCATTTTCACGCTATCACCACGAAGACTTCAGAAGTGGCGACGGATGATGTGTCTTAGTGTCAGCGCGGCCATTGAATGACTAGGCGGATTTCCACCTCGGGTCTTTCCACGATCTCTTCGGTAGCGAGCCACGCCGGTGCTTCGACAGGATCGTAGTTAAATACCGCAAAGGCGACTGACGCTTGTTTTCGAGTCGGTGGGTCAGTAGGCTTGCCGTCTACCGACACTAGTGCTCGTTTCTCAGTAAACATTTTCCAACTCCGTTTCTCCACCTAGCTCCGTGTTTGCCGTCACGGACCGCAGTTAGGTTGGAAATAGATTATAGGCCCTAGTCTTGAAAAAGGAAAGAAAAACCGCCGCGTGCGGCAAAACACGCGGCGGGAAGAAAATGTTTACAGCGAAACGTACGCTGTAAGCGTTTCGTTTGAGTTCACTTAAGGTTAAGCGCACTCCAACGATGAACTTAGTTCATCATAGATGAACTCGCATCCAGGTACAAGGGAAATCTGGGGATAACGCTTGTGTAGCGTTCTGTCGCGAAAAGGAGGCAGCGGAATCGAAGAGATGAAGAACCAAGGCCTCGTTTCATCGAATTGAAGGACGCCTTTACAGTTGATGCCGCGAACAGAATTTGGGCGGTCGGCAACCAGCATCATAAACGATTTGCTTCGAAATATAGTTTTAGTTCGGGGCTATCGGGTCTGCTGATAAGGGTCAAAGATCCGTGGAGTATCCGCGCTAGGACGGTGGCGGGCGCGTCGGCAGTCTTTTTGTGTTGGATGAAACCGATGGAGATAAGTTTTTCATCGTATCCCGCCGTCGCTGGACCACATTGGCCCGGGTGTTTGTCGTAGAGGGGCTTCAGAATATTCTCTGCCGGCTTCGGCGAGATGAAAACGGGCGTGAATCCATGCAGTTTGAGTTCTTCTTGATGGCGCTGGAGGGCTGCTGTTGCGAAGGCGATTTTGTCTTTATCATTGAGAGGTTTTCCCATCTGCGCCGCTAGAATGACGAGATTAGGATCGGAATTATACGACCAGTCCAGAACCAGAAGCGGCAACGAATTGGCGGGGATCGCATCGGTGATGCTTGCGGAAAGGAGGCTGGTAGCCTGAACGAGCGCGAGCCATTGCGCCAGAGATTCCGGTGTCAGGTCTTCGGGCTCTTGCTGCCGCCTGAGCTCCTGATGGCGGCGCTTGGCCTTCGCTTCGCTCCGAATGGTCAGATATACGAGGACGCAGAGAACAAGGATGGCTACAAAAGAAGTCGGTGATGTGGGAGCGAGGCTCGCCAGGGCGAACACACTGGCCGCAGCGATCACGGATAAGAAAGTAAACCTAAGGTAACCGTATGTGACGCTAAAAAGCCGTTCCATCATTCAACTCTTTCCGGAAAAAATATCCGGTAAATGAGACGCCCGACAAGCGAAACATGGCCCACGTCGAAAACCCACGCGACCGGGATTCTGTCAAAGAATTTCTTGTCCTGCCCTACCCACGATTTTACTAGGAAATCCGCGAATGCGATTCCACCTATGGCGACGAAGGTGGCGATGAACTCGATCGCGAGGTCGCCGACCCGTTCGCCGAGTCTCGAAAGGAATGATTTCCGTTCCGGAGGGGGCACTGGCGATGGATCGGGCGCGGCCATCGTGTCAGGGACCATAAGTCTATCACGCGGGGAAGCGAGAGTCATTCTCCGTGCTCGGCGAAGAATGAGAATTGGCTAATGGCACGCTTGACGCTCTGTAACGAAGGATGCGTTGTTGATCTCGGCAAATTCCTGCCATTCCTGCGTCGGCCGAAGCCGGCAAAGGATTCAGGAGTCGGTCGCGCCGCGAGATGCGCAAGGGCAAATCAATGAAGCTGAAGAGCAGGAAGGGTGGCAGCTAGTCTCCTGTTTCTGAAATAACTGGAACAATAGGGGGACCGACGGCATACTGGAAGTGGACATGCCGCTTCCACCTGCACCCCGCCTTGCGGTCAGCGATGCAGACCGAAAAGAGCTGCTCTCGCTCAGTCGGCAACGTAGTATTCCGCAAGGTATTCTCCTGCGCGTGAGCATAGTGCTCGCCGCTGCCGAGGGACGTGCTAATCACCTGCTGGCACGAGAACTTTCCACAACGGTGACTACCGTATTGCTGTGGAGGAGTCGCTACGAAACGGAGGGACTGGCCGGATTGCTCTCTGACCGCCCGCGTAGCGGACGGCCCAAACTGATTCCCGCCGCAAAGGAAGCCGCCATCGTGTAGGCGACGATGAGAACGGTTCCGAGGGATGCGACTCACTGGAGCGTCCGGTCGATGGCGGCCAACCAGAAAGTCAGCCCGGCTACAGTGCTGCGCATCTGGAAGAAGCACAAATTGCAGCCGCATCGGGACGAATCATTCAAGTTCAGCAACGATCCCGATTTCGCCCCGAAGGTCCGCGACATTGTGGGTCTTTACATGAATCCGCCGGACAAGGCCATCGTGCTGAGCGTCGACGAGAAAAGCCAGATTCAGGCGATGGACCGCACGCAACCCGTACTTCCGTTGCGTCCGGGCTTGCCGGAGCGGCAGACGCACGACTACACGCGGCATGGGACAACAACATTGTTCGCCGCTTTGAATGTTCTGGAAAGGACCGTGATCGGCGAGTGCAGGGCACGGCATCGCCACCAAGAGTTTCTGCTCTTTCTTGAGCGAATCGATCAGTCAGTTGACTGTGCTTTCGATGTTCATCTGGTATTAGACAACTACGGGGCGCATAAGCATCCGGAAGTCAAGAAGTGGCTGGCGTCGAGGTCGCGCTATCACGTTCACTTCACGCCGACCAGTTCCTCGTGGCTTAACCAGGTCGAAGGCTGGTTTGCCGGAGCTTCGAGTACCTCAACCTGCCCAAATGATGGGCAGCCGACAAAAGGGAATGAAACCGCCGTTACCGACTGAGTTGCCTTTGACTGGCCGCATGCTGGCGCGCACCCGCACAGCAGCGCCGCAACTGCACCCGTCGTGCTAACGAACAATCTCCACGCCAAGCCCACGGCCATGGACGAAGGTTACTACAGTGTGGTCACCACGCGGAGTCGGACACGGTAGCATTGTCCGATTAGTCTACCTATTTAAGACACACAACACTAGTTGTAGCCGGGTCAAGCCGGTCGTCCTGGTCGCCGACTTGGCATAATCCGTCGCACAAGACGTATTTGACGACGCGATGACGGAGCAAGCGAAACTGGCGGTTTGTCCGTGAGTCTCCCTGGGTCGGCGTTCCGTGCGTTGCGCGGAGTCGGGATGGTTGGAGTGGGGGCGGGCTCGCGCGCGATGCGGGAATGCGTTAAGCGAGGGTGACGGGTAAAGTTGTGTGGAAGTTGTTTGGCGGGGGGGCGCGATGGCGACGGCCGAATGATGATTGAGGTTGTGCTTGTTGGGCCAGATTTAATTGCCAAAAGCATGGGATGGGAGAAGTTCGTGCGAGAGACCGCGCGCTGTGCCGCCGCCTAGCGCAGCAAAAAGGTGCCGATTCCGATTGTGGGACGAGGAGCAGGAGGCGTTTGATTTTGCGATGAGCGAGCGAGGGAAACGCACTGTCTGTTCCCCACTGGTGATGGACCGAGAGAAGGCGCGCCGATTGCGCCGCGAGGGCTGGAGCATTCGGAAGATTGCGGCCAAGATCCGTGTCTCGCCGATGACGGCACAGCGCATCGTAAATGCTGCGAATTAGATACGCGCGGATTTTTAGCCAGGGACTGGGCGCAAAACCCTCTGGAGTTCATATCGCGCAAGCCGTATTTAGCGTCGAGCTGGTTAAGGGAAACGGGCTGTCTGCCCCCCGGTCTTTCCCCCGTCACTGGGTTCCAGTCGTCACTGGGTTCCACGGCTTTTTCCTGTTCAGTGTGCGAGGACAAGTTCCTGGCTGGTTGCGGTCGCCGCCGAGTCGTTGACACTTTGCCGAATGATCCGACTGCAGTCCGAATAATACGACCGCCAGCCAGTAGCGAGAAAACGGAGGGGCCTTGCACCTACTTGGTAATTTGCCGATTGCACATCAACTTCAAATCGATAGCCGTCCGATATGCCTTGCGCCAAATTTTTATCTAAGAGGCCAGCACTTTCGGGTCCAAGTTCCCGCAACCGCGCGAACCTTCCATATGTTCGGAAAAAGGTGCTTTCGGCTTCATTGATCTGGCGTACGTGCCCTTGGGCTTTATGGTCATTTTGCTTTATAACAGATTCCAGATCGACATTGACGCAAGCTGTCAAGCAAATCCACGGGACCGCCACCTGAATGATTTTCATCAAGAACCGCCTTTCCCACTTACAGTGAAACAATCCTTAATAACTGTCGCATCGTTCTGCTCATTTCCATAGAGGAGGTCTGGCGTAGTGAGTTGGGAGCCGCCAGAGCCCGCAGGAGACAGCATGTCAAAGACGTGACCAAGTTCATGAAGCAGCGTTAGCCCGTTAATGAAAGAATCCCCGTTATTCCAGGCATTGGACCCCGGTATCGTGATAGTACTAATCAATACATTCACGGTCAGGCTTGCGCCCTGCCAGCTCACGTCAGTGCTCGCGACAGTAAGGGCGGCAAAAGGTAGAATCGTAAATCCCAGGGAAACATAAGCTTTGAGATTGGGGGTGGTGGACGGGACGCTGCCTCCGCCGTTCGCGAGAGTTTTGAGGATGGTTTGCGGGTCAAAACCGTTTTTCCAAGCAGTCGGATTTCCAAAGAGGTCTTTGCACTTGCTATTCTTCAATGCCGTACTGGCGGTCTTGTAGGCATCGTCCATAAAACCCCAATTGCTCACTGGAAGTTGCGTGGGGTTGATGCTGTTGACATTAGAACCCGGATTCGCGGAGAGTCCCCCCATCTGCCCCTTAAGGAGTAAGTACATGTCTAGTGGATCAAGCGTGCCACCGCTGACAGTTTGGCTAGTGACATCGGGACATGGCGGCTGACCGTCCGGGTATTGCTGACCATCGATAACGCAAAGTCCGCTGGGATCGTTGTTGTTTACGGGGTCGCCGAGGGTGTAGACATACCGGTTCCACGTACCTGGATTGGCCAATCTCCCGCTCCGGTAAGGGTCCGGCGTCAAGAACCTGCCGAGGCTGGGGGAGTAGTAGCGGTTTTTCGCGTAATCGTAGCCTGTGGTGACGTCGCGGTAATAGGTGGCAAAGTTATCGCTGTCGGTAACAGGCGCCCAGTTTGGGTAGTCTTCACCATACGGGTAGTACGCATTGGCGCCACCTGAGCCAAGACCGTCTCTTGCTAGTACAATGCCCGCGAACCATTGAGGCTGTTGCTCCGGAGGAATCATAGTCGATCCACCGATATAGTATTGCCCGCCAGTAACCTTTGATACCTGGTAAACCGCCAACTTGCGGCCCGCCGTATCGTAAAAATACACATCCTGGCTGCCGTCTGACCGCACCTTCCAAATGCGGAGATTGTCTGGACCGTACGAATACATATCGCCAGCCGATGTGATCCGATTTTCGTAATCGTAGTTTACACCCGTCATGTTGCCATTAGCGTCGTAGCCTTGCGTGGTGATCTGATTCTTCAAGTTTACGTTGACGCTCAACGTGGGCGCGGTGCCACTAGTGGGCGTTTTGGCGAGAAGATTCCCAAATCCATCGTACGAGTAGGTTTCCGACCAAGCGCCGCCGGTAGGCACACCAACACCGTTGCCGCTCACGGCAATCAGGCGCTTCAGGCTGTCGTATGCGAAGGACACCGTCTGGCCCGCTCTATCGACCCGGGAAGACATCTGACCGTTGTTGCCCGTGGCCGGATAATTGTATTGGGCACTATTCACATTGGTGGCCTGAAGCATACTGTTGTAGGTGTGCTGCTCGATAATAAATCCATTGCTATCAAATGCTGTCAGGAATTCGTCTGACGGGCCATATGTTGCACTCGCCGGCCGGGTTACGTTCAATACACTGTTCAGCAAACTGTACTGCCGACCCATGCCGTCGTAGGTGTAGGTGTCGGTGAGTTGCGGCTGCAGGATAACCTGGTTGTTTTGAAGCTTTGAATAAGAAGGGTATTTCATCGTCAACATGTGGCCTTCATTGTCATATGTGAACGTGCCAACGAAATCGAGGTGCTGCCAAGACGTAGAGTGACAAGCAGCAGTATTGCGTGTGATGTCTAACGTTTTACCTGCCACTTGCCCGGCGGTCGTGTAGCTATACATGTAGTACGATGGCCCAGTTTCGGCACCGCAGGCACCGGCAGTCGGGTAGTTCCACTGCGCTGTGGTCAGCCTCCCTTGGGCATTCTGAGAATACGTGCCGTTCAGAGGATTGGTGTCGTAAGTCAATGTCAGGCGCTGGGTTGTATCCTCTGTAAAGACACCGTTGACGATTTGCCCGTACGCCTTCATTGTCAGCCTCTTGTAGCTGTCGTAGGTGTACTTGGTCGTGATTCCCTTGGCATCAGTTCTCGAAGCGAGTGTACCGTCAGTGTTGTACGTGTATGTCTTTGTGCCGCTTTCAGGATGCGTTTCGCTTTGGAGCCGCTGATTGGAATCGTATACGAAGGTCCGCGTTTCTGTTCCAGTGGGTCGCGGCATCGTGACCAGCGTTAGGTGGTTGAGCAGGTCGTAGTTGTACTGGGTAATGTAATCCGCCCCGCCGGCCGGATTCGGCTCATTTACCTGTATCAGGTTGCCCATAGCATCCGTGGTCTGCTTTTTCCATTTTCCCGCAGGATCGGTGATCGTGGTGGCGTTGCCCGAGTAGGCATAGGTCGTGGTACTGTTTGCGTCAGGCAGGAGAACGCTGACTGTGCGGCCGAGACCGTCATATGTGTAGCTGGTGTAGACGGGGGTACCACCTGGGGCGTATGGCATGGAAACCTTTTGCACCTTGCCGGTAGGAGAACAAGCGCAGGGAGCGTAGGTAGTGTCGACTTCCGAGATCGTCGTGCTTCCAGTGCCGCGCAAAACCTGAACCGCACGGCCGAAGCCGTCGAGTGTGGTTTGGGTCCAGTGGTTGGTGCCGTTCGTGTTGTTTGTGGTGGCAGTGATCACATATGGCAAGGTGCTGGAGTACGAGTAGGTAGTGCCGGCCCCGTAGATTGAGGTGCTGGTGTGGGGACGACCATAAATGTCGTATACGGTGGACGCTGTGGCGCTATCTGGGCCGGTAACGGAACTCATGCTAAGCCAAGAAGTGTACGACGCCGAAGTCTGGAGATTGGCGTTCGAGTTCGGCGTGATGGTGCTCGGTGCTGCGTAGTTGGTCGTGGATGTTGTGGAAATCGATGTGGTTGTAGTGCCGTCCGTGTTCGATGTGGGGTTGCCTCCGACATCGTAGTATGTCGTAACTACAGGACCACCAGCCCGCTGTGACGTGAAGACGTTCCCACGATATTGGAAATTCGTGTTGTTGTAGAACGAATCATGCTCGTTCATCGTTGGGGAGACTGCTGAAGGAAAGGGATCATACGTATTGGTAACCAGCGTGATGGCGGGTGTTGATGCGTTCTGCACCGTGCTTGTCAGCAGCCGATTATTGATGTAGTAAGCGGTCCAGTGCGAATCGGTAATGTACGTGTTGGTGTACGTGCGTGCAGGCGTGGTGAGGCTCGGATAATCGTAGATGTTGCTGGTCAGCACGTTTCCGCTGGTGTCCAGGATTTGTGTCGTCTGCGATTGCATGTTGGCGCTGGTGGGATCGAGCGTGGTGAGGACGGTTCCGATATAGGGGTTGCCGAGGATGTCCTTGGTCCACGTGAAGTCCTTGCGCTGGAGCGGTGAGCTAGCTTGTGAAGACGAGGGGCGATCTTCGTAACGCGTGACCGTGCCCAGCAGGGCTGCGTCGCCCGTAGTGGCAAAGGTCCAAGCTTTTTCGCCGATGCCGCTCGGATCGTCGATGGTTAAACCCGAGTGCAAGGTGAGGTTGGAATCGCCCGAGGGACGCGTGAAGACGTATGCCCCGGTTTCGGAGTAGGTGGTACCAATCGTTAGGTACCGATTCTGCACTTCACGCAGAGTGCGCGAGCCGTTATAGGTGAATGGACCATAGGCCCAACGGATCTTGCCACCATACGGCGTCGTCATTGAGGTTATCTCGCCGGAGTTGGTAACCGTGTCGTAGGTGAAGGACGTGGTTAGACCGAGCGTAGTGACCGCGACCGATTGCAGCATCGTAGTGGTGCCGTATGAAGTCGCGGGCGTAAAAGGTGACGAGAGCGGCTGGTTTTCGAAGTAGCTCAGCGTATAGGATTCCGAACCATTGCCGAGGACATTGCTGATCGAGCTGAGGTGCGGAAGTGGATCGGCGTTGTAAGTGAAGACGTACGTTTGACGGGTGGTCGGGTTGGGAATCGCACGCACATCTTCGATGTAGTTAATGCGGGCGCTCGAGTTTGCGAACGTTACACCTAGGCCTGTGTTGTAGTAAAGGAGCACCTGGTTCCCGTTCGAATCCTCAATGACAGTGGGATACATAGTGCCTGCGTCTTGCTCGGTCCCAGCGGACGTCGCCCCCATCGTCCAGAAGCTGCCGTCGTTGAAGTGAAGAATGCCTGGCGTGACGGTGGAGTCGTAGGTGATGTAGGCGCTTTGGAGAGAAGTCCAGATGCCATTATTGTTCTGGTCCAGGCGATACTCGGCGCCAGTGGAATCGATGAACGTGAAGTGATCGAGTTGCAAGTAGCCTTTGTAAAATGGCACAAGAGCACCAACTTGCAGGCGCCACCCTAGGCCGTAGCCGACATCGTCATCGAGCTTCCAGGTTCCGCCAGGATCCTGTCGCCAAAGCTGGGAGTTGTAGCTAAGAGTGACGCCCACACCTGTGCCGCCTCGACCGAGCGCCTTGAAAAGCTGAGTGGAATAATTGAGATTGCCCGAGAGCGTATCGACCTGTTCTCCTGCTCCACCCCAATACGATCCAGTCGGCCGCACACCTACCCGGCGCGGGTCAATGGCACTTGCAGGCGGCGTAGTGATATTGATACTTGTCGTTGCCTGGTTTTGGTGATAATCAGTCGGCTTAATGTTGTAGGTGTAAGCGGTTGATGCCACCGTGGTCTCATCCGAGAATTCCGGCTTGTTCACGTTGGCCAGAAACGTGGCGCCGCGGTAGATCGCATAGTAGGCCAGGCCAGAACCGTTCGCGTCGTCCGTGACACCCTGCCACTGGATATCCACGCGTGTGGGGAATACCGACGTGCCCACATTTTGTGCATTCACCGCGGTGGGCGCGACAGTGTCGACGGGGTAGAAGCTAACGCTGCTGATGGCGTTCCCTGAAGCTGTATTCTGAACGCCAATACCTGGCATTCCGGAGCTGATGGAGCTGTCCGTGATATTCGAGTACGGGGCACCATCGATGTACAAGCAGATTTGGCTGTGACTTGTCCGCACAGCTCGGATCACCATTCCGTTGTGACACGGAACCGACGTGCTGCCCAGCGAGGTGATGGTGCCCGATATGCTCTTGGATGCTGCCAGCGTTGCCGAGCAGGCAGTGCCATTGAATGTCGGAGTCAGCACGTAAACGTAGTAAGTACTGGGTGATCCAACGGGTGATATCCACGCTGTTGGACCTGCGTCGAGATAAATCTCGAACGTTCCGCCAGTCGCTGCGAGTGCCAGGGTGACGTCAACTTCGTATTGCCATGTTGATGGCCCGATTGGCGTGATCTTCGAGATCAACGACCCCCCTTGGCTGCTCGAAGAGGTCAGGCCGCTGCTCGTTGCGGTTACACTGCCGTTCTGGTTCCAATTTGCTGTGTTGATAGTGGTCAGGGCGTCGGGGCCATAGTAGGGCGTAAACGCGGCGAATGCTGGAACTACGGCAAGAAACAGCCCCGAAGCAAGGAGATGTTTCCTCATGGGACGATGGCTCCGAGCATGTCGAGGGTGAAATTCGTTTTGAGCTTGCTGAACGCTGCGACAGCCGTATCAATACTGTCGCGCCCTTTGAGGAAAGTAGTTACAGTTGTATCGGCGAACAGGTCTTTGAAGGCGGCGCGATCGGCAGCCACGAGCTCGACTAGCGCAAACTTGCCGTCATCGCTCGTGACGTAGCTGTAAGCGAGGATTCCCTGACGTGGTGGGATCAAACCTGGAGATCCCGCCGTAGATGTCACGTCGGTTGCGACCGGGGTTGCAATAGGAGATGTACCGGGCACAGGTGCATAGGCTGGGCGAATGGGATCGGCTATTGTGCCTGAGCCAATCATGGGTACTACCGCCAGTACCCGTTCATAGAGGTTTCGGGAATCAACGCGGTGCTGCGCCGGCGCAAGCGAGCACACAAATCCTAAGGCCAACAGTAACCGGATCGTCACAATTGTCTCCTTTAGCAACTCGAATAAAGGTTGGCTCAAGCAAGGTTTAATTCTGTGAACTTTTCGAGCAACAAAAGTACTAAATGAACACCCACATTTGGGGGAGTATCCCCCCACAAAGTACGGGGGGCGGGGCATCATAAAGTGCGCCAGGCAGAATTTAACCCGCGTACGTTGTCCGCGGATCTTCATGGGTTGGGCTGTGTGGAATGAACGCTCGCTTGAGTGAAGCTTTTTCAGCTCGGCTATCAGCCTTTCGCATCCCTGAACGTTCAGGTCGATCGTGGATGTGACACGTAATGCCTCTGTGCACAACCCACCTTTACAAGTCTCTTGTTTTCTGCTAGCTGCGCCTTGACGCCACCTGCCCACGACGTATCATAAAGGCAATTATGAGGCATCAATTCGGGGAGGATAAAAATCATATAAATCCGCTAAAGAAGACGGAAACTGGTTCGGAGAAAAGGCCGACTGAGGCCGATATTCTGACTGACACCGATATTGACCCTGCCGATTTTTTCGATCCCGAGGAATTTGGCTACCGGAGGTATCGTGAATCGCTGCGCCCATGAGCGAGAGTCTCGTCCCAATCCCCCATCGGGATCTCTCACGCGCAGGGTTTGACAATTTGCCGGCCGCGATCACGCGTGCCGGTGAAGCAGCTGCTTGGCGCTTCGTTGAATTTTTCACCGCGACAATAAGGAACCGGAATACGAGGACAGCGTACGCCCAGGCGATCATGCAGTTCTTCAACTGGTGCGAGAAGCATCGCATCCGAAGGCTTATGGATATCAAGCCCGTTGTCGTCGCCGCGTATATCGAGAACCATCCTGCGGCGGCGCCCACGGTGAAGCAGCATCTCGCAGCGATCCGGATGCTCTTCGATTTCCTGGTCACCGGCCAGATCGTCGCCGTGAATCCAGCGTCCTCGGTCCGCGGGCCGAAGTATGTGGTAAAGCGCGGAAAGACGCCAGTGCTTCGAGCAGACGAAGCGCGGCTTCTCTTGGACTCGATCAAGACGGATTCCATCATCGGGCTGCGTGACCGGGCACTCATCGGTCTCATGTGCTACACGTTTGCGCGCGTCTCGGCTGTCGTCACCATGCGCGGCGAGGACTATTATGAGAATGGCAAACGCGGGTGGATTCGGCTCCATGAGAAGGGCGGCAAACGGCACGAGGTTCCGGCGCACCACAACGCGGAGGCCTACCTCGAAGCCTATCTCGAAGCGGCCGGCATCCGCACTGAACCCCACTCTCCCCTATTCCGGAGCGTCGACAAGCACAAGAAGATCACACCGAACCCGATGACGCGGACGGATGTGCTGCGGATGGTGAAGCGCCGGGCGCAGGAAGCAGGACTCCCCTCTTCCACCTGCTGCCACACGTTCCGGGCCACAGGTATCACGGCGTATCTGGAGAACGGCGGCACGATCGAGAACGCGCAACTCATCGCGGCACACGAGTCTCCACGGACGACGAAGCTCTACGACCGTACGGGCGACGAGATCACGCTCGATGAGGTGGAGCGGATTGGGATTTGATGTTGACCGGCCACGTGACATGCTGATTAAGGCGGTATACCTTCCGAGATGATCCTCGTTAACTGCTGCCTAAAGTTGGAGGAGAGTGTCCATGCTTGTTTGTTCCGCGCGCAAACTGTTTTTAGGGAATCAAGGGAACAGGACCCTTTGTCTTTGTGGTACCACCTAAGGCCACATTAGCCACAGTAAAGGTCACGCTTGTCCCTGGATTAGCACCGTGGGTATCTAGATCAAACACTGCGCTGAAATTGTTAGGTGGCATAACAAACACGATATTTTGCCCTTTAGGTCCTGATGGCACTTCGAGGAGAACCTTTGGGTTCGAGGAGCTTAGGTTTAAGACCGTTCCGGACGGCGGTGCCGCGCGTTGAAGAATGAGAGTAAGCGCTTCTTTGATATTTTGCCCCACGCGAATCGGATTATCGATAATGATCGATGTTGGTTGCGAAGCAGGATAAACATTAATCGAGATCGGGTTGGCATAATCTGCACCTACGGCCTGCCCTACAGGGGACTGCGACCAGAATCCTCCGTTGCTCGAAACATATTCCCAAAATTGTCCCCAGCCTGCTACACAATATGCTTTAGCAGTCGCAGCTGGAGTGAAAGGCTTCCCTGGGACTGAGGTCTGAATATAACGATGACTAGCAGCGGTTGCACCGCCAACCTGGACTGTTAGCGGCTCAACGACACCGTCCCCCCATTCCATGTTGACTGTGAAAGGGTTGGTCGGTTGGGGAGGGCTACCGGGTGCATTTACGAAGCCACATCCTCCACAGATAGCTACCGCTCCCTTGAAGTCCCAAACATAGCCAACCTCAACATCTGAAGATGGCAATGACGTCAATTGGAAATGCCGTTTGTTAATGCTATCGCAATCAGCCTTCAAAACTCCAGTGCTCAAGATCACTAAGAGAAAACTCTTAACGTTTAAGTTGGCCATCGGATGCTCCAGGTGGGAATCCGACTTCCGAGACGCTAAGAACAGAGCGCGCCGGGGAACTCAATCCGCTTCCACAACGGGCAGGATTGCGCCAGCAGTCCCAACAAAGTTGAATTTGCGCCACACTAACATACGCGCATCGGACGTGTCAATGAAAAACAGGAGCTAAAAGAAGATTTGAGTGGCTGCTGGGTCTGGTCGTTACTATCCTCCTCGGGAGAATAGCGCAAAATTACGTCAGACGATCCGATGACGCGGATGCGTGCTCCGGATCGTGGAGCAGATGCCCAGAATGCTGGACGACCTCCGACTACCTCACACGTAGCCAACCACGGGAATGACGGCTCTCTGGCCAACGGCGGGAATCTTGAGAAATCGCGCCGCGTGGATGCCCACGAATCGCGACGGATGAGAAAGTCTTACAGTCGAACCGGCGATGAGATCAAGCTAGATGAGGTCGAAGGGACTGAGATTTTGTGGGGGAACAGATCAGACATCGACAGTGCCTGGTTGCATCCTGCCATCATTCGGATGTATCGTCGAGATTCGAGAGGCGGGTATGTGAATGAACGACGTGAGAGTCTATTTGTTGAGTGGGCTATTGGGAATTTCTGCCGGTCTGTCTCAACGCTCTGTTATGGCATTCGCACTAATTCCCCAAGGTGCCCTAGATAGCGTCGTGGCCATAGGAAGTTCGCAGTCCGGAAGAAATAGTTGGAGTGGTACTGGCTTCCTGTACGGCGACTTCAGAGAAACTGTTTCAGCTACGCAAGGCGCTTACAGTATCTACATCGTCACAAATAGGCACGTTATCGAAGGTATCCAAAAGACTGGCGTTTGTGAAACATTAATCCGATTTAGTCCAAATGCCTCGGGGCAAGTTATTGAATACAAGCAACCTCTAGAGAAATGGTTTTATGGACCACCAACCGCTCCAGACATCGCCATTACACCTTTCCAGACCCCAGAGGAAACGCGTGGACGATTTTCCTCCTTCGATGCGATTCTTAGTAATTCACAGGTGGCTGATCTCGCCAGAATGAGAACTTTAGGAGTTACTGAGGGGGACGGTGTATTTATTTTAGGATTCCCGATTGGCGTATTCACAGGCCCTTTGGCTGCGACGTTGTTTCCTGGTGACAGGCACTTTCCATTCGCGCGGCGTGGAAGCATCGCGCGCATACGGGATACTTTAGCCGGTATCACGCCTGAGTTTTTGGTTGATGGACTCGTTTTTCCAGGCAACAGTGGAGGCCCAGTCGTTCTTCAGGTCGAAAGCTCCGCTCTTCAAGGTACACAGCAGCATCAACAGGCTTTTGTAATCGGAGTAGTAAGTGCCTATCTGCCGTACTCTGATGTGGCGTTTAGCCCACAGACGGGGAGGCCGCGGGTTTCTTTTGATGAGAATTCGGGGCTGACAGTTGTAATCCCCATGGACGCTGTCCGTACAGTAATCGGACTCCGTGTCAGTACAAAATAAGTTGACGTGAAACCTGAGTGGCAGAGCGTGATGGATCACCGAAATCAGCAGTTTGCCGTCTACAAGAAGCCATTCGTTCCCCTGCCTTTGTGGAAGGGAGAGCCGGAGCCTTGTGAGGCCTGTCGGTTGGCAGCGTCGCGGGCGCTAGCGCCACCGGAACAGCCTGAATACGGCGGCGAAGTAGTTTTTCAGGCTATGGAGAGACCCCGGGCCCCCCAGATCCTGCGCGGTCCCCAGGTGCCGGAACATTCCGCTATGAATTCCAGTTCCTGGCTGAAGCGGCTTATGACCTGCTAGAACGGCAGGGGCTCGGCAGAATCATGGCGCACGGTCTCCGGGGGCGATGGCATATTGTCTGGCAGCTCGACGTGCAATGGCGGCACAACCGGTGTTGCCGTGGCATCATGTGGTGTGTCAAAAACGGCGTTGTGTGCCGCGTCTTTGTGAACTACCGAATTGGCTGCAGGATTCTGATCTGGCTCCGGCACTGATGCGGATACCGGCTCTGACGTCGCGGAGTCCTTTGGTGTTTCGAGTGGCAATTTATCATTTTCGGTCGTTGGAGACGAAGCGCTGGCTTCGGCCGATATAGCCTCTGCTGGCCGGTCGGGACCTGGTTCCGAGCAGGGGGGCCTTCCCTGCTCCCGCTTCACCTTGAACTCCTCGATCGTCATAACCGGCGCGCGCTTGCCGAGCTCCTGCCTGGTCTCGCGGTCCGTGAAGGAGTTGATCAGCTCTTCTGACATGGATGGGTAAGTCTCGCGCATCTGCTGCCACTTCGCCCGGCGGAGCTCCGCAACCTCAGTGGGATCAAGTGATGCGATATACCGATCGATTGCCTCGCTGCAATACCAGAAGTACTCGGCTTCGAGTTCTTGTTCTGCCTGACGCTCGTCTTCGCGGCGGCGTTTTTCGGCTTCCTCATCTTCGCGTACTTTCCGCTTGGCGCTCGTCTCGAACTGTTCCGGGATCGGCGTGTTCTCCTCAACAAGGTGGATATAGAAGCCCGCGGGGTTGGTGTACTTGCCGGGATTGGACGCGATGTGGTGATCTCCGAGTTCGAGTTGAGCCATCACATCTTGCCCTGGCTTCAGATTTGCAAGGACTGCAAGCGCTTTCGTTTCCGTTACACCCCGGCGAGTGAATTGTTCGACGAGCGCCGGATCAACTTGGACCTGCGGTGCCCGTGATACCGTCCGTCGTCGGGAATACATAAGCGACTGATTTCGATTCACTTCGTGCTCCCCTGTCTCTAAAGGATCGGTGCTCGCGAGTTTGCTCTTGCGTGGACGATGAGCTGCGGCGAATTCTGAGCGTGCCTTTGGACCAGGTGTGAAGTACATGATCCAGTCCGGGTGATTTTCGGCGTCAATCGTCGGCTCGTAACGAACTTCCGTAATGTACCCTGACTCTTTGTGGTGGCGGAGTACCTTCGCCATTTGGTCTTGCACGCGCTGGCGTTCAAAATGACGAAGTTGTGCGGAGAACGTGCAGTATTCGGAATACGAAATCTTTGCTCGTGCGTAATTGTTTTTGAGTGCGGCAAAAATTTTGCGGCTGATGATTTCATAAAACCTTTGTGCTGCCGGCGGGAGTTCTTTCATATACGCGCGATCGAGTGGACGAACCGGTGCATTGTTAAGCACTTCCCAAAACGGATCATTGAACACGATGTATACTGCGTCCGCTTTTCGCCCGTCGGGAAGTTTCTCACCTGTAAAGATCACGCCGTACCGAGTGATGCCGGCTTCAACATGTCGACGACTTCCATCAACCGCCGGGTAATCAAACTTCGCTGTGATGAAAGCACTCGCATTTTGAAGAAAGGCTCTCTTCAAGTCTTTGGTGTTTTGACCGGCGTGCGTGACGAGATTGAGTTCTGCGCAGATTTCGTTCAAGCTACCGATGCGGAGAATTCTTGGAAGTGGTCTTCCAGCCTCGTCGATGCGCTGGTTGATTACAATCGTGTCCAGCTTGTATGCTAGCTGCCGAGCCTGACCATAACGATCGCTGTACGAGACTTCCCATTGCAGTTCAAGGTCACCACTTGTAGTGCGCTTGATGATCTGGATATTCACTCTCCCCTGCTTGGCCAAGTTATGAACCGGCAATCGGGAGAGAACGGTTTCGGTACGAATGAGATCGAGGCCACTAGTTCCAGCCTGTTGTTGCGGTAGTGGTTCACGATTGTCGGCTTCATTGTGGTTGTCCACCTCCATATCTTTTTTGAAAATATTTCAACAACTACTCTATCTATGTTGTTGATCTTATTAAGCTTATACAGAGTTAAAGAGTTAAGCAATTCACAGCCTGCGAAATATCTCACTTCCCGTCGATTTATGTAGCGTCAAAATTCACTAACCGTAGAGTGAAACTTCACTGGGTGTAGAGTCAAACTTCACCATTCGTAGCGTCAAAATTCACCGAATGTAGAGTCAAACTTCACTGTTTGTAGAGCCAAACTTCACTTGAAGTTTGACGCTACTCCTTCAGCTTCTTCGTCGTTATTAAGACAACAATCCACTCACCACAATTGACAGAAATTGTTATCCGCCTTAGCGTTACCGCAGTACCTCACCAACATCTTCCAGGAGATCACATTCATGGATTGGGTAAGCTTTGACGAAATCAAAAAAGAGGTGTCGCTGCAGGTGGCAATCGAGCATTACGGCATCCGATTGCGGCGGGTGAACGCGCACACGTTTCGTGGCAAGTGCCCACTGCCGACGCACCGCTCCGAAGCGAGCAAAGAAAGTTTCACGGCAACGCTCAGCAAGGGAATTGGCGGCGCGTGGGCGTGCCAGTCGCAGTCATGCATCAAGGCACGCGGCCGCGTCGGAGGCAACGTGCTCGACTTCGTCGCCGCGATGGAGCAATGCACCGTTCGTGAAGCGGCGGTCAAGTTGCAAACTTGGTTTCTTGTGCCGGTCGCTGATCGGTCACGCGGATTGGCACGGAAAGAGCCTCGGACGGAAATCTCCGTTGACAAGGAAATGGCAGGGGAACGAGTGTCAGAAGAAACTGATGGCGGAGGAGAGGGGATCTTTAACAAACCGCTTTCATTTGCACTGCAAAACATTGATTGCACACACCCGTACCTTTTTGAACGCGGCCTGACGAGAGAAACTGCAGAAAAGTTTGGCGTCGGATTTTTTTCTGGCAGGGGATCGATGCAGAACCGGATCGTGATTCCGATTCATAACGTGGAGGGAGACCTTGTCGCGTACGCAGGGAGAGCGATCGACGGATCAGAACCTCGCTACAAATTTCCGTCGGGGTTCCACAAGTCGCTGGAGGTCTTTAACCTGCATCGAGTGAAAGGGGAGCTCTCGGTTGTTCTCGTCGAAGGTTTCTTCGATTGTATGAAGATCACTCAAGCAGGATGTCCGTGCGTGGCGCTCATGGGATCGAGCATGAGTGACACGCAAGAGGATTTGTTACGAAATCGATTCGCCGAAATTATTCTCATGTTGGATGGCGATGAGGCGGGCCGAAAAGCAACGGACGAAATCCGAGATCGGTTGGAGTGCGTTATGTATTCTGTGCGCATCGTGCAATTGCCGGAAGGAGTGCAGCCGGATCAGCTTTCGGATGACGAGATCCGCTCGCTACTTGACGGCACTCGTTAGGAACGTTCATGAGCGTACTCGGCGTTGGGATAAAATCCTGGCGCCTTTTTTTGTGCACGGAGGACGAAAAGAAATAAAGGCGATGTGCGATGTCGTTTAAGCATCCAAATCCGAGGTGAGGTTGCCTTTCGACTCAATTAAATTTCCGCGCAAGAAACCGAGTGAGCTTCGCTTCGAGTTCGGGTCGCGGTTGCGTCCACCGTTCGGCACTCGTGCGGATCACGCTTGCGCGCGAGGCGAGCGGGTGCGGCGATGCGAAGGGCTTATAGGCGTTTACGAGTTCTGGCTGAGTAGGGGAGTTTGATGTTCCTGACCTGCGTACGAGAGGCTTCAGGGTCCGGACATAAAAGGAAAAGTCGGGAGCGGTCTGGAGGCTGGCCGCTGGGATCGCCATGGCAAATTCTCCGGCAAGGCGCAGAGCATCGGCGCCGCTCACACGGAAACTGATCAAGGTACCGCAGTTTGTGAAGACAGCCGAAGTGTCATCCGGGGAAAGGGATTCTGTTCCTTGGGTAGCAATGGTAAGGGGGACGCAATATTTGCGGGTCTCTTGGAAAAATGATTCAAAGTCCCCAATGAAATTCTGGGCCTCTTCGATGTAGAGGGGATGCGGAACGCGATCATGCTCTGGCACGTCATAACGAGAGAGGGCCGCCACTTTGTGCTGCATGGCGATGAGGGAGCCCAAGAGGAACGCATTATCGGCACCGATCGCGCCTTTCGAAAGGTCGCAGAGAAGGATCTTGTGACCGTCGATCACCGAACGGAAGCGGAACGCGGATTGCGCAGGCCCAATGATGGCGCGGATGCGTGGGTCCGTGAGGAACGGACGCACCTTGTTCAAGACGGGAGAAATCGCTTCTTCCCGGAACTGGGGCGTCCAGGTATTGAATGAGCTCTCAAAAAAATTCCTGACGGCGGGGTTCATGACCTTGCGGAGGATCACGGCACGGTATGTGGGATCGGTGAGAAACCGGGGCAGGTTCCACAGTGAGGTAGGGGAGGGATGCTCGACGAGCGCATAGAAGCTATTCCTGAAAATATCCTCCATGCGGGCGCCGACAGCGAACGCTTCGGGAAAGAGCTTTTTGAAAATGCCGATGACGTTATCGACAACCAAGCCGTCGAGGTCGTGGCTCGGCGAATCGAGCAGGTTGAGTGGAATGGCGCGTGCGGGGTCCTTAGGGTCGAAATAGATCACGTCGCCGGTGCGCGAGCGCGGGATGTGGTGGTTCAGGATGTCGTCGATGAGCTGGCCATGGGGGTCGACGACCGAGGCGCCAGCGCCAGCCGATATGTCCCACGCAATCATATTGCGCAAAAGGGTGCTTTTGCCGGCACCCGTTGCACCAAATATGGCAGCATGCTTGCGACGGGTCTCTGGAGGTATGAGAAAAATGCCTGGCTCGTCTTGATACCAGTTTTCATCTCGCGTGCCGATCGGCATATGGTCGAGCATAAGTGGACAACCATCGAATTGTAAAAGGAGGGGAGGGGAGCGGCAATGTGAACAGCGGGAGGCAATTAACCGAAGTGAAAACGCACAAAGACAATGCCGTGAATGAACGCTTCAATCCAAGATGAGTTCCTGAGCCTCGGGCACATGACGACGGACTTCGTGCTCTTCAACTGGAACCTGAACGACTGGCGCATCGAGCATAACTTTCGGAGACCCCACCTTAAGCTCGGATACCTCCCTCCTCTGAACTTCACCTTCAAATATCACAAACTGTTACCGATGACCCGTCGAGCACACGGATTTGACAATTCCTAGCCATTTCTTATCATGAACACCAAATGACCCGAGCATCTACCAAAACAAACAACCCGCGCGTTTTTGAGGAGGCGCGCGAAGCAATCATCAAGCTGGAGACGCTGAGCCGAATCCTGAATCCGGCGGAGTTGGAGACCCTTGAAATTCTATTTGACAAGCACGCCACAGCGATCATCGCGAAGAGCCTGGCGGAAGGTGAAAGGGGAAAGTATGAGCCGATTCATAGCATGTTATAGATGGAGGAACGATACCGCGTTTACATAACACCGTCTGCCCGGAAAGAAGCAAAAAAGCTCCCAGTACAAGTGCGGAGAGCCGTGCTTAATGTAAGCGAAGCGCTTGAACAAGATCCCTTTGCGGGGGAGCGACTCACCGGTTCCCTCCATATGCTGTATGCATTTCACTTCACGAGCGGCCAGTCACAGTATCGTATCGCGTACTCCCTGGACCATCCTCATCGGCTCGTGATCGTACACCTCATCCATAGCCGCGAAAATTTCTACGAAAAGTTGAAACGACTTTTTCATTAGACGTATAAAGTGAAACCTATCGCGTTGCGTCATGCCGAAAAAAGAGACAGCAGCCGCTTCCCCGCTGATCTTGCTATCCAGCCTTCGAAGAAAGAAGCGGAGGCGTTGGTATCACAAAATGTGATACCTTCCGGGCGAAGCCTGGGGGGATTCCTACCATATGCTTTCACTGAGCAGGGCGTCGCGATGCGTTCGAGTGTCCTACGGAACGAGCCCGCGACGATCGTGAACGCCGCGATCATGCTCACGTTTGTGCGCCTCCGCCAGATCCTCGCAACAGACAAGGAGTTGCCGAACGGCTCGACGCGACCGAGAAGAAACCAACCGGCAATTTAAAGTGGTTTTCGATATTTTGAAGCATCTCATGGAACCGCCGCCGAACCAACCGAAACATCCAATAGGTTTCGTCGGAGCCGAGAAAAAATAGCCGGAGCTTTCAAATGACCTCCTGGCCATGTGTGGCGAAGCTTGGTAGAGGTAGGAACCGGCGCTGCTAAAATGAGCAAATGGTTTAAGGCGCGCTCCTTCTTCACTCGTTCAAATACAGCAACGCATCTTTACGCCGCCTGTCGTTCGAGACCGCCTAGAAGCGCGGTGAACGTGAGGTCCTGAAGCGCAATGAAGTGGTACGCTCGTCGTTGTGCCGCGGACAAGGAAGCGTGGAACTGCTCACGTAAATTGTCGGCTCTGGCTGAGGTTGCGCTTATGATCGCGACCTGAAAATAGTTGATGCCGAACCTTGTGACGTGCTTTTGCTGCTCGTGATAAGCGATGTAGGCGTTGATCTTTGATTCAATCTTTCCGTGGGACATTGTGCCCACATCTGCTTCCAGAAAAAAGTGCAATTTATTGTTTTTGTCGGCCGGAAGTTTAGCGTGCCGAAGAATGAAGTGGGCGTCCGGACGTACGGGTAATTTGCCGTCCTGCGGGGTTTGCACGTTGTCCCAGAGGTCCGGGCCGTCGTGGTGCCATGCGGTGAGAGTAATGGGACTTCCTCTTGAAAGAAGTAATAGTTTTGTGTGAATGCTCGCGAGGAGCAGCGCGTGGGGGATGGTCAGGTCTTTCCATTCTGTCTCGCGTCGCCGTTTTTCGGCGATGTCATCTGGAGCGTATCCTTCTCGAATGAGGAGCGGCACGGCTTCTCTCCCAATCACATAAAGCCCTTTGTGCGGACGGGGCCGGAGGCGCTGGAGGTATTTCTCCGCACGAAGCTTCGGGACCCTGCGTTCAAGGGTTTTATAAGAGCGGTTCGTGAGGGCTACCAGGTGATCAAGGGTTGCGAGCCGGAGCTCGTAAACATATTGGATGATCTCCGCGTCACGATCCGTAAAGTGGAAGTGGGCTGGGAATTGAGGCATGGTTCGTCACCCTGTTGGGTTTGAGTATCCGGTTAGGCTCAATCTGAACTATACGATTCGGCTGAAGGATGGCAAGCTCAGCCACGATTTCCTCCTATGGCCCTTTTTCTAAATGCTTGATTTTTAGGAATCGCTTTGGTATCCAATATGCGGGCTGCCTACTCCTCTCTGCCTCCGGATGCGACGAGCATCCGCGCAAGGTTTCAAAGTTTGCGGCAGTCAGCACTGCACACACCCTGACTGCTCGGGCTTCGAGCTGCACGACGGCAGAGGCAAACGGCGTGATCTCAATACACACCTTTTGGAGTGGGTGGGCATCATTGAGAGGTGTTCCGCCTATTTGGAGTAGGCAGCTCCCCGCGAGGGGAGTCTTCCTACGGTTTCTTGTTCAAAATATTTTTAAACAATTTGGTTTGGCTTTGGGCCCGGCAATCGGAACTTATTCAGTTCGGATACGAACTGGGGCACACACCTGCGGCCTTAGCCCGCGTTTTGCACACACTCCAGCAACCGGTAGTTTCGCCCACCGGTCGCCCGCAGCGGTCAGCGGAGCCCTGCCGGTACCGCGCCGTTTTCTTTGGCGTGGTGGCAGGGGAGCGATAGCGCCGGCTGCTGCCGTTTTGTTGATCCGTCCTGGTAAGGCGGGCGACCGAGCGAAGCGAGCCGTTAGGAAAACGGCAGCAGCCGGCGGTAAAAGCCGGCGACCGGTGGGCGCACTAGTTACGCGTCAGCTCAAGTTTAGCGAGCCTTCTGGCCCGCTCACCCGTTCAACCAGGTGTAGGAATGATTCCTACAGCCATTCCTACAGACGTCCCTCATGGACCAAACAAATGGGGATGTTGCAACTCGCTTTAAGAGTGGCCACTACTGATCAGCGAGCTAGGTCAATCGCTAACGGAATTCCGGCTTCGCCTCCTTCGGAGTGCGGCACGCCATTCCTGACGCGCCTCGATAACCTCCCGAGGGCGGGTCGCTTCTATTTCGTATAGTCTTTTCACTGCAAATTCCAATCAGAGGAGCGTTGCATTTTTCAATAATTCTGTAATTTTCAAATGGATCGACAAAAGCTCATCTTCACTTCGGCTCATTTGAACGCTGTCTGTCTTCTAAATGAGAGCTCCCGTTGCAGAATTCGGCACCTACTATAGAAATACGATTGACAACTGTCTGCCCTGTGTCTATATTTGACCTGAAAAGCCTATCTTAAGCCAGAAGTGAGCGATTAACGCTGATTGCTTTCAGTGTTTCGCGTGTTTTACGTGTCCTGAATGGCTGAGCCAAAGGTCTTGACCTGATGGTATGGACACTGCCCGGTGAGAAGCAGCTATCGTCACAGGGAGGAGGTGCCAACCATGGCCGTAAAGGTGATCGGGCTAGATACCGCTAAGCACGTTTTTCAGGTGCAT